>Ga0210385_10000013_pt1 | contig 311863 bp, 288 predicted proteins | sample IncBWH26OmetaG_FD_160107 | JGI IMG/M metagenome (GOLD analysis project Ga0210385, IMG submission 160107) | Forest soil microbial communities from Barre Woods Harvard Forest LTER site, Petersham, Massachusetts, United States - Inc-BW-H-26-O ...
TCAAGTGAAGAAAGAAACAAGCCGGAAACGGCAGAAAGGGAAAAAACATGAAATTAGAAGAAGTCAACACACGAACCAAAGAGGCCGTGGATTTCCTCGTTGCAGCATTGGAGTCCGGTCACAGTGAAGTCCTCACCGCATACCTCGGAGCAATGGCGAAGTTTCACACCTACAGCTTCGGCAACATCATGCTGATCGCACGCCAGAAGCCCGAGGCTACCAACGTTGCCGGACTTCGGGCATGGAACTCGCTTGGCCGCTTCGTTAAACGGGGAGAGAAAGGGATTTTCATTCTCGCCCCGATGGTCGGAAGACGAAGCACGAAGGATGTAGCGACCGACGAGCCGAGTGAAGACGCAACAACTGAGGGTCAACGGACGCTGTACGGTTTCCGGGCCGTCTACGTTTTCGATGTCAGCCAGACCGAAGGCAAGGAACTCCCCACCCTGACCGAAGTCAACGGCGACGTGAGCGGATATCGCGAACGTCTGTTTAAGTTTGTCGAATCGCAGAGCGTCGAGCTTAGCTTCTCCGAGCGTATTGCTCCCGCCAAGGGTCTTTCTCATGGCGGAAAGATCACGCTGCTTGCAGGGATGCAGCCAGCCGAGGAGTTTTCGACGCTCGTGCATGAGATTGCTCACGAAATGTTGCATCGTGGCGACCGCCGCACGTTGACCACCAAGCAGGTTCGCGAAACCGAGGCCGAGGCCGTGGCCTTCGTCGTGTGCCAATCTGTTGGGCTGCAGAACGGAACTTCATCCCAAGACTACATCCAGCTTTGGCACGGAGACGCCAATCTCCTCCGCGAGAGCTTGGAAGCCGTCCAGCGCACGGCTGCCGTCATCCTCGGGGCTATCAGCCCCGAGGTGTCGGGTGGTCCGCCAAGCAGCACGGCTACGCCCGGATGGATTGGGGCCGCCATACGATTTAAGATGAAGGGCATGACGGAGTCATATGAGGTCTGGATCGGCGAAGTTCAGCAGGCGCTTGGCTCTATCAACATGTCAATGGACGACTGGCAGAGCCTTTGGCCGTTCGACTTTCAGAGTGAATACAAGGCTGGCACGAAGGCCGACGACGCGGCAATGAAGGCCAACCGCTTCTGGTGGTACGAACAGAACAGGTCGCTCAGGCAGGACTGCCGCTTGACGCCGGACTGCTGGCTTCCTCGTGGTCACCAAGGATCTTGCCAACCCGTGAATCCCGACCCTCAAGGGAGTCGTCCGATACCGACCTATGAGCGCGGCGACTACGTGAAGATTGAGTTCCCTGACGAGACCACAGGCATTGGCGAGTGGATGTGGGTCCGCGTCACCCGCTGTGATGAGGAGAAGCAGTTTGTATTCGGCGTCCTCGACAACGAACCCCTGAACGAGTACGAAGGTAAGGTTGGGCTGGGGTCGGAACTAGCGGTCAGCTATTCCCAGGTTCGCGAGCATAGAAAGCCTACCGAGTTCACGAGACAGTAATCATCAGTCGCGACTAGACTTCCGTCGCTGGAAAGTCTCCCCTCGCGTGGACAATTCTGCGAAAATAAGCAGTATGGCTACTCAATCGTTCAGTCTTTTGTCCGGAGAAGAGATCGAGTCGAATAGGCTGGTGATAGACAGCATTGACAAAAATCTTCGCGCATCCACTTACGACTTGTCCGTCGGAGAGATCATTCCAGCGGGGGCTGCTTCTGGAGGCGCCGCGTACAGTCTTCCGTCAGGCGGTACGGTTCGGGTCGTATCAAAGGAGCTGCTGAGATTACCAGACGGTATCACGGGACATGCCTTGTTGAAGAACGAACTTTGCAGACATGGAGTTCTCGCCATAAATATCGGCGTCGTCGACCCTGGCTTCGAAGGCCCACTTTCGAGCATTCTAATTAACTTTGGCAAAGGGAATTTTGTAGTTAAGCAGGGAGACCCGTTCCTGCGCATTAGCTTCCACCGCTGCCCGCCATCGTCTAGGACGAAACCGGTGAAATATGATCGGCAACAATACGTATCACTCGCCATGACCGAGGTGGAAGCATACATGGCTCCGAGCTTTTTAAACATGGAAGCGACAGCAAAGAAAGCCGCAGAAAGCGCGTTTGTGTCATTTAAGGAAGGACTGGTTCTTTGGGCCACCCTGGTTGCTGTTTTGCTCGCGCTGCTCGCGATTTTCGCCCCGTTGGGAGCCTCCTATGTGGACAGGTACGCAGTAGCGCACGAACAACGCGAACTTCAGCTGGAGCAGAGGGTCGAGGCGAAGGTAGAAGAACGTTACGAGGCTCGCCTCAAGGCGCTTACGGATCAGGTTGAAGAATTGAAGCGAACTGCGACGAACAAATTGGGGCACGCAAATGCATCTGGAGGAAAGCCATAACGCGATGGAAGCCGGCGATCACAAGAGATTCATGGCAAAAGCGAACGACGCCGCGCGCAGGTCAAACTGTGTTCGTAGGACCGTCGGTGCCATAGTCGTCCGGCAGGGAAACGTAGTCTCGACCGGATGGAACGGTGTCCCGGAAGATTATGGAGATTGCCGAGAGGCAGGATGTCCTCGATGTATCAACGGTGGAGACACTGGCAGCGGATACGAGACATGCATCTGCATCCACGCCGAGCAGTATGCGATTGCCGATGCCGCAAGACGGGGCGTAAGCACAAAAGATACGACACTCTACGTGAATCTTCGTCCTTGCCTTCAGTGCTTAGCAATCGCTAAAGCATCTGGTGTGCGCGAGATTTTCTACGGTGAAGACTGGAAGTATTCAGACGAAATCGAAAGGGTCTACCATACCTTGGCGAACCAGTTTGCCTCGTTCAGTCGCGTTGACGAACTGCAAGGATCAGAACTGGCAGGCAGTTTAGGGTAACGGTAACTCGGGACTCCCGTCTTGAGCCGCCCGACGGACTGCGAAAATGTCCTTGAACGGAATCCGAGGTTCAATTTGAAGGACAGCGCTGCCTTCGGCAGCGGGAGGACGGTTGACACGCCACCCCTGCCAGGGTGCTGTGCGGCAACTTGGAGTTGCTGCACGGTTACTACTCAAAACAAAGCAGATGGCGGTTCCAGGTTGCTGTGGAGCAACCTGAGACTCCCATAGAAAAAGTCCCGCGCCAGCGCCTCCCCAGCTCGAAACCCCTTGACATTCACCCGCCAAAAATACGACTATTTGTTGTATGTCATACAAATAGTCTGCTGTATGGCATGGAGGAGTGATGCCAGATCAGCCCCAAACTCAGACTCTCTCCCTTCGAATCAGCGAGGGCCTGCGCAAGCGCCTAGACCATATCCGAAAAGTCACCTCATTGCGGAAAGGCGAGGACGTATCGACATCAGAGATTGCCAAGCAACTGCTGGAATCGTCGCCCGCTGACCGGCTTGAAGTGACCGAGCTGATACGGGAGCCAACCGAATGCCTCTTGCGAATTCGTAAGAAATGCGAAGCCGAGCAGCCGCTCTCATTGGCTGAGTGGACGGTGCTCGCGTACTACGTCCAGCAAGGCGCAGATGCCATCTGCAATACCCCGGTTTCCCGTGAGTCCTGCATTGCCTTTCTGGAAGCATTTCAGGCGGTTTATAAGTTGAGGAAAAAACCCAACCCAGGCAAGGACGAGTATTACCTCACTAAGCTTCCAAGCGAATTCCGACCAGGGGAGAGAATGCAGCCCGCCAGCCCCGAGGTGGTGCGGCAGACCGTTGCCGAAACAGTACGACAGCTCGCTGACCCGGCCATGAAGTGGAGACCCATCCTTGCTGGGCGCAATCTTTATGTGTTTCTCGATGGCGATGAAGTTAACGACGCCGATGCGGTGAACCGCGCCCTTCGTCCCTACTGGGAAGGGCTTTGGCGGATGGCCGCGCGCGGTCATTACTTTCTCTACAAAGAGCCGATCCGCAGCAAGGTCAACGCCAGCGATTCCGTCGTCCAGCCTGCGATTCCGAACGTTTTCGAGTCTAACTATGTGCTTTCCTTCGTGCGCGGCGACGGCAACGATGTACTCCTGGCGTTTAACTTTCCCGGCCCACACGGTCCCGTGTACCCCATGAGTTCCTATCCGCTGATTCAGGAGTTTCGCGCGATGTTGAACGGATTGACAGCGAAGTCCCGACACTGGAAGGGAGAATACTTCTTTGGATACACGTGGGACCGGGAGGGAGAGACCCAGTTCTCGTTCCGCGCTCATGCAAACGGCATCACCTTTGGCTTTTCCCAAGAGGAGTGGAACGCAGTACGAAAACTCTTCCGCCGGGCTTGGGAGATGCCAGAACTCCAGGCCACATGGGACGAACTCACGATGGAATACGGTGACCTGTGACAACCGGACAGTCATTCCGCACGAAATCGCTCACTGCCAAAGTGACTGAGGAGGAGTATGTCCGCCTGCTGGAACTGGCGACAGCCGCAGGTCAGAGCATGGGGGAGTGGGCACGTACGGTTTTGCTGGCGCAGGTGAATTCCAGCCAAGAGATCATCCTGGCCGAAATACTCGCTTTGCGCATGCTGTACCTGAACAGCGTGCAGATTCTTGGACAGCGACGGGAACTGACCACCGAAGAACTGAGGAAGCTCATCGAGCGAGTGGACCGCGAGAAGCAGGGTAAAGCGCAGGAGCGGCTGAGTGGACAAAATAGCAACCGGCCCAGCCCGGAAAACTCAGCCAACAGCGGCGGCATTTGAACCGGATTCAAGCCGGCGGGATGCGTTGGAATTCGAGATCGACTGACTTGGGGCGGGAAAGAAGTAAAGCCGTGATCAGGAAATGGGGACGCGACGAGACGTATTACTGGCCGAGCCACAAGCCAGTGTGGACGATCAGCGCCTTTGCTCTCGGAGTGCTAGCAATCTTTGGAATGGCGATCTATCAGGCCAGGGTGCAATGGACGCCGCTACAGCGCTATTGGCTCCCCAACTATCTCAAGACGCAGCTGGCGGCAAGCCTCGGTTTTCCCCCGATTAATTATCGTCTCCTCGAAGTGGAAGACCGACAGGGGCGTCACCGATTAGCGGTTGAGACGGATGTCGCACCGTGGGAAGGTCCCCCGCCGCGCGGGGCGACTATTCCGCTGATCCTATCGAAGGAAGCGGCACGGCAGGACCTGCATCTGGTGCTGGAGCCAGCGCAAAAATACAAGAATAAAGAACTCAGCGACCTCGCTCGGCACTGGATTTACCAAGACCTAACTTGGGGGGACTTCCTGCATTGGCCGCTCGTCAGCGGTCTAGCCGTTTTCGGCTGGCTGTCGATCTTTGCTGTTCCGAAAGACTGGCAGCGGCGGCGCGTGCTCAAGTATGGGCGCCGGACCAAAGGCCCAGTGTTCGTGACGGCGGCGCAGTTCAACCGTAGCCAGCAATCCGATGGCATAGGTTTCATCACAAAAGAGCCGCGCACGGTGGGTGAGTTCCTGCTGCAGCGTGACGGGAACCTGGTGCGGATTCCGCGCCAGCGGGAGAGTTCGCATTTCATGATGATCGGCGATACCGGCGCAGGCAAATCGTCGCTTATCCGCCAGATCCTCATGCAGGTGGAAGGGCGGGGAGAAACCGCGATTGTGTACGATCCGGCGCTCGAATACACACCGCAGTTTTACGAGCCAAGCCGCGGCGATGTGATATTGAACGCGGTAGATGCACGTATGCCCTATTGGTCGCCGTGCGATGAAGTGCAGCATGAAGCAGAAGCCGAAGGCTTGGCAGCGGCGCTCTTCAAGGACGATCCCCGCACCAATCCGTTTTTCGTGATGGTGCCGCGCCAGATCTTTGCCCACCTGCTGATCGAGCAACCGAAGCGGACACCGCAAGAGCTAGTCGCCATTTTGCGGGACGAGCGTGAGCTGGCAAAGAGGCTCAAGGGCACCGAACACGCGGCAGCAATCTATCCCGATGCGGGACCGCAGCGTGGCGGTATGATCGCGACTCTTAACAGCGTGAGCAATGCACTGAAGCTGTTACCCCGAAGAGAAGAAGCTAAGGCGAACTGGACTGCGGTGGAATGGGCGCGGCAGCGGGACGGGTGGTTGTTCATCACCAGTCCGCCAGAGTTCCGCGAGAGACAGCGGCCTCTCATCAGCATGTGGCTCGACATGCTGGTGCTGCGCACCATGAACCAGGGCAAGCCCGGTGCACGCCCCGTCTGGTTCATTCTGGACGAGCTCCAGAGCTTACATGCGTTGCCGCAGTTACACACAGCGATTACCGAGAGCAGGAAGGCCAGAAACCCGGTCGTGCTCGGCTTTCAAGGGCGCAGCCAGCTTGAAGAACTGTACGGGCGCAAGGCGGAAGCCATGCTTTCTCAACCCGCAACGAAAGTCTTCTTACGCACGGATGAGGCCAACTCCTCGAAGTGGATCAGCCAGACCATCGGGGAAGTGGAAATCGAGCGATTGCGTGAAAGCCGCATGGAAGGCCACTTCCCCAAGAACAGACGGGATTCCCGCAACTACCAGCTTGATCGGACGACCGAGCCGTTGGTGATGGCATCAGAAATCCAGGGCCTTCCCGACCTGCGCGCCTATTTGAAAAGCGGCAACTTGGTAGTTCCGCTGAGTTTCCCTTACATCGAGCTACAGAAGCGCCACGAAGCGCTGATCGAGCGCAAGCTCCCGGTACAGCAGCCAAAGGAGGCGAGCGCGCAAACGGCAACTGCGTCTGGGAATGGCGATGGCCGCGTTTTGACGCGCAGCCTGCCACCGCCGATCCCGCCACAGCGCCAGCAGCAAGTGAAACCACGACCGACGCGGGCGGCGAACGATGACCTGCCCTTCTTGGAGTAAACGATGCTGACCATTTCCAAGCCACTGTCATCTGGCCAGGCGCAGGCGTACCACAAGGAAGAGTTTGCCAATGCGCGGGACAACTATTACTCAGAAGGCGACCGTGTGCGCGGCGAGTGGCATGGCAAACTCGCCGGCGAGTGGGGATTGAAAGGTGAGGTGGACGAAGAGCACTTCGCGCGACTCGCAGATGGCCAGCATCCGCTCACGGGTGCTCAGCTGGTGCAGCACCGCGGGGCGATGGAGTACGTCACCGACCGTGGTGAAGAAGTAAAGACAATGGAGCATCGCGCTGGGTGGGATGCGACATTCTCCGCGCCTAAGAGCGTCAGTTTAACCGCACTGGTTGGTGGCGATGAGCGAGTGCGGGCTGCGCATCGGGAGAGCGTCGATGTTGCTCTTGATGAACTCGAAAAATATGTGCAGGCTCGCATTGGCGGCAATCATCCAGCGGAGACAACCGGCAAATGGATTGCCGCGAAATTTGAGCACGATTCGAGCCGCCCGGTCGAGGGCTACGCCGCGCCGCAACTCCACACGCATGTTGTGTTCTTCAACATGACCGAACGGGAAACCGGCGAAATGCGTGCCCTGCAACCGAGAGAACTCTACCGCTCACAGCAGTATGCCACTGCCATATACCGTTCGGAGTTGGCACTTCGCCTGGGGGCCCTCGGTTACGAAATCGAACAGAGCGTCCATGGCGCGCCTGAAATTCGGGGCTACTCGCAAGAATATCTTGAGGCCAGCAGTCCACGCCGCCAGCAAATCAAAGACCACTTGACGGAAGGAGGACTGAGTGGAGCTGAATCCGCACAGATTGCCGCCCACCGCACCCGCGAAGCCAAATTGAACATCACGCACGAAGAAATGCGGCGCCGCCATGACGAGATGGCGAAAGAGTACGGTAACCAGCCAGAGCGAGTTGTGCGTGAGGCTCAGTCCCGCGCGTATGAGATCGCAGCAAGGAGCGAGGAGCAAACGAACGGAACAGCCCGCGAAGCCGTCCGGTATTCGGTTGAAAGGAACTTCGAGCGCGAAGCCGTCTCGGACGAACGTGAGCTGATGCGGGATGCACTGAAACGTGCGATGGGCGAGGCTCCGTTTTCGAGAATTCAGCAGCAATTTGATCAAGTCGTGGAGGACGGCGGGCTAATTCAGAAGGAATCTCCAGGCATTGGACGGAGGTTTACCACGGAAGAGATGATCGCGCTGGAGCATGACAATATACGCCTCATGCGTAGCACCCAGGAACAATATCCCGAGCTCGCCGATGACGGCACCCGAAGGGAGATTGAGCACAACTACACGCATCTCAGCAGCAGCCAGCATCGGGCGGTACAGGAGGTTCTCAGCAGTCGCGATCAGATCACGGCGCTTGAGGGCGTGGCGGGGGCAGGCAAAACCACTTCTTTGACAGCCATTCGTGACGCCGCCGAACGCGAAGGCTACAGAGTCGAGGGTTTTGCACCTACCTCGCGAGCCGCGCTCAAACTTGGGGAAGCCGGAATCCTCTCGAACACATTACAGCACCACCTTGCCCGTGGAACGCAGGTTGATACCGGAGAAAAACATCTGTACGTGCTGGATGAATCGAGTCTCGCCAGTACTCGGCAGATCAATGACTTCCTACAGCGGCTGGGAGAACTAGACCGAGTGTTGCTTGTGGGTGACGTGCGACAGCACGAAGCTGTCGAAGCCGGACGCCCTTATTACCAGTTACAGGAAGCCGGAATGCGAACCGCGCATCTGGGCGAGATCATCCGCCAGAAGGACCCGGCGCTCAAGGAAGCAGTTGAGCAGCTTGCCCGAGGCGAAATTCACGTCGCCGTCGAAAACCTGGACCGCCAAGGGCGGGTACGACAAATCGAAAACCGGGAAGAACGATTCCAGGCAATCGCCCAGGAGTATGCTCGTTTTCCCCAAGGCACGCTGGTGGTTTCCCCAGACAACCAATCCCGCCGTGAACTGAACGGCATAATTCATGACGAACTACAAGAGCGCGGCCAGGTCCAGCCTCACGAGCAGTCCGTCCGTGTGCTGGAGACCCGTCAGGAACTGACCGGCGCAGACCGTGCATGGGCGGAACAATACTTGCCCGGCGATGTGTTGCGTTATTCGCGAGGCAGCAGAGTGGTGGGAGTAACTGCCGGCCAGTATGCCACGGTCACAGACACGGACGCCAAACAGAACCTGCTCACTGTTGAACGCCAGGACGGCCAGCATGTGAGCTACGACCCGCGCCGCCTGCAGGGAGTTTCGGTCTACCGGGAAGCAGAGCGTAATTTCGCCGAAGGCGACCGTATCCAGTTCACCGCTCCCTCAAAAGAGTTGCACGTTGCCAGCCGCGAGTTGGGAACGATTGTACGAATCGATGAACGCGGCGAGATTGCCGTGCGCACCGATTCAGGAAGGGTGGTGGAATTCCAACTGAAAAACCACCCTCATCTCGACTATGGCTACGCCGTTACCAGCCACAGCAGCCAAGGCCAGACCGCCGACCGTGTACTGATCCACGCCGACACCGAAGAAAGCCCGCACCTGGTGAATAGCCGCATGGCGTATGTCGCTGTCTCACGTGGACGATACGATGCCCAGATTTACACCAACGACAAATCGGAGCTCGCGCAGCACTTGAGTCGCGATGTTTCACACAGCACGGCCATCCACACCGGCCAAGACCATCCAGGCACGACACATTCGCAGGGCCATGTTCAGGGTGAGGCTCTCGGAGTGTGAGAACGGGTTGAAATGGAGTAGTACCGTGAACGCAGCAGAAGACAACGAACCATTCGTAACGCCTGAAGAAGCAGCAAACTTTCTCAGGATCAGCCCCGTGACGGTAAAGAAGATGGCACGGGAAGGAGACCTCCCCGCACACCCGATAGGAAACGGCATTCGCAAGCGCTGGCGCTTTCGAATTTCAGAGCTGGTTTCGCACATGCGTTGTCGTGTAGAGTCGGAAGGGTCATCCGTGCGCGCTTTAAGGAGGAAAGCTTCTTGAAACGCACACAACAAGACGTGGGCACGATTGTCCGCAACAAGAGAACGCGAGGCCCGGATGCGTGGGTTTGGCGCTTTTACGAAACGGACGAGATGGGCATTACGCGAAAGCGCAGCGTAATGTTAGCGGGAGATGCGGAAGGATGGCCAACGGAAGATCATGCCTGGCTGGGGTCGAGAGAGTTTCGATATCAGCGGATGGAGCAGTCTTCCAGTCAATCGTTCGGAGCATTGGTAAGGCGATACATGCACGAAGCAATGCCAGAACGGTACTCGACCAAGAAGTCCTACGTATCCATTTTGAAAAGACACATTTTGCCACAATGGGGCGAGGCTCCCGTGGCCGAAGTGAAAAAGCCGCTCAAGGTGGAACAGTGGTTGAAGGAGTTGAAGCATTCCCCCAAAACGAAGTCCAACATAAAGGGTCTCCTGCATCGCATTTTTGAGTACGCGATGAAATGGGAAATTTTGGAGACTCAGAGAAACCCGATGCAGTTAGTCGAAATCAAGGGCGTGACGAAACGGGTTCGCAAGAAAGTTGTGCTTACGGTCGAGCAATATCAGGCTCTTCTCGCAGAGCTTCCGTACCACATTCAAGTGATGGTCATGATTGCAATGTGCCTGGGATTGCGCATCAGTGAGATCAGGGCATTGCAGTGGCCGGACTTTGATTTGAAGGGGCGGATACTGACGTTGACCCGATCCATTGTGGGCCGCTACGTCGATCGGGTTGCAAGGAGTGGGGTGGCACAGCTTTCGTCACACCTACCGAACGCTGATTGATGATATCGGCACGCCGCTCGGGGTGCAGCAGCGCCTCATGCGGCACGCAGACATCAAGACGACCATGAATACCTACGGCTCAGCATTTGAGAAGACCAAGCGCCGAGCCAATAGCCGGGTAGCAGATCTGATCTTGCCACCCGCGATCAAAAAGCAACTGTAAGGATAGAGCGAAGGAAGTTTCCCTGAAGAATTTGAGGCCCGAAACAGCCACGATCCAGTGATTTTGGAATTGGGGACTACGCCGGTAGTCCCTCAAATCCGTAAATGGTTGCGGGGGGTGGATTTGAACCACCGACCTTTGGGTTATGAGCCCAACGAGCTACCAGACTGCTCCACCCCGCATTTCGATCATAAACAATGGGGTCCGCATCGTCAAACTTGCGGTGCTGCCTGAAATTTCGTTTTTGGTGAATCGTTCGTGCTGAGGTTCAGTTTCTCGTTGGACTCTTTTTCTCATTCTGACTCTAAAATCTGCACATCCGCGCTGGGATTAGTGGCATCGAACAAAGGTCGAATTGGCGAGCCGGAATTGCAGTCGCAAATCTTAAAATTACGGTTAAACGTGGATTTAAATTTAAGGAGAATCTGATCTATGGCTAAAAAAGATCTCAACGCGAAGGCTTCCGCCAGTGGGCGGGGGAGTGTTAGCGCGCAGCCTCGCCTTCATCAGCGGGCTGGTGAAATTCAACGTTATGGTACGGTTTCGCACATGCTGCCTTTGGATTTGGAAGAGCCAGTACGGTTGGAGATGACGGAGCAGCTCAACCTTATGCTCGCCGACACCATTACCTTGCGCGATCTCTATAAGAAATCGCATTGGCAGGTTGCGGGACCGACGTTTTATCAACTGCATCTTTTGTTTGACAAGCATTTCGAAGAACAAAGCGAGTTGGTCGATACGATTGCCGAGCGCATTCAATTGCTCGGCGGAATATCGATCGCGATGGCGCACGATGTGGCGGAGAATACGCGTATTGAGCGGCCGCCGATGGGCAGGGAAGAGGTTCCGGTACAGATTTCTCGCCTGCTGGATGCGCACCAGATTATCATCGGCCATTGCCGTGAACTGGCGAAGCGTGCAGACAAATTGGGCGACGACGGCACCAACGATTTAGCGGTCAGCGATGTACTGCGCACCAATGAATTGCAGGTTTGGTTCCTAAGTGAACATTTGGTGGAAGTACCGCTGGTGAAGGCGGAAGAGCCACGATTGCGGGACGCCAGTTAGATAGAGTTCGCAAAAATATTTGAGCAGGCCCCTTACGGAGCCTGCTCATTTGTTTTTTGGCAGCTCTGCAATTACGCCTGGCTGCCCACCTTCAATTTGTCGTGATCGTAATATTCGTAGGCTGACATCGGCTTCTCGCCGCCTTTTTTCCATGTACGCGAGTCCTCCGGCAACTTGCCCAGCACTCGTGCCATCTCGCGAATGTGCATGGCCACGGTTCCGCAGCATGCTCCGATAAAGTTGATACCGACATCACGGGCGTTCACCGCATAATCGGCCATTTCTTTTCGCGTGAGTTGCAACGGATCTAATGCATAGGGAAATGCAGGCAGGCTGGTGAAATCCGGCTTTTCTTTCGGAGTGCGATAGGCGACCGGCTGACATGCGAGATATCCCGAGACCGCTTTGCGCATCTGCTCCATCGGGGCAAGAATATGCTCCGGCGGACGCAGGCAGTTCATGCCCACGATGTCTGCGCCGGCATCGAATAATGCTTTGGCGGCATCGGCGGCACTTTTGCCATCGGTTGTTTCGTCTTTGTTCTCGAAACATATGGTGACCATGGTTGGCAGACCGGTTTTCTTCCCGCGCTCGACCGCGATCAGCGCTTCGCCGAGAAAAGAAAATGTTTCGCCGATGATGAAGTCCACGCCCTCCTCGACTTGTACGGCGAGTTGCTCATCGAATGTCTTACGCACACGGTCGGCGGCGGATGGGCTGCCGGGTTCGTACATCCAGGTAAGGCTTAAGTTACCCGCAACCAGGCAGCGATCGCCCGCAACTTCTCGCGCAATGCGGACCGCGGCTCGATTCAAATCTTCCAGGCGATTTTCCAGTCCTACCGTGGCGAGTTTGTCGCGGCTGGCATAGAAGGTAAGCGCTTGCAGCACCTCGGATCCGGCTTCGCGAAACTCAACGTGTAGTTCCCGCAACGCCTCCGGGTGCGTCAGTACGACTTCTGGTGTGAACGGACCTGCGCGTACCCAGCCACGCTTTTCCAATTCCAGCAGATATCCGCCATCGCCCAGTACCGGACCTTCTTTTAATCGCTCCAGAATGCCTTTCTTTTTCATGGTTTGCTCCTGCCAAAAAAATGTGCTTAAAATCGAGTTACGCCGCTTTCTTGAATCTGCCTTTTTTCCAATCGCGCAAAACCTGCATGGCCGCATTGCGCCCCGGCGCGCCGGTTACACCGCCACCGGGATGCGTTCCGGCTCCGCATAAATAAAGACCGCGAATCGGCGTGCGATATTGCGACCATCCCGGTACTGGACGCATAAAGAAAAGCTGCTCCAGGCGTAGATCGCCGTGAAAAATGTTTCCTTCAGTCAATCCGTACGTGCGCTCGAGGTCGAGCGGCGTGAGCACTTGCCGTGCCACGATTGCTCCCGGAACATTGGGCGCATAGTCGGCGATCTTTTTCACCACGCGATCGCCCAGTAGTTCCCGCTTTTCGTCCCAATTACCTTCACGCAATTTGTAAGGCACATATTGAACGAAGCAGGTCAGAATATGCTTGCCTGCGGGCGCAAGCGACGGATCCGCGTTGGATGACACGACACAATCGACCCAAAGTTCTTCGGGAATCTCGCCGAATTTGGCGATGTCATAGCAGCGCTCGGCGAATTCGAGCGAAGGCACCAGAGTGTAGAACGTGCGTGCCAGCGGAGAAGCTTGAGGGGAAGTTCCTGTGAATTGGGGTTCTTCCGCCAATACGAAATTTACCTTCGCACACGGCCCATCCATTTTGATGCCGCGGATTGCGAACAGAAAATCCTCGGGCAGTTCGTGCGGCGCAATCATTTTCAAAAAAGTCCGCTTCGGATCGCAGTTCGAGAGAATCACGCGCCCGCGAAGTTCAGTTCCGTCTTCGAGCACCACGCTGGATGCGCGTCCGTCGCGTACTTCAATTTGCGATACGGGAGCCGACGTCCGGATCTCCACGCCCAGCTTTTTGCCGGCTGCGGCCAGCGCTTGCGTGATCGATCCCATTCCGCCCATTACATGTCCGTAGAAACCTTGCAGTTCGTGCTCGCCGCCGCTCAATAGATGGAAGAGTAGCCCAATCGCCGTTCCCGGCTGGTACGGGCCGCCATGCTTGCCGTAAACGTTGTTTGCAAGGAACAGTGTCTTGATTTTTTCCGATTCGTAGTTGTGATCGAGAAACTCGCCCAGGCTTCCGGTGAGAAATGAAATCAGTTGCGCGATATCGGCGCTGGAGATTCCCCGAAAGCGTTTGCCTGCGCGAAATAAATCGCTCCAGCCGCTTACCGAAGAGGTATCGATTTCCGGAGGCGGCTCCATAAAAAATGGCTGAAGATAGCGCGCCAGTTTTTTCAGTTGATCGTCAACTTCGACAAAGCGCGTCGCATCTTTCACGGAGATTTTGGTGAACTCCGCTTTAGCGCGTTCACGATCCACCCACCAGGGCAGCACTTGCCCATCGGGGAAGGGAACTTGAATCGCCGGGTCGCAGGGAATCATACGCAAGCCATGATCGGCGAGATGCAACTCGGCAATTACCTCCGGCCGCAGCATGCTGGCGATATAAGATGTAGTCGAGACGCGGCAGCCGGACGCAATCTCTTCGGTTACACAACATCCGCCGATGATTTCGCGGCGCTCAAGCACAAGCGTGGAAAGCCCGGCGCGCGCGAGATAGGCTGCCGCCGTCAGTCCGTTGTGGCCGCCACCTACGACGATGGCGTCGTGAATGAATTTAGGGGGTTGCTTCACCGAGATTGACCTAAAGTCATGGATCACACTGCCGGAACGCCATAACGTACTGCATCAGACTGCAAAAATGAAGTTGAAAATTAAAGCCGTCTCCATTATTCTTTGGTGACTTGGAGTCACGAATGAGTGGAATTGCCAGCAACCCGATTGAACCACCGCGTTATGTGAGCCATCCTGTACCACGCCCGCGCTCCCAGGCCAAGCGCTCCCGCATTATTGATGCGGCCATGCAGCACTTTGCGGAGCACGGTTATCATGCGGCGCGCGTCGGAGACATGGCTGCCGCGCTCGGCATTGCCAAGGGTTCGATCTTCCAGCATTTCGGCAGCAAAGACGGACTTTTCTTCGAGGTCTATAAACGGGCGGTGCGTTCGTTTCCCAAGTATCTCGACGCGCCGGCAGAAGTGCGTTCCGCGGGATTTTTCGAGGTTCTATATTACTGGCTGGTGCGGACCGAGCATCTGCTGCATGAAGATTGGATTCCCTATCGCATTTCGCTGCTTGGTAACTATGGCACCGATCTGGCATTGAAACGGGAAATCAACCGTTTTCTTATCGCTGAAGATCCCTATGGGACGGTAGCGTTTGTGCGCTTCGGACTGGAGCGTGGTGAATTGCGCAAAGATATGGATGTGGAGATGATCGTCTCCATTCTCGACTGGACCATGGAGCGGTTTCAGGATGCTTTACTGACCGCCGAACTCGATCCGGGGCTATTTCGCAAGCAGGGCGAAATGCCGGAGAAAAAAGAAGCGCGCATTCAACAGTTTCTTGCTGTCTTGCAGCGAGCGGTCGGAATGGATTCCGGTCCTGCGGTTCGCGTTCGTCGGGAGATTCGGAAGTTATCGGCTGTTGATCTCGTCGCTGCCAAGCCGAAGAGATCGTGACGGCGGCAGGCTAGGTTTGATATCGATACTCAGCGTATAGAAAAAAGGTTATGCAGACATCAATCGACCAAATTCTTTCTGCCTACGATGATCGAGCTCCATTAGCTCAAGCTTCCACTATTCCTGCAGCCTGGTATGTCGATCCGCGCATCGCGGAACTGGAACGATTAAACGTTTTCGGCAAGACCTGGCAGCTTGTGGCACGTACCGATCAGGTGCAATCTCCGGGGGAATTTATCAGCACGATGGTCGCCGGCGAGCCCATCGTTGTTGTGCGCGGGAATGATGGTGTTTTGCGCGCTTTTTATAATGTTTGTCGACATCATGCCGCGGCTGTTGTCCCGCAACCGTGCGGCCATGCGTCTATTTTGCGTTGTCCTTATCATGGCTGGAATTACGGCCTTGACGGTTCTTTGAAGGGAATGCCGGAGTTCGATGGCGTCGAGAACTTTGACCGGGCGCAGAACGGCCTCGTTCCGGTTCGCGTGGAGACCTGGGAGTGCTTCGTTTTCGTGAACCTCGATCATCATGCCGAGCCGCTGACAAAATTTCTCGGTGGCCTGGTGCAGCGTGTCGCGCCTCTCGGGATTAGCAAACTTCATTATTTTGATCGACGCACTTACGATATCAACTGCAACTGGAAAGTCTTTGTCGATAACTATCTTGACGGCGGCTATCACGTACCCCATCTGCACAAGGGATTGAACTCGGTTCTCGATTACAAGCAATACACCATCGAGAACGAAGACCGTTACTGCCTGCAATCGAGTCCGATGGTGGCGTCCGAAGAAGATGTTGCTACCGGCTCGACGCGCAAAGGCGACCGAGCCTGGTATTTCTGGCAGCATCCCAATCTGATGATTAACTGCTACGCGGGATATATGGATACGAATCTTGTGATCCCCGTCGATGTGGATCACTGCCATGTGATTTTCGATTTTTATTTTGCGGATGTCGGTGAAGCGAGCCGGGAATATAACGAGCAGTCGGTGAACGTTGGCAACCGGGTACAGGAAGAAGATCTGGGCATTTGCGAAGATGTGCAGCGCGGGCTGAAATCACGGGCGTATCGCGCGGGGCGCCTTTCCGTGCGCCGCGAAGCGGGGGAGCAATTGTTCCATCGCTTGCTGGCGGCAGATCTCAGGAGCAACACAGAAATTACTACTGCCGCCGCCGACTAGCCCCGCCATGTATTAGCCAAAGCAGCACAAGAATGCAACGACGGTGCAAGCCGTGGTGGGAGCAAAGCATATGATCCGGTTCCAACGAAACGGAACAATTTTCCGCATCTTGCGAAATGTAGTTATCAGCACAACTGCTTGCTGCATACTTGTTTTGTCGGCTTTCGCCCAGGTCACAGCCATCCACGCCGGAAAGCTAATCGACCCTGATTCCGGTACGGTTCTCACCAATCAGATCATTCTTATCCGCGGCAACAAAATAGAGGCGACCGGCGACAATTTAAGAATCCCCTCCAATGCCAAAATTCTCGACCTCTCGAAGATGACCGTTCTTCCTGGCCTGATCGACTGCCACACGCATCTCGCCGATGGCGCGCACGGAGCAGAGCCGATGAACGTGTTTAGCAAGACAGCGGCGGAGTTGGCGCTGGAGTCTGTGCCGAATGCTCGTCTCATGCTCGAGTCCGGATTTACCACGGTGCGCGATGTCGGCACATATCGTGCGCTTGGCGATGTCGCGTTGCGCGATGCCATCAACCGTGGCGATATTGTTGGTCCCCGTATGTTTGTTGCTGGCGCATACGTGACCATCACTGGCGGTGCAGGTTCCGACAGTGGGCTAGCTCCCGATATTACATTGCCATGGGACATGCATTATGGCGAGGCCAACAGCCCGTGGGAAGTTCGCAAGGTGATTCGTCAGCTGGCGCACAATGGGGTGGACCACATCAAAATCCTATCGAGTGGTGCAGTGCTCACACACGGCAGCAATCCTCATTCGCAGGAATTTACTCTGGAAGAGTTGCAGGCTGCGGTTGACGAGGCCAGCCATTTTGGCCTGCGGGTGGAATCGCATGCGCACTCGCCGGAAGGCATCAAGAATGCGATTCGGGCCGGCGTCGCATCCGTTGAACACGCGACCATGATTGATGACGAGGGCATAGCCCTAGCCAAGCAGCACGGCACATACCTCGACATGGATATTTACGATGAAGAGTGCATTCAGGAAGACGGAAGAAACGGAAGCATGCCCAAGGATTTCCTGGAGCACGATGCGGCGCTCGGGCAAATACAACGCGACAATTTTCGCAAAGCAGTTTCGGCGGGTGCGAAGATGTCATTCGGGACCGACGCGGGTATTTGCGCATATGGCACGAGTGGGAGGCAGTTTGCTTTTATGGTGAAGTACGGAATGACTACGATGCAGGCGATTCAGGCCGCAACCAGCAACGCCGCCGATTTGCTTGGCCATTCGAATGAGTTCGGATCGATCAAGCCGGGAAAATATGCCGACATCATTGCGGTCGCCGGCGATCCTCTCGCCGATATTCGATTGTTGGAAAACGTTCCGTTCGTGATGAAGGATGGAAAAATCTACAAACAGTAGCCCATGGACTACTGATGATCTCTGGCAATCGTTTCCTTCCAGGTTTTTGATTTGATCATGGCTCCGTCTTTTAGTACTTCACGCGTGTACGTGTAATAAAAATTCTTCTGGTCGGTTGTCACCAGCAAATGCCCGCGCCAGGTTAGCGTGCGGCCTTTGAGCGCGAATATGGTTTCCGCTTCACCGCGCACAGAGCAAGTTTCCGGATGGGCGTCGTCGGCCTCATACGTCAGATGTTCGTAATCCGTTTCGGTACCCCACGGATATTTGCCGCCTTCTTTTCCTTTCCAATGCACAGTCGTTTTGTGGCGTGCTTCGTCGCGCTCCACTGTCCACTCGCCGGGCCAGGGAAAGCCTTCGCTCTTGACGTCGCTGCGTTCTTCGGAAGGTTCCGGCGGGGAAAATGCAGGTGCAGGACTGCCAGGCTCGGGTACGACGGGCAATACAAGGCGTGAGCCCTCGTTTCCGCCGAGTTGCAGTGAAGTTGTCATGGAGTAAGGCGTGGGCAGCATCATCGGCCAGAGTGCATTTGAAATCGCCACGCGAATGTGATGCCCCTTGGGAAATACCCATGAAGTCAAATGCATCTCGATGTCGAGCGGATAAAGTTTGCCGGGTTCAAGGTCGTGTGGTTCGCTCATCGAGTCTCGCTGCGCGCCGTTGATTCCCGCGCCGGTGATTTGCGTGACGGTTCCGTCCGGCGCCACATCGGACAAACGCGCAAACCAATCGGCTAACGGCGCAGTGGAGGATGCTTGTAGCAGAGCGTGTGGGCGTCCCAGGATTGCGAGGTCGTCTTGCAATGGAGCTGAATCGTAAACCAAACTGAAAGCGTCCACCGGCCGCACATCGCTCAACAACTCGCCCCACCAGAAGCCAGCTTCTACGCCGATGGAGGGCACATACTTCAGTTGATGCGTATCGGCTTGCGTAGCCTTTTCACTGAGTGAATGATTCGATTGCAGGAATAAAGTTGACGGATGGACGTCTTTTGGCGGCCACGCATCTTCTCGTCTCCACTCACCGGGGACATTTTCGAGGCTTGGATCGGGCGGATGCCAGTGCTGCATATAAATGACGAGCCGGGGATCGTGCTCCACGCCTGTGTCGCGGCCTTTCAGCCAATGATCGAACCAGCGCACCGCTTCATTTCGCCACTCGATCTGCGGGCCGGGTGCAGCATCATTCGGGAAGGTGTGATTCCAGGAGCCGACAATGGCCTTCACCGGACCGCTCGCCTGCATCAGCATGTCTGGCACGTTGTCGCGATAGCCATCGAGCAATCCTCCGATGAGAAAACTTGGAATGTTAATTTCTTTCAAGGGACGCACGCGACCGCGCCAGAACGGGCCGTCATGCTGATGCTTTAGATAGAGCAGCGACCATGGCGGAGCTTCGAATCGCGGTCCCAGAATTTTTTCGTCGAGCGTATAGTCGGGCGCGCCGGTCCACCCTTCTGCCATATCCATGTTCAATTCGAATTCATCGACGTGGGCGATGCCGTCCACATAGTGAACATCGTCATGAAATAGTTCCGCAGTGGCATCGACCGCTAGAATAGCTTTCAGTCCGGGCGCATGGCGCATGGCCATTTGCAAAGCGGTGAACCCTCCCCAGGAAATTCCGAACATGCCTACGTTCCCGTTGGACCATGGCTGATGCGCGAGCCATGCAATCACTTGCTCTCCATCTGCCTGTTCTTGCTCGGAATACTCGCGCTCCGGCGGTGCGCCTTCGCTTGCTCCAAACCCACGAATATCGACGCGTACTCCCACATAGCCACGGTGCGCGAAATATGCATGCTTGCCGTAATCTTCCGCTGCTGTGCCATCGTCTTTGCGATATGGCAAGTATTCGAGTAAGGCAGGGAATTTCTCGCCGGGCTTCGCTCCATCTGGCATGTACAGCGTCGCTGCCAGATGAATGCCGTCTTTCATAGGAATCCGCGCCTGCTCCATGCGAACGCCATAAGCTGGAGGAGACGGCGGGTCGCTGGCGAGTGCAGCGGAAGCGGCAAAAAATAAAATCAGGAAGCTGAATAAGAAAGGATGGGATGCCGGCGGGGCGAGTTTGGTCAATGTATCTTCCCAGGAGACTGCGTTACGATTTGACTTACCGCCGCATTGTAATCTGAGTGCTGACGGAATTCTCACGTCATCTCGATCTCTGTGTCATCGCAATCGACAATCAGATCAGGCGTTTCGCGATTGTGCAGTATAAATCGATGGCCTCGGCAAGTTGGTGCTTCTCGATGAACTCGCCTTCTGTATGGGCCACGTGAATTGATCCCGGTCCGATAAGCAGCGGTTCGCCCCAGTTGGTCAGCTTGGGAATATCGGTGGTGAAGGCGGCAATCATCGTGGGCAGGCCGTCGACGGTACGCAAGCGAAGAAAGGGAAGTTCTAACGGAAACTCGATTTTCACTTGATCGCCGGCGGTTACCAGAATCTGCTGACGCAAATCTTTAGACGCACCTACGAGACGATAGAGTAAATCGGCGTGAGCATAATCGGGTATTACATTGGGAGCGCGGCCGCCCTCGATCAATCCAATATTTAAGGTACACGGACCAACTTGTGGATCGGAAGGCAGCGGCATCGCGCGCAACCGGGTGAGAGCAGCAAGAAGTTTGTCGATGGCCGAGTCGCCAAGCTCCGGATAAGCGGAATGCGCCATGCGTCCGGAGGCCGTCACTTCCACGCGCAGTGTTCCCTTGGAGGCGAGCGCGATGTGGTTCTCGGTGGGTTCGCCGTTCACCAGATACCTACAACTATGCGCCGGCTGGCGTGCCGCATATTCATTGGCGATCTTTGCGCCCAGGCTGTCACGCTCTTCGCCCACGACGAATAGTAAGCCGACATGAATCCCCTCGCGGCGCAGGCGCTCGGAAGCTGCGATTTGCGCGGCGATGATTCCTTTTGCGTCGCATGAGCCGCGGCCGTAGATCCGTGAGGTATCTTCGGAGGAGGGAATGAAGGGAGGGACTGTATCCATGTGCGTGGAAAAAACTACTTCAGGGATCGGCTGCTCGGGCGAGGTTGCGTAGACGTTGAAACGGTCGCCTTCCACCGGCATTTTCAGCGTGCGATAACCGATGCGGTTGAGTTCTCCATAGAGATAGTTGCCGACAGAGGCTTCATTGCCGGATATGGATTCGATGTCGACGAGTTGGCGAGTTAGCGTGATTGCGTCCATGACAGAAGAATAAACTACAGGATTTGGCGCAATCCCGCGAGCTGACGCATCATGTAATCTGAATGACGTGATAGCGCAGAATTCCACCATTCGATCGCTGTTTCTCGACGGGCCAGCCGGGAGGCTGGAGGCGTTGTTGAATGCGGGAGCAGAAAATGCAACCCATGCAGCCTTGATTTGCCATCCGCATCCGCTGTTCGGCGGAACGCTGCACAATAAAGTTGTGTTTCATACCATGAAGGCGCTGAACAGTTTTGGTTTTCCAGCGCTGCGCTTTAACTTCCGTGGAACGGGATTGAGCCACGGCGAGCACGATTATGGTGCGGGAGAAGTGGAAGATGTTCGCACCGCGCTCGACTGGCTCAATACGGAGTTTCATTTGCCGATAGTGTTTGCGGGATTTTCTTTTGGCGCTGCGGTCGGTTTGCGGGCTGCAGCACCTGACGAGCGAGTGAAGGCTTTGATTGGAGTGGGAACGCCGGTGGCTCCCGTGGCTGCGGATACGGAAGAGCCGCGCGTGTATACATTCGAGTTTCTGCGCAATTGCGCGAAACCAAAATTGTTTGTGAGTGGTGCGCGGGATCAATTTGGTCCGCGGGCGAGGTTGGAGGAGTTGGTGGCTTCTGTGCCCGAGCCGAAAAAACTTGTAGTGATTGAAGGCGCAGATCATTTTTTCGAGGGACGGTTGCACGAAATGCGCCAGGCAATTGAGGGATGGGTGAAGCAAACGATTTAGCCGCTGGAACTCGCGCGAATCTCCATATATGGATACTGAACTGTTTCGCCAAATGCGCGATACCGCACGCGGGATTTTTCGTTACGCACTCGCAGAGTCATCGATTGCAAAAGCTTTCGCGCGCCATGTGCACTGTGAACGCGGGGTGTTGCGTATTTGCGAAGACCTTTACGATCTTCAGGCTTATTCGCGAGTTCTCGTCATCTCCATCGGCAAGGCCGGACACACTATGGTCGAAGCTTTGGTGGAACAGGCGGGATCGTCCGCACTCGAAGGCATTGTGGCTAGCCCGGTTGAGCCGCATGCGCAGGTGCGAGGCTTCCGTTATTTTCATGGCGGACATCCCATGCCGAACGCCGAATCGGTTCACGCTGCAGATGCGATTCTGAATGTGCTCAAAGCGCAAACCGCAGCTTCGCTGGTGATTTTTATGTTGAGCGGCGGCGGTTCGTCGATCGTCGAAAAACCAATTGATGATGAGATTCCGCTCGACGATTTAATTGCTACGTATCGTACTCTGGTGCACTCGGGCGCGCCCATCGCTGAAATTAACGCGATTCGCAAACATCTTTCCGCCGTGAAGGGCGGACGGCTGGCGCAGGCGGCTTTTCCAGCGCAGCAGGTTTCATTGCTCGTCTCCGATGTTCCAGATAACATGCTCGACGCTTTGGCATCGGGGCCGACGATGCCCGATTCAACCAGCGTGGAAGATTGCTATCGCATTGCCGAGAAACATGGATTGTTGCCGCAGTTCCCACATTCCACTCGTGAACTGTTTGAGAGGCACGCACTCGACGAGACGCCGAAATCGGACGATCCAGCGTTTCATCGCTCGCGCTGGTGGCCCGTGCTTTCGAACCAGACGGCGGTCGAGCAGGCGAGCGCGGCCGCTCAGCGCGCTGGTTTCACAGTGCACGTGGATAACTCTTGTGATGATTGGGACTATGAACGCGCGGCAGAGTATTTGCTGAAAAGATTACGCGAATTAAGAAGTGAAAACGAACGCGTGTGCCTGATCTCCGGCGGGGAAGTGACGGTGAAAGTTATTAACGGCGGGATTGGCGGACGTAATCAGCAGTTTGCGCTGGCGTGTGCGGCGAAGATTGCCGGAGAGAACATCACTATGCTGAGCGCAGGAACCGATGGCGTGGACGGGAACAGTCCAGCGGCAGGCGCGGTCGCGGATGGAAGCACCCTTGAGCGGTCGCGGTCGCAAGGGCTTGATGGTGGCACAGCGCTGGAAAAGTTCGATGCGTATCCGTTCTTCAGCGCGCTGGGCGATGGGATCGAGACCGGGCCGACGGGGAACAACCTGCGCGACTTGCGGATTCTCCTGGCGTACTCACATTCCCTCCCGAGCTAAGAATGCGATTTCTCTCTTACTGCTTAACCAGCTCGATTCGGCCCAATACTGCCTCGGCGTTGGCTTCGGGAGTTCCTGAAGGCACAACCGTAACTGAAGTTCGGCCGGCGAGCAGGTTGTGGGCCTGGAGCGATTTGGCGATTTCAGTTACATCAAAGCTAAAGAAAAATCCAGGATTGCCCGCCGAGACTCCGACTGAGTTGTAGAAGTTAAGCGTGCCAACCATATGCGCGTCTTCTGGTTTGGGGTGAGCGCCACGCGGCAGATCCAGATAGAGGTCGTAGAAGACGCCCGGAGGCTCAGAAGCTTTGAGATCCCTAATCATCAGGTAGATTCGTTCTTCTGGCTTCAGGTTCTTAAGAGCCGCAGTAAGTGTCAATTCCTCCGCGGCGGAAGCTGGCGCTAGGGTCAAGGTAATTGGGCGGGAGCCTAACTTTACCGGGAGCGAAGCGGACGCCAGCGTCTGCATTTTGGAGTCGGGCACAGAAGACACGGATTCCACCCCACCATGTGCGTCCTGGCCCAAGAGAAACACACCGTGCGAAGCCACGGTGAACAATAGAGATGCGGCAACCAGGCCAGTGCGTGTGATGCTCATGGGCTACCTCCCCGTCCGACGGCTTCCAGTCACTCCTTAATCTATTTTGACTCGGAAGCTTCCGGAAAGTTACCAGCCTGAAGCCATTGTACTTCCAACCCTAGCCGGATGTGAGAGGATGAGCGATTGTTCTTGGCAAATCGGAAGGGGCCTGCAAAAGCCCCTTCCAGTTCGTGGGAGTGATTGAGTTACTGCTCCACTAGTGACACTTGACCGATTACCGGTTTGGCCTCGCCCGCAGCTTCTCCGGCAGGAGCTATCGTGACGGTGGGTTTCTCGGGCACGCCGCCTTTCGATTGCAGCTTTCTCGCCAGATCCGTGATGTCGAAACTGTAGAACTTCTGGCTGGTGGCACCGGCGTGAGCATGTTCGGCGCCAAAGAAATTGATCGTGCCCACGTAGTTGTCGTTCACTGCGTCGGTTGCGGCGCCTTCCGGAAGATCGAGGTAAACGTCGTACAAGACTCCGGGTTGCGCGTTGGTTTGGAGATCCTTGAGGACCAAGTAGAGTGATCGTTCGGTGCCGAGCGCGTTTAGCTCATCCACAAGCAATCTGTTTTTGTTGGTTGGGCTGTGCTCAAGCTCGATGCGAACGGGTCCGTGACCGAGCGCCAAGGCGTGGGAAGGCGCTTCGGCAAAATTTTCGAAACGAGCGGCGCGCAATGCATTGTGAGCCGCCGGCTGGAAGTTGGGAGGAGCGGGCTCCAACCGGTCATAGCTATAACCCAATTTCGCGACTTCGTCTACCTCCCTATTTTTTTTCTTGGCCGGTTTTCCGTCGGCAGCAGCGAAGGTAAATTCCTTGTCGAGCCAGGTTGCGCTTTGAGGATTCTTGCCGCCATTGCGGTTCCAACTGGCCCACAGCCGGTCGATATTGCAGTGGTGCATCCAGAACACCGGGTCGCCCCCAGCCCAGGGAACGCTGCCCATATTTGTCGTATTTCCAACTGCCCCGTGAACGTTACCATGCACACCAGCGTCGAGAGCCAAATTGAATCCCTGTTGTACTCCTTGGGGACTGTAGGTCGGCATCTTCAGGGCAGGCTTAGGGTCCAGCCTAAAATCGGGCGCGATGGGATTCCCCGAATTGACTCCAGGGTTGCGGTTAGGTTTGGAGAGCACTCCGGAACGAAATTCGTCGGGAATCTTCGCGCTGTCCTGGCCTTCGGAGTAATTCCAATAAGGAAGCGTGAAGGAGTCGTTCTTGGCGGCGTAACGGATGATCTCCTCGAAATAGTAGACAAACATGCGATGCCAGGGGAGAAAATAATCTTCAACGTCGCCGGCCCGATGCGCCTGGCAGGTATTCCACATCGCCGTGGCCAGATCTTTATAGGGGCTGGGGCTGGGATAAGTCGAACTTATTTTGTCAGCTTTGTTCTGTGCGCTGCCTTGAGGAGGCACAGCGTGGGTGTACCACTGGAAAATCCAATTTCTGGGGTCACCTTCTTTAATGCTGTTCATCATGTTGCTAACGGCATCCGCGTAGATTTTCAACATCTTCTTGCCTTCCGGCGTGCGTGCTCCATAGCGAACGCGAGCTGTTGGTGAAGCGAATCCGTACTGTTTGAAACAAAGGCCGGCAGATACCGTAGCTATGCCTGCCATAAATGAGCGGCGCGATACTCTTGACATAGTGGTTCATCTCCTTGCGCGAAACAAAATCAGGCACATTCTATGCGCTAAGGGATGGTTGTCAATGTCAAAGTACAATCCTGGCAGGAACCACACTATAGGTTAGTTACTAACTAAGCGTAATGGATTAAGCTATAAGTTGGAGCCACGGTAAGCGGAGACCGACTTAGTTAGTAGCGCGGCGTGAAAAAATGGTCTCGATTTGCCTGACTTTCTCAAGCGGCTTCGCTCTTCACCTGCACACCGGCCCATTTTTCCAGAAGAGTTAAGGTCGCGGCATAGTCGAGGTCGCTATGGCCGTCTTCAGTTGCCATTGCGTAAATCTCTTCCACGGTTTCGATCCCTGGCAGCTTCACTCGCGCTTCTTTGGCGGCATCCAGCGCCAGCAGAATATCTTTGTGCATCAGGCGCAGCGGAAAGTTCGGTGTGAAGTCGCGTTGCAGAATGAATGGCGCTTTGTATTCCACCACGCCGGAACGGACCATGGTTGCTTCGATCAAGGAAACAAGTTGTTTCGCATCTACGCCGAGCTTTGTGGCGAGGGTTAATGCTTCCGCGAAGCCTTCGAAGATCATGGCGATCTGGAGGTTCATGGCAAGCTTGGTTGCCTGACCCTTACTGATTTCGCCCATGCGGAAAATCTTCTTGCCCATGGCGGCGAAAAGCGGACTGAGGCGATCGATCACGCCGGGGTCGCCTCCGACCATGAAAATCAGAGTTCCGTTCGCGGCGCCGATTTTCGATCCGGTCATGGGAGCGTCCACGTAGGCAGCGCCTTTGGCTTGGACGCGGTCGGCAAATTTTACGGTCGCAGAGGGCGAGATGGTGCTGGAATCGGCGATGATCATACCTTCGGTGAGCGACTGCTCAACGCCATCGGGGCCGAACAATACTTTTTCCACGGCGGCAGTATCGGAGACGCACAGCCAAACGACCTCCGCGCCATTCGCGGCTGCGGCAGGAGTGGGTGCTACACCCGCGCCCTCGACCAGTTTGCCGGGCGTGCGATTCCAAACTGTGATTTCATGACCCGCTTTGGCCAAATTGGCGGCCATGGCGTGCCCCATGATTCCGAGACCTAAAAAAGCAACTCGCATTCTCCACCTTTCCCGTTCGAACGTGATTTCGATTAAATATGACGGGCGCAACCAAGGTCAAGCCGAGGGTTAAAATTGGTTTGCTCTTTATTTTCACCGAGGAGCAAGCAGATACGCACGCAGGACTCACTTGCTGGATATGCAGAAACCTTCACATCGACACTGTTGAAACTATCACGTATAGTTCCGGTGACGATCTCCGTTGCATCGTGCGAAGTTTGCTGCGCTTCCCCTGCAAAACTTGAAACCCAGGATCAGAAAAAACAAAGGAAAAAAATTCCAAATGAAAAAAATAGCGATCCCAGTTAGCCGTGGTAATAAAAAATATCTTTTTGCAATTCTTCCGATCATTGCGCTGGCACTCTCTTTGCAAAGTGAGGCGCAACTGGAGAGGCTCAGCGTCGATAACCTGACGAATAGCGATAGCGTACATAAGACGGAGGTGGAGCCGGACTCGTTCGCGTGGGGTAATACGATTGTCAGTGCGTTTCATGTGGCGCGGCGGCCGGGATCGATTGGATGGGGCAGCGGCGACGTGGGTTTTGCAACTTCTACGAACGGCGGCGTGACGTGGCAACACGGAGATTTGCCCGGCCTGACCGTGAACTATAAAGATGGAACTTATGGCGCGGCAGCCGATCCTTCGGTTGCCTATGATGCGAAACACGCGACATGGATGATCTCGACACTCCCGCTGGTCGGGCTTAAGGACGGCGGAGAGTTTATCGGCGACGTGGCCGTGAGCCTTTCGTCGGATGGATTGCACTGGGGAAATCCCATCAACATCGATAAGACGCATCTTGACGATAAAAATTGGAGCGTGTGCGACAACACGCCGTCGAGTCCTTACTACGGAAATTGCTATACGGAGTGGGATCAGGCATTTGGTACGGGCGACGTTTTGTTAAGCGTATCAAGCGATGGCGGAAAGACCTGGGGACCGGGGTTGCCTTCTTCGGATCACGCGGGCGGTCTTGGCGGCGAGCCTCTGGTGCAGCCGAATGGGACCGTGATTGTGCCGTTTGAAGGCGGCGGAATTGATGTGTTCAGTTCCACCAACGGAGGCACTAGCTGGGGCAAAAGCCAGCAGATCGCCACCATCGACAGCCATCTCGATGGCGGGGGGATACGAAATCCGAATCTTCCCGGGGCAGCGATTGATGGAGCGGGAAAGGTGTTCGTAGTGTGGTCGGACTGCCGCTTCCGCAAGTCATGCGCGTCCAATGATATCGTCATGAGTTCTTCGACCAATGGCACGACCTGGAGCGCTGTGACTCGTATTCCAATCGATGCGACGACCACTACGGTCGATCACTTTCTGCCGGGAATCGGCATCGATCCGGCAACCTCGGGAAGTACCGCCCACATGACGATTGTTTACTACTACTATCCGGTGTCCAACTGCAGCGCGAGTACGTGCCAGTTGGAAGTAGGATTTGTTACCTCTTCCAATGGCGGCGCAACCTGGACCGCAGGAACCAAACTGGCTGGCCCCATGAAGCTGGCGTGGTTGCCGGTTTCCGACGATGGCCCGATGGTCGCGGATTACATTGGCGTTTCGTATGTGAACGGCAATCCCTTTGGAGTGTTTGCCGTGGCACAAGCGCCGAGTGGAAGCACGCTGGCAGAGTCGATGTATACGACGAAGTCACCACTTCCGGCGGCGGGTAGCGCTGAGCAGTTTAGCGGCGCCGCAGATCAGCCGGTGCCAAACGCGAAGTCTGACCATGCGATGCACTTCTATTACGACGACGAAGGAAAGCGGGAAATTCCACGTTCGCGGTGGATTACCAATACTTCCGTGCAATAAGGAAAAGGAAGCGAGCTAGCGCGTTATTGCGTCGCAAAGAACGCGATGCATGGTGCAGCTCACCCAGATCCTTCCCTTCGCAAAATGCGCTCGGTCAGGATGACAAGCGAAATCGAGCCGTCAGCTTAGTAAGCTGGCGGCTTTAATTTATATTTTTTAATTTTTCACACCCATCCGCTGACAAATCGAAAGCGGGAACCGCAGAAATTACGGTCTTTCCCTTAATGGCTGGACTACAATGATCTAAGCATCTGAAATTGTCATCCAATAAGTAGGCCAATGCAGGGATGATCAAGGCAACGCTTCGCAATCCAGCTCTTCGCAGGCGCGCATCGCAATTCGGTCGATTGGTGCGCCATTCCGCTGTAACCCCGCTTCGCGGTGAGACCCATAAGCCGCGTCTGGTTTCCAACGGCGAGATGGGAGTGACTTTCATCGGGCACTCCAGCTTTTTCCTGCAAATTGGCGGTAAGAGTGTGATGATCGATCCCAACTTCGCGCGCTGGCTATTTGTGCTGAAGCGTTTGCGGCGGCCGGGGCTGAAAGTGCGCGATTTGCCGGCCATCGATCTGGTTTTGGTCACACACGCGCACTTCGACCATCTTCACCGGCCATCGTTGCGCGCCATCGTGCAGAATAACTTGCGCACTCGTGGAGTCGCGCCGACGATTATCATCCCCAACCATGTTACGGATTTGATTTCCGACCTGGGATTTTCCGAGATCATCGAGCTGGATTGGTGGAAGAGTTCGCGCCACGGCGGTTTGTCGGTGACCCACGTTCCTTCACGACACGGGGGGGCACGCATTCTGAAGGATTCGCACCGCGGCTATGGCGGCTACGTGTTGCAAGCTGGAAAGCGTTCGATTTATCACGCGGGCGATACCGCATATTTCCCGGGATTCCGTGAAATCGGACGGCGCTTGTCGCCAGAGCTGGCATTGCTTCCTATCGGCGCTTACGATCCACCGACTTTTCGCAATGTTCATGCCGATCCGGCGGATGCAACCCGGGCTTTTCTTGACCTGAATTCCCGCTGGATGGTGCCCATGCATTACGGTACTTTCCGCTTAACTCATGAACCTGTAGACGAGCCGTTGCAACTGCTCGAACGGGAAGCCCGGGAGAATGGGATTGAGGATCGCGTAGTGGTGCTCAAAGAGGGCGTTACCAGATTCTTCTAATTCCCGCGCAGTTGTAACACTTCGTTGACATACTCTCCGCGCATTTTGATGTAAGCTTTTTTGCGGTAAATTCCAGCCATGGGAGGGCAATATGTCCGTTCAAGCTATTCCGCAGGGATATCACACACTCACACCGTATATGACTTGCAAGGATGCCGCTCGGGCGATCGAGTTCTACAAGCAGGCATTTGGCGCCGTAGAAAAAGGCGTCATGAAAGGGCCGGATGGCAAGGTGATGCACGCCGAATTGTCCATTGGCGATTCGATCTTCATGCTGGCGGACGAGTTTCCGGAATTTGGATCGCTGTCGCCGCAATCGACCGGCGGTACTGGCATGGGGCTGCACATCTATATTGAGGATGTAGATTCGGCCTTTGACCGCGCGGTAAAGGCCGGGGCAAAGGTAGAGATGCCGGTGGCTGACATGTTCTGGGGCGACCGCTACGGAAAGCTGGCGGATCCGTTTGGCCACAAGTGGTCAATTGGAACGCACAAGCGCGATGTGTCGATGCAAGAGATGGAAGATACGATGAAGCAGATGCCGAAAAGCGCATAGGCAAAGATTGCGATTAACTTTTGCAACGAAAGGGCGTGGCTGTGGCCGCGCCCTTGGTGTTCTAGTACCTTCGTAATGCCGCGAATACCGCTATTACACAAGTATTACAGTGTCTTGCCTTTGCTCTTGATAACGTAGACGTAGTAGGAAAGTGCAACCAGCCAATGGGGACTGCTCTAGATATGGAACTGGAAAGCCTGGAAAAACGGCAAGCCGCAAGAAATGAAGTGAATTGGGTCACGGCGATTTTCATGATGTTATTTCACGTAGGCGCCATCGCGGCGCTCTTTTTCTTTACGTGGAAGGCGCTTTTTGTCGCTATGTTCCTGTGGTGGGTTTCCGGGAGCCTGGGCATCGGCATGAGCTATCACCGGCTGCTCACGCACCGCGGCTACAAGACTCCGAAGTGGGTCGAGTATTTCCTTACCGTCTGCGCCACGCTGGCCCTTGAAGGCGGCCCGATTTTCTGGGTCGCGACGCACCGCATTCACCATCAATACTCCGATGAGGATGGGGATCCGCATTCGCCGATCGACGGCAAATGGTGGGCGCACATGGGCTGGATTCTCATGGGAAAGTCGATGCACCATGACACCACAACTTTGGCCCGTTATGTTCCCGACCTCGCCAAGGATAAGTTTCACGTCTGGATCACGAAATATCACTACGTACCCATGATTGTGCTGGGCGTGATTCTGTTTGCGATTGGCGGACTTCCTTTTCTGATGTGGGGCATCTTTATGCGGACTGTAGTTGGCCTGCACGCCACTTGGCTGGTCAACTCAGCCACGCATTCCTGGGGCACACGCCGTTTTACCACGCGCGATCTTTCCACCAACAGTTGGTGGGTGGCTTTGCTGACGTTCGGAGAAGGCTGGCACAACAATCACCACGCGCATCCGACGGCGGCGCAGCACGGCTTTACCTGGTATGAGGTCGACGTGAACTGGTACGGCATTTGGACGTTAAAACAGCTTGGCCTGGCTTGGGACATTAAGCGGGTAAAGCTAGCTGATTTGGAAAAAGGGTTGGTAGCTGCGCCGAATGGACAGTTGATTACGGCTGCTTTGGCTGAGGGTGCCGCGGCAGGCGACTAACTCAAGGCTCTTGTTCGAGAATAAAAAGCCCCGGACATTTCGGTCGGGGTTTTTCGTGCCTGCACTTGCCCTCACTTTTTGCCATTCCGCTGGGAAATTAGCCCTGAACTGATATGGGAGCAAATGATCGGTATCCCATCGTCGATTCCAATAGCCCTGAAATCCCGTTGGCGAAACTAACCGAACATATGCGAACCAACTTCCTCCACGTTGAACGCGGTAAAATCACCCTGAAGCCATGCGCATCACGAGCCGCCGCGGAACCATCGTCTTCTTCCTTTGCCTGGGCATAGGCCTGGTTGCGCTGACGGTTGCGCTTAATGTTGGCTGGATCATCCTCAACTGGCGCGAAGGCGTACTGCTGTTCTTCGGCATCATCTTTTTTGCCCTGATCATCGCAGGAATGATCGTGAACACCAGCTTTCTGGTGCGCGAGCTTCGCCGCAGCGAGCAGCACGACAGCTTTATCAATGCCGTTACCCACGAACTAAAGACGCCAGTGGCTTCGATCCGATTGCATCTGGAAACTTTGCAGCGCAGGGAATTGCCGGAAACGCAGAAGCAGGAGTTCTACCGGCTCATGCTCAGCGATACGGATCGCCTGATGGAAACGGTGGAGCAGGTATTGCGTGCCGGCCGAGCCGGAGATAAGAAGGCGGGACGGGAAAAAACGACAGTCGATTTCCGCCAACTGGTGCGCGAGTGCATGGACGCTGCGCGAACGCGGCATCATCTGCCGGCGGAGGCTTTGCGATACGAAGAAACGTCCGGTAATGGCGCCGGAATGAGCGTTCGCGGTAGCGCGGAGGACCTGCGTACTGCTGTTTTTAACGTTCTTGATAACGCGATCAAGTATTCAGGCGAACAAATCGATGTGCGCGTCCATCTCGATATACCCGATGAAAAACGCATCGTTCTCAGCGTGCAGGACCACGGTGTGGGCATTCCTACAGATGATCTAAAGAGCATCTTCAAGCGCTTTTATCGAGTGAGCCATCGCTCGCTGGCGCATGTGAAGGGCACTGGGTTGGGGTTGTTTATTGTGAAGTCGATTGCCCAGAAGCATGGCGGGAAAGTGTTTGCCACGAGCAATGGCGAAGGGGAAGGCGCGACCATCACCATGGAACTCCCGAGGTCGTCTGCATGAGCCGGGTTCTGGTGGTGGAAGATGAAGCGCACCTGGCGCAGGGGTTGCAGTTCAATCTGCAGGCCGAGGGATATTCCGCGGAAGTTGTGGGAGATGGCGAAGCGGCTACGGACCGGTTGCTGGATAAGAAAGAGAGCTTCGATGTTGTTGTGCTCGATATCATGCTGCCGGGAAAAGATGGCTTCAGCGTAGTATCAGAATTGCGTGCGGCGCGGAATTATGTGCCCGTGCTTATGCTGACTGCGCGCAGCCGCCCGGAAGATGTGCTTAAGGGCTTTGCCGCTGGTGCGGACGATTATCTTCCCAAGCCATTTGATTTGTCGATTTTGTTAGCCCGCCTTCAAGGACTATTGCGGCGCAGTCAATGGATGCGTGGCGCACACGCCGATAATCCCGATAGTTCGCTGGCCGCCGATCCCGCCGCTGTTGGTGATTTCGGAACCTTCTCTTTTAACGGCAAAACCATCGACTTCGGAACTCTCGAACTCCGCACCGCCGGCAACGTCATTCACCTGACCCTGATGGAATCCGAGCTTCTACGGCACCTGGTGCAGAACGATGGCCGCGTAGTTTCACGCAAACAAATTCTCGAAGAAGTTTGGGGGCTGCACGAAGATACCGACACCCGCGCCATCGACAACTTCATGGTGCGCCTGCGGCGCTATATTGAAGACGATCCGGCGGAGCCGCGGCATTTGCTGACGGTGCGCGGCGTGGGATACCGTTTTTTAGCGAAACCGGAAAAGAAATAATTCCAGTCTGCGGCTACGCCCGGCACAACTCCGCCATCAAGGTTTCCCGCCGATCCAACATCAGGGCGTCTACGCGTTTAAGAGCCAGTCCATAAATCAAGAACGAGATTCCGGCCAGCGCCAGGAGAGTGACTGCGGCGATCCAGAAATTGCCGAAGTAGCGGGCCAACAGAAAAACGCTGACACCTATGCCTACGATCAAAAATTGCAACACGAGACTAAATAAAACCGTCATTTGAGAAGCGCGCTGGCGGCCAAATTTCGAGTAATCCACTCGCTTCGGAGAATAGATTGAGAGCAGATTTCCCAGGGCAAAATTCAGCGGAGCGGCAAACAGCAACCCGGCAACAGTTGCGATCGTGATATCGAGCACGGGCCTTCCGTAAAGGAACGTGACCGCAATCCAGGCCACGACGGTTTCAGTGACCAGGATAAAAGAATGTGTGAGGTTTTTGGCCAGCACAATTTCACGGAAGCGCACCGGACAAGCGTAGAAGAACTGAATGCCGTTCGCGTCTCCGCCAAAGATGTTGTAGACCAAATTTGTGAGCGTGAGCAGCGTATACGCGGCTGCAATGGGAAATGCCAGGTTGGGCGTGCGCGCGAGGAATCCGCTGGAATGCCGGGCGGCGTTGGCGGGACCGAAGCGAAAAATAAACAATATAAAAATCGGCATGACCAGCGTGATCAGCATGGGGCCGCTGCGGAGCAGATAACGGACCTCTTTTTCGAAGACCGCAGCGATGGGGGGCGCGAGTCCGCGCAGGTTCCAGCCGAGGCGGAGACGATGATCGCGGGGCAGGGAAGAAACGGCGACTACCTCGCTCAAATTTTCGCCACGATACTGCGCCAACAATCTCACGTGCAGGCTGTAAGCAACCACCACGCAAAAACCGCACAGCAGCGCCAGCGAACTGAAAGCTGTGGGCCACTGTGGATAAATTCCTTGCACAATGGCGTCGGCGGCGAGGCCGGGCGGCAGGATGCGCTGTGCGGGGGCCAGAGCTTCGACGAATCGTTGCATCCGGGGCTGCGGACGCCGGCCAAAGTGTCCCGTCAAAGGCCCGATCAACTGGAAACTCAGCATGAGCAGGACAAACAGAACACCCATAATCTCACGAGTGCGGCGTTGCGCCAGCCAGCGCTCGACCCAGGCGAAGATCATCTGCATGAATAAAAGATTGAACGCGATAAATACCAGAAGAATGAGAAGCGCCCACGGAAAGAGCGTGGGTTTTGCGACAGTGAGACCAACCAGAATTCCAATTGACCAGAGACAGCCCAGGAAGGTTGCCGGATCGAACGCGCCATAGGCCATTCGCACCAGAAAATACGAGCCATAGCTGAGCGGGAAGCGCAGCAGATCGGAGGAATCTGGATTGTTGGTGAAGGCGGTCGCCATGATGGGGAAGGCTTGCCAGAAGAAGGAGATTCCCCATAACGGAAGCGCAAGCATCCCAGGCTTGCCTGCCGAAAGGAGAAAATACGCCAATACGCCCATCAAAGAAGCGCCGCCAATTCCGCCGCCAATAAATGCGATGGATACAAGGATGCGCGAAAGCAATTCCAACTGTCCGCGCGCAGAACGCAGGGAGTTGATGAAGAGCCGCCAGCGTAACCATGCAATGGCTGGAAGTTGGTAGTTACTTTGCATGAAATAACCTTCATTCATGTGCGGTTACCCCAGCCAGGAAAGCTCCTGATCATTGCGCCGCTCGCCGCCGACGATGCGCAGAAAGATTTGCTCGAGTGTCATCTTTTCGGTGGATGGCAATTCTGGATCGGTTGAGTTGTTATCCGAAACTTCTCCTGAGACTCTTGACGTAATGCCTTCCACGCCGGCGCGCAATTCTTCCAGTGAACCCTGAGCAACCAGCCGTCCTCGATTGATGATGGCGACGTGGCTGCACAACCGCTCCACGATTTCGAGCACGTGCGAGGTGAGAAAAATCGTCGCTCCGCGCGCGATCATGCCTTGCAACATAGTCTTCAAAGTTCCAGCGGCGATCGCATCCACTCCTTCAAAAGGTTCGTCGAGAAAAAGAACTTTCGGCCCGTGAATTACGGCTGCGGCGAGGGCCAGCTTTTTCTGCATGCCGTGCGAGTAATCGGTGACCAGCTTTTTCGGCTGATCGGCGAGTTGCATAAAATCGAGCAGTTCGGCGGAACGCTTGGCCGCGGTTTCGCGGTCAAGGCCGTACATGCGCCCGGCGAAGTTCAAGAATTCTGAACCGGTGAGCCGTCCAAAGAGCGCCATGCCTTCGGGGACGACCCCGATCTGCCGTTTCACATCGACCGGATGCGCGGCGAGATCGATCCCGAGGATTTCAATTCGTCCGGAACTGGGCGCGAGCAGACCGGTGAGCATCTTGATCGTGGTTGATTTTCCCGCTCCATTGGGCCCGAGAAAGCCGAAGAATTGCCCGGGCGCAACACTTAGGTTGACGCCATCGACCGCGACAAGATCGCCAAAGCGGCGCGTGAGGTTTTGGGTTGAAATGGTGGGAGCGGAATGCATGAAGCTTATGAATCTAGCACAGCTTGGAGTTATTCGGTCGTGCAGATTGCTGTGAATCTGTATAAGAAAAAATGCCCCAGCGGCCAGCCGGGGCACTTCAATACGGCAGAACTGCAGCGATTTAGAACAGATTCCACAGGAATTGGTTGTAGACGTCGTGGTGATATTGCACCTCGGGCGCCTTCACGAACGTTCCCAGCAATCGCGGGCAGCGGTCGGCAGCGGCCTGCTTTAGATCGGCGTAGCGGCCTTTCACGTCTTCGCCGAGCAGTTCGGTAGTCCAGTCCGCTTTGCGGAAGTCGTTGAGAGCCGTGTAAATGTTGTCCGGCAGATAACGTTCCGCCTGGCGCAGATTCTTGATCTTCGAGGTGTCACCGTCAATGCCGCTCTTGAAGATCGAGAGCATCACCATGTAAGGGTTCGCATCCGGCGCAACCGAGCGAACTTCCACGCGCATGCTCTTCTCGTTGCCGATGGGAATGCGGACCATTGAGCCGCGATCCGTGGCCGAAGCTTTGATCTGATTCGGTGCTTCAAAATGCGGATCAAGGCGACGGTATGCATTCACGCTGGGGTTGAGCAGCAGGCAGATATCGTTCCCATGAGTAAGGATACGGTCGGTAAAGGCCCAGCCCAGTTTGCTCAGCTTTTCTTCGCCTTTTGCATCCCAGAACAGGTTTTTGCCATTTTCGCTGATCGAAACATTCGTGTGCATGCCGCTGCCGTTGACGCCGACCACGGGTTTGGGCAGGAACGAAGCAGTCAATCCCATGTTCGTCGCGACTTGGCGGCAAATCAGCTTGTAGAGTTGAATCCGATCGGCGGCGGCGACCACTTCGCCGTAGCCATAATTGATTTCGAACTGCGAAGGCGCGACTTCGGGATGATCCTTCTCATTCTGGAAGCCCATGGAGCGCTGGACTTCCGCCGTTGTATCGATGAACGTGCGCAGCGCATCACCGGGCAGCGAGTGATAATATCCGCCAGTGTTTACGTATTCGAATTTCCCCGTCTCGTGATAGCTGCGCTCGGCATCCGCGCCCTTGAACAGGAAGCCTTCGATCTCGTTGGCTGCATTCAACGTGTAACCCTTTTTCTTGTGCAGCGCTTCGGCGTAACTTTTCAGTACGCCGCGAATATCGGCTGTATAAGGAGTTCCGCCCTTGTCGATGACTTCACCAAATACCAGCACTTTGCCTGAGCCAAACACATCGGATGGCGCCCAATAAAAGGCTGACCAGTCAATGCCCAGCCGCAGATCGCTCTCACGCTGTGCAGTAAAGCCGCGAATCGACGAGCCGTCAAAGGTGAGGTTGTCAAAGCTCTTAATGAGAAATTTCTTGTCATAATCCAGCATGTGCAAGCGACCTTCAAGATCGCTGAAGAGCACGGTCACAGCCTTGATTCGCTTCTCGTCCGTCAGATATCTCAGCCGCTCTTCCTGGATCTTATGGCTGGCGACACGCTTACTGCGCTGCTCCTTTGCCTTGAGATTCAACTCTTCCAGTTCGTCGTAGGTGAGGGCCAGAAAATTGCGCAGTTCGGTGGACATGGATGTTCGTCATTCTCCTGTTCGCAGTTAGCGAGTAAATGATTTTAGCGAGCAACAGCAATAGGACATGAAGTTAAATCGGCCGGAGCGTACCGGAAAGAATAGCGCGAGTATTCCTTTATCGACAATCGAAAAAGCTGATGGGAAGAATCGACGCGGTTTCTCAGCAACGACTAAAGGTTACCCCGTGTAACCCCGTGGCGTCCGTGGTTAAAATGCACGATTTTTATCGCAAGCCCAAGCCTTGTCCCGGCAAGAATTTGAGAAGCACGCCTAGAGCGGCTAGCACTGCGAAATAGTAAATCGTTGTGGCGCGGCTTGGATGAGGCGGCAAATCTCTCGAGAAGAAGGCTTGGTACGCGGCACCGAGCGCCACCAGGATAAACATTTTTTGGTCGAAAGCCAGCCATAGAGCCAGGCAAGCGGTAAGCAGGAAAACGCGCTCACCTTTGCTCAATGCCAATACGGCCTGGCCACCGTCGAGAAGCCAGATGGGAATGAGGTTCAGCAGATTCAGCGCGGCTCCGATGCGGGCTAATGCCGCCCAGAAGGGATTGCCGGTGTGCACCCATAATGCAGCGCAAACCAGGGCGGTGAGAAATCCTGCCAGTGGACCGGCAAGGCTGATCGCAGAGCGCGTTTCGATCGGTACGCCAAGCGCCTGCCAGCGCACATAAGCTCCGAGCCCCGGCAAGAATACCGGCATTTCTGCGGGCAGACCACGGCGCTTGATGTCGATGAAATGGCCCATCTCATGGAGAAGAACCAAAACCGCGAAGCCGATACCCAGTTTCATTCCCCATGCTGCCCAATAGATTCCGATGAAGGCGGCGAAACTAAGCAGAAATTTCAATTTGAATAGCGCGAGGAATATCGTCTTGCCTTTGGCCAGCAATATGGCAACCGGACCCAACGGCCCGAGGCGTTTAGCCCACTGATTGTCGCTTTTGGGCGCAGGCTGAGACTGCTTGGCTGAAGCATCCAACTGCTGTACATGCTGTTGAATCCAGCTTGCCTGGCGGGAGTTTGGTGGTAATAGTTGCAGTCCAGCCAGCCAGCGTTCTCGCGCCTGGCGCAAATCACCTTTGGCCTCAAGCGCTTTTGCCTCGGCGGCAAGTTGGTCCAGTTGCTCCGAGTGCACGAGCGCGTGGCATCGTTCGCAGACCAGCGCTCCGGGAGCGAGTTCGCTGGAGCAGCGCTTGCAATTGCGAATGAGTTCAGGAGTGATTGTCGACACAGATTCGGGAAACGACTCTTCCAATTCTATCCATTTTCCGTTTGGAGAAGTTCCTTGGATCAAGAGCCGCTGTGGTACGGCCCGGAGATGGCGAGAGGCAAGCCTTCGGTAATTCTCCATGCAAACCGCATGCCGACAAACAAAATCACCAGCCCGATAAGCCAACTCAGTGAAGGCCCTCGACCCCAAAACTCGAGGAACGGAGACGCAAGCCCGAGCAAGACCAGGCGCACGAGCCAACTGCCAAAGGCAATGTGCGGCCGCGCCGGTTGCGGCTCTGGCTGTGGAGTATGCGGCCGTCCTGACTCCGCTTCCAATTGCCGCTGCTCTTCTTCCAGCGTTTGCCGTTCGCTTTGCTGTTGCTTGTGTTGCCCGGCGAAATGGATCCAAACGGGAATTGCCGCCATGGATACGGCGGCATATGTCAGCAGTACTGCTGCAATCTGGTAGCGCCTCCCACCCACTCCGCCCGAACCTTTCATCATTGCCTTGCCGACCATCCACCCCACGGCCAGCGAGATGTAGCCGATCATGATTCCAGTCACGATGGCAAACGTGGCGTAGAGAATGAGTCCGGCGATCGCCGCGCCAGCGCCGTAGGCCAGCGCTCGCACGTAGGCCGCGCGCGTATCTTTCGCTAATTCGGAGTGAATTTTTTCGGCACAAGCGGCGCACGCCATGGCGTTATTGACGCGGTAATAGTCTGCTGATATCGGCTGATGGCAAAGTTGGCAGAGATCGTTTCCGGGCGTCCCGATGTACTCCGCCGTGCCAAATTGAGGAGTTGGGTTGCTGAAGCCGGCCATGGCGGAAAAACGATATCACAGCATACGGGTCAAAAAAGAGAATTAAAGCGCGTTTCGCGGCTGCGTTTACGGTTGGGCGTAGTAGCCGGTCCGCGTACGTGCGATAGCCCCGGGCTTGTCCACTTTGACATCGATGGAGTGATATTCATCCGGATGGTCCGGTTTGGGCTGTTGGAAGGAAACGATGTAATACACCTCGGCATCTGCGGCACAGCTTGCAATTGCCTTGGTCAGGTCGTTCGTCGTGTTTAACACGTGCCCACCACTTTGAACAGCAAGTACCTGCAATCCGAGATCACCGGGCACGGCGCGCTTCGCAAAGGGCACGCCTTTCAGGAATTCCTCATAATAGCTGGTGCGCACTCCGAAATCTGCCAGTCCAAGCGGATCAATGTTGTAAAGAGTTACGTTTGCTTCCCTGAGTTCAGTGGACGTGGCGACGATGGAGTTGAATATTTGTTTTTCTTCCTTACTCGTAAGCTCGACTCTCGGCCCGGAGAGCAAGGGCCATCCCGGGCTGATCCACAGCATCAATTTTCGGCCGGGCGCCGCAGCTTCGTGCGCCGCGAGCGCATGAACCAGCTTTAACGACAGATCAAAGCGCTCAGTGGCGCCGTAAAAGCCTTGCGACCGGTTCACTACGCGCAGACCGGTTTGGTATTGATCGTATAACGCAGCCAGCATGTTGCCGTCGCGCGAGGAGCCGTTCTGGATTTTGGTATCGGTATCCGTAAAAATGACCAGCGACACCGGTTGCGCGAGCTTTCCGTCGTTTTGCAAAAGGAACTTGCGCAATTCATTTCGTTCATAGGTAACGGCTTGAAAGCCGGCGTTGACGGCATCGACCACCAAAATAATTTCTACTGGAGAGTCGCTGGAGGCGGGTGCGCTATGATCAACAGCGTGAAAAGCGGTGATGTTCAACGGCTGTTTGTCGTCGAGGAGGGTGAAATCCTGCTGTTGTAGACCACGAATGGGTGCGCCCGATTTATCGGTGACTTGTACCGTGATCGTGATTTGCTTTTCGGCCCCGGGCGCCGCGGGCGTTCGAGTTTGCAGTTGGGGTGATTGAGTGGTTTGAGCTGCGACTAAAGCGACTGACAGAAGCTTTACAGAGAGTAATCGTGAGAACCAGTACATAGGAGCTTCACCGAATCCTGAAATGTCCAATCATCATAACGCGAGAGAAGGGAAGATTGCCTACTGGCGTGGGGTCGAAGCTCCAGCGGCGATCTCACGCAAGGCACTGACAAACTCCGCAGCCAGACCCGGATCGGCCAAAGCTTCGAGCCTGACGGTGGCGGAGAACTGAGGCGATTCGGGGCGGAAGTGGACCTGAAGAATATCCTGACGCCGCGCCGACATCAACGCATTCAATTCGGCTATGGGATCCTGCTTCCAATGGGTCCGGGTGGTAAGAATCACCGGGCCAGGCTCGTAAAGATCCCACTCCCGATTATCGCGTTTTCGCGCTGACATTCCGCGGTTATGAGCACACCAGCGATGCCGCACCACTTCCAGATGAAAGTTCGGAGAACCGTCAAGATCAGCCTCAAAAGTCAGCGTCTCTTTTTGCCGATGCCAGCAGCTCACCAGCCACTGAACTGGAAGCGGCCGAGGGCGGAATTTTACGGTCACGCGGGCATTTTCGAACCAGCGCGAGGGAAAGTGCAGACGCGCCTGAAGGTGAGAAGTTCCCATCCAGCGCGATTCGAGGATGCGTCCTTTGCCTGCGCAGGCGGTTTGAATCCAGCGCAAGGCGGTAGCGCCTTTTTTCCGGTTGTAGGTGGAAAACACGAGGTACCACAGTCCCAGGACGGCGACGGAGCCAGCCACGTCGATGAGGAGAAGGCGTCCCACTACGGCCTCTGATGCTCATCCTACGTCTCAGGTTGCGATATAAGCAAGTGGACAATCGTCTCCAATTGGCATTTACCGAGGTTGCGGCAGTTCGGAACTGTGGAAAAGCAGGATGGAATGCGGTCATTGGCACACCCCGCCGTTGCGTAGCTTCAACTCCCGCTACAATGGCCGCGTGTCTGTTACTATCCGCGATTTTCAACCTGCCGATTTCGATACTCTCTGGCGCATCGATCAAACTTGTTTTCCTGCCGGGATCTCGTATTCCCGGACGGAATTGAGAATTTATATGCGCCGGCGCGGAGCGTTTACGTTGGTGGCGATGAACACAGTATCGAAGCCCAAATCTGGTTCGGTTTCGGGAAAGGACAAAATAAATTCATTGCCATTGGATGGCGAAATTTGCGGTTTTCTGGTCGGCGAGGCAGGAGCCCGAGCTCGTGGTCACATTATTACTATCGATGTGATCTCGCCAGTACGTGGCCAGGGTGTGGGATCGCTGCTCTTGCGAGCCGCAGAGGATCGCTTGATTTCCGATGGATGCCGCATCGTGGAACTGGAAACTGCCGTCGATAATATTTCGGCACTGTCATTTTACAAACGCCACAATTACAGCGTGATGAAGACCTTCCCACGCTATTACTCCAATGGCGTGGATGCGCTGGTGCTGGAAAAAACTCTGATTTAACGGGTTTCTTGCATGATCGCGCCCGTTCCGCTAACTTTCCAACCATGAAAACTGCCATTACAGTAGCCATTCAGGGCGAGTTCGGCTCTTTCAGCCACGAAGCGGCGGAAGCCATGCTGCCACACTGTACGGTTGTTCCCTGCGCCCGTTCTGCTGAAGTTTTTGACCGCGTTGAGAATGGCTCCGTTGGCGCTGCCGTCATTCCTATCGAAAATTCGCTGGCCGGAACCGTCGCGGAACATGCCGATTTGCTGGTGGTTCGCGAGGTATTTATCCAGGCCGAATTCCTGCTGCGAATCGTTCACAATGTTATTGCTGCGCCCGGCGTGAAACTCGGGGCCGTTCGTAAAGCGTTCTCGCATCCCGTGGCGCTTGATCAATGCCGTGACTTTTTCCAGCATCACCCGAATGTCGAGCCGGTTCCGTTCTACGACACCGCGGGCAGCGTGAAGCATGTTGTTGCCGAGTATCTCTCTGACTCGGCCGCTATCGCCGGACGCCATGCGGCTCGCGAGTACTCCGGCAAGATTCTGCAAGCTGGCATTGAAGACGACAAGAAAAACTTTACCCGCTTCCTACTGATTCGCAAAGCGACGCGGAGTGCGAGCAGCACCCGGCAAAAGAAGAAATCTTCAAACTCCGCGAGCCTGCACCAGGGCCTGATTCCCGCGGGAGCGAATAAGACATCCATCGCGTTCAAGGTAAAAAATGTGCCGGGGGCTTTGTTCAAATCGCTCAGTGTTTTCGCGCTGCGCGACATCAGCCTGAGCAAGATCGAATCGAGGCCTATGCGCGGACGACCGTGGGAATATGTCTTTTATGTCGACTTCCTCCGCGGCGATGACGAAGCGGCACGCAATGCCTTGCGGCATTTAGGCGAAGTGGCAGAGTTCGTGAAGGTTTTAGGGATTTATCCCGCCGTCTGATCAGAATTAATCCGGTATTCCGGGAAAGATTGGTCACTCACTGGGTGCGAATCTCCGCTATACTGCGGGGCGCATGAGGTGAAACGTGATGAAATCTTTTCTGTTTTCTGTTCTCGTCAGCGTTTGCCTAATCCAGAATTCTGCCGCGCAAAACGCGGCTCCGCCGCAGAATCCCGGCGCGACTCCACCTTCTTCAAGTTCAAAACCACAAGTGCTGCAGATGCAGTTCACCTCGGGAACCCTGATTCGCGTGGAACTCGAAAAGCCAATCGACGCCAAAAAAGCCAAAGTTGGCGACGAAGTCATTGGCAAAACAACAGACGACCTCAATTCGACCCCACCCGGTCTGGCGACCAAAGGTTGCAAGGTTGTGGGCCACATCATGGAGGCTTCGCCCCGCCAGGGAGACTCGGTCTCCACTCTCAGGGTCGCGTTCGATAAATTGATTTTGAAAAATGGTTCCGATATGGCGTTTCCGGCGGCCATCAAGGCGATTGGTTTTGCCGAGGCTTTTGATCCAGCTACGAATTCGGAAGCAATTGGCCAAATGGGCAGTGGCCCGGGAATCCGCACGGCTCCGGCTCCCGGAGGCGTCATCGGCTCCGGTAGCGGCGATCCAACTCAATATGCCGGACAGCGCATGCCGAGTGGGGCCTCGAACTCGGCAAACGCGAAGCTTCCTTTCAACGCGAAAGGCCCTGTCGGGATGTCCGGGGTAGAGTTGAGCAGCGCCGGAGGCACACAGGGTTCGACCCTAAGCTCCAAAAAGCATAATGTGAAACTGGAAAGCGGTATGCAGATGATTTTGCGGGTGGATTGATGGGAGGTTCCCAATAAATGCCGGGGAAACCGTCAACGTCGCAGCTCCAGACTGGAACTACAAAGTTGCCTTTCAGAAAGCGTAGTAACCCCGTCCGCAATAGCCCCGGTACCTTGGGCATCATGTCCTTCACTGAAAAATGCCGATAGAATACGGCAGTCTCTTTGGCGACAGGGAAGGGATGAAACCTTTCCGGAAGCGTATCATCTAAGCTTGAGTGAGTTACACTCAAGGAGAGCTTATGAGCCAAGTACCGCTTTCCGAGCCACTTCCTAAGCATCGGGAAATAAATGACGTACGGGCTTTGCCTGTGCTTCCTGTGCGGGATACTGTTCTGTTCCCGCACGCCGTCCTGCCCTTAACTGTCGGCAGGGAGAGTTCCGTTCAGCTTATCAATTCGCTCGGAGAGGATAAAACCATTGTTGTTGTTGCGCAGCGCGAAGCGCGCGTCGACAGCCCTCAACCCAGCGACCTTTATACAGTCGGCACCTCGGCCGTGGTGCATAAAGTCGTCAAGATGCCCAACCAGAGCCTGTTCGTCTTTGCCGAAGGCCTGGAGCGGGTGCGCCTTGGCGAGTTCACCCAACTGGCGCCGTTCATGCGCGCCCGCGTGTCGCCGATTCCCGAGGCCGCTCCGCCGGATAGTTCGGAGATCGAGGCATTGCAGCGCAATGTGCTGACGCTGTTCCAGCAAATCGTTGCCGGTTCGCCCACGCTGTCAGACGAGCTTTCGACCGTGGCCATGAATATCGATGAGCCAGGCCGGCTGGTTGATTTCATCGCATCGTCTTTGCCGTCGCTTTCCACGCCCGATAAACAGGACACGCTGGAAACGCTCGACATCCGTGTGCGGTTGGAAAAGATTAATCAACATCTTGCCAAGGAGCTGGAAGTCCAGCAACTACGCAACAAGATTCAAAGCGAAGTGCAGGATCGCGTGCAGCAAACCCAGCGCGAGTACTACCTGCGCGAGCAGATGAAGGCCATCCAAAAAGAACTGGGCGAGCAGGATGAAGGCCAGCGCGACGTCGAGGACTTAAAAAAGAAGATCGACGAAGCGGGCATGCCCGAAGAAGTAAAGAAAGAAGCGCTCAAGGAATTGGGTCGCTTATCGCGCATGTCGCCAATGGCCGCCGACTATTCGCTTACGCGCAATTACGTCGAATGGCTGGCTGTGTTGCCGTGGGCTAAGACTTCCGGTCAGGAAATCGAGATTCCGAAGGCAAAAGAAATTTTGGATGCCGACCACTACGATCTGGAAAAAGTAAAAGATCGCATTCTTGACTATCTTTCGGTTCGCCGCTTAAAACCGAACATGAAAGGGCCGATTCTTTGCTTCGTCGGACCTCCGGGCGTAGGCAAAACTTCGCTCGGCAAGTCAATCGCCCGATCGCTCGGCCGGAAGTTCGTTCGCCTTTCGCTCGGCGGCGTACACGATGAAGCGGAAATCCGCGGCCATCGCCGGACATACATCGGCGCGTTGCCCGGACAGATTATCCAGGGTATTCGCCGTGCGGAAACCAAAGATCCAGTCTTCATGCTCGACGAAATCGATAAGGTCGGACGCGACTTCCGCGGCGACCCCGGTTCCGCCCTGCTCGAAGCTCTCGATCCCGAACAGAACTCGACGTTCCGCGATAACTATCTCGACGTGACGTTCGATCTCTCGAAGGTGCTCTTCATCACGACCGCCAACATGCTCGACCCAATCGCCGAGCCGTTGCGCGACCGCATGGAGATCATCGAGCTTCAGGGTTATAGCGAAGAAGAAAAACTGCACATCGCGAATCGCTATCTGGTGCCGCGGCAGATCGAAGAAAACGGAATCACCGCCGAACAGATTGAATTTCCGGAAGCCGCGATCCGTTATGTGATTCGCCACTACACGCGTGAAGCCGGTGTTCGCAGTCTCGAGCGCACCATCGGTACTATCTGCCGCAAGCAGGCGCGGCGGCTGGCCGAAGGCAAGACCGAGAAGCTTGTTGTTACGCAGGAAATCGTGCAGGAATTTCTCGGCGGCATCAAAATTCGCGTGGAAGGCGAGATCGAAGAGCGCACCGAGCGTCCGGGAGTGGCCGTGGGATTGGCCTGGACTCCATCGGGCGGTGACGTGCTCTTTGTCGAAGCCAACGCCATGAAGGGCAAAGGCGGATTCACCATGACCGGCCAAATCGGCCAGGTGATGCAGGAATCTATGCAGGCTGCCCTGACGTGGGTGCGGTCGAATGCCGCGCAACTGGGAATTGCCGAGAGCTTTTTCTCCGATCACGACATTCACATGCACGTGCCGGCGGGAGCGATTCCGAAAGATGGTCCTTCGGCGGGCGTAACCATGGCAACCACCCTGGTTTCGCTGCTGACGGGGCATCGCATCCGGCCGCTGACCGCGATGACGGGCGAGATCACGCTGAGCGGCAACGTGCTTCCTGTGGGCGGCATTAAAGAAAAGGTGCTGGCCGCGAAGCGCGCCGGAGTAACGGACGTGATTCTTCCCGCGGAAAACAAAATGAACGTGGACGAAGACCTCACGCCCGAACAACTCGGTGGCCTAACGGTGCATTACGTGAAGACGATCGACGAGGCGCTGCACGTCTCGTTGCCCGCAGTGGTAGAGTCGGCCGCAGCGAAACTGCTGACAACGACCACACCCGCGGCGGCTCACGATAAAGCCTTCGCGCAAGCGTAAGAGTTTCATAGAACGGGCGCCCCACCCTAGTTTCGCGTATTTTGGCGAGACTAGGGTGGGGCTTTTGATTTTCTGTTCTTTCCGAACCTTGAGTTCTATTATTCCGAGCAAACGCGCCTGCTCAGAATGACAGAGACGCTTAATTCTAATTCGTCAATTTTGATCGATGTCATCCCGAGTGCGGCGATAGCCGCGGGAAGGACCTTACGACCGCGAACGCGGCTACATCCATGGAAGAGATTCACCTAAGTGCCTGCATTCGAGACGCACTCACATGCGGCAGTGAATCACGTACGCGCATCGTAAGGTTCCTCCGAGAGCTAGCGCTCTCGTCGGAATGACACGCTTTTAAAACTCCACGATAAGAGCGGGGAGCAACTAGTCCATTATTCCGGCAAGCCGATCCGGCGCATCAAGTCCGCATAGCGCGGATCCGAGCGCAGGGAATCGAAAATCGGATAACGAATCTCGAGTATCAGTTCGGAGTTGTGCTCGGCGTAGGCTTTCTCGAGGTTCTCGAACGCCTTTTCCTTGTTTCCCGTCACCGCATAAGCGCCCGCCAGGTATGGGCGCCATTCTTCCTGGGATTCCAACGGCGTTAGCAGCTTAAGATAGCCATGTACATCGCGTGTGGGCACGCCGTTGGTGTTGATGAGCGGCCACTTCATCAAATGATCGACCGAGCAGCCGAAATCTCCTTGAGCGGCGCAAAGTGCGGAAAACTTCAGGTTCGCCGGGATAAAATTCGGATCCCTGGCAAGTGTCTTTTCGAATTGCTCTTTCGATTCTGGATAGCGGTGCATGTTCATCAACAGCATGGCAAGATTCGTATTCACAATTGGCGACAGCGGATCGAGCGACAACGCAATCCGAAAATGTTGCAGCGCCTCGTCCATGCGTTTTTGCTCGATTAAATAAGTCATCGCGTAAAAATACTGCGCCGTCGCATTATTCGGGCTCAGTTCCAAACTGCGATGGAACTCCTGTTCCGCCTCTTTCCACCTCCACGCCATGGTCAGCGCACTGGCCCGCGAGGTGCGCACTTCGGCCAGGCTGTCATCCAGCGCTACGGCTTTTTGCGAAGCTTCCAGGCCCATCGTCATCCCTTGCATCGACGAGATCCCGATTCCATAGCTGGGTGCAACACCATACGTATCCGCCAGGCCGGCGTAGGCCAGGGCGTAATTCGGATCGGCGGCAATCGCCTGCTGAAACAGGTCGATGCTTTTCTTCAGTCCCTCGGGCGTGCGCCCATACCACGCCTGACGGCCTTCGAGATAAAGCCGGTACGCCTCCGGATTCGTCGTTGCCTGATGCGTAAGGCGCTGTTGTTCGCCGCCGGTCAGCTTGATGCTCAGGCGATTGGAAACATCCCGCGTAATATCGCCCTGCACCTGGGTGATGTCGGCCATCTTGCGCGTGTACTGCTCGCCCCACAGCTCCGCGCCGTCGCGCGAATCCACCAGATCGGTCTGGATGCTTAATTCGTCGCCATGCTGCGTGATGCGTCCGGTGAGAACGGCGCCCACCTGCAAGGTTTTGCCAATTTGTCCGGGATCCTCTTCTTTATTCTTGAAACGGAACACCGTGCCGCGCCCCATCACCTTTATGTTGGGCAGTTGAGAGAGTGTGTTAATCAGGCTTTCCGTCAGGCCGTCGGAGAGATATTCGTTATTGGCGTCGCCGGTGGCGTTCACAAAGGGCAACACCGCGATGGAATTGATTTTTTGCCCGGAAAGATTTCCGCGCAGCAGGTACGTGGCTCCCGCAGCAATTATCAGTATTAAAGCTGCGATCCCTCCAATGATTGCCCAACGGCGAGTCGGCGATGCCTTCATCGTCGCGATGGAACCTGAAGCCACTGATGCTGAGTTTCCCGCTGCTACCACGCTGCCGCTCGATGCGGTCTGAGAGCGTCCGGAATCCAGATCGCGCTTTAGCCGCTTTAAGTCGGCTCCCAGTTCGGCAGCGCTTTGGCTGCGTACCTGACGATCTTTTTCCAGAGCCTTGTCAATAATTTCTTCCAGCTTGGGTGGGATTTGCGGATTCAGCCGCACTGCCGATTGCTGCGCACGATTCAGAATCGAATCGAACGTCACTCCGGAAGTGTCTCCCAGAAAAGGCAACGCTCCTGTCGCCATCTCGTAAAGAACCACACCGAATGAAAACAGGTCCGTGCGTTTGTCGAGTTCCTTGCCGCGCACCTGCTCCGGCGACATGTAAGCGATGGTGCCGACCGCGCTGCCGGGGCTGGTGAGGTGCTGAGCGTCGTCCATGGTTGCCAGCGAATGCACCTGACTCGACGATCCAGTCTCTGGCAAAACCTTGGCCAGCCCGAAATCGAGAATCTTGGCGTGGCCGCGCTTAGTGACAAAAATATTGGCCGGCTTAATGTCGCGATGAATAATGCCTTCGCTGTGCGCGGCGTCAAGCGCATCGGCAATTTCGATACCGAGCGAAAGCACGCTTTCGATCTCCATCGGACGGCCTGAGATGCGATGTTTGAGCGTCACGCCATCCAGATACTCCATAGCGATGAATGCCTGGCCATTCTCTTCGCCGATGTCGTAAATTGTGCAGATGTTGGGATGGTTCAACGCGGACGCGGCTTTCGCCTCGCGACGGAAGCGGGAAAGCGTCTGCGGGTCGCGGGCGACGTCGTCAGGCAGGAATTTCAGGGCGACGAAGCGGCCTAGTCGGGTGTCTTCGGCCTTATAAACCACACCCATGCCACCACCGCCAAGTTTTTCCAGAATGCGATAGTGGGAGACAGTCTGCCCGATCATCTTTTCGCAGCCGCAGAAAGCGGCCCCGCCCGACGCAATCTTAGGGGTGCGCGGAGAAGGAGTCAAATTGCGCGTTACACTGAAGAAGGATTCTGATGCGCGTGCGCGTACTCTTCTTCGGAGTTTTGAAAGAGCTGGCAGGGAAGTCGGAGGATACTCTTGAATTGCGGCCAAGTTCGACTGTTGCCGATTTGATTGCTCTCTGCGAAAAGCAGATCCCGAAGCTCGGAAATAAGATGGCTTCCATCGCCGTGGCGGTGAACCAGCAATACGCTGGCGTCGAGACTCAACTGAATCCAGAGGATGAAATTGCGCTTCTGCCGCCAGTAAGCGGCGGGACAGAAGAATTGCAAAGCACAAGGCCGGCGGGACACCGGCGCTACGCTTTGATCGTGCAGCAGCCTATCGATACCTCTAATACGCTAGCCAATATCAAGCGCGGTGAAGACGGAGCTGCGGTTGTGTTCGAGGGCGTAGTTCGCAATCAGACGCGCGGCCGCAAGACGCTTTATCTCAACTACGAAGCCTACGAAGGGATGGCGCTTCAGCAGATGGAAGAGTTGGCCGAGCAGGCGTTGAAGCGGTTTCAGATCCGGGATGTTGCGCTGGTTCACCGGCTCGGACGGCTGGAGATCGGCGAGACCAGTGTGCTCATCATCGTGGCTTCGGCCCATCGCGCAGCCGCATTCGATGCCTGCCGCTGGCTGATTGACACGCTTAAGCGCACGGTTCCCATCTGGAAAAAGGAATATTTTGAGGATGGCGCGGTCTGGGCCGATGGCGAGCCGTTTCCCGCTGAGATTCGGGCGGCAAATTCCAGCCCCTCGGGCAGCCCGTTTGGGAACGATGCATCTAAGTGAACGGCGCGTTTCGCTGGTTAATCGGCCAGAACGGATTGCAGCCAGGCAGCCGCGAAGTATACTTCCTTGATCTTCATCACTAATCATTGCATGAGAAAATCCGCAACGCTGATCCCGCTGTTGTTGGCCTGTGCCGCGCTCCAGGGGCAGAAATCTCCCAGCACCGGCCAATCGTCGCAGGACTCGGGCAACACGCTCAAAGTCGACGTGAAACTGGTGAATGTTTATGTCGCGGTGACGAACGCGCAGGGAGGTCCAGTTCGAGGGTTGCAGAAAGAAAATTTCGCGATCCAGGAAGATGGTCGCGATCAAGCCATCTCGGTGTTCGATAAAGAATCTGCCGTGCCGCTCTCGATTGCCCTGGCGGTTGATACCAGCCTGAGCACACGCCACGATCTGCCGCTGGAACAGGCTTCGGCGAAGCGCTTTGCCAAAGACATTCTGCGGCCGGTAGATGCGTTGGCAGTATTCGGATTTAACGAAACCGTGTTGCAGTCGACCTCTTATACGTCGGATTTGAAGCGGATCGACGACGGCATCGACCATATCCGGCTGGGAGCGGCAACGGCGCTGTTTGACGCGGTTTATTTGGCTTCCAGGTCATTGGGACGGCGGCAGGGACGAAAAGTGCTGGTGCTGATCACCGATGGCGGGGACACCGTGAGTAAGATCGATTACAAAGAGGCCGTACGCGCCGCTGAAGAGGCGGAGTCCACCGTCTACAGCATCATTGTTGTTCCCATTGAAAGCAGCGCCGGACGGGAAACCGGCGGAGAACATGCGCTGATTCAACTCTCGGAGGATACCGGCGGCAAATACTACTACGCAACTTCAATGTCGCAACTGGACGACGCTTTTCATGAAATCAGCGACGAACTGCGTACCCAATACTTGTTGGCCTATTATCCCTCGCAGCGGCTGTCGAACTCCCCGTTCCGCCGCATCCAAGTCAATGTTTCCGGCCCGGCCGAAGCTGCCACATACCGAGTGCGGCACCGGGCTGGGTATTACACGACGAAGTCGGATTTCTAATCTTCCCTTATCAATTCCAACATTTTTCAAAGACATTTATTGACGAGCTGTGTGGTTTTTATTTGGGATGGGGCACTTGTCAGGCCTTTTCTTTTTAAGATTACATCTACATTTTTTTGTATTTTTGGCTAGCTTCTCTTGTCATTTTTCGATCTCTATACAAAACATCCGCGCGACGATAAAACATTGATATATATGAACTTTTGTGTATAGTTACGTCTGTTCGGAGAGTAAACAATTAAAGCTGGCTGACAAATTGCTTTGAAACAGCCAGAGTCCTGCGATTTTGTTTAAAGGAATCGGTTTGGATTCTGCTGGATTTTGCGTTGGCTCCCGCTTAGGCTCCTTGGCTTAGCTTCCGAAAGACAAGATTCTAAATATTAAGGTGAACAAACTGTGATGAGAACATTTCCGAAAGGAAGGTTTACGATGTTGACCCTGAACTCCTCCCGCTCCGGTGCACGATTTATGGTGCTGGTTTTGGTAGCACTATGTGCGTTGTGCCTGACTTCGCTGGTATTTGCCCAGACCTCGGTTTCGACTGGAAGTATCACCGGCAACGTGACAGATGCTACTGGTGCGGTTTTGGCAAACGCCAAGGTCACGATGACTGGACCGACCGGGCAGACCCTTAAGGCCATGAGCAACAACGCGGGTGAATATTCTTTCGGAGGTTTGATCCCAGGCTCCTACTCGGTGCGCATTGAGGCTAAAGGCTTTAAAACAACCGAGTTAAAGCTGGAGGTTAAGGTCGACAACGCGGCTAATGGAAGCGCGAAATTGGAAATTGGCCAAGAGAGTACTGTGGTAGAAGTGCAGGGAAGTGCGTTGCAGGTTAATACGGAGCAGGCCACGGTTCAAGGAGTGTTGACGGCGAGTCAGATTGAAAACTTGCCGGTGAACGGAAGAAATTTCCTGGACCTAGCACAGCTTGAGCCTGGTGTCCAAATCCAGGATGGTCAGAACTTCGATCCTACCAAGGCGGGTTACTCTTCGATTTCATTTGGTGGCCGCTTCGGACGTACAGCCCGCATTGAGGTCGATGGTGTCGACGTCTCGGACGAGACGGTCGGAACGACTACCACCGATATTCCGGCCAGCGCTATCCAAGAGTTCCAAATCAGCCAGTCCAGCCTGGACATGTCGAGCGAACTCACTTCTTCCGGTTCGGTGAATGTGACCACGAAATCCGGAACCAACACGTTCCATGGCGAAGCATTCGGCCAGTTCCGTGATAGTTCGTTCTCATCCCAACTGCCTACCCCCACGGGATTCTCCGCCCCTTTCCAGCGCAGCCAGTATGGCGGCGATTTTGGCGGTCCTGTGATCAAGGACAGGTTGTTCTTCTTCATGGACGGCGAACGCACGATTCAACACACACAGGTTCCGGTGCCCGTGTCTCCGCCTTTTGAATCCTATTCCGGCACTTTCTCCGATCCCTTCCATGAGGGCAATCTGCTGGCTCGTTTGGACTACCAACTTACTAAGAGTGCGCGCCTCTTCGGACGCTTTTCATATTTCAAGAACGACCTTGGCGCTACCTTTGGCTATGGGTATTCGCTTTATGACAATGTTGACGTCACCCGCAACGAAATGGTGGGCCTGGATTTCAACACCGGCAGTTTCAGCCATTCCATCCGGTTTTCGTACCTGAAGTTCCAGAACCAGATTGTGGATGCGACCACGGGGAATAGCGCCCTGCCGTTTGACGACCTCCATGCGGAACTCTTCGCCGGAAACCTGGTGGCTGGCCCCAATCTATTGGCGCCGCAAAGCACACCGCAAAGCGACCATCAATTCAAATACGATGGCAGCAAAATTTTAGGTTCACATGCGATTCGATTCGGCGTTGCTTACAATCACCTGCGTGGTGGCGGATTCGCTTCGTTCTTCAGGAACGGTCCGCAGATCGGGACGGCTGTTTTACCATCCGAAGTCACAGCCGCAGCGACCGGCCCTTTCCCGGGCGGGTCGGCCAATCCGTATAACTACCCGGCAGACTTCGCGACGCTGACCAACGAACTAGGCTACTCCTTTACCGATCCCTCCTTGGGCTTCCCTGCCGGCGGTCTGGGCCCGGATAACCGTGTCCTGCTTTATTTGGGTGATACCTGGAAGATCAAGAGCAATTTCTCTTTGACTTACGGCTTGCGTTACGACCGCGACACCGGCCGCACGGACAGCCAATTCCCCGCCATTCCTCAGCTCAGCTCTTTGATCCCTGGATTGGGCGACGCGGTAAGGCAGCCTAATACGAACTTCGCTCCGCAACTCGGTTTCGCTTGGGATCCAACCAAGAGCGGAAAGACGTCTATTCGTGGCGGCATCGGCTTATTCTTCGAGAACGCAATCTGGAACAACGTACTCTTTGACGGCCCACCTCGCGAAAAGACTGGCGCTTTCCTGCAATTCTTCGGGCCCTGCGTGGCTCCGGGATCACCGTTTGCTCTGCCTATTGCGAACAATCAGGTGCTCAACGGGCCCGGGAGTGCATCTGCCAACGCGATCTGCGGTCCGGCTGGCGCCACCACTTACCCTTTGATCGGTAATGCGGTTGGCCCACTTATCGCATTGCAGCAAGCCTTCGCAGCGGCAACGCCTTTCAACCTGCAGGCCTCGAATCCGGCCTATGTGGGTCAATATCTGACGGATTGCACCGGAGGAACGAATTGCTCGTTCAGTTCGGGGGGCGATATGTATAACCCTGCCTACCGGTCACCTCGCTCCGTACAGATGAATATCGGCATTCAGCGAGAATTGCATAAAGGCATGGTTCTATCCGCAGACTTCGTCCGAAACGTCCAAACCCACTACCTGTTGGCCGTGGACCAGAACCATGCGGGTAACATCAACTACTTCAACCTTGCCGGTGCGAATGCCGCGATCAATGCGACGAATACTTCATTTGGATGTCCGAATGGTCCCGCTGGTGTCGGTTGTGCGATCACTGCTGGGGCAACGATGGCCAACTATGCAGGCAATGGTTTGGGCTCCTCCAGCGACCAAGGGGGGGCTAGTTGTTTGGCGGCACTCGGTTACAACTGTGCATTTGGCGGCATGAACCCCTTAGCTCCGCCGCTCAGTTTTCTTTCTCCGGTGGGCCGCTCCGTTTATAACGGGCTGCAAACCAAGTTGGCGGAGAACGTAACCAACCCCTTCCCCGGGGCGACGGCGATGAATTTCCAGATTTCTTATTCGCTGTCGAAGTTCGAGAATACGGGCGGCGGGGTTACCGCTGATAATCCGGTCACCGCGGCCAGCGGCGATCAGGACTTTATTATTCCGGCCTTGGACAATCAGAACGTTAACCGCTATTTCGGACCTTCTACACTGGACCGCACACACCAACTGTCGTTCGGTGGTTTCGTCAACTTCCGTGGTGGATTTCAGTGGGGGTTAATTGCCCATTTCGATAGTCCATTTCCCAATACTCTGACGGTTCCCAACACCGGCACTGGCCCTGGCGAGATATTCCGCACCGACTTCACAGGCAGCGGAGTTACGCAGGATCCACTTCCGGGAACCCACGTAGGCAGCTTTGATCGAGGCATCAACGCCAGCAACATCAACGCAGCCATCACCAACTTCAACAATCTCGTTGCTGCCGGGACGCCAACCCCTGCGGGCAACGTTCTGATTCAGAATGGGCTAATGACGCAGGCACAGTTGCAAGCTCTGGGCGCCACATATAACGGTGGAACTCCTCTGGCTTTAGCACCTCCGGGGCAAGTCAATATGTCGTGGCTTCGGACCGTCGACAGCACCATAACCTACAACTTCAAATTCAAGGAGCGGTTCACGATTTCACCATCCGTGGGCGCTTATAACATCTTCAACTTTGTAAACTTTGACCTGCCGACCAGCGAGATGTCAGGTCTCCTGAATGGCCAGGTGGGCAGCATAAACGGAACCAACTACCAGGGTCACTTTGCTAACCGGGTGGGAGCGGGCACTGGCGTCTACACGCTGGGTTCGCCACGACAGATTGAATTTGGCCTGAAGTTTATTTTCTAGCTGAGTCCGATAACCTTTACAAACCAGCCCTGCACGGGCTGGTTTTTTTTGGCTCATACTTTTGCCAATCAAGCCTCGATTGCGCTTGGCTAATCACTACAGGCATTTAATTCGAACATTCTTTGCCCGTGTACAATGCCAACATGCCGTTCCGTCCGCAGGGAAATCCGAATGCCGCTAAGCGGGGGCGGACTCCGCCTCCGGAAGAGACATTTGAAGAGGCCGGCTTTCTTAAGGCTTTGGGTGAGAAGCAAAAGCTGGTGAATGTGAAGCTGATGGATGGGCAGACGGTTACTGGCTGGATTGAATACTACGACAAGCATATGGTGCGGCTGACGCGCGAAGGCGCGCCCAATCTTTTCATCTTCAAGCACCAGATTATGTACATTGCCGAGGACAGCGGCATCAAGAAGTGATACGGACCTTGGGCAATGATTGAAATGCCTCGCGACGCCAAACGCAGCGCAGGTATGTAGGGATCCTTCGCTTCGCTCAGGATGACAAACTTAGAAACTCCGAATCACGAGAGCTTTCTGCCTGCGATGTCAGCCATCGCGCGGGAGGCGGGCGCGCTGCTGATGGATTATTTCCATCAGCACTTGAAGATTGAATACAAGGGCGACGCCGATTTGGTTACGGCGGCTGATCGAGCCTCGGAAGCATTGATCCGCGAGCGCATTCGTGCGCAGTGGCCCACGCACGACATTCTCGGCGAAGAACAAGGTCTCACCGATCAGGGCAGCGATTACCGGTGGTATATCGATCCGCTGGATGGCACCACGAACTTCGCGCACGGCTATCCCGTATTCTGCGTGTCGATGGGTTTGGAACATCGAACGCCGGGTCACGGAGAGCAGGGCCGGCGCGTTGCGGCGGTGATTTACGATCCGACGCGGGACGAATTGTTTACAGCGGAGCAGGGAAGCGGCGCACGGCTGAATGGGGCGACGATTCACGTTTCGAAGACGGCAACGCTCAAGGAGAGCCTGCTGGCTACGGGCTTTCCCAGCCACAAGCGGCATAAGAATCCGAATATTCATTTTTACCACCAGATCACGCTGCATACGCATGGAGTGCGCCGTGCAGGCTCCGCTGCGCTCGATTTGTGCAATGTGGCTGCGGGACGCTATGACGGATTCTGGGAGTTCAACCTCAATCCGTGGGATACGGCAGCGGGTGTCTTGATCGTGGAGGAAGCCGGGGGCAAGGTGACGCGCTTTGATGGATCGCCATTCGAGTTGAATAGCCGAGAGACTTTGGCTTCGAATGGGTTGCTGCATGAGATTCTAAAGCGGGAGTTTGAGGAAATCTTTGCCGGGCGCGGGTTGGAGGGGTTGCTGGACCCGCGGGAATACAAAAGATAGGCATTTTGCTTTTGGTTATCCCGACCCAGCGGTCGGCGACGTTTCATTTGCGGCGTTACAATGTTTGGGGAACTGGTTTGCCTGCCATCGCCGTTTCCGTCATCTTAATTCTCACAGGTTCAACGTGAATAACTCTCTGCTGGAACGCAAAATCGAAAAGCGGCCGGACAAGGTTCGGCTGCACGGACGCATTCTCTTTCTCACCGAAGATCCGGAGCTGATCAAGCGGCAGCTCGCCGGGGAGGATTTGCCGTGGGATACGAAGAATCCGGCGAACAATCCCAAGCTGCGCGACGATATTTCGACGGATGAAATTACCCCGGCGCATTACTGCTTCTATTTTGACGAGACTTTGGGCGAGATCCCTTACCTGGGGCTGAAGTGTGGCGGAGTTATGCCGATTGGGCGCGGCGATGTAAAGCGCGGGGGATTTGTGTGCGCGGTCAGCGGGAAGCGGCGGGGCAAGGGATCGAGTCGCGAGCAGTCGCCTTATGCGGAGATGTGCGCCGGGATCAAGGTTGTGATTGCGGAGAATATCGAACGCATTTACAAGCAGAATTGCCAGAACCTGGGTGTGCTGACTTCGACCAATTTTTCGTTGATTGATCGCATTCGCGGTGGGGAAGAGATTCCTTTGAGCGAATTTACGGCCGGCGAGGATGAGATTACGCGGCAGGTGATTGAGTATGGTGGGTTGTTTCCGTTCAATGTGGCGCGGATGCAGAAGAAAGTTTTCCTGCCGCCGATTAAGAGCGCGGGCGAGTCGCCCGCGTCCACACGAGCCATGACGGTGGCCGAGAAGATTTTTGCGCGGCACATGGTGAACGAGAATGGCGGGATTGGCGTTGCTAGTGTGAAGCCGGGCGATACCGGATTCGCGCAAGCTGATCTCCGGTTTAGCCACGAGTACGTCACTCCCATGGCGGCTATTTTCTTTGAGCATTACGTGGGCAAAGATGCGAAGGTCAACGATGCTTCTAGCATCATATTCTTCAGGGATCACCTTACTTTTCTGGATGAGGTGATCTCCGAAGAGAAAAAGAAAATCGGCCTGCTCGATCTGGCTACCCAGCTCAAACTCAAGCAGCAGGATTTTGCGGCCAAGCAGGGAATCAAGCTGCATGGCGAGTTGAAGGATCGCAAAGGGTCGGAAGGCATTTGCCACTCGATCGTGCTGGAGAGTTATGCGCTGCCGGGGCAGTTGAATATTGGGTCGGATTCGCACACGCCGCATGTAGGCGCGATTGGGTGCGTGGCGTTCGGCATCGGTACTACCGACGTGTTTAACGGATGGATTACGAAGGATGTGCGGGTGAAGGTGCCGGAGTCGGTGAAGATTATTGTGCGTGGCAAGCGGCATGAGAACGTCACCGCGAAAGATTTCATCCTGAAGATTTTGAGCCTGGATTATGTTCGTAGCGGAAAGGCTCTGGCGAAAGTGATGGAGTACGCGGGCGAAGCCATCGAAGAATTGAGCGTGGATGAGCGCGCGACCATGACCAACATGGCGGCGGAGATTGGCGGATTTACCGGCATCGTCGCGCCGGATAAGAAAGCCGTTGATTTTTTAGTGGAGCGGCGCGGCATGGATCGAAGCAACGCCGAGGCGATGATCGAGGGATTGTATAGCGATCCCGAAGCGCAGTACGCGCATGTCATTGAGTTGGACGCGGCGGAGATCACGCCGATGGTGGCGACGCCGGGCGATCCGGGCAATGGAAAATATATTCGCGAACTGAATACACCGGTGCCGGTTGAAATCGCTTACGGCGGCACATGCACTGCAGGAAAAAATGAAGATATGGATATGTATGCCGAAGTGCTTGCGGATGCGTTGAAGCAGGGCAAGCGCATTGCGGATTCGGTGCAGTTCTACATTCAGTTCGGATCGCAGGAGACGCGCGAGTATTGCCTGCGCAAGGGATATCTTTCAGTTTTTGAGAAAGCCGGGGCGCATGTGATTGAGCCCAGTTGCGGCGCCTGCATTAATGCCGGGCCGGGAGTTTCAACGCGCGCCGATCAAATTGTGATCAGCGCGCAGAATCGCAACTTCCCGGGACGCAGCGGGCCGGGGCAGATGTATCTGGCTTCGCCACTGACGGTCGCGGCGAGCGCGGTTGCGGGATACATTGTGGAGTATGAACCTAGCGAGAAGAGGGAGTTGGTGGGAGTGTAATCAAGCCAGAAACTAACGGCGATTAAGTTTACTCTCTGTCATTCTGCGCGCAGCGAAGAAACTCTGAATTTTACAGCCATAAGCAAAAATACATAGGTCCTTCGCTCCGCTCAGGATGACACGCGAATTTAGTTAGCCGATTGCCTGACAGTTGAACGACCGCACTTTCATCGTTTTCTGCTTACAGCCTGCCCCTGGCCGCGTCCCATTTCCAGGAGGATGCCATGAACCGATCCCTTCTGTTTGTTTCCCCCTTCATCACCATTCTCGCGCTGGCTGCCGCAGGTTTCCACACTACTGCGTCTCCTGCGCAAACTGGCTCCGTAATTTCGGCGGCTTCCATGCTTGAACCGCGTTCCGGCCATAGCGCGACTCTTTTGCCTGACGGAAGAATTCTGATTGTAGGTGGCATGCGGCGCAATCAGGATTTCTATAAATCCGCCGAGCTGTACGATCCGGCAAGCGGCAAGTTTCAGCCGACTGGAGAGATGAACGAGCGCCGCGTAGGCCATGTTGCCGTACTACTACGCTCCGGCAAGGTGTTGATTGCAGGAGGATGGATAAGCATTCATGGTGCAACGGACTCTGCGGAGTTGTATGACCCGGCGACAGGCAAATTTGCGTTGATCGGCAAAATGACTACACGCCGCGCTCGGCAAAGCGCTACGTTGCTGGCCAATGGCGATGTGCTGCTGGCCGGCGGCGACGATCATGATGGCCCCGACGCCGCAGTTGCATCGGCTGAAATTTTTCACTCAAGGACGTTGCGATTCGAGCAAACCGGCTCGCTGCATCATCCGCGTAGGGGTAACACAGCAACTCTGCTCAACGACGGGCGCGTCTTGGTTGCAGGTGGTGGCAATGCACGCTTGCTGGCAGCCGCCGAGATCTATGACCCGAAGACAAAAAAATTCAGCGAAACCGGAAGCTTGATCACGCCGCGTTACAAGCACACCGCTGGTCTGCTCCCCGATGGACGAGTGCTCATCGCCGGCGGTTCCGACGAACACGACTGGAACGGAAATTTGACTAGCGCGGAAATCTACGATCCCAAGACCGGGCAATTCTCGCCTGCTTCACCCTTGAACGACAGCCGCTTCAAACTGCCCGATGAGGCCGTGCGGTTGGCGTCCGGGAAGTTGTTGATTGCTGGCGGGAGCAGGGAGGTCGAGGTTTTCGATCCGGCCAATGGGAAGTTTTCGGCGGCCTCGGGCGAACTGAACGACCGCTGGCATTACCTGAGCGAGACAAAGCTACAGGATGGCAGCGTGCTGCTGGCCGGAGGATATGCGAACGACGATCAGGCAACGGCGCGGGCTTGGATTTACCGTCCGTAAATAATTCGCGATAAGAATCAGCACTTCGATTTTCCGGCTGCGTGCGTCAGGGTTTTGGGTGTTAATTCTTCTATCTTCGGATACGAAACCGGCGGAATCAAGGTTCGCTCGTCCGGCTGCGCTCCCGATTGCAAGGCTTGCGCCAGCAGCGTAAGCGCGTGTCCCATCAACGGCGGACAAATCACCGTCGCGGTCAGCATACCTTCGCGAACCCACGCCTGACCCGATTTCGGGACGCCATCGACACCGGTGATCGGCAACCGCAGCCATTCATCTCGCTCGTTCAGGTTGCCTAATTCGGAAAAGGCTTTGCGCGCGCCCATCGCCATGGCGTCGTTCTGGCAGGCGATCATACCCACGTTGAGTTGCTTCGACGTGCTCAGCGACAGCCATGATTTTATGGCTTGATAGCCGCTCTGCTGTGTCCAATCGCCGCGAAGGGTTTTGACGTCCACCGCAGCCGGCTTGGTCGTTAGCATTCCGGCCGAACGCAATTTGGCTACTTCCCGGCCCGATGGGCCTTCAATACAGAGAACGCACCCTTTTTCTCCCAACAGTGCGCCGATTTGCCTGCCTTGGATGCACCCAACTTCCTTGTGATCGGACATCACTACAAAGGTGGGTACAAGAGCGTGGCTGCGCAGGCGGGCGATATAGTCAACGTCGGTGTTCACTACGCCCCAGGCGATTCCGGCCGAAACTGCGGCGTGTGCGACCTGTGCCATACCGGTGCCGACCGGCTCGACCAGAATCGCGTCCGGACGTTTACCCGGCTCCTGTACATAGTTGAGGATTTGCTGCGTCTGAGCGACCGCATCGTTCCCCGCGTAGATAATTTCGATGGTTGCTCCGCATTGAGCGGCGGCAGCTTTTGCGGAAGCGGCTTGTTCGAGCTGAAAATCGTTGTCGTTGGTTATGAGTGAAATCAACACCTTGAGTTGATTCATTGCGCTGGCAGGTTCCCTGCGTCCAGCCGCCTCGAAACTCCGATTGCCGGGCATAAAGAAGCTGGTACGCGGCTCCATTAACGCATACTTAACCAGCCGATTTTGACTAGAATGTGACCGTACCCGTTCCCTTGGTAACATTTTGCGCATCAAGTTTAATAGCATGGGTGGTTGCCGATACTCGGTTGTCTGCATAAGTGGCTGAATTTAGACGAAGTGGCTGAAATCAGCCATCGAAGTAGCAGCAACTTTTCGGTAGCGGGCGAGTTCAAATATGTAGGCATTCGGAGAGGAGAGAAATCCGAAAGGCTAGCAGGTCCGGTGGTTTTGTAGGATGAATAGGATCTGGGGATAAGGGGGATTCACCATGAAATACATGAAATATTTGGCTTTGGTTACGGTTCTGATGCTGCCGTTGATCCATCCGCAGACTTCCCAGGCGCAGGTCGCGGTTGGAGTTGGAATCGGCGGGCCGCCAGTTTGCACTTACGGCTACTACGGATATGCGCCCTACGCTTGCGCTCCTTACGGTTACTACGGGGCTGATTGGTTTGCGAACGGCATATTTATCGGCGCCGGGCCGTGGTACGGCTGGGGTCGGCCCTGGGGTTGGGGTGGTTGGGGCCGTGGCTGGGGTTGGGGTGGACGCGGCTGGGGCTACGGACGCGGATTCTACGGTGGCCGTGGCTTCGCTGGCGGACGCGGCTATGCTGGGGGTCGCGGATTTGCAGGCGGACGCGGCTATGTCGGTCACGGTGCTGCAGGCCACGGATACGCCGGTGGCGGCTTCCATGGCGGAGCAGCGCATGGCGGCGGCTTTCACGGTGGTGGCGGTGGTTTCCACGGCGGAGGCGGCGGGCACGGAGGCGGCGGACACCGCTAAGTTGTAATCGGGGCCGAAACCCTCTGGATAGCTTGGAGAACGCGACAAACGGCTGGCAGCGAGCGCTGCCAGCCGTTTTTGTTTTTGCGAAGGCTCGTCATTTCTTGCTAGAATGTGCGGTTTCGTGGAAGGGCCGTAGTAAAATAAATGCATTCGTTGAGGAGACCGAGACCGTTATGACTTACGTGATCGCAGAGCCTTGCATCAATACGAAAGATACAGCGTGCGTGGATGCGTGTCCGGTGGATTGCATTCATCCCAAAAAAGATGACCCCAAATATGCCACGGCGGAACTGCTTTATATCGATCCCGTGGAATGTATCGATTGCGGTGCCTGCGTGCCGGTGTGCCCAGTGTCGGCGATCTTCGCGCTCGACGATCTACCGGAAAAATGGAATGAATTTACCGCGAAGAACGCGGCGTATTTCGGGCGATAGATCGATATTAGCCGGTTTCCAGCGAGTGTCAGGGCGCGCATCCCTAATGGATGCGTGCCTTTTGTATTTGGAAATGAAGCCTGCCGCGAAGAGGAGTTAATTTTTACGGTCGGCCATCATACTGCGGCAATGGCGCGCAATCTGTAATTCTTCCTGCGCGGCAACTACTTTAATTTTTTCTGCAGTGAGACCGAGAGCTTCGAGGCCGTTTGCTGCTGCAGCCCGAATTCTTTTACTGTGTTCGCCGATGCCTCCGGTGAATACTAGAAGATCGATTCCGCTGAGCAGGGCAATGTAGGCGCCGATCGTTTTACGCACGGATGTGGCGAAAACATCCAGTGCAAGACGCGCCTGCGGATTGTTGGAGCTGGCGCGTTGCTCAAGGGCTTTCACGTCGCTCTCGCCCCCGGAGAGCGCAAAGAGGCCGCTCTGATGATTGAGCAGGTCTTCAAGTCCATCGGCGTCAAGCGATTCGTTGCGGAGAAGATAAAGAATAACGCCAGGGTCCAGGTCGCCAGAGCGCGTTCCCATAGGAATGCCGCCGGCAGGAGTTAGCCCCATGGTTGTGTCGATGGAAACGCCATTTCGCAGCGCACACAAACTTGCGCCATTGCCTAAATGCGCAAAGATCGCTCGCTGGGGAAGGTTTGCACCGAAGTGATGGACCAGCGATTCATAGGAAATGCCGTGGAAGCCATAGCGGTGAATGCCTGCATCGAAGAAACGCTGGGGAAGCGGGAAGTGCGAAGCAACCTCGGGAATGGTTTTATGGAAAACATCGTCGAAGCAGGCGTAGTGGGAGGCTGATGGAAAGATCGACTGCGCGGCGGCGATCAGCTTGAGAGCTTGCGGAATGTGCAAGGGCGCGAAGTGGGTTGCCGAGCGAAGTTTGGTCAACACTACCGGTGTAATAAGTTGATGATCGATTAACTCCGGACCTCCGTGGACGATGCGGTGACCAACGGCCACGGGAGCGTGGTGAATGTGCTCGGTGATTGCTGATGCGAGGACGCTCAATGCGTCGCTTTGCGATTCGTGAACGCTCTCGCGCTCAACAAGTGATTTGCCGCCGGCTGAACGAACGCTTAAGTTGCCATTGCCACGCCCGATGCCACCGGCGCTGCCAGTAATCAAAGCTTCTTCGTCATTAGCGCCGTGCCGGTAGACGCCGAACTTCAGCGACGAAGAGCCGCTGTTGAGCACCAGAATCAGGTCGGCATTTTCGCTCACCTTCGCCACCGCGGTTATTTCGACCATTTCCAATTGCGAATCTCTTCTTTGTCGATGCCTTCGGTATGAGCGTAGTCGATGCTTTCGATGATTTGACCTTTCAGCCACTCTTTCACGTGCGCGCCGCGCGGGTGCAGGCGGGGAACGCGGTCGATGACGTCGATAGCCAGATCGAAGCGGTCGACCTGATTAAGAATTGCCAGCTCGAGCGGAGTATTGATGTTTCCTTTTTCCTTGTATCCGCGGACGTGGATGTTGTCATGGTTGGCGCGGCGATAGCTCAATTTGTGAATGAGCGACGCATAAGAATGGAAGTTGAAGATGACCGGTTTATTGGTGGTGAACAGGGAATCGAAGTCGCGGTCGGAGAGGCCATGTGGGTGCTCGCTTTCCGGCATAAGGCGGAAAAGATCGACGACGTTGACGAAGCGAATCTTCAGCTCGGGAAAATGCTGCTTCAGAATCTCGACCGCTGCGAGGGATTCCATGGTTGCGATGTCACCGGCACAGGCCATGATTACATCGGGTTCTTCACCGTCGTCGGTCGACGCCCAGTCCCAGATGCCGATACCCTTGGTGCAATGAATCACGGCTTCTTCCATCGTGAGGTACTGAAGATGCTCCTGCTTATCGGCGACGATCACGTTGACATAGTCGCGCGAGCGCAGGCAATGGTCCGTCACGCTGAGCAGGCAGTTTGCATCGGGCGGCAGGTAGATGCGAACAACAGCGGGGCTCTTGTTCGTCACCACGTCGAGAAATCCGGGATCCTGATGCGTGAAACCATTGTGGTCCTGACGCCAGACCAGCGAGGTAATCAGGATGTTGATCGATGGAACAGGGGCGCGCCAGTCGATCTCTTTCTTGGATTTCTCCAGCCATTTGGCGTGCTGGTTGAACATGGAATCGATGACGTGCACGAAGGCCTCATAAGTTGAAAAGAAGCCGTGGCGTCCGGTGAGAACGTAGCCTTCGAACCAGCCTTCTAGCGTGTGCTCGCTGAGCATTTCCATTACGCGGCCGGAAACGTCGAGTTCTCCGCCGTCGGCGTCATCAGGGATGTATTCCGCCAGCCATGTTTTTTTGGAAGCCGCGTAGATGGCGGTAAGCCGGTTGGACGCGGTCTCATCGGGACCGAAGACGCGGAAGGAGTTCATGTTGCGGCGCATGACTTCGGCTAGAAAGTGCGCCAGTATATCGGTTGGAGGAGCGTAGCTTCCACCGGGAGCTTTTATTTCCACGGCGTAGTTGCGAAAATCCGGCAGCGCGAGTTCCTTGCGCAAAAGCCCGCCGTTCGCATGAGGATTGGCCGAAATACGACGCGATCCCGACGGAGCGAGTTCCTGCAGTTCTTGAAGGAAGGTTCCTTTTTCGTCGAACAGTTCTTCGGGTTTGTAGCTGCGTAACCAGTCTTCGAGCAGCTGGAGACTACGCTTGTTCGTAACTGGATCAGATATGGGAATCTGGTGGGCGCGCCATGTGCCCTCTACCTTGTGGCCGTCGACCTCTTTGGGTCCGGTCCATCCTTTCGGCGAGCGCAGCACAATCATGGGCCAGCGCGGACGCGTGGCTTCGCCGGTGGAACGGGCATGTTGCTGGAGAGAACGAATTTCCAGGATGCATTGCTCCAGCGTGGAAGCCATGGCTTGGTGCATGGCGGCGGGATCGTCGCCTTCGACGAAGTAAGGTTTGTGGCCGTATCCGATAAGGAGTGCTTCTAATTCTTCGCGGGGAATGCGTGCGAGGATGGTCGGATTGGCAATCTTGTACCCGTTGAGGTGCAGGATGGGCAGGACCGCGCCATCGCGGATCGGGTTCAGGAATTTGTTCGAATGCCAGGAGGTCGCGAGAGGGCCGGTTTCCGATTCCCCATCGCCAATCATGACAGTGACAATCAGATCCGGATTATCGAAAGCTGCCCCGTACCCGTGCGAAAGGGAATATCCCAGCTCGCCGCCTTCATGTATCGATCCCGGAGTTTCGGGAGTGCAGTGCGAACCGATGCCGCCGGGAAATGAAAACTGACGGAAGAATTTGAGCATGCCGGCTTCATCGCGACTCTTGTCGGGATAAATCTCGGAATAATGTCCTTCCAAATAACCGTTGGCCAGGGTGGCGGGCGCGCCATGACCGGGGCCGGAGATGTATATGACATTCAAGTCATATTTCTTAATGAGACGGTTCATGTGAACCCACACGAAGGATTGGCCTGGATCGGAGCCCCAATGGCCGAGCAGGCGGTTCTTGATGTGCGCCGGTTTCAGCGGTTCGCGCAGCAGAGGGTTTGCGCGAAGATAGATCATGCCTGCGGATAGATAATTGCAAGCCCGCCAGTAAGCATCCATCTTTCTTAACTCTTCCGTGTTGAGTTGTTCGGCGGGAGCTGGAGCCACGTCTTGAGTTGTAACAGTCATGAAATATTTCTCCGGGGCAATCGAGATGCGACGCGGCGTCGACGGTACGCTGGTACCTTTAAGATGCAGTCGATGGGCGCGCGGGCTTTTAATGTTTTGCAACGAGTTGAATTTCGAAAATACTTGGCCATAGCTTGCCGGTTACAAACAGACGCTTTCGAGCGGGATCATAAGCGATTCCATTCAAGACAGCGCCTTGTTCCAGGTTGTACACGGGGCTTAACAAGCCTTTCAGATCGATCCATCCCACCACATCGCCGGTTTGCGGAGAGATGCGGGCGATTCGATCCGTTTGCCAGATGTTGGCGAAAAGCTCGCCGTCCACCCATTCCAGTTCATTTAATTCTTTAATACGCGTGGAACCGTCGTGAACGGTGAAGCGACGTTTTTCTGAGAATGTTGCAGGATCGAGAATGCGAATTTCCGGCGTCCCATCACTTATATATAAGTCGTGACCGTCGGTGGTGAGTCCCCAGCCTTCGCCGGAATACGAAAAGCGGCGCAGCAAATGGAAGTCGGTTACGTCATAGACAAAGCCGATGTGCGATTGCCAGGTGAGTTGGAATATTTGATTGTTGAGAACAGTGATTCCTTCGCCGAAATAATCGGATGCTAAGTTGGTTCGCTGGACTACTTTTCCAGTCTCCAGTTGCACTTTACGCAGAGATGAACGGCCGTTGAGGCCGGTGCCTTCGTAGAAGAAGCCGTCGCGGTAGGACAAACCTTGCGTGAAGGCGTCAGGATCGTGAGGGAAGGTTCGAATGACTTTGAAGGTGTATTCAGGCGGTCTTGGGGAATGATTTTTTTCGCGAGCACGCGCAAGCCCGGGCACAGCGACGATCGCGAAGAACAGAAAAACAACCGCAACCCCTCGAGGCATTCTTCTTATCGAGAACATGCGGTCATTGTCGCACTGCTCGGCGCAAGCCGCTATCGATACACGAAAAACGGACCGGCATCATGCCGGCCCGTTTTTCAAAAACCGCTTTTCTCGATCGATCTTACTTTTGCATGCTGTCATTCTTCATGTTGTCAGCAGCCATCTTGAGTGACATCACGTGCACTTCGCTTTTGTCGGGGTACACATGCGCGGTGAGAATAACGTGATGGCCCTCGTGCCCTTTTACCGCATCCGGGTTGGTAATGGTCCAGGTCTTTTTGTCTTTGTCGCCGACGAAAGTTTTACCATCGTCACCGATTTTTCCCATAACTTTGACAGCTTTTGAAGACGCGTCCGCGCTCATGCTGTCCTGCTTCATGCTGTCCTGGGCGAAGCTTACACCGCAGGCCAGCAGGCCAAAGGCGAAGCAAATAATCACTAGTTTTTTCATACGGTCTCCTTGCATATATACGTTGAAATCGTACGGGGCTACAGTACGCGTGGGGATAGACGATGGTCAACCAATAAGAATGAGCGATCAAGACTTTATTACTGGAGTAATCGTGATTGGGCGCGACTCTCCGTATGGCTATCCTTCCGCTGTATCTCCTTCGTAATGTATGCAGTTCATATCGCAAAACTAAAATGTAATGTGGGGGTTAGATTCATTATGATCAACAAACTCTTGAAGTCGCTCTTAGTCCTGGCAGCGGGTGGTTTGATGTTAGTAGCTGGCGCCGCTGCTCAAACCCAAGACAACACATCCGGCGCCGGACCGGGGTAGTATGATCCGGGCCATCCGCGTGTTAACGAAGTGAATGGCCGCGAGCAAAATCAGCAGGATCGCATCGCGAACGGGGAAAAGAACGGTACGCTCACGCCCGGGCAAGCCGCGCATTTGGAAAATCGCGAACAGCATATTGATAACCAGGAGAAAGCTGACATGGCTGCTCACAATGGTCATCTGACCAAGGGCGAACAGAGACAGCTCAACCGGGAGCAGAATCGTACCAGCAGACAGATCTACAAGGACAAGCATTCCGATAAGTAGATCGGCGCTCGGGTACTCAAGTCAGGACAAGAGCCGCGGTTGACCGCGGCTTTTCTGTTTTCCGGAATACAGCGCCGACCTTACATTTTCAGGTCAATACTTGTCTATAATGGCCGGGGCTTAGCATCGCGTAAGCCGATCACCGCGGATAACGAAAAATGCCGGTTGAATGCATAAAGGTAAGGCCCGGAATGGAAGTCGCCGGCCTGAGTGATGTGGGTTGCCAAAGAGAGAATAACGAGGATTCCTATCTCTATTGGGAGCCGGCCGCCGATCGTGAATTCCAGCGCAAGGGAAGACTGGCAGTAATCGCCGACGGCATGGGCGGATACGAAGGCGGCCAGGAAGCCAGCCGTCTGGCGGTGGAGACGGTTCGCGAAGGGTATGACAAAGTTGTGCGAGACGATCCGCAGGCTGCTCTTGTGGAATCGTTCGCCGCCGCTCACCAACGCATTCAAGCATATGCTATGCAACATCCCGAGCTTCACGGGATGGGAACAACCTGCACCGCGATCGTGATTCGTGGCCGTCAGCTTCATTTTGCCCATGTGGGCGATAGCCGAATGTATCTGTTGCGTGATTCGCGGATCTCCCGTCTAACGCGTGACCACTCCTATGTTGGGCGGCTGATGGAAAGCGGTATCGTGCGTCCTGAAGATGCGGAGAAACATCCTCAGCGCCATATTCTTACCGCGGCTTTGGGAGCGGGTATGGAGGTCCCGGTAGAAAGTAGTCCAGCGGGAATGACGTTGCAAGAGGCCGATGTCCTACTTCTTTGCACCGATGGTCTGTGGGGAGTTGTGAGCGATACGGAACTTGAAATTGAACTCAGCAAGGGCACGCCGGCAGAATCCTGCGCAGCGCTCGTGAAACTGGCGATTCAGCGCGGGGGCCCTGACAACATTACTCTCCAGGTGCTGCGAGTTTCACCGGAAACATAGGGCTGAACGCTGGTTAAGAACATCTGATCTGCAATGTGATGCACATGAGCCTTTCGAGTAAACCTATCACACTGCCAGCATCTCTATAAAAATAAACCACTTAGCTAATAACGCGCATCTTCCGAATGCGGCCGCAAAATTGCTTAACCAAATGCGGTTCATAAAGCCTACTAATGCAATGGACTTTATGGCATAATGGCGGCCCAATGAAAATTTCGCAAAAAGGACTTTACGCTCTGCAGGCCATGATGATGCTGGCACGGCACTACGACCAGGGCGCAATCAAGATTCGGGAGATTGCCTATGAAGAAAATCTTCCAGAAAAATTCCTCGAACTGATTCTGCTCGAACTCAAAAACGCCCGCATGGTAGAGAGCGTTCGCGGCGCCAAAGGTGGGTATCAATTGCGGCGTATGCCCTCCGAGATCCGTTTGAGCGAGATCATGCGATTGATCGACGGTCCGCTCGCCCCGTTTGGCGATGCCGAACAATTGCGCGCGCTGATTGACCGCGATGTGCCCCATCGAGCGCTTTACCAGTTGTTTCTCGATGTGCGTGATGCCGCCGCCAACATTCTGGAAAATACTTCGCTGGCGGAGCTCATTACCGACCCCGGTCCGCGCAAAGGCAAGCGCTCGGCAAAAAAGAAAGATAAAGGCGCTGTTCTGCCGATGGTCGTGGGTGGACAAAAAGGCGAGTAGATGATGATTTTTTGAGCTTTAAAATACCCTCATAGCAGGAAAAACCTTCCCTATTTTTCTGTAATTTAACTTTCTTTTAACAAAGGATGTGTAGTGTGGTATGTCGAGAATTACCATCATCCCAATTAATCCAATTGTAATAATTGTGATGCCATAATCCTGGCAACGCGTAAGGCGAAGGTCCCGAAAGCGGCGCGTTCAAAAGGCGAAAAAATTTCTGTAATTCCCCAGGTAAAACGCTGTCCAACCAAAACTTAAAAGGAGAGGATTTTGAATTTCATGAAACCAACCAAAAAGCTGTTTGTCACGGCTCTTGCGTTCGCGGCTTTATCCGCCGGCGCATGGGCAGAAGATCCGGCATCAGGAGCGTCTGCGGCGAAAGACGCAGCAGCAGCACCGGCAGCAGCAGCGCCTGCGCCTGCTCCAACTGTGGTTACGGCGGCCGATGTTCAGGCATTGAAAGATGCGTTGGCTTCCCAGCAACTGCAACTCCAGCGGCTTGAGCAACAATTGCAGCGGCAACAGGAAGCGCAACAAGCTGCAGCCGAAGCGGCTGCCAGCAAGGTCGACAACAGACCGGCTCCGCAGCAACAAGCGGCAGCAATCACCACCGGTGCTCCAATTCAGCAGGACAGTTCTGCGCCCAACGGTGGACTCAACCTGCAAAACCAGGCGTCGACGGATGCTCCTGACACGAACCCGATGCACAGCCCCGTGACCTCCATTCACTTCAAAGGAATCACGATTACCCCCGGTGGATTCGTCGAAGCTGCCTTTGTTCGCCGGTCGAGAGCGCTCGGCGCCGATCTCACCACGCCCTTCAACTCGCTCACGATGCCGGGCGCTTCGCAGAATAGCTTGTCGGAGTTCTTCGGCTCCGCCCGCCAGTCTCGTCCGTCGGTATATGTGGACGGGCGTTTGAAGAATGTTGAATTCTCCAGTTACATATCGGGTGACTTCCTGTCGTCCGGCGACACATCCACCGCCACCCAGACCAACAGCTATACGTTCCGTCTGCGGCAAGCGTGGGGACAGGTGAAGTTCGATAACGGCTGGAGCTTCCTGGGCGGCCAAATGTGGAGTCTTGTGACGGAAAATAAAGCCAGCATCGCCCCTAGCGATGACTTGGGCAAGACCAACGATTCCCGTCCGATGACCATCGATCCAGGGTATAACGTTGGATTTTCTTTTGCCCGTCAATATGGCATCCGCTTAACGAAGGACTTTAACCACAAATTTGCGTTTGCCGTTGCCATGGAAAACGCGCAAGGTACGCTTACCAGCCACGGCAACACCAACAACTTCCTGCTTGGCGAAGCGGGCGCAACCAACACGTACAACGACGCGGTTACCGGTTGCACCACCAGTTCCTTCACTCCGACCGGAGCCACCAGCCCCACCTTCTACACCACCTGCTCGCCGGCTGGTTCTTACACCTTTAATCCCTCGCCAGACATCATTGCCAAGGCGGCTTTCGATCCTGGCTTTGGACACTATGAAGTGTTCGGACTCTATGACCGGTTCCGTGACCGCGTATTCCCCTGCGCAAACTTTGCCGTGGGTACTACGGGACCTTGCCCGATCAACACAGCCATCACGGGGCCCAGCGCTTACGGAGCCTATAACGACTCGAAAAACGGCGGCGGCTTCGGTGCGAACGCTCGCTGGAACTTCGACGACAAGCACATCGTGTTTGGATTGCATGGCTTCGGAGGCAGCGGAATCGGCCGCTATGGCGCGGCGCAGCTTTCCGATCTCGCAATTCACGCGGATGGAACTCCCGATCTGATCAAAAACCTGCAAGGGTTAACATCACTCGAGTGGCACGGCAAGAGGCTGGATGTTTACCTCTATACCGGCGCGGAGTACGACAGCCGCACCAGCGATTACAACGGTCCGACGAAGGCGTATGTAGGTTACGGGTCTCCATTCTTTAACAACTCCGGTTGCTATACAGAGACTCCTCCGTCTACCGCAGTTACCGCTGGCTTCAACCCCGGCTCGCTCTCTAAATGCACGGGCGATACGCGCGCCGTCATTGAGGGGACAGCCGGATTCTGGTACCGCTTCTACAACGGCCCTCGCGGCAAATTCCAGTTCGGAACGCAGTATTCCTACGTGACGCGTCAGACCTGGTCTGGCATTGGTTTCGCAGGAGCCGGACAGCCGGGCGCATCGCCGGAAGGCTTGGACGGCATGGTCTTCACGTCGTTCCGCTATTACTTACCGTAAGCAAAAGAATGGTCCCGTGTCAGAGATGGCGCGGGACCGTAATTCAGCCGTTTTCCTTCACTCAACTTTTCGAGGGGCGCCTTCCCTTCGGAAACGCCGCCGGTCCGGTTTTGGCTTACTCTCCTTTTCCGGGCCGGTGGTGTTAACTTAAGGTTACATCCTCTCATATGAATTCCAGACGCGATTTCCTCAAGCATATTTCAGCAGCAGCCATGCTCGCTGGCGCCGCACCGTCATGGTTGAATCGGGCATGGGCACAGAAACAAGCAATCGAGGTGCCCGGCGAAGATGGCATGGTGCTTCGCTCGTTCCGCTTTATCGATCTCGAAAGTCCCGTGGAGTATTTCAATAGCTGGCTCACGCCGGTGCCACATTTTTTTGTGCGCAATCACATGTACGAGCCGAGCGAACTCGACGCAGAGACGTGGAAGCTTTCGCTGGGCGGCGAAGTGGAGAAGCCGCTAACTTTGAACCTCGCCGAGTTATCGAAGATGGAAACTCATTCGGTGGTGAACACGCTGGAGTGTGCGGGCAATGGACGCAGTTTGCACCGGCCGCAGGTGCCGGGCATTCAGTGGGGCAAGGGAGCGGTGGGTACGGCGCGATTTTCCGGGCCTCGGCTGCGCGATGTTTTGCAGCATGCGGGCGTAAAGCCGACAGGGAAGCATGTGATGTTTCGCGGGCTTGATGAAGTACCGGGAAAAGTTCCTCCGTTTATTCGGAGCATTCCGATGGAGAAGGCTTTGGATGGCGATACGTTGATTGCAACGCACATGAACGGATCGCCACTGTCCAAACATCATGGCTTTCCGGCGCGGGCTCTGGTTCCCGGCTGGATTGGCGCGGCTTCGTGCAAGTGGCTCACGGAAATTAAAGTGCTGGATGCAGAGTTTGTGGGGAACTTCATGAGCCCAGGGTACCGGTTGCCGAACCAGCCGGTGAAACCGGGAGATACCGTGAAGCCGGAGGATACGCATCCAGTGACGGCATTGACCGTGAAGTCGGTAATCGCGGGGCCGAGCGATGGTGCTTCTTTGAAAGCCGGCAAAGTAACGGTACACGGCGCGGCGTGGGCCGGCGAAGCAGACATTGCCAAGGTCGAGATTTCAACCGATGGTGGAGCGAATTGGAGCGCGGCGAAGTTGGGTCGCGAGCAGGCTCACTATGCGTGGAGGATGTGGAGCTACGATTGGAAAGCAGGCAAAGGTGGCGATTACACCATTTTGTCCCGCGCCACCGACAGTCAGGGACGCACGCAACCGGAGAGTGCGGTTTGGAATCCGAGCGGCTATCTCTACAACGCCGTAGATCAGGTGAAAATTCATGTCGCGTGATACGAAGAAGTTGCGAGCGGCGATGTTTTCTGATTATTCCGCGCTGATTTTATTTTTCGCGATTTGCGCTTTATCGCTTTTGGCGCATGCTCAGAAAGCTGCGGGTGCAAACGTCACCGGCGAGCTGCCCGCCGGTGCTATGCAGGCGAAAGCTACGACTGCTTGCACGGAATGTCACGAAGCGCGCATCATTCTCCAGCAGCGTTTGAGCAAAGGCGCATGGACGAAAGAAGTAGACAAGATGATGAAATGGGGAGCGCTGGTCGATCCAGCCGATCACGATGCGCTGATCGATTATCTGAGCACGAATTTCAGCCCCGAAAAATCTGCATATGAACCGCCGCGCACCGCAGGCAAGTGAAAATCTAAAAACAAAGCAAAGCGCTGCCGACCCAATGCTCCAAAGCCTGGAACACTACGGCAGCGCTGCCAATTTTGATCCCAAATACGTAGGAAAAGTATAGGAACGCCAATGCACTATTTCTAGTGCATTGTAGGGTTCCATCGGTGACGCATTTGTTCACCACCGACTTTCCATTTATTTAGTCGCAAAAAGGAAAGGGAAGGTTCACGGCTTTTTCTCCGTGTTTTCCGCGCTCTCGGCAATGGAGCTTTTTTCCGGTCTCAGTAGAGGAAACAGAATGACATCGCGGATGGTGTGCGAATCGGTGAGCAGCATGCAGAGGCGATCGACGCCTACCCCTACGCCCCCCGCAGGCGGCATGCCATAGGACAAAGCGCGGATATAATCTTCATCCATTTGGTGAGCTTCTTCGTCGCCGCGCTCGCGTTCTTTTAACTGCGCTTCAAAGCGGCGGCGCTGATCTTCGGGATCGTTGAGTTCGCTGAAGCCGTTTGCAATCTCCATCTGTCCGGCATAAATCTCGAAACGCTCAGTCCACTCCGGCTCGTCCGGCTTCTGCTTCGAGAGCGGCGAGACGGCGGTGGGGAACTCGTAGATGATTGTTGGCTGAGTGAGGTGTTCTTCGGCAACGGCCTCGAATAATCCCGCGATTGTTTTGCCAACCGGCTCATTCGAATCGTAGGCCATATGCGCGTGCGCCTGATTGAAGCGTTCAACCAGCGCTTTCACGGTGTCGTGCGAAGCGAAGTCGCTCATCTCGGGCTCTGCGCCAGCAGCTTCAGGCCAGAACTTGATGATGGCTTCGCGCATGGTGAGCCGCTGCCACGCGTTCCAATCGATTTCCTGATCGCCCCATTTTGATTTCATGCTGTCATTCACATCTTTTGCAGTTTGTGTAATCAATTCCTGCGTGAGATCCATCATGTCGCGGAAGTCGGCATAGGCCTGGTAGTACTCGAGCATGGTGAATTCAGGATTCCAGCGCCAGCCCAGGCCTTCATTACGGAAGTTGCGGTTGATTTCATACACACGATCGAATCCCCCGACGACCAGCCGTTTCAGGTAAAGCTCCGGCGCGATGCGCAGATATAAGTCCATGTCGAGCGTGTTGTGGTGGGTGACGAAAGGCCGCGCCACGGCGCCGCCGGCGATGGGCTGCATCATCGGGGTTTCGACTTCGACAAAGCCGTGGGCTTCCATGGTGCGCCGCAGGGATTGCACCAGCTTGCTGCGCTTGAGAAAAACTTCACGCACCTCAGGATTTACAACGAGGTCGACGTAGCGCTGGCGGTATCGCAGTTCCACGTCTGTGAGTTCGTTGAACTTCTTCGCTTCCGCGCCTGCCTCGCCGGAGGCCACTTGTTTGCCTGCCGGTAAAGGCAGCAAATCTTTGCTCAGGAAGGTTAGCTCTTCCACGTGAATGGTGAGTTCGCCGGTACGCGTGCGGAATAAATAACCGGCCACTCCGATGTGATCGCCTACATCGAGAAGTTTATACAGGTCGAAGCCGGCGTCGCCGACCGCGTCTTTCTTTACGTAAATCTGAAGGCGCTGGCCGCCTTGCTGCAAATGGGAAAATCCGGCTTTGCCCATGAGGCGAATCGCCATGATACGCCCGGCTACGCGCACGTTTACCTTCGGATTTTCCAGTTGCTCCGCGGTCTTCTCCGAATACTCGGCGAGAATTTGCGGGATGGCATGGGTGAATTTGTATTTGCTGCGGTACGCGATCTGACCGAGAGCTTCAATCTGTTTCAGTTTCTGGCGGCGCAGTTCGTAAATATTTTCGTCGAGGGCCAAGAGAATCCTTGTGAATCGGAATTGCGCCATCGGCGCATGAAGACAAGAAAATTATGAGATGTGATTATAACTGCCTGATGGCGTGCTGGTCTTGCATTTAGAAAACTTGATCGTGGCGGAGTTCAAGAAGAACGCGGGGAAAATCTCAGGGAATGATGTCGTATTCGCTCTTCACTAATCCGCTTTTGTAGTGTTGCGTGGCCACGTGGTGAAGGCGCAAATCGTGGGGCAGAGAGCCGAATAGTGGGATCCCTTCTCCAATGAGCACGGGCACGCGGGTAATGGTCAGGCGCTGGATGAGGCCGGCGCGCAAAAATCTCTGGATCGTTACTCCACCATCCACATAAATGTGTTGCACGCCGCGCGCGGCAAGTTTGGCGACGATTTCGGATGGATCGCCAGCCATCTGTTCCACAATTCCTCCGCGGACCTGAGCTAAGTCAATGGGGCGGCTACTTAGAACCACGACCGGCTTCTTGCCATAAGGCCAGGTTTCAAAGGCAAGCACGGTCTCAAAAGTGCCACGACCGATTACCAGAGCGTCCACGCTGGCGAAGAATTCGTTGTAGCCGTGGGGTTCGCCGCCGTCGGCGGGCAGGAAGTCGAGCGATCCGTCCGGCCGTGCGATAAAGCCGTCCAGGCTGGTGCCAATGAACACGGAAGCCTTCATTTTCTAACCTTCATTTGTTCCCAGTATAAATAATTCTTCGCCACGCCCCGCTCATCAATGTGTACCAATCGATTGTGGTACACTGGTACACATGATTGATGACGCGAAACTTATGGTGGAGCGGGTGCAAACCGGGGTGCGCATGGAAAAGCGCCTGCTCAAAGTATTGAAGGCGTTTGCCGAATACCACGACATGACGCTGGGGGATTTGTTGGAGGGAATCGTGCTTCATGCATTCGATGGGAAGACGCCGTTCAACCAAGCGTCGTTGGAGAGAATTCAGGAGTTGAAACGGTTTTACGAATTCGATCTCGATTCGAGCGCCAGCCATCGCCTGAAGGAAATCAAAGCGCGGCCGGGTCGCAGGCGCGCGGACGAGAAATAGCGGAGGGGAGTGTGGCACAACACGCAAAAACGGCTTTGACCGTGCTCAAGTGGACTTTGGGTGTGGTGATTCTGATCGAGGCGATTCTATTCGTGCTGCCCGGCGCCGCCCACGCTTTTGGCCGGACTCACATGCCAAACGTGGTGCGGCTCGTGCTTGGCTTTGGTGAGATTGCCGGCTGCCTGTTAATGCTATATCCGCGCACCACGAAATGCGGCGCATGGTTTTTGATGATTATTTTTGTGGTGGCTATCGTGATTCATCTTTTGCACGGTCTTTACGAAGTGGGAAACCTGGCTATTTATATGGCGGCGGCGTGGACGGTCGCCACCGGTGGATCTTGACCGCATGAATGCGAGCCACGCGCAATTCATCCGCGACTTTGAATGCGATGCAGTTCCGGAACGTTCTTTCCATCACGCCGACCATGTTCGCCTGGCGTTTGCTTATCTTTCCGAATATCCGGTTCTTCAGGCGTTGGAGAGATTTTCCGGCGCGCTCCGGCGATTTGCCGAGGCGCGCGGCAAGACGCAACTCTATAACGAGACGATCACTTGCGCTTATTTTTTCCTGATTCATGAGCGGATGGCTCGGAGCACGAGCGGAGATTGGGAGGAGTTTCCCCGGAGTAATCCTGACTTATTTGTATGTAAGGGCAGCGTGCTGGATCGCTACTATGCGGATGGCACTTTGAGTTCTGAGTTGGCTAAAAAGGTGTTTGTGCTGCCGGATAAGTGTTTATGAGCGCCGGGTAAACAGACTGAGTTGAAGAAGATGGTCATCGGGGGTAAGATAACCCGCAAGTCGAGCGAGGCTTCCGATGCCGCAAAACTACGTACCAATCTTTATCTTCATGGCTGTTCTCGCCGTGCTGCTTCCAGTCACGCTGTTGATGGCGAAGCTGGTGCGCCCGAATAATCCGAGCAAGACCAAGCTGATGCCCTATGAGTGCGGCATCGATCCCATCGACAACGCGCGCGGGCGTTATACGGTGCGCTATTACATCATTGCCATCCTGTTTGTAGTGTTCGATGTGGAAACGATTTTTTTATTTCCGTGGGCGGTGAAGTTTAAGGCGCTTGGCCTTTTTGGGCTGGTCGAGATTTTGATTTTTCTCGTCATTCTTATTGTGGGATACATCTGGGTGTGGCAAAAAGGGGCACTGGAATGGGTGTAACGCCCTCCACGCCCGGGTCGGAAGCGCGCACTGAAACCTTTACCGCCAGCCGCTGGACGCAAGGTAATTTTCTTTTTCCGACTCGCCTGACAGTTGGCCCGCAGCGGGTGAGCCGCATCAAGTCGCGGCTGTTTGGCAGCAACGAGGAGACGATTCCCATGTCGAAGGTGGCGTCGGTGCACATTTCCACCGGCGTTCTGTGGTCGGTGATTGTAATTGAATCGACCGGCGGCACCGATCCCATTACGAGCTATGGTCATCGCAAGAAAGATGCGCAGCGCATTCGCGATCTGATTGAGAGCTATCAGGCGCAAGGGCGTGTGTAACGCGCGAACTCCCGAGACTCCCTGAAATCGTTAAGTTATTTTTCTTTTCCGATTTCGTTGACACACCCAGCCCAAGCTGATAAAAATTATCGTTCTCTCCGTAGCCCTGCACGCCGGAGGTTTGTGCGTTCGCAGTTATGCCGGACGAAATCAAATCGCCCTCTTCACCGCCGCCGGAAGGTGATTCGAAGCCGACGGCGGATGCAACCGCAATTCCCGGCGGTGTAAAGGCAACTCCATCTGGATCGGTTCAAGCAGACGTAAAGACTCCTTCTGAAAAGACCGCACCACCGTCCACTCCATCTGCGGCAACTCCATCTTCGCCAACACCGACAAAACCAGCAGCGGCCGCGCCTGCGACTCCCGCGACGGCTAAACCGGCGGCCCCAGCCAAGGCGCCGGTGCCTACGCCGGTTCCCTGGGATTCACCGATGATCGCGAAGTTTAAAGGATGCTACGGCTCCGGCGTCGAGCCGCTGACGTATCTTGGCCAGAACTACATGATTGTCGATCGCTCGCTGATTCCTGAAATTTTGCAGATTCTGCGCAACGAAGAGCATTTCGATTATTGCGTGGACATCACGGCAGTGCACTATCCGCAGCGGGAAAAGCAATTCGATGTGGTATGGGTACTTTATTCTTTTGCGCGCAACGAGCGTATTCGCGTGAAAACGCAAATTGTTGATGGCGAGATTCTGCCGAGTTCCGTGCCTATCTGGACGACCACGAACTGGCTGGAGCGCGAAGTCTACGATATGTTCGGCATCAAGTTTGACGGGCATCCGGACATGAAGCGCATTCTGCTGCCCGATGGCTGGAAGGGACATCCGCTGCGCAAGGATTACGGCATTCTCCAACAGGATAACGAGTGGGTGCAGATCAATCTGGGTATTGAAAGCGGGCAGTAACCGTGCAGTAGAACGAAAATGACCGATCCCAACACAACGCTCTCGCATCTCGACCTCGAAACTCCGGAGAAGCCGTTTTTAGATGCGAATGAGCTCGTCATTAATATGGGGCCGCAGCATCCCGCCACGCACGGCGTGCTGCGCGTGATTCTTCGCCTTGATGGCGAAAAAGTTCTGGGCCTGGAATGCGTGATCGGCTACCTGCACCGCGGCGTGGAGAAGATTGGCGAGCATCGTACGTACACGATGTTCAATCCATACGTCGATCGCATGGATTACGTGGCTGCGGTTTCCAACGGACTTGGGTATTGCGAGACGATCGAGAAGCTACTCAACGTGGAAGCTCCTCCGCGCGCGCAGCATGTGCGGGTGATTCTTACTGAACTCAACCGCATTGCCAGCCATCAGCTTTGGCTGGGCACGCACGCGCTCGATATTGGGGCAATCACGCCGCTGTTTTATACCTTCCGCGACCGCGAAGAGATTCTCAAGATTTACGAAAAATATTGCGGGGCGCGATTGACCACACATGCTTTCCGCATCGGCGGGTTGCAGTATGAAACTTATGCGGGCTTCGAGCAAGAGGTAAAAAATTTCCTTACCTTCCTGAAGCCCAAGATTGATGAGTACGAAGAACTGCTGACCACGAATCGAATTTGGGTGGAGCGCACGAAAAATATTGGAAAGATTTCGGCGCAGGATTGCATTGCTCTGGGTGTAACCGGTCCGGTGCTGCGCGCCAGCGGCGTGAAGTGGGATCTGCGCAAAGCTCAGCCTTACGCGAACTATAAGGATTTCGATTTCGAGATTCCGACCGGGCAGAACGGGGATACTTACGATCGATACCTGGTGCGCATGGCCGAGATGCGGCAATCGGTGCACATTATTGAGCAGGCCGTTAATGCGCTTCCCGAAGGTCCGATCATGGCGAAAGTTCCCAAGGTGATAAAGCCCGCGGCGGGTGAGGTTTATCACTCGATTGAGGCGCCCAAGGGCGAGCTGGGATATTTTGTGGTGAGCGATGGTTCTACGCAACCTTATCGTGTGCGCGTACGCCCGCCATCGTTTGTGAATCTACAGGCCCTGGATGTGATGTGCCGCGGCCAGCTTGTGGCTGATGTGATCGCGGTAATCGGTACCCTGGACATCGTACTGGGCGAGGTGGACCGCTGATGGGTGCGATCCTCCAATACGTTCAGTCTTACTTGTCGAGCGATAAAACTCCCGGCGCCGCGGGAAACATGTTCTGGGCGTTCGTTTACATCATGCTGGTTTTTCTCGGCCTGTCGGTTGCCGTGATCGCGATGAACTGGCTGGAACGGAAAATTCTCGCGCACATGCAGGTGCGGCTTGGGCCCATGCGCGTGGGTCCGCATGGCTTGTTGCAGCCTATTGCCGATGCCATCAAGCTGCTGCTTAAAGAAGATATTATGCCGGCCGAGGCGGACGGGCTTATTTTCTGGGTGGCGCCGTTTGTGGTGGTGCTAGCTGCGTTCACTGTCTTCGTGGTAGTTCCGTTTGGTCCCACGCACGCCATTACCGACATGAATATCGGGATTCTGTTCATGCTGGGCGTGTCGTCGTTGAGTGTGCTGGGGATTGTGATGGCGGGCTGGGCGTCGAACTCGCACTATCCGCTGATTGGCGCGCTGCGTTCGAGCGCACAGATGGTTTCTTACGAAGTTGCGATGGGGCTAGCCGTCGTTTCGGCCGTTCTGATGACGAGCCTGAACGCTACGGGAACCGGCACTCTTAGCATGATCGGTATTGTGCAGGCGCAGTTGGCGCAGGGTGAGTGGTTCATCTTCAAGTTTTTCCCCCTCGGGCTGATCGCGTTTTTTATTTTTGCGGTTGCCATGGTCGCGGAAACCAACCGCGCGCCGTTTGATCTGGCGGAAGCCGAATCTGAGTTGACAGCCGGTTTTCACACGGAGTACAGCGGCTTCCGTTGGTCGTTATTTTTTCTGGCGGAATATTCGGCAATGATCGCGGTTTCATCGATCGCGGTCACATTGTGGCTGGGCGGGTGGCTGCGGCCATTTCCGAATCTTTTGAGCGGCTCGACATGGAACGAGGTTTTTTCTCTCGTGCCTGGGGCTACATTCCTGTTTTTTGCGGCGATTTGTTTTTACAATACCGCGCGCATGCCGAAGCATCCTTACTTCCGGGTTCAAACCATCGGGCTGGCCGGATTTGGAGTTGTGCTGGGCTTGATCGGCCTGGTCTTATTTGTTCCAGCGGTCAGCAGTCGCGTGCAGGACATTTTCTGGTTTTCGGCGAAAGTTGCCGGCTTTATGTACCTCTATATCTGGTATCGTGGCACGTTCCCGCGATATCGCTTTGACCAGCTCATGCGAATGGGATGGAAAGTCTTGTTACCGATGGGATTGGGCGTTCTCGTTCTGACGGCGGTTGTAGCGCTGTTGCAATCATACTTATGGCACCCGTAGCCACACCGTTTTTCTTTTATCTACTTGCCGGGATCATGCTCATCGGCGGGGTCATGGTGATCACGCGCAAAAATCCGGTGCACTCGGCGCTGGCGCTGATTGTGACGCTGCTGGCGCAGGCGTCGATTTATCTCATGCTGTATGCGCCGTTTGTGGCTGGCGTGCAGATCATTCTTTACGCCGGCGGAATTATGGTGCTGTTTTTGTTTGTCATCATGCTGGTGAGTATTGACCGCTCGATAAGAGAGCGGCAGTTCAATAGCCAGTGGGTTGTGGGTTTGATCGCGGCTACGGCGCTGGGCGGATTATTCATCGCTGTCTACACCAAAGGAACGTCGATCTTTCCCGAGCACGCGCTACCGATGATCGAGAACGACAATACGCAGAAAATCGCAACTATGTTGTACGGACAATATATGTTTGCCTTCGAGATCGCATCGTTATTGCTGCTGGTGGCGATTATCGGAGCTGTGGTGATGGCGAAGAAGAGAATCTAGTCGCGAGTACCTAGTGCCTGGCCAAAGGCTGATTTATGGAATCGCTCCTCCACATCTCGACGCTGCATTATCTGGTTCTCGGTGCGGCTTTGTTTCTTCTCGGCGTAATCGGCGTGCTTACACGCCGCAACGTTGTCATCGTCCTGATGTCGATCGAGTTGATTTTGAACGCTGTCAATCTGAACCTGGTTGCGTTCTCGCGCATGTGGGGAGGCTTGCATGGACAGGTCTTCGCCATCTTTGTAATTACAGATGCCGCGGCGGAGGCCGCGGTGGGGCTTGGAATTTTGATCGCCTTCTTCCGTAACAAGGAGACGGTGAATATTGATGAGGTGAATTTGCTGAAGTGGTGAAGAAGCATTCAGCAATCAGCACTTAGCATTCAGCCTTGATTTTTTGAGGCTGGCGCGAGTGCCACAGGTTGGCTGAGTGCTAAATGCTGAGTGCTGAATGCTATTTCTAAAATACATCTGGCTCATCCCGCTATTCCCGGCCTTCGGCGCGGCTGTCATGTTCTTTTTTGGCCGCAAGCTGCAGAAGGCCACGGTCAGCGCGGTTTGTGTGGGCATGATTGTATTGGCTTTCGTGATGGCTTGCGGAGCGGTGTGGCAGTATTCGGCGTGGTCGTCCACGGAAGAACATTTCCATAAGCCTTATCAGACCATCCTTTATACGTGGCTCGGCACTGACACGGGCCACATGAATTACGTGACTCATGATGGCACCCCGGCTCCGTTTCAGGCCGATGCCGGGTTTCTGCTTGATCCGCTGTCCAGCATCTGGTTGCTGTTTGTTACCGGCGTCGGCATGCTGATCCATGTTTATTCCACCGGATACATGGCGCATGAAAGCGGGTACTACCGCTTTTTCGGATATCTCAACCTCTTCATGTTTTCGATGTTGACGCTTATCCTCGCCAACAATTATGTGTTGTTGTTTGTTGGCTGGGAGGGCGTGGGGCTGTGCTCGTATCTGCTGATCGGATTTTATTTTCATCGTAAGTCGGCCAGCGATGCGGCGGCGAAAGCTTTCATCGTGAACCGCATTGGCGATGCCGGATTTATCCTGGGCATGTTTTTCATTGCCTGGTACTTCGGATCATTGCGCTTTACTGAAGTTACGCATCTCGCGTACAGCGGGCGTTTTGCCATTGGCGATCCGATTATTACCGCTGCCACGCTGCTTCTTTTTGTTGGAGCTTGCGGCAAGTCGGCGCAGCTTCCGCTATATATCTGGCTGCCTGATGCCATGGAAGGCCCGACGCCGGTTTCTGCGCTGATCCATGCGGCAACCATGGTTACGGCGGGCGTGTACATGGTCGCGCGGTCGAATGCGCTGTTTGTTCTTGCGCCTACTTCAATGAAGACGGTCGCGATCGTCGGCGCGCTGACAGCGATTTTTGCCGCATCCATCGGGCTGGTGCAAAACGACATCAAGCGCGTGCTGGCCTACTCCACGGTCTCGCAACTTGGATATATGTTCCTGGCGCTTGGCGTTGGGGCCTTCACCGCAGGCGTTTTCCACGTCTTTACCCATGCGTTCTTCAAGGCGCTGCTGTTCCTGGGCGCGGGTTCGGTGATTCACGCCATGAGTGGTGAGCAGGACATGCGCAACATGGGCGATTTAGGTCATCGCATTCCCATCACGCACCGTACCATGTTCATCGCCACGCTGGCGATTGCGGGCATTTTCCCGTTTGCCGGATTTTTTTCCAAGGACGCGATTCTTTGGGAAACCTGGTCGCGCGAGGGCGGGGCTTATCGATTTCTGTGGTACATCGGCTATGCGACCGCACTGATGACAGCGTTTTACATGTTCCGGCTGATGTATCTCACGTTCCACGGCCGTCCGCGCATGAGTCATGAAGCGGAGCATCATATTCACGAATCGCCCATCTCCATGACTGCGCCACTCGTCGCGCTGGCGCTTTGCGCCATCGTCGCCGGATGGTTGGGCTGGCCGCACAGCCTTGGTGGGTCCGATCGATTTACGGCGTTTCTGGAGCCCGTATTCGCGCCCGAGGCACGCGTACTTCAGGAAGAGGGAAGAACGAGCCAGTTGGTGCAGGGAGTGGAGGAAGAAAAAAATACCAGCACGGAATGGCTGTTGATGGCTCTGTCTCTCGGCGCGGCGGGCTTGGGCTGGGGCATGGCCTGGAGAAGCTATCGCCACGCCGACAAAGGTTACGCCGAGCCGATCGCGGTTGCTGCTCCGCCGGTTTACGATGTGCTGCTGCACAAGTATTACGTGGACGAAGGGTACGACTACGTCTTCACCGGACGCCGCAAACTGGGTCCCGTGCGCCTAGGAGTGCTCGGGCTGGGCGAAGCCTCTGCATGGTTCGACACACATATAGTGGACGGCCTGGTTAACGGAGCGGGATGGATTACGCGCTTTACTGCAACTGTCTCTAGTTGGTGGGATAAGTGGATCATTGACGGTATCGGCGTCAACGGCCCTGCGATTCTGGCGCGCATGTTGTCCTATCCCATGCGCTTGCTGGAGTGGGGTCTGGTGCAATGGTATGCGCTGGTGATGACCGCGGGACTTGTAGGGTTCGTATTTTATTACGTATATCACTGATGAAGAGCGCTCAGCATTTAGCACTTGGCATTCAGCCCGTAACGGTTCTTGCCGGCGCTGCAGTGCCTTATTAGTGCTGAATGCCGATGGCTGAGTGCTGAACGCTGTGATCTAACAACTGAGAATTGCTTTCATGTACAACCACATACTCTCGATCATCCTCTTCACGCCGCTGGTGGGCGCGTTTGTGCTCTTGTTCGTCCCCAAGGAGAACAAGGACGCCATCCGCTGGATTGCCAATATTTTTTCGCTTGGCGGATTTCTGATCTCGCTGCCGCTGGTGCCGTGGTTCTGGGCGCAGCGCTTCGAGCCCGGCTTCAAATTTATTGAGGGCGCGCCGAACAACTGGATTCCCTCCATTGGCGCGGGTTACGTGATTGGCATTGATGGCATTTCTTTCCTGCTCATCATGCTGACCACGCTGCTCGGCTGGATCTCGATTCTTTCTTCATGGACAGCGATTGAGAATCGCGTCAAAGAATATTATGTCTGGTTTCTGATTTTGCAGACCGGCATGTTGGGTGTTTTCGTTTCGCTCGACTTCTTCCTGTTCTTTGTTTTCTGGGAAGCCATGCTGGTGCCGATGTATTTGCTGATCGGCATCTGGGGCGGCCCGCGCAAGCTTTACGCCGCGATTAAATTCTTTCTCTATACGCTGGCCGGTTCCGTGCTGATGTTGCTGGGCATCCTGTTCCTCTATTTCCATCACCATGTGCTAACTGGTGTTTACACCTTCAGCCTCACGGCGCTCTACGAAACTGCGCCGAAGATTTATTCCGATCCGGCGTATGGGCCGACCATCGCCACGCTTTTGTTTTTCGCGTTCTTTTTTGCCTTTGCAATCAAAGTGCCGATGTTCCCCTTTCACACCTGGCTGCCGGATGCGCACGTGGAAGCTCCAACCGCTGGTTCCGTCATCCTGGCCGGCGTTCTGTTGAAGATGGGGACTTATGGCTTCATCCGATTCTCACTGCCTTTTTTTCCTGACGTTCTCACGCACACCAAGGTTCGCGGATGGATGATTACGCTTTCGCTGATTGCAATCATCTACGGCGCATTGGTTTCGCTGATGCAGAAGGATATGAAGAAGCTGGTGGCTTATTCGTCCGTGAGCCATCTAGGCTTCTGCACTCTGGGCATCTTCGCGCTGAATTCGGCAGGGCTGAGCGGATCGGTTCTTCAGCAGATCAATCACGGGATCTCGACCGGAGCGCTGTTTTTGATTGTTGGCATTTTGTACGAACGGCGGCATACGCGCGAGATCTCTGAGTATGGCGGCATTTCGAATGTGATGCCGGTTTACGCGACCATCACCATGATCATGTTTCTATCGTCGATGGGATTGCCGCTGCTGAACGGCTTTGTCGGCGAGTTTACGATTCTGCAAGGCACGTTCATGGAGAACTGGCGCTGGGGCGCGTGGGCCGTGCCGGGAGTTGTTCTTGCCGCTGCGTATTTACTGTGGTTGTATCAGCGCGTTTTCTTCGGCACGGTGACGAATCCGAAGAACGAAAAGCTGCATGACCTCACGCCGCGGGAAGTGCTCACGTTCGTGCCGCTGCTCATCATGGCCTTCTGGATCGGGCTTTATCCCAAGCCATTTTTCCAGATTCTTGAACAGCCGGTGAATAAAATTGTTGCTGACGTTCACGCGGTGCGGGTCGACGCCAACTTCAACGCTGCGCTTCAACCTGAGCCAGAATCGACAAAGCAGCCAACCGCGAAAGGGACGAACTAGTGGGCGCGCTTTCCCAATTCAATTGGAACGACTATGTGCTGGTGCTGCCCATCACACTGCTCACGCTGTTTGCGCTCGGCATCCTGCTTATCGATCTCATGATCCCGCCGGAAGCCAAGTGGGCCAATGCCGTCACCGCGTTCATTGGAGTGTGCTTCGCTACAGCCGGCGTGGTAAAAGTTCAAAGCTTTGTGCAGGATCATCGCGTGCCTCCCGGACGTGGTTGGCCCGCTATGGCGAACGCCCTGTTTGTGGACCGCTTTGCGCTCTATTTCTTTTATTTGTTTCTTGCGGCCACTGCGATCTCCATTCTCATGTCGATGCGTTACCTGAAGACCGAGCATGAGAATCACGGCGAGTATTACTCTCTCATGTTGCTGTCGGTCGTGGGCATGATGTGCATGGCTGCCGGGTTCGACATCGTGCTGATCTTCATCGGCCTCGAATTGATGGCGATTTCCACCTACGTGCTGGTCGGATTTTTGCGGCGCGACCGCCGCTCGAACGAGGCCGCCTTGAAGTATTTGCTGCTGGGTGCATTTTCCTCTGGAATTTTTGCCTACGGCCTGTCGCTGCTTTATGGCCTTACCGGGACCACGAATCTGGGCGATATCAACCGCCGGCTCGCAGGAATTCTCGCCCGTGATCCGCATAATCCGGTCGCCATTGTTGCTTTGCTGACTACGATTACCGGGCTGTTGTTCAAAGTCGCGGCTGTTCCGTTTCACCAATGGGCGCCGGATGCGTATGAGGGCGCGCCGACATCCATTACAGGCTTCATGTCTGTCGCGGTCAAAGCCGCGGGCTGGGCGATGCTGTTGCGCATTTTGTTGTGGGGACTGTATCCCATGCGCCCAGTCTGGGTTCCGCTGCTGGTTTTCGTTTCCATCGCAACCATGACCGGAGCGAATTTCGCCGCGCTCTCCCAGACGAACACCAAGCGTCTTCTCGCCTATTCTTCGATTGCCCACGTAGGTTATATGCTTCTAGGCTTGATTGCGGGAACTGCCTATGAAGCCAGCACGGATGGCGTGAAAGGCATCCTGATTTATCTTCTCGTATATACCTTCATGAATCTTGGCGCATTCGGCGTAATCACCTCGTTACGGCATCGCAATGTGATCGGCGACGAGATCGATGACCTGAGCGGACTTTACTCCCGCGCTCCGGTCGAAGCTGTGTTGATGCTGATTTTCCTGCTTTCGCTCGCGGGCATTCCACCGCTGGCGGGCTTTTGGGGCAAATACTTCATCTTTCTCAGCCTGGTGGAAAGCGGGCATTATGCGCTGGCGTATTTGGGTGTGCTGTACTCCGTGTTTGGCTTGTACTATTACCTGAAGATGGCGAATGCGATGTTTATGGGCAAGCCGGAAGAAGGCACGCTGAACGTGAGTTGGAGCATGCGCGCCGGGCTGGCTGTGGCTGCTTTCGCGACGCTGCTTATAGGAATCATGCCGGAGCGGTTTATCGAGATCGTGAACTGGTCGCTGGGGCTGGCGCAGAGTGCGGCAGTGGCCAAAGTAATTCGTTAGAAATATTTTCCAGCCGACAGCAGAAATCGAATTCTCCCGAGTGCCCGTCGATCCCAATACGCCTGATCCGGAACGCAAAGAAAATTTTTGGGTCCAGGCTGGCCGCTACAGCCAACTGGCGGTTATGCTTCCGGCTGCGCTTGTGGTTGGATGGCTAATTGGCGCTGGACTGGATCATTGGTTGCATACAACCTGGCTTTACCTGGCTGGAATTCTTCTGGGAATAGCCGCGGGCTTCATCGAGCTGATTCGCACGGTCATGCGGGATACGAAATGATAAGGCGCATAGAAAGCTTAGCTTGATTGTCATCCTTGGCTACGCTCAGGATGACAAAGCCAAGCTCCGAACGACAAAGCATTTCTTGACAGCAAATTTCGTTGCGACTCGCCTTGAAATCGCTTTCCACATGGAATGCGCCATCCACTACCATAACGGCTGGATATTTTGTGCATGGCCGATCAAGCGCAATCCGAAGATTTGCAAATAGCCGCATCAGAACACTTTTATGCCGGCGCTCTCCGCCGCATTCGCAACTGTATGGCAGTCCTCGCGCCATTGTTCGTTGCCGCCGCATGGATAAGATTCGGCCTGCGTGCCGCGATCGGGTTGGCTTTCGGCTGCGCCATCGCTTACATAAACTTCCATTGGCTGAAGCGGGTGATTGCGGGCTTTGTCGATCGCGCGACCGGTGCAGCAACCTCGGAATCAGGGCAGGGAATTGTTTTTCGCTTCTTGTTTCGCTATGTTTTGATGGCTCTGGGCGCCTATGCTATATTGACTGTTTCACCCGCGAGCCTAAATGGGCTTCTTGCGGGTTTGTTTTTGCCCGTTGCCGCGATTTTGTGCGAAGCGGTGTATGAAGTTTATGCGGCTTTAGTTCGTGGAGTTTAAGCCGTATCGTAAAGAATCACCTTCTCTATGCCCGAACAACTCTGGTTTACTAAAATCCTGAACGGCATGTTCGCCGTGCCGGTGACCATGCTATTACGGTTACTGCATATCGAGCCCAAGTATCCGGCCGCATCCATTTCTAATTCCTTCTCCATGGAAGTTTTGGTTTTTTGCTTCCTTCTGGTTTTATTTCTGATTGTCCGTTCGCGGCTTTCGGTGGATCGTCCCGGCGCGTTGCAGCATATGTTCGAAGGCGTTGAGGGATTCATTCATGGGCAGAGTGAAGAGATTATTGGCCATCATAGCGAAGGCTATACGGCGTTCCTGGCCGCGCTGTGTTTCTTCATTTTGCTCTGCAATTTGATCGGCGTGATTCCCGGCTTCGAGTCCCCCACCGCAGTTCCCATTGTTCCCTTAGGCTGCGCTCTTTGCGCGTTTGTGTACTATCAGATTCAGGGATTCAAGCATGCTGGGATTGGCTACCTGAAGCACTTTGCCGGACCGATGCCCGCGCTCGCACCCTTGATGATTCCCATTGAACTCATTAGTCATCTGGCGCGCGTGCTTTCGCTTACGATCCGCCTGTTCGCCAACATGTTCGCCGGCGACATGGTCACTCTGGTTTTCTTTTCGCTCGTTCCGATTGGCGTTCCAATTGTGTTCCTGGGGCTGCACATTGGTGTGTCCTTGTTGCAGACTTATATTTTTGTTCTGCTGACTACGGTCTATTTGCAGGGCGCGGTTTCAGAAGAGCACTAAAATTTAACACAAAGGGTTCAGCCGTTTAGCGTGAGGGCGTCTGCACGGTATGGCGTCAACCACCCACTGGCGGTATTTCATATAAGGAGAAACACAATGAATAAGTTGAGCAAGCTGTTCATGATTCTGTCCGTATTCTCATTTGCGGTTCCTGCATTCGCACAGGGCGGAGCTGAGAGCGGAGTCAACTGGGTTGCGATCGCCGCAGGATTTTCCATGGCGTTTGCATCCGGCATCTGCGCACTGGCGCAGGGCAAGGCTACGGCGTCTGCGGCTGAAAGTTTGGCGCGTAATCCCGCCGCCCGTCCGGGTATCCAGTTGGCGCTGATTCTTGGTCTGGCTCTGATCGAGTCGCTGGCGCTTTACACGCTGGTGATTATCTTCGCCAAGGTAAAATGATCTTTGCTAGAAGAAAGAGCCTCTGCATAAGCAGAGGCTCTTTCTTTTGGATGTCTATTAAGGATTCCTAAATCTTTCGCTCCCCACCCCAATCCTGATCTTTCGTTTGCGGAACAGCATTCAGCGCATCTACTAATAATCGGCGCAGGCGGTAACGGCTTTCGAGGTCTGTGCTGACGATTTCGAATCCAACTTCATTTACGCGCGCGCGGCGCAATAAGACGTGGGCTTTGATCTTGGTCCGCATGCCCACGGAGATTTCCAAGTCGGCCTCGCTGCCGATGCGCAGATTGTCTTCTTTTGTTCCCATGCCGCCGCCGAGGCTAAGCTCGCGAATCACAATTTTAGATTTTCCCCACGAACTTCCGATGGTGCCGCCAATGGTCTTCGCGAGCACCATGCGTTCGTAGCGGCGTTGCCGTACCCATGGACAGGCTGGAGCGGTGTCGAGGGGAGCAATTGCCAGTTCCGCAGCCTCAAGGCCGCTATCGGAGAGAATCTGCGCGCTGTAGCGCGGATCGGTCTTGGATAAAGATTGGGCTGCCGCGACCCTGAGTTCGCGATGATGAACCCAGCCAAAAGTCTTTTTTGTTTCCACGATTTCACGCAGTAAAGATACTGCTTCGGCATCCCGCAACCTGCCCAGCGATTCGATGGCCTTAAGCTGCACAAACGGAGAACGCGATGCGGCTTCTCCCGGTTTGGCCATGGCGATGAGCGGCGGAGCAGCAGTAAGATCGCCGCTCATTCCGATTTCGTCAATGGATTCGGGCAGCACTACAGGATCTAAAACTTCCGCCAACTCGAGCAACGTGCGTCCGCGGTCAGGCGCGGCCCCATAGGCGATTTGGCGCACTACAATGTCATGATAGAAGCGATTCCATTCGGGCAAACGCACTGGCAATAATTCCAGCAGCGTGCCTACATCCAGTCGGCTCAGCAGCCCTACTACTGCCGAAGATTGCCGAGGTTGCCCGGTGCGAAGAATCTCACGAAGCTGCGTCAAAGCCGGCGATCCCATTTCCTTCACTAATTCCACCATGCGATCGCACTCATCGCGGCGCATGCAGCGGAAGAAACGGTCGGCAAGATGTTCGGCTCCCGCCTGGCTTGTGCGCCGCAGCACTTGCAACATATCTGCCGGCACGGGTTCATCGCGCAGAGCTTCTTCGATAAATTCAGGAATCCGGTTTTCCACGCCCACGCGCGGACGAAGGTCATTCACAAGCACTGGCCGTTGCTGGTGCAGCTTCTCCATGCCTGCACAAACTTCATTGACTGCCTGATAATTTCTGGCCTCGCTAGCTTCCTGGCTGAGGCGTACGAAGGAGGCGCTCAGCAAGCTTTGCAACTCGGGGTCTTTTTCCACGCAGAGCTGTTCGGTGACCCGGCGAATCGCCTCGCCCATAGCCTCGCCACCGAGGCGCGCATAGAGGTCAGCCAGCTGGCTTAGCCCAATCGCTGTCTTGCGACGCGGCTCGATTTCTTTGGCGCCGAGGCAGCTCGAATAATTATTAAGAATTTCCGCGGTGGTTTGCTTGTCGTCGCGGTCGAGCAGCACCTCGACGAACTGGCGCAGGTTGCGCGGAGGGACGCAAGGCGCTTCGTCGGATAGCAGGACGGTTTTCTTGCCCGACTCCGGCACTTCCGCCCAGAACATCCGGTCGAGGATATCGGCATGCGACTCCACCAGAATGCCGGCCTTGTTCATCTTTTCTTCTTGCAGTTTCAGAATCTGGCGCAATGAGTCCATTTGGCGGCTCATATGTTCCATCATCTGGTGCACGGCATTTACCTTGACTTCGCCTTTTTGATAGCGCTCCATGGCGAAGCGAATCGCCATGTGCTCGGCGGCTTTCATCAGCAGTGGTGTATCCTGCTGTTCCGTCGTCGCCTTGGCCGCCAGGCTGCCGAGAAGATGTTGCAAGTTCAGACGGGTATTTGGATCGGTTTCGCCAAGCTCTTTTTGCAAGTCTTCTGGGCGAAGTTCTGGATCTCCCTGGACCTGCCCAAAACGAGTCAGGAGCCGGATAGCCTGGATGACTTCCGCTTCCTGCAAGGGAACTACCCCACCTTCCCAGGCTGGAGCGGTCCCTGTGCCCGCGCCAGTGCCCGGCTGCCCGGAGCTCATGGCGCCCGGAATATTGGGAACGCTGCCGAAGGGAACGACCGTCCCGCCGGGTTGTGCGTTCGTGCCGCCGGTAGCGCTGGCGCCTTCCGCAGCTGCAATCAACTGCAACAGTTTTTGCGGATCATTTAACCACTGTTTGAATTCTGGTCCCAGCGTCTGGGCCGCGATCTGCGCGGCTACGCTGACATCGCCGGTGAGCGGATCGGCCGCAACAAACTTTACTTCGTTCACCTTGATCGTGCTCTGTTTGGGCCCGGAGCTTAGGGCTTCTTTGATTTGCTTGGATACGTCTTGCGCCTTCGAGCCAGCTACCGTGAATGCCCGCACCAGACGAGTGAAATCTTCGATGGTGACATCTTTTGAGAAATGCAGGCTGGCGAGCCCAGCCGTGGTAAGCAGTTGTCCGAAGCTGCGCTCGGTCTGGCCGGTTTCGAGAGGGATTCCATCCAACAGTAACTTGTTATCGGAAACTCCCAGCAGGAATCCGCCATCGCCTGCTACCGGCAACCCTTGCTGCAATTCGTTCCAGGTAACTTCGAATTGCGCCTCCGTGCGTTTGTGATCGTAGCCATACATCCGCGCGTACTTGATCAGGATGTTGAGACTATGGACGAAGGCACGCGCCGATGCCGCCCGGTTGGCATGAAATGTACTTGCGTTCGTGATAAGGCGCTCCTCGGACTTCGACCTGCAAGCACAGGTTAAATCCTTGCGGTAAGTCCTCACACATTACGGAGGTAACGGAAAATTGCGAGTACATTACCCTCGAACCTAGCGCGGCGGATCTCTTGGTCTGACGCCGCAAATAGCTGAGGACATGTGCTGTTACTGGCGTTAACCACTTAACCTGTGGAGAATGGTATGGCAGCATTGCCACTGGCAGGATATGGCGCCCTCTACAACGATAGTTTCAACTCGCGCGAAGAAAATCATCGGCCTGCGCTATTGGATGTTCCAGGTTCTGGAGGAATGCGATCGCGTCTCAGCCGATTTCGGCGCCGATCCGGTACATGACTTGCGAGTTTCTTTGCGCCGCTGCCGCTCGCTTGCCGATGGATTGATCGCGCTTGATCCCGACCCCAATTGGAAAGCGATGAAGAAGGCAGGAAAGCGCCTGTTTCAAAGGCTCGGGGCCTTGCGCGATACGCAGGTGATGATGGAATGGGTGGAAAAGCTGGAAAGAATTCCGCCTGCTGTGCATGCGGACAGCTCGCCCGCGTTGCTGCAAACTGAACCAAACCACGACCCGCCTCATGATCTTACCGGCCGGTCGCTATTGGAAATCCTTCGCGGGCGTGAAAAGGAGCAGAAGCTCGACGCTCATGCTGCACTCGAAGAATTTGACCGAAAGCAATGGCGGCAGTGGAGCAAGTCTCTTCCCGCACGGGCAGCCCGCTTCCGGCTGGGTAGCGCGCTGTTTAAGCATTTGGCTTTGGAGCGCTGGATCGCGGCGCGCGAACTTCACAATCGTGCGCTACGCAATCGGTCGCAGGCGGCATTTCACGAACTGCGGATTGGTATCAAACGCTTTCGGTACATCGTAGAGAATTTTCTTCCCGTCGAGCACAAAGCCTGGAGCAGCGACCTTAAGGAAATGCAGGATTTGCTTGGCGACGTTCACGATCTTGACGTGTTCTGGGGCACCGCTGTTTCCTGCCATATTTTCCCGGACATCGATTCCCGCAATCATTGGCACAAGCGAATTCTTGCTGAACGCACGAAGCGGATTGACCGCTACCGCGTCAAAATGATTGGTCCCGATTCTCTGTGGAATATTTGGCGCGCAGCTCTGCCGCAGGGCAAACAGATTCAAATTCTTGCTCTGCGCCGCATGAAGCTTTGGGCGAATAGCCTCGATCCCGATTTTGCTCATTCAGAGCGCGTTGCCTGCCTTAGTCTTCAACTTTATGACGGCTTGCTTGTATGGGGATGGCAGCCTTATGTTGACGGTATGTCCGCGCGCAGTAGCTTGCTGGCTGCCGCGCTACTGCACGATGTGGGCAAAACCAAGGGCCAGAAAGGCCATCACAAGGCTTCGTTTGATATGATTCGCTCGCATGGCGATCCGCTGGGCTGGAGCGCGGCTGACATGCGCCGCGCCGCAGTTGTAGCGCGATTCCATCGAGGCGCGCTGCCGACCCGAAGGCACAAACTGCTAAGTGACTTCCTTCCTGACGAACAGAAAGCGGTTATAGAACTTGCGGCTATTCTTCGCCTTGCCAATGCACTGGATGCCGCACACGATGGGCATATCCGGCGCATCCAGATTGGAAATGCGCAGAGTAAGGCAGGGAATCAAAAGAAAAGTAGTAATGGACTCTTGCGTAAACCAGCGACTGCGCCCGGGCATGAAGCTTTGATCATCGCCGCTGAAGGATACACGGCGAGCAGTTCCACAGCCCGAACTGTTGCTGCCGAAAGGCATCTGCTTGAGACTGTGCTACATAGGCCTGTAGTGATTAAACCTTTTAAGCCATCGTGAATCGATGGATTCTAATAGACACAGATTAATGACGCTGCCGCTTTGGTTTGTTCCGGAACATTCGTGAGTCATAAGCGAGAGGTTCCAACGGTTTCACGACAATCTTCTTGTATTCAGGATGTGCGGGATTGATCAGGTAATTATTCTCGCTGGGGGCAAGAACTGACGGTACCAGAAGCAAGCAGTGGTCCGCTTTTTTCGCAAACTCATCGCCGAAGCGGGCGAGTTCGGGTGGTGCACTGGGGGCGCGCCAGTTGGCGAGAAGGCTGGAAGCTTTGATTATTTCGCGTTTTAAGTCGTCAGGAACTTCGGCAACAGCGAGAACGAGGTCATCTGGAGCATCGTCCTTATCGAGGTGGACGAAATACTCCAGCATGGCAAGGGATTGGTGTTCGGAAGCGTAGCTCAAGCGCGTTCCAGGGCTCGACCAGCGCCCACCGTAGCGGTAAGCCCCCTCGCCGTCAAAAGGATTCTTGGCGAACGCTTCACGCAATACGCGATAGATACGGCTCAACTCATTCCGCCGTAGGCGATACGACCGAGAATATTTTCCACCTGACGCGCCCCCACTTCGGTGTCGATTGCCGAAACTGGCGACACTCCACCGAGCGCCCGATTGGGCCGCTTGAACCAGCGCTGGGCGCGCTCCTGGTCGCCAAGATATTCGCTGGCGATGGCCAGCAGACGCGCCAGACGGTAGAGCCGGTCGGATTCGTAACGCGCCAGCTTTCCGCTGCGCCGGCGCCGCTGCAAGCTGCGAGGAGAAAGATCGAGCGAGCCGGCCAGCTCTTTCAGAGTTAAGCCGGAGGCCCGCATAAGCTCTTCGACTACCGCTGGAGGGAAGCCATCGCGGATCGCTTCACGCATATCGCTGTCGTTGGAAAAGGAACGGCCAAGGGTTCGCTTACCACCTAGTTCTCTAGCTACTGCTTGCAGCTCATTTACCATTTGTCGCTTATTATAGCGACAAATGGCGCATAGCGCAACGGCGACATCGACATGGACATCTATTCGACTTGATTGAATAGGCCTCTTTTCGTCGATGAAGCTCTCAAGCCACTTCTATGCCTGCGAGTTTCAGTTTACAAATTTAAGCCATGACTCACGCCCAGCTCGTTGAAAAGGCCGTGCGCTGGCTGCGCCGCTACCGCTGCGGCGTTGTGCTCTCCGAGCAAGCCTGCGTGAGCGGCGAGATGCCCGATGCCATTGGCTGGAAGCGCGCCTGTCATTCGGTGCTGGTCGAGTGCAAAGTCACGCGCTCGGATTTTCTGGCGGATCGGGCGAAGCCATTCCGGCTTAAGCCAGAGCTGGGAGTGGGCTGCGAGCGGTTTTATCTGGTTCCTGCGGCATTGATTAGCCGCGAAGAATTGCCCCGGGGCTGGGGATTGCTGGAATACAGTGGCGGCCGAGTGGAAACAATACAGCCCTCAGCCAAGAACCTCCGTACGGCTGCCGGTTTCCGCTATGAAATGAATCTGCTGCTCGCGAGTTTGCGGCGTGTGGAGGTCCGCGTGGAACCGCAGAGCATTACCGATTTTCTAAAATGGAAGAACCGCATGGCCGAGTACAACCGCGGAAGTTTGCCCGAAGGCATTACCTCCGCTGAAGAAGAAGCCAATGTGTTCCTCGAGCCTGATTCGGTGCAGTAACGGCACAGCCGTTGTAGGGACGCCCAAAGATACGCTCGATAACTCCAAAACAAGTAGCTCACAATCCATTTGTTCAATTCTCCTGAAAACGAAACTTGGTAACGAATTACGAGGAATTTAGCCGGGGAATCGGCTGATTATCGGGGAGATTTCAGTGAGGACGTCAGGAAGGGGTCCGAAGCTGGGGCCTCGTTCGCATATCTTTCCGCATTACAAACGAGGCCGGCTGCGGTGCTTGCGAAAGCATTACGGCTTGGCTAGCTTGGCGGCGGCCTTGCGGACCTTCGCCCAACGTAACCGTTGCGCTTCAGCAATGCGCCTGCGAGCGTCTTTGCTCAAGGTACGACCGGTCAACTTGAGCTTCTTCCCGCCGGCATGGCCGAGCGCATCTAGTGCTTTCCCTACTCGTCCCATCTCTTTTTCCAGACGGGCGTACTCCTTTTGCAGGGAAGCAACGACTTTGTTCATCATCATTACTACCTCCCTATTGTAAGTAAGGCTAACACGGGAGTGCGAATTAGTGAGATATCTTCTTAGTGACTATAAGTCAGCCAGAGAGGCGGGTGGGGCTGATTCGGGACGATTGCGCGAATTGGGAGATTTCTGTGCGGCGGATATTTCTATCCTCCGGCAAGGGTGGGAAGAAAGCGGGGAGTTTGCCTCGCTTTGGTCGTTTGTTCGAATGCATAAGCCAGGCGAATCAGGGTCGGCTCGCTCCAGGCAAGTCCAAAAAAAGAAATACCGACTGGAAGGCCGGAGATAAATCCTGCGGTCACGTTAATATTTGGATATCCCGCGACGGCTGCGGCGTTTGAGCTTCCTCCAGCCACGTGATCGCCGTTGACCAAATCCGTGAGCCAGGCTGGGCCGCCGGTGGGGGCGACGATGGCATCGAGCCGGTATTTATCCATGGTGGCATCGATACCCTCGGTGCGGGCGAGTTGATGGTTTTTCTCCAACGCATCGAGATAAGCTTTTTCTGTCAGTGGACCCTTAGATTCGGCTTTTACGAATAAATCCTGGCCGAAGTAGGGCATCTCTTTCTGCCGGTTGCGTTCGTTGAAGTCAATAATCTCTTTTAGCGTCTTTACAGGTGCGTTTGGGCTAAGACTTGCCAGATAAGCATTCAAGTCAGCTTTAAGTTCGTACATGAAGACTAATAACTCGCTTTCATCGAACTTACCTAAGGTTTCAATGTCCGCGGGATCGATGATCGTAGCGCCCTGCTTCTTCATGGCGTCGATGGACTGCTCCATCAGAGCGTCGACGGCATCGTTAAAGCCAAAGTATTTCCTGGCCACGCCGATACGTGCGCCTTTGAGGCTGTTGGGACTGCAGAACTGGGTGTAGTCGGTGAAAGACTTGCCCTGGCTGGCTGTTGTGGCTGCATCGGCCGGATCGACTCCTGTAAGCGCGCCCAGCAAAATCGCGGCATCGCGCACGGTGCGGCACATGGGGCCGGCGCCATCCTGGCTATGAGAAATCGGGATGATGCCGCGGCGGCTGACCAGGCCTACCGTGGGCTTAATGCCAGCAATTCCGTTGGAAGATGAGGGACAGACAATGGAGCCGTCGGTCTCGGTGCCAATGGCGGCGGCGCACAGATTCGCTGAGACTCCAGCGCCCGACCCGGAACTCGAGCCACAAGGGTTGCGGTCGAGCGCATAGGGATTTTTGGTAAGGCCACCGCGTCCGCTCCATCCGCTGGTGGAGTGGCTGGATCGAATATTGGCCCACTCGCTAAGATTGGTCTTGCCCAGAATGACGGCGCCTGCGGCTCGCAGCTTTTGAGCTACGTGTGAGTCTTTGGCTGGTTTCGAGCCCACTAGGGCTAACGAGCCGGCAGTGGTCATCATTTTGTCAGCCGTATCGATGTTGTCTTTAATCAGTACGGGAATGCCGTGCAGGGGCCCTCGCGGGCCTTTCTCCTTGCGCTCCCTATCCAGCGCGTCTGCTATCGAGATTGCATCCGGGTTTAGCTCGATTATGCTGTTAAGCGCAGGACCATGCTTATCAATTTCGTCGATGCGGGCCGAGTACTTCTCCACTAATGAACGAGCCGTGAACTTGCCGGACTTTATTCCCTCCTGTAGCTCGGAAATGGTGATTTCATCCAATTCAAAAGGCTTGACGGCATCGGAGGAGGGGGCGGGTGCAATTTCGCGAGCTGCGCCCAGTGCGGGATAGAGAGGAGCCAAGCCTGCAGCGACGCTACCGAGCGCTGCCGTTTTGAGGAAGCTCCGGCGATGGCCGATCACGTTTGTATAAGTTTGTTTTCCGGGCATATTTTCAAACAACCATACTACCTCAGCTATGCTCTAGTGGCCTTAATGTGTTGCATTAGGTACTGTCCTAAGTTTAGGACAAGACCTTGCATTAGAATCCCGCCAAATTCTTGACAGGGCATGTATAATTGAGTTCAGCTAAGTTTGACTCACAAGCAATTGAAGGTCGGTACCGCCAACCAGCGTCACCCCCATCACTAGCAGCGAATCTTCTCAGCACATCTCAACAAAAGAATAGGAATATCAATGGCAGAACAAGGAACAGTGAAGTGGTTTAACGACGCCAAGGGCTATGGCTTTATCAGCCGCCAGAATGGCGAAGACGTTTTCGTGCATTTCTCGGCGATTCAGTCGAGCGGCTTCCGCAGCCTTCAGGAAGGCCAAACCGTGCAGTTCGACGTGACCAAAGGCCCCAAAGGCTGGCAGGCAGAGAACGTACAGCCGGTCTAACCACTCTCTGAGTTAACAGATGCCCGAGTCCGCAAGGACGTCGGGCATTTTTATTTGATCGTGAATTGATCGGTTAGCTCTAACTTAAAGCTCCAATTTGTTGCCGGGCTTGCTGCACCATCTCGACCAGAACTTTTCGAGCTTCCATGGGAGTTATCACTTCCCGAAGGAAAGCAATGCGCGCTCCCCGTACCCCTTCCGCAGTTTTCAGGCGAACTTGAAATCCCAAGCGATCGACCGAAGTCATCGCCGCTTCCTCCGAATCGATGCCTGCGCAAGATCTGGCCAGTAACAAGAGCGCATCTTTATGGTCGGTATTCATGTGTTCGATAATGCCGGCAGCAACATCGGCCAGAGGATCGGGCTGCGCCCGGATGTAATCCGACGCCTGCACCCAACCCATTACGCCAAAGCCGCCAACGTAATAAACGTCAACCACATCCATGCTATAGAAAGAAAAATCGTCGTAATCGACCCAGTATTTGCTGTTGGGGTAGCGCTCAAGATAAATTTGCCGGGCGTGAGCATTTTCGGAATCTGGCACGGTCAATACATTTCCTATCAAAGTCACGCGCGACGAACCTAGCGGGTCGCCATCCTCATCCTGCTGCGTCACCAGCAAACTCGCATGAGAGTTCGCTTGCAGATTTTGTGTGTGCATCGCCATCGTGCTGATGAGAAAAATAGGGCGCCCGCGCTCGTCCAGTCCGTAGGGCATTACCGAGCCGAAGGGAAACCCCGGCTGTTTGCGCGAAAGCGTGGAAAGGCTGCCGATGCGGCCTAAATGCATGAGCGTGCGTGCCCGCTCTGCAAATGCGGGTTCGGGGACCGCGGGCTGATTTGTTGCCGCACTGGTGCCGCCGTGACTTCGAGTGGATGTCATTAGGTTTTATGCTCGCTGTAGACAGTCTAAACGACGAAAGGGCACGCGCGCGTTCACTACCATTCTTCGGCCCTTCGGGCGATTGTTTCCCGGTGTATCGAATGCTAGACTGGCTTGAGCTTCCAATCCATCACTGATTGCTCACCGAGCGGGAGTAGTTCAGCGGTAGAACGCCAGCTTCCCAAGCTGGATGTCGCCGGTTCGATCCCGGTCTCCCGCTCCATGTTTCACGGTTGCATTGCGCCGTTTATTCGCAGCATGCCAGCGCAACCTTGCAGGTACGCCACGAGTAGTAACAGTACCCGGAAATCCAACCAACATTTGATATCGCGCCTGACTGGCGGTTATATGAGGCGTGAAAAATTTATGCAAGGAAGCGAGATCCTAGTTGGCAAATCCACTTTATGATGGAACGCTAGTTGATGTACCTTGCTTCCAGGAATTCTGTGACGCCGCTCACCATTTTCGGTTTGTTTGCTGTGACCGCAATGCTTGTCTGCTATGCATTAGAAGCCCGCAGCCCGTGGTTCATTCTGGCATTTGCCGTGTCATGCACTCTCGGCTCGATCTATGGCTTTCTGCAAGGCGCATGGCCGTTTGGGTTGGTGGAAGCAGTTTGGTCGGTGGTAGCCATACGGCGCTGGTTTTTTGCGCGATCTCGAAAGTAGTTAATCATGCTACGCCGTCTGACTGCGAATTTCTTCCAGCATTTTTGGATCGATATTGCCTCCGCTAATGATGGCAGCGGCAAGTTTTTTCTGCGGCAGCTGCCCGGCATGAAAAATAAATCCGGCCACGGCCACGGCGCCGCTCGGTTCCGCCACGGTAGCTGTATTCGCGCTCAAATACTGCATAGTCTGCCGGATCTCATCCTCGCTAACAGCAATGATGTCGTCAACGAAGTTTTTGATGTGCGCGAAGTTGATGACGCCAATGCTTTGTGTGCGCAGCCCGTCGGCTAGTGTGCGGGAAACTTTTTCGGCAGGGAACTGGACTATCTCTCCCGCGCGCAAGCTGGCTTGTGCATCAGCCGCGAGCTCCGGTTCTACGCCAATCACTTGAATCGAAGGATTGCTTAACTTAATTGCCGCAGCCACGCCACTAATCATGCCGCCGCCGCCCACCGGCGCAAGAATCATCTCTACATCCGGTAGATCTTCGAGAATTTCCAGCCCCATCGTTCCCTGGCCGGCAATGATTTGCTCATCGTTGTAAGGGGGTACGATTACGTATCCATGGCGCGCGGCAAGTTCTTCGGCCTTGAGTTGGCGCTCGGCGCTTCCTGGGCCAACGAAGACGATCTCTGCACCCAGCGCTGCGGTGGCTTCACGTTTGATTGCGGGAGCGTTATTGGGCATTACAATTACGGCTTTTGTCCCCAATGCACGCGCGGCATAAGCCACGCCTTGGGCATGATTGCCGCTGGAGTAGGTAATTACTCCCCGTTTGTGATCTTCCGGCGAAAGAGAAGCGATTTTGTTGTACGCTCCACGCAGCTTGAAAGCGCCAATGGGCTGCTGGTTTTCCAATTTGAGAAATAGCCGTCTTGGATCGGCATCGCAGAGTTTGAACTCGATCAGTGGGGTATGGACGGTGACGCCGTGCAGGCGCGATCGGGCAGCGCGGATATCGGCGAGAGTAACCATTGAGTATTACTCATTATCGCTCAATGTTAGAAAAGAGGGATTTCCATTGCTTGACATCATGATGTCATAAACAAATAGCATCACGATGTACGAACAACGCTTACTCTCGACGACGATGTCGCCAGCCTGTTGAATAAAGAAGCGCAACCATCTGCTAGATCTCCAGTATCACCGGCATAATCAGCGGCCGTTTCTGCGTCTGCTTCGAGATATATCGCTTCAAATCGGCTCGGATTTTTTCTTTGATTACACCGTAGTCGGCCTTTTCTTCTTCGCTGGAAAACGCGAGCGTATCTTCAACAATGCGCCGTGCTCCCTCCATTAAACCGTTATCGCCGGGATTGAAGCCGCGGGTCACGATTTCGGGGGTGGTCTCGACTTTACCCGATAGCTTGTTGATGGCGATGATGGGCAGCACGATGCCGTCTTCGCTCAAATGCCGGCGGTCTTTGATGATCAAATCTTCGACCACGTCGGTACGCGAGCCGGAGTCGATGCAAACCCGGCCCACATTCACGCGACCGGCCTTTCTTGCCCCGAGTTCATCGAATTCCAGCACATCGCCGCTCTCGATCAGCATTGCTTTACCCACAGAGCCATGCATAGCGGCTGCCATTTCGGCATGCAGCTTGAGTTGCCGATATTCTCCGTGCACCGGAATAAAATATCTTGGCTTTACCAGGTTGATAATCAACTTCAGCTCCTCCTGGCTGGCGTGTCCGCTGACGTGGACGGGCGGCGAGGTTCCGTCTTCGTAAATCACATGCGCTTCGCGGCGGAACAAGTGATCGATCATGCGGTAGATCGTCTTCTCGTTGCCGGGGATGATTCGCGACGAGAGCACTACGGTATCGCCTTTTTCGATTTTGGCGTGCTTGTGGTTGTCGACTGCAGCACGAGAAAGCGCGGACATGGGCTCGCCCTGCGTCCCGCTGATCATCACGCAGACTTTTTCTGGCGCGAAATTTTTCATGTCGCCGGGATTGATCACGAGGCCGTCGGGAATTTCGAGGTAGCCCAAATCCTCGGCGATTTCGGCAGAGTTATTCATCGAACGGCCGATGAAGGCCACTTTGCGTCCATGCTGATGAGCCAACTCGATGGCAAGCTTTATCCGGTGAATGGAAGATGAAAAGCACGACACGAATAAACGCCGCTTGGTATGCGCAAAGATTTCATCGAACTTGCGGCGGACAGCGCGCTCGCTTGGAGTGTAGCCCTTGCGCTCCACGTTGGTGGAATCCTGAAACAGCGCCAACACGCCCTGTTTGCCGTATTCGGCAAAAGCGTGCAGATCGAAAAGATGATTGTCGGTGGGAGTTGGGTCGACTTTGAAGTCGCCCGTGTGAATGATCACGCCGAGCGGCGTATGGATCGCAAGCGCAACGCAATCTACCAAACTGTGTGTAACCCGAATTGGATGGACGGTAAATACGCCAGCCTTGAAGTGTTCTCCAGCGCGCATTTCACGCAGGTCGGCATCGTCGAGCAGGCCGTGCTCGTCAAGTTTGTCTTCCACGTAGGCTAACGTGAATTCCGTGCCCCATACCGGCACGTTTAGTTCGGAGAGAACCCAGGGGAGGGCGCCGATGTGGTCTTCATGGCCGTGTGTAAGTATGATTCCGCGCACGCGGTGCCGGTTTTCGGTTAGATAAGAAATGTCGGGGACTACGATGTCGACGCCCAGCAATTCGGCTTCGGGGAACATGAGGCCGGCGTCGACCACAATAATGTCGTCGCCCCAGCGGACCGCCATGCAGTTCATGCCGAACTCGCCGAGGCCGCCCAAGGGGACGATCTGCAGTTTTCCAGTTGTCATCGAGTACCTATGATGCTAGCAGACTGTATCGCATAGCGTACAGCGCAAGAGAGGGAACTAAGGTTCGTCACGGATGGCGTACTCGCGATTGCTGGAGTAGATTTGAGAGGATGCGAGACGATAAGTCCAAGTCGTGGTTGCGCACCCGCGTCGAAAAGACGCTGGTAAAGGGTTTAACCCGTGCCTACTCTACGGTCCAGGTCGATCCCGAAAAATTCCTTGTGCAATTGCGCACCGCCTATCGCGTTCCAATCAGCGGGTATCATGGCGTGTATTCGCTGGAAGTAGGTGAACTCGATGCCGTGGCGAATGACATCATTCGCAGCGGAATGAAGCTGGCGGCGGCGGAGGGTGCGGGTTTTGGCTTAGGTGGCTTGATTACAATAGTGCCCGATCTCGGGATACTTTCCGCCATCACCATGCGCACCATCCAGAAATTAAGTTTGATCTACGGTTTTCAATTCAACACGGATGGGGAAATTGCAGAACTCTGGATCGCCGCAGCCAGTGCGGCCGGAGTGGACATTGGGCGTGAACTACTGGAAAAGGAAGTGGTCAATAAGTTTGTTCCGCGCGTAATCGAGCGCATAGCGGCCCGGGCCAGTGCCGAAGTCGTCGAAAAATGGGCTGGACGCATGATTCCTTTAGTCAGTTCCGCCATTGGGGCCGGTCTTAATTACTGGTTCGTGCGCGCCTGGGGTGAGCGGGCCAAAGCTCACTTCCGCGCGCGCCATTTGGAAATGAGGTCGCAAGAGAAGGCGCTCGAATTGCCATCGGCGGCTCCACTCATTTTGCCTGCGCAAATCAGCTAAAAATCTCGCCTCGAGCAACTCTTGTTTCATTCTTCCGCCAAACGACTCTGTGTTAAAAACAAGAAATGCCCACTTTCCGCTGCTCCGCTATTCTCTTCGATCTTGACGGTGTACTCGTCGACTCTACCGGCTCTGTGGATCTCCATTGGCGCGTGTGGGCGCGCGAGCGTGGAATCGACGAAGAGAAGGTGATTGCCATTGCCCATGGCGTGCGCGCCATTGAAGTAATTCGCATTGTAGCGCCGCACCTGGATGCTGACGCGGAGTTGCGCGATTTGGAAAAAGAAGAGGCTAACGATCATCACAAGCTCGCCGCCATGCCCGGCGCAATCGAACTCGTCCGCTCGATTCCAGAAAATCTTTGGTGCGTGGTTACATCCGGCACCCGCCACTTGGCGACTGAGCGTCTTCGAATGGTTGGAGTGCCGGTTCCCAAAGCAATGATTACGGCCGACGATGTGGTGAATGGAAAGCCTTATCCGGAGCCTTATTTGAAAGGTGCGAAGGCTTTAGGATTCGAACCTCAAGAATGTTTGGTGATCGAAGACGCACCTGCGGGAATCCGTGCCGCACATGCAGCCGGGATGAAAGTGATTGGATTTGCCAGCACGTACGAGCCGGAACAATTGGCGGAAGCGGACGCGGTGATCAGGAATTTCTCGCAGCTATCGGTTGTTTATGAAGGAAATTCTATGCACGTCAGATCGGACCATTTAGGCGAGTGATGAATGTCGAAGAGCTTTAATGCCATCACGTGAAAATCTATCGCAACCAATCCTCGAATTCGATTCCGCGATCAGTTTTCTCGTCGCGGTATTTCACGATGACCGGTGTGTATAGAGAAATCCCCATCTCCGCGGCAGCGCCTTTTTTCACCGCGCGCGATCCCGGCACAACCACGGCACCTTCTGGAACTTCGAGGGGTGCTTCCGCCGTTGCACGATGGACTTCGTTGCGAACCAAATCATAGAGCGGCGTGGATCGCGTCAAAATTGTTCCCGCACCTAACACTGCGCGCGCGCGTACGAGCGTGCCTTCATAGACGCCGCAGTTGCCGCCTACTAGAACATCATCTTCAATAATCACAGGAGCGGCATTCACTGGTTCGAGCACGCCACCGATTTGCGCGGCTGCGCTTAAATGCACGCGCTTGCCAATTTGCGCGCATGATCCCACCAGCGCGTGCGAATCGACCATTGTGCCTTCGTCCACATAGGCCCCAACATTGATGAACATGGGAGGCATGCAGATTACGGACGGGGCAACGTAAGCTCCAAGTCTCACTGACGATCCGCCGGGAACCACTCGTATGCGGTCTTTGATGGAAAATTGCCGGGCAGGAAATGTGTCTTTGTCGACGAAGGTTAGGGCAGCATCGCCCATCTCGGCCAGAACGCCTAGCCGAAAACCCAGCAGAATGCCGTGTTTCACCCAGGTATTGACCACCCACCGGCCACCGATTTTTTCGGCGGCGCGAATTTTGCCTTGCGTAAGCGCATCGCGGAATTCGAGAAATGCGGGCCGCGCTTCCGGATTATGTTCGACTTCGCCCAACGCAGCCAGGCGTTCGATGGAAGATTTCAGAGATTGCATGGAGTCAGTTGCTAGATGCACTTGCACTCGCTACGGATCAGTACATTAGTCATAGCATGTGCCGCTTCGCGGCTTTGGGCCAGCGTTGCGTAGGGGCCATGCCAGTTGGCGTGGTTGGCTTCATGACCTGCGGGCCGGCCTTTGCCCTGGTTGCATTGTCCGCATGATCCGCGATGCAGAACAATCTTCCGCGGGCCAGCCGCCCAATTTTCGTAGATATAAAATGCGGCTGCTTCCGGCGCGGCTCCGGCTGGTTTCTCGATCACGCCAGCTTCCATGGCGATTTTTTGCAGCTTCGACCGTGTATCGCGACGCATGGGCAAAAGCGGCAATCGATAGTTTTCTTCGATCTTGCCCATCATCGCCAACACGGCTTTTACAGGCAGTGGGCTTGACTCAATAAAGTTCGCTTGCATCAATGCCAGGTATTTTCTGTTGAGGGCGCGCGCCGTGGCCCAATCGTTATCAAGCGCAGCACGAGTCAGAGATGTCATCTCACCCGGAATTTCATTCGATGCGACTGACACCACTCCAACGCCTCCAAGCGCGATCACCGGTAGGGTGACTGCGTCATCGCCAGAGAAAACCAGAAATGACTCGGGTACGCAGCTAATCGCCTCGGCGATCTGCGTCATGTTGCCGCTCGCTTCCTTCACGCCGATGATGTTGGGGATTTCTGACAACCGTGCCAGGGTTGCCGGTTCGAGATTTGCCGATGTACGACCGGGCACGTTGTAAAGGATGACCGGCTTGTCGGGCACGGCTTCGGCGATTGCTTTGAAGTGCCGGTATTGGCCCTCTTGAGTGGGCTTGTTGTAATACGGATTGGCGGTGAGAATGGCGTCGACGCCGGCGCGCAGGGCGACTTCTTTGGCCTTTTCTACAGCGTCGCCTGTCGAGTTCGACGTAGCCCCCGCAACAATCGGCACACGGCCAGCAACTACTTCAATCGTGGTATCGATGACGTGCAGCCATTCGTCGTGGTTGAGCGTTGGGGTTTCGCCGGTGGTTCCGCAGGGAACGAGAAAATCAATGCCGGATTCCACCTGCCACGCCACTAAATTGCGCAGCGCAGCGTCGTCGATGGAACCGTCCTGATGAAAAGGAGTGACCAGCGCAGTACCACAGCCACGAAGTTGCATGGTAATAAGATAACGCGAATGGGCTTGTGTGGGAACGGGCGGTGCTACAACTCCCGCCACACATCCTTAAAATCGTAGAAACCTTTTTTGCCAGAAAGCCATTCCGCCGCGCGTACTGCCCCTTCGGCAAAGCCCTGGCGGGATTTGGCGTCATGGCAGAGATAGATTTTGTCGGCGGCGGATTCGAGGACAATCTCGTGCATGCCGACTACATCGCCTTCTCGGAAAGATGTGATTTCAAGTTGCTGGTTTTTGCCGCTGGAGTTGCGGATCGCGTGCTGGATGGCAATCGCCGTTCCCGAAGGCGCGTCTTTCTTGTGGACATGATGCCGCTCGAAGATTTGCCCTGAATAATCGTGTTGCAAAGCTGCCGCTGAGGCGCGGGCCACTTCGAGAAACAGATTTACTCCCACGGAGAAATTCGCCGCGTAGATGAAGCCGGATCCTCGGTTTTGCACCAGATTGCTGATGCGGTCGAGATCTCCATACCATCCGGTTGTTCCGACCACCATGTTTTTGCCTGCGCGCACACACGCATCGATGTTCGCGAGTATGCAGTGAGGAGTGGTGAAGTCGATTACCGCATCGATGTTGCGTAGGCTCTCCGGGGTGAGCGCGGCGCACGACTCGTTTTCCACCGAACCGGCAACTCTGACTTCGTGCTTTCGATAGCGTGCTACTTCCGCCACCAGCGATCCGGTTTTACCACGGCCGAGAATTAAAAGATGCATAAGAAGAAAGATTTAACCACAGAGGGCACAGGGTTTACAGAGGAAATACTGGCTATGCGTAGACTTCTGGATCTAAGTCACGGAAAAACGTGTTGTGCAGACGCTGGATTACGTCTGGCACGTCATCTTCTTCGATAACGAAAGTCAGATTGATTTCCGACGCTCCTTGGGAGATCATGCGGATTTTCTTGTCGGCCAGTTCGCCGAAAACCAGCGCTGCGATACCCGGTTTCTCTCGCAGGCTTTCGCCTACAAGGCATACGATAGCTTTGCGGCCTTCATACTTCACATCGGCCAGCTTGGCCAGATCAGCGGCCAGAGCGGGGATTGCCTGGTTGGAATCCACGGTAAGAGAAACGCTTACTTCTGACGTAGACACTACATCGACCGCGACCTGATGACGGTCAAAAGCTTCGAAGATGGCGCGCAGGAAGCCGTGCGCCAGCAACATGCGCGGAGCGGCTACGTCGACAATAGTGATGCGCTTCTTCACTGCGATCGCTTTAAAAATGTTTTTTCCTTGTGGCGCGCGGGTTGTAATCTTCGTCCCTTCGCATGAGGGATTGCGAGAATTAAGCACGTAAACCGGGATATTTTTGTGGATCGCGGGCAGTACCGTCGCCGGGTGAAGAACTTTTGCGCCAAAGTAGGCCAATTCCGCCGCCTCATCGAAGCTGATGACCTTGATGCGGCGTGCCTCGGGACAGATACGCGGATCGGTGGTGAGAATGCCATCGACGTCGGTCCAAATTTCGATCCGCTCTGCGCCCAGACCTGCGCCCACGATGGCAGCGGAAAAATCAGAGCCACCGCGGCCGATCGTTGTGGTTATGCCGGCGCGGTTTGCGCCAACAAAGCCACCCAGCACGGGAACCTGGCCGGCATCGATCAGCGGCTTCACTTTGGTTTGCAGCCGCGTGTTGGTTTCTTCATACTGCGGAACAGCCTGCATGTAGTTGCTGTCGGTGACCAGCACTTCGCGGGCGTCCACGTGCGCGCTGTTCAGGCCGTATGCCGAAAACGCGGCGGCCACGATCTTACTGGAGAGCATTTCGCCGAATGCGGCCACGTGGTCGGTGGTGCGCGGAGTAATTTCGCCGACGGCGGAGATGCCGCGCAGCAGTTCGTCGAGCGCTTCAAAGTCCCCGCCCAGTTCGGAGTGGAAGTCGGTGAACAGCGCGGTGCCCATCAACTCGCTGGCGGTGTTGTAGTGGCGCTCTTGCAAAGAGCGGCATAGCTTGAGGGCCGCTTTGCGTTCTCCGGCTCCGGCTGCGCGCGCCATGGTCAGCAGCGTGTCGGTAACTTTAGCCATGGCGCTGACAACCACGACTGGATTCTGTGCGAGGCGGCCTTTTACAATTTCGGCCACGCGAGTGATGGCCTTGGCATCTTCCACCGAAGTGCCGCCGAATTTCATCACGATCATCGGCGTGGGTTCCTTGCGAAATGATGGGAGTGCGCGGAAGATTTCAATCCAGATATCCCTTGGCTTTGAGCAGTTCTGCATTCAGCACGGCTGCACCCGCCGCGCCGCGGATGGTGTTATGGGAAAGCACCGTGAACTTCCAATCCAGCACGCCGCAGGGCCGCAAGCGGCCTACAACAGTAGTCATGCCCGCGCCCATTTCCACGTCAAAGCGCGGTTGCGGCCTGTCGTTGGCCTCAACGTACACTACTGGCCGTTCAGGAGCGCTGGGCAACTTCAACTGCTGCGGTTCGGCGCGGTAATCGTTCCATGCAGCGATGATTTCTTCCGGCTTCGCCTTGATTTTCAAACGCACCGAGACCGATTCGGTGTGACCGTCCTCTACGGCTACGCGGTTGCATTGTGCGCTCATGGCGAAGGTGGCGGGAATAATTTTTGTGCCGTTTACCTGCCCGAGCAACTTCAGCGTTTCCTCTTCCATCTTTTCTTCTTCATTGCGGATGTAGGGAATTACATTGCCCAGAATGTCGAGCGAGGCTACGCCCGGATAACCCGCACCGCTCACGGCTTGCATGGTGACGGCCATCACGGCCTCGAGGCCGAAGCGCTGCTGCAGTGGTGCTAATGCCAAAACCAGGCCAATAGCCGAGCAATTTGGATTCGTGACTACATAACCGCCCGATTTTTTTCGCCATGCCTGCGTGCCGATCAGCGCGATGTGAGCAGCGTTGACCTCGGGAATGACCAATGGCACGTCCGATTGCATGCGCAACGCGCTGGAGTTGGAAACCACGGCGCAGCCGGCCTCGGCAAAGCGCGGCTCCATCTCGGCAGCAATCGAGGCATCGAGCGCGGCAAAAATAATTTTGGGCGCGCCATGAGGCGTGGCAGGAGAAACCTTCATTGCGGCCACATGGGCAGGAATCGCCGTCTTCAAGCGCCAGCGAACGGCTTCTGCGTAAGTCTTGCCCTCGGAACGGTCAGAAGCCGCAAGCCACGCCGCTTCAAACCATGGATGGTGCTCCAGCATCTGCATAAACCTTTGCCCGACGACACCGGTAGCGCCCAGAATCCCAATTGGAGTTTTGCTCATAAATTAAAGCCACGCGAAGGTAATTGGATTTTACAACAGCTCTTGCGCAGAAATAATTTGCCTAAGGTAACCAACGATTGCCGGATGGCCCGGGCACCGAGCCTTCCATTCAGTGAGGTTAGTGAAGACTCTGATTCCTCTGCCGATAAAAAGGGTAGAGGACTATTATGCCCGAGCTGCGCCAGAATTTTTTCACCAAAGAATGGGTGATCATCTCCACCGAGCGCGCCAAGCGTCCTGAAGAGTTGGTAACGCATCGGGTGGCGCTGGATATCCCGTCATTTATGGAAAGCTGTCCATTCTGTCCGGGCAACGAAAGCCAGGCTCCGGTGGATGTTTTGCGTTACCCAGCCAATACCGGCGAGCCTTGGGCGGTGAGAGTGATTCCCAACAAGTTTGCCGCGCTCTCAAGCGAGATTCAGCCGCACAGGAGTTTGCAGCGCTTGCGGCGGTGTATGGAAGGTTTTGGCTTTCACGAAGTGATCATCGATAGTCCGGACCACTCCGCCTATATGGCATTCATGCCAGATGCGCACGTCGCTAAAATATTGACGGTTTTCAGAGAGCGATATAACGCTTTGAGCGCCGACCGGCGGGTCAGCCATGTGACGATTTTCAAGAATCATGGCGCTGACGCGGGCGCCAGCTTGCAGCATCCGCATTCTCAGTTGATCGCTACGCCGGTAGTTCCCAGTCAGGTGCGGCACCGCCTGCACGAAGCATTGCGTCATTATGATGATGCTGGAGAATGCATGTTCTGCTACATGGTGGAGCGCGAAGTCGAAGACCAGATTCGTATTGTACTCAACAGCGAGTATTTCGTAGCTATGGAGGTATTCGCTTCGGCCACTCCCTTCGCCACGCATATCTTTCCCCTGCGCCACATGGCCAGTTTCGGCGAAATCACAGACACAGAAATCGCCGATCTCGCGGGCATTCTGCGTGCTTTACTGGCGAAACTTTATATAGGACTGGCGAATCCCGACCTGAATTTCACCGTGCGCAGCGGTCCTTCCGGTTACGTAGGCGCGCGGCATTTCCACTGGTACGTGAGCGTGATCCCGCGGCTTACGCGCGTGGCCGGCTTTGAGTTGGGCTCGGGAATGTTTATCAACACGGTGCTACCGGAGTCGGCAGCCGAATTTCTTCGCAATGTGAGTGTGGAAAAGACAGCGGGAGCGGCCGGCTAGCCGTACGCGAGAATGTGCCGCGAGCGAGCGATTTGCGAGCTTATTTCTTCAGGCGAACTTCACTACCCAGCACATACTCGTCGAGTGGGCCAAACTTTCGCTTTTCCGCATAGAGCCGCCAGCGGCGGAAGACAATGCGTAAACTCGCCATGACTGGAATGGAAAGGAAAATCCCCAGAATGCCGGCAACTTCGCCGCCCGCCATTACTCCGAAAATTGCGGCGAGTGGATGCAGTTCCATGCTGTGGCCCATGATGCGTGGCGAACTCACGTAGTCCTGAATCAACCGCCAGATGCCCAGAAAGATCACGAGAGCGAGCCAGTGGGGGAAGCCCATCAGCAATGACACGCCGACAATCGTGACCGCTGCCGCCAAAGGGCCTACGACAGGAATGAATTCCAGCAAGCCGCCCAATGTTCCGAGAACCAGAGCGTAAGGTACGCGCATCGATGCCAGAACGATGGAATAAGTCACCAGGGTCAGTGCTGCCAAGGTAAGTTGCGCGCGAATGAAGTGCGCCAGCATCTGATTCAAATCGTTGAGCACGCCTTGCAGTAATTCGCGCTGCGGGCGCGAGCGTACAAGATCGAGCAAAATCTGGCTGAGGCCGCGGCCGTCTTTCAGAAAAAAGATGGAGAGTAAAGGAACGATCACCAACAGCCATGCCTGCTTGGCTACATCGGCGACGCGCAATCCTACGTTCTGCGCCAGCTTGGCAATTTCATCACCGTGGCTGGCTAGATAGTCGCGCAGAAGGTTAACGATGCGGGAGTTCCAGCCATGTTGTTGACCCAGTTGCTCGGCGATCTGCCCGGAACTTAGCTGCGCGAGCGCCGGAAGTGATTGCACCAGACGCGCGCTTTCCCGGCCGACGCGTGGCCCCATGGAAACGAAAAATAATACGATTAATCCCAGGAGCAGAACGTAAATAACGGCGATGGCCCGAACCCGCCCGCGCAGCACTTTTTCCAGGGAAGAAACCAGCGGGCTCATCAAATAGGCAAAGAAGATGGCAAACAGAAAAGCGATCAGTGTTTCCCGCGCAGCGTAGAGAAACCCCAACCCCAGCGCAAACAGCAGCACTGTGATGAGAACACGAGCTGTACGCGCATCTGCCAACACCAAATCTTTGCTCCGTTCACGGAATCAAATCGCGGAAGGGATTCGCATGTAGCTAATCCCGCACTACCTCCGTATTATCGTCTGCAATCAAGACGCGCATGAGCTTGAATTGATCTTTATCGTCCACCCAAAGAGCCCAGGTAAACGTCTCGCCCTTAAGATCCAACCTTAAGAGTTCCCGTTCCGTTCCTCGAACCGTCACCTTTTCCGGTCCCACCAATTCCATGCGCACCCGCATCGAGGTCCGGTCTTGCGGCACTAAAACGCCAAATTCCAGCGGACCTTTCTGACACTTTAGAGCGCCACTATCGGTGTGGCAGTTGGTTGCCAAATAGCGCCAGGCCAGTATTTCACGGTCGATGAAAAAGTTGTTATCCAGGATTGCAGAGGTACTCGGCATCAGAAACGGCTGCTCGGCGGGCTTCGTGGAAGCCGTAGTGGTGATCTTCTCCAGCAGAAATTCGTTTTTTGGTGTCACCAACAGGGAACCGTTGCCATCGTTCCAGTCGTATCGAACCAACTCGCCGCTCGCGGTCATTTCCAATTCAGATTTTTGAGTGGAATTGGAATTTCCAGATTCCTGCAATTGCGATTTGACGATGCTGATGCCATTCTCCTGATGCACGCTGAAGGTTTCCGTCACCACGCGCTGGCCTCTAACGAAAATCCCAAACGATCCGGAGTCGACCGTTTGGTTGGATGCCGCTTTTGAGTTATCTTTTTTGTCGCCGGCGTAGACTCCGGTCGCGCATATTAAAACCGCGATGAACATCCAGCGTAGTTGCGCGATTCGAGTCACTAGTTTTCTCCTGTTCGGGCGAGGCCTTTATCCAACCCCAAAGCTTCGATCAGTTCATCGGCAATTTCTTTGACGGCCTTGCCACCGGTTTCTTTTCTGAATGACGCTTTTAAATAACCCGGCCTGCGCGTTTCGTACAGCTTACGAAAGTTGTCAGGCGTTTCCAGCAACGGACGCTTCGATCCTTGCCGCCTCGACTCTTCCTGACAACGCGCCAGCAACTCTTCAACTTCTGCATCAAGAAACACAGTGGGAATCCCGGTGGCTTTGATCAATGCAGCGATGGGATCCTGGACGAAAGCGCCGCCGCCCAGCGCAATCACGCATCGGTCATCGTGTAATTCACTCAACAAGGTTTGCAAGGCATCCAACTCCATGCGGCGGAATTTCTCTTCGCCACAAGAGCGAAAAATTTCCGCCACGCTTTTTCCCTCCAGCCGCTCGATCCGCTGATCAAGATCGACGAACCGCCAACCTAATTGCGTGGCCAGAACCCTTCCCACGCTGCTCTTGCCGGCACCCATGAATCCGACGAGGATTACAGCGTGCAAGTGGGGAAGATTTTCTTTCGCCGCTTGAGGAATGTCGTTTTTATTGTTTTTCAGAGCGTTTTCTGAGGTGAATTTTACCACTGAAGGTCCGCAGAACTACTGTAGAAGAGACGGCTACGCGGCCTACCGTACCTGCGAAGGCACGTCCCTTATCGAGCGGGAAAGATGTGTGAGTTTTGGGTTGGAGAGGAATATCGTCGTGAACCTCGCCGCGGACGGAGCGGGCGCTTACGTCGGCAGAAGTCCATTCGGGAATCGTGGCTTCAATATCTCCACTATGGCTGGTCAGGCGATATTCGCCGCTGTTGCCGAAATCGCCGATGTAATTGATTCTGCCGCTGGTCGAAACCACCTGCACCAGCGATCCGTTCACACTGTTGAGCGTAACTTCACCGCTCAGCGAATCGACCTCGACGTGGCCATTTTGTATGTTGTCGAGATTGACGTTGCCGTTCATGGTCTTCACATGCACGTGCGCGTCGAAAATGTCGCGAACATCCACGTTCGCTGCCGGACCTTCAAGGCTGACATCGCCATGCAGTTTTTCCGCATGCATGGAACCAGTGCTGGAATGCAAAGTAACACTGGCATCGGCGGGAACCAGAATTTCATAATCTACGCGCCCCGATTGCGCGTCCGCGCCCGGTAACAGGTGCGATTGAATATCCACGCGATTGCCATTCTGATTGTTATCGATCTCGACCCGGTCGGAGTGCAGGATTGCGTTTACTATAACGGTGCTGTTGGTCGAAGGCTTGACGGAAATGGAACCGTAAGGGTTGACGACCGAAATACCCGCTCGCGGCCCCACGATGAATTGCAATTCCTTTTTTGTTTCCGCCAGCAGCGAACCCGCCATCATAGCGCCAACCGTCACGAGCGTTGCCGTGTGCCTACGCCACATATACGACTCCCCAACCCCTTACGTTTACCAAAGAAAATATTCGCGAACCAGCTTACTACTGCTGCTGGCTCATTGCCATTTCAAACAGCATGGATTTCTGCTGGTACGCATCCATCAGCGAACGGCGTGCGTCTTCGTCATTCGGGCTTTCATCCACCGCTCCCTGCGCGTCGCGGATAGACTCATTGACCCGCTGCAAGTTTACTTCGTATTGATCTTTCATGGCGGGAGCATTCGCCGCGACTTCCTGGAGCAGATCTTCGTCATTCAGGCCGGCAGCATTGATCGCAGGTGACACAACAAGCGCCTCTTGCGTGACTTGCTCGTTTGACGAACTCTTGCGCTCATAGATCCCTACAGCGAGCAGTAGAATGGCTGCCGCTGGCACCAACCAACGTGCCAATCCCCAGCGCGTACCAAATGAGGGTAAAGCAGAGTGCCGATCCGTTGGTTGCGGGCGGATAATTCCTTCTTCACGCAACGCAATTTCAATGGAATTCCAAACCCTTGGGCTGGGCTCGTCGCAGGCTTGCAGTTCGCTGGCCGCCTCGACAATCAAATTCAATTCTCTCAGCAGAGCTGAACAGGCCGAGCAGGTTTGCAAGTGCTGCTTTTGTTCCAAGCCACTGCCGTTTTCTATTTCCACCAAGCTTTCCTGTAGCTCAACGCAAGTCATACAACCTCTCCCCAAGTCTACTTCGATCCTAAAAGAATCGCGTTGGTTGCGCCCCTGCCGAGGTTACTGTCGTGTCTCGAACTTCCTAATCAAACCAGTTCTAACCTACTCGAGATTTTCCGGCCTTTTCGGCTCTATTCATCTTGAGCAGGTCGCGCAATTTCATGCGCGCCTTGTGCAACTGAGACTTACTGTTCCCGATCGAACATCCCACGATGGAAGCGATCTCATTATGCTCGTAACCGTGCACGTCGTGAAGAACAAAAATCGTTCTGTAGCCGGGAGGCAGATCGTTCACCGCTCTTTGCAACTGCAGCCGGTCAATTGAACCAGCCAACGCCACATCGTCCGCGCCAAAATCTTTCTTTGGCGAGTCGTCCTCGGTCCCTTGTGTTGTTTCTTCCAATGACACCACGGGAAGACTTTTCTTCCGCAAATGCATCAGCACGACATTGACCGAAAGCCGATGCAGCCAGGTTGAAAAAGCGGACTCGCCGCGAAACGTCGCAATCTTGCGATAAAGCTGAAGAAAAGCTTCCTGCGCCAGGTCTTCCGCTTCCGCAACATTCGCCGTCATTCGCAAACATAGCGAATATACTCGCCGTTTGTGCTTGTCGTAGAGCACCTGGAACGCTTCCGTGTCCCCCAGCTTGGCCCGTTCAATCGCCTCGGCTTCGCTAAGTTCGGTGCCTGGTTTCTGTCGTGGCTCGGTCAAATCGTCTAGTCCGGCCGCACTCATTGGGATGCGGCATAAGTAGTTTGTGTTGTATTATTTGCGCGGAGTTGCCGTCCTTGCTGGCATTACGTTGGCTTCCAAATATTAGAGCATTTCTACCGATCTTCGGATGTATGGAACCATCCCAGTCGCATTATCTTTTCCGCAAGAAACCCCTTTGTGTTCGATGGCTTGCGCAGATGCACACCACCTAAAGCTTAAACCCCGCCTGGGATCAAGAGTCGCAATCTTCGAAAACCAATATATTTTGGCTGAAGGCTGTCGCCAAATTACGCCACTTTAGTGGCTGTGGTGATGGATTCCAAGCCGTGCCCATGGGGTCCCCGCTCCCGTTGCCGGAGCAGAAATGCGAACAAAACCCCTAGAATCCCTAAAACTGAGAAAATCCACATGCCCAGGCGATATCCGGCGGGATTGGAGGCATCGGCATGGGCGTAATTGTTTGCCCATCCCACCACTAAATTAAGCCCGAATAATCCGATGTTCTGGATCATGGTCATCAGCCCATACGCCGTACCCAGCTTCGATTGATCGACGATATAAGCGACTGAAGGCCACATGACGGCAGGGATCAGCGAAAATGCTACTCCCATCATTGCCATGGGCACGTATAGGTTGATCTGCGTGTAGGCCATCATCAGGTATACGGGAATTAACAGCAGCGATCCAAACATCATCAAAAGAGCGCGTTTGCCGATGCGATCCACCCACAAGCCGAACAGAGGAGTAGCAATCATGGCAAACAGGGTGAGCATGCTCGACAGGAAGCCGCCGAATTCGCGCGAGGTGCCGTGTGCTTCCATGAAGAATTTCACCGCAAAAGTTTGGAAAGGGAAGATGGCGGAGTAGAAAACAATGCAAAGGGAGACGATGAGCCAGTAGCTTACGCCGAACTTCCACAGGTCGGCGAAAACCACCTTGTCGGTGGAAACCTTACCCAGACTGTAATTTTTTTCCGCCCATGATTCCAGGAACCAATAGATGATTGCGCCCGCCAGGCTGAGGCCTGCAAAGGCCAGCGCGATCAGAAAAGGAGTGCGCCAGTTGGCGTAGGCTGCGCGCGCCCAGGTTGGCGAGTTGAGCGCGGCAAAGGTGCCTAAGCGCGAGGCCGTCAGGTTCAATCCGAAGGCAAAGCTCAGTTCTTTGCCTTTAAACCAGCGCGCCAGCGCGGTGACCACAGCAACGTTCAGCGATTCCGCTCCCATACCAAAAATCAGGCGTCCGGTTGCCATGATCGAAAGATGTCCGCTTGCCGCCGTAATGGCGGGACCTATGAAGGAGAGCACGGCGAAGATCATCAATGACTTCCGCAGGCCGATGCGGTCAATGACGAATCCCCCGATTACCACGGTGAAAATATTGGGGAAGCTGTAAATTGCCTGAAGAAACCCAATGTCCAGGTCGGTGAACCGAAGTTGTTCCTTGAGCACATCGGCGAGCGGACTCAGCGCATCGTACGCGTAGTAACTGCCAAACATCGTCAAACTGACCACGACCAACACCAGCCATCGGTACAGCCGGCTCGGCTCAGGACGCACTATTTCCGTCATCCACGCTCTCTAGGTTGAGACAGATTGAACTCCGGGGAATGCGCAGGCAGATTAGCAGATAAAGTGAGTATTCGCATCAGCGCACCTAGCTAATCTCACAAAAACTGTCAATCCGATCGGAGCCGGAGCGCGAGCGACGGCGCAGCGGACCCAGAAGTCCGCCGGGAATTTATATGGCGTAACAACTATCGGTGGGAGCGCTGGTTACGGCGTGGTTTTCGAATTCACCCCGTAAGAGCCGCGTTGGATAAAATCTTCTCCGAACGAATGCGTCTGGGATTTCACGAATTGCAAAGGGCGGATGTTCGTCCGTCCTTTGCAAACTTACTTACGGAATGATCTCGTACACCACGCCCTTATTGTACGTACCGCCTGCGAGAGTCGTCCCATACAAATTTCCCGACGCATCTAGGATCAGGCCGCCAGATGGGTTGAATCCATCGGCTCCGCCAGCGAAATTATGCAGGATCGTCTCCGTCCACGATCCACCGCCTGACGGGCTTATTCAAAGGCGATGCCACCTGCGGATGTTCCTCCATCGCTCGTTGTGCCGTAAAGATTGCCAGCGCTGTCGAGAACAAGACCGGATGGGCTAGCGCCATCCTTCGGACCGCCGAGGAAGTTATGCAATACGATTTCGGTTTGAGCGTAGCTGAGCGACGCAAAAAGACATATGGCTAGGACTATGAACAAAAATGGAACTGAAAACGATCTCTCAATTTGCATAGTTTTCCTCGGAACCTTCATCTTTAACTAATACCCTACTCACGCGGAAGCATGGTCTGGGCCCATTAAATTGGCTCGGGTCCGCCTGCTTTCGCGACATTGTTCCATAGAGAACGCCTTCTGGCCCAAGAATCACGCCGAAAACTGGATTGCTCAGATCAGGTTTGAAGCTGTATAGCACTGCCTCGGTTTGAGCATTCAGGCGCGTTGCTGACAAAAGTGCCACGCATGTGCAAGCCATCAACCAGAACGCTGTAGTCACCGCAATCAATCCAGTAGAAACTTTGTCTCGCATAAACGATCCTCCGCGAATTTTTTTAAGTGGAATCACTTACGATTGAATCAAGGGCCCGGACTTGCAAAACCGCGGGAGTATGAGGCTCAAACACAGGGTGACGCTACGGCGTGATCTCGAACACTGCACCGGCGTTGTAAGCGCCACCATAACGCGTCGTACCGTAAAGATTGCCGAGATCGTCTAAGACCAGGCTACCGTATGGAACCTCTCCGTCGCTGCCGTCAATGTCGTTAAAACTGTAGAGTACTTTCTCGCTCCAGCTCCCATCCGCTTTGGGCGACAGCTCGAATACCGTTCCACAGCCGGCACCATCGCATCCAGTCCCGCCTGAGGTTGTTGTTCCGTACAGATTGCCGGCGGTATCCAGAATCAAACCTGAATACGGAGCGTAGCCGTCCACACCGTTATTGGCAAAGCCATGCAGCCATTTAAAAAGCCATCCTCCGCCCGGTGACGGCATTAGTTCGAATACCGCACCGCAATCCTCGTCGCAGCCCGGATTGCCACCGGCGCTAGTCGTGCCGTAGAGGTTGCCGGCGGCATCGATGGTCAGTCCGGCGATGGGATCGAAGCCGTATTTGAGTCCGAAGAAGGTATGGAGAATATTCCCGGCCCAAGCACCATCGGCCATATGGGAAAACTCGAATACATTGCCCTCCCCAGGACGAGAAAATTGCGTTGTACTGTAGAGATTGCCGGCGGCATCGAAAATCAGACCCGAAGGAAGGTCGCCTGCTCCCAATTGTTTCGCGTCGAAGCTATACAAGACTTTCTCCGTCCAGCCTCCACCAGCCAGGGGCGACAACTCGAACACCGTGCCGCAGCCGGTAATTGTTATACCGCTGGGGTCTCTGCATAATCCGGTACCGCCCGTAGCCGTTGTGCCATATAAGTTGCCAACTTGATCGATGATCAGATTAGAGCTAGGGCCGACACCGTCCTTTTGGTGCTTGGTGCCGAAGTTGTGCAGCACCGTTTCCCTCCAGCTTCCGTCAGCAGCCGGACTCAATTCGAAGGCGATCCCTCCGACATACTCTCCGCCGCCACCCGTTGTGCCGTAAAGATTGCCTTTGGCGTCGAAGATCAAATTGCTTAGGGGCTCAGCGCCGTCATTGACGGCCGCATTGAAGGTGTGTATCACGTACTCCTCCCAGCCTCCACCGGCGGTGGGTTTTAGCTCGAAGACGTTCCCGTAGTTGAAGGCGCCGCCTTGGCTCGTTGTGCCGTAAAGATTTCCGGCAGAATCGAAGACCAAGCCTGCGTAGGGTTCCCAACCGTCCACTACGTTGAAGCTAAATAGTACTTTTTCCGTTTGTGCGCTCGCGCGCGTAGCGGGCAGAAGTATGATGACCGTAGACATTGCTAGCATCACAGTCAATCCTGGAATAGAAATCTTGCTTCGCATGACTAATCCTCCTTCAATTTCACAATGCGACGAGCGGGGCTCTACTTGACCAGGTTCGCTTTTCCGAAACGCAAAATGAGGATATTTAAGCTTCAACTAAGATCCAACGCACCAAAGCTAATGCGCTATCTTGAATACCGTGCCGGCGCGGGTGCCTCCGGCGGACGTTGTGCCATAAAGATTGCCTACTGCGTCGAAGATCAAACTATCTCTGGGTGAATAGCCACCCGTCCCGCTACTATCAAAGCTGTATAACAACTTCTCCTTCCAGCTACCGTCCGGAGAAGGTGTCAATTCGAACACCGTGCCCTCTTCATAGGTGCCGCCTGAAGACGTTGTGCCATAGAGATTTCCTGCCGCATCTAGGATCAAGCCACTCGGCTCGGTACGAATTCCACTGCTGGAAGAGAAATTATGCACGATCTCGGCCGTCCAGTTTCCATCCACGGTCGGCATTAACTCAAATACGGACCCGTTATAAACGCCTGAGAGCGTGCCATAGAGATTCCCAGCCTGGTCGAGAATTACGCGGGTGTAAGGGAAACAATGACACTCGGTTGAGGTTACGACGAAGCTCTGCAATATTTTTTCCGACCACTCCCCGCTCGAGTTAGGCGACAGTTTAAAGACAGTTCCACCGTTATCGATGCCTCCAAAGGCCGTCGTGCCATATAGGTTCCCGGCTGCATCGAAGGTCAACCCAGCATAGGGCTGGGAGCCATCTTTACCGCCGCTGAAGCTGTGCAATATTTTCTCCGTCCAGCTGCCGCCTGCTTTGGGTATTAACTCAAACGCAATGCCTTGCTGAAAGGCGCCGCCAGCCGTCGTGGTCCCGTAAAGATTGCCGTCTGCGTCAAGCGTCAAACCGGCCCAAGGGAAAGCGCCGTCTAAAGCGCCATCCCTCTGATTGCCGAAGCTGTACAGCACCTGCTCCATCCACACGCCGCCGGCTGAGGGAGTCAATTCATACACCGTGCCGAAGTTATAGTCGCCGCCGTTAATTGTCGTGCCATAGAGGTTACCCGCCGTATCACGGACCACGCCAGTTAGTATCCCGTAACTAGGGGGGTAGTCGAAACTGTACAGCACAGACTCGTTCCATCCCCCACCCGCTTGCGGCGACAACTCAAACACTGTTCCACAGCCGACGCCACCGCATCCCGTACCACCTCCACTAGTTGTGCCGTACAGATTGCCGGAGGGATCGAAGACCAAGTTGGCAAACGGGTAGCCTCCATCGCTTTCGCCGGAGAACTCGTATAGGACAGTTTCCTGGGCAGCAGCGGGTATCCCGGTTATTAACGAGGTAGCGCCCAATATCGCCAAAACCGCAGTCAATCTAAGGGAACTCTTCTTGCCTTGCATGAGTAATCCTCCTAAGGCGCTCGACGCGGCGAGTGGTTTTGTCTTGCGGGGCCCGACTACTTGAGGTTAGCGAAACGCAAACTTGACAATTCGAAGGTGTGAGTCAGTCCGACGGGGGAGAAGGCAGAACTGTAGTGCGGCTGGCTTTGTGTGTCAAGACGAATATCAATACTTTACAATCTCCGCGAACGACTTCGGATGCAGCGAAGCCCCGCCCACCAACGCGCCATCGATCTCGGGTTGCGCCATAAGCGACGAAGCATTCTCCGGCTTCACCGATCCTCCATAAAGGATGCGAAGCTGCGCGGCGAATTCTTCGCCAAAGATTTCGGTAGCTTCTCGCCGAATGACGGCATGCGCATCGGCAGCGATTTCCGGCGTGGCAGTCTTGCCCGTGCCGATCGCCCATACCGGTTCATAGGCCACGATGAGATGCGCCGACTTTTTGGCGGAGATGGCGTGGAACGCGCGCACGCACTGGCGCCGCAGAACGTCGTCTGTGAGTCCGGCTTCGCGTTCTTCCAGCACCTCGCCTACGCAGCAGATCGGTGTCAATCCGGCTTCCAGTGCCGCTTTCAGGCGCATGTTGACTGTGTCATCGGTTTCGCCAAAATATTGCCGCCGTTCCGAGTGGCCGATGATCACGTGGGTGACTCCGAGCGCGAGCAGCATGTCCGCGGAAGTCTCGCCGGTAAACGCGCCTTCCGACTTCCAGTGTGCGTTCTGCCCACCGATGGCCACATTCGATCCCTTCGCGACTTCCACCGCCGTTGCCAGATCAATATCCGGCGGGCAAACCACAATCTCGTCGCGTGTGTGGGCGCTTACCAGAGGAAGAAAGTGGCCAAAAAATTCGCGGGTTTGGTCCGGAGTCTTGTACATCTTCCAGTTGGCGGCAATGACTTTCTTTCTCATGAAGGGCTCTTTTCGATATGGAATGAAGAATTCGTGCTGCTCAATTTTTCCGCAGCCCGTTCGAAAGCGCGGACGGTTGCCGCGTCAAACAACACGAACCGGCAGTGTGTCACTTGCTTCGTATGCGCCAGAGCTTCGGCTGTAGAAGAAAGCGCAATGGGAGCCGCTTCGTCGACGGGATATCCGAACGCTCCGGTAGAAATCGCAGGGAAGGCAAGGGAGCTAAGACCATGTTCGTCGGCCACGCGGATCGATTGGTAATGGCAGCTAGCCAACACCTCGTTCTCGCGATGATTACCATCGCGAAAAACCGGGCCAACTGTATGGATGACATGCTTGGCAGACAGGTTTCCGCCAGTTGTGATCACGGCATTCCCCGCAGCCAGTCGGCCGATTTTGCTCACAATCGCGCGGCACTCTTCTAGGATGGCCGGTCCGCCTGCGCGATGAATCGCGCCATCTACGCCGCCTCCGCCCAACAGGGAAGAATTCGCTGCATTGATGATGGCGTCGGTAGTTTCCTGAGTAATATCGGCAGGCCCGTGTAACTCAATCGTTTTACCGCCATCGAGCACAAGCCGAGCTGTGAAGTTTCGATCACCCACGTCGTTACTCTTCCTTCCCCCGATGTGAGGCGATCACTTTTTATCCGTCAGAGCTTCCACACCCGGAAGCTTCTTGCCTTCCAGAAACTCGAGCGATGCACCGCCGCCGGTGGAAATGTGGGTTATCTTGTCCGCGACTTCGGCGGCATGCACGGCGGCCACGCTGTCGCCGCCGCCGACAATCGAAATCGCCCCGGCGTTGTCGGCCACGGCTTGCGCCACTTTGAAGGTTCCGCGTGCAAAGCCAGGAATCTCGAACACTCCCATCGGACCATTCCAAATGATGGTCCGCGCCCGCGAAATTTCTTCGGAAAAAAGTTCGATCGTCTTCGGGCCGATATCCAGCGCCATGCGATCCGCGGGAATTGGCTGTCCCTCGCCGATTTGTTGTACAACGGCATTAGCCTCCGGCTTCAGTGCCACCACATGGTCGACGGGCAGCAGGAAGTTGACACTTCGTTGCTTGGCCTCGTCGAGCAGTTGCCGCGCCAGTTCTACTTTGTCGGCTTCCAGCAGCGACTTGCCGATTTCCAGTCCCTGCGCTTTTAGAAACGTATAAGCCATACCGCCGCCTACGATCAGCGAATCGACTTTATCCATGAGGTTGCGAATCACGCCGATTTTGTCGCTGACTTTTGCGCCACCAAGAATCGCGATAAACGGCGTCTCTGGAGCTTCGAGCGCCTTGCCCAGATATTGCAGCTCTTTTTCCATCAGCAATCCCGCAGCCGATTTCGAAACATATTTTGTGATGCCCACGGTCGAAGCGTGCGCCCGGTGCGCCGTTCCGAAGGCATCGTTCACATAAAACTCCGCCAGGCTGGCCAGTTGGCGAGAAAATTTTTCGTCGTTGGCTTCTTCTTCGGCATGAAAGCGCAAATTTTCCAGCAATAACGTCTGGCCTTTTTCCAATTGCGAGGCCACTTCTTCAGCCTCGGGGCCAACGCAATCGGGGCAGAAACCGACATTTTCGCCGCGCGCCAGTTCTTTATCCAACAACATCCGCAACCGCTCGGCCACCGGCTTGAGGCTCATCTTCGGATTCGGTTTGCCCTTGGGCCGTCCCAAATGCGAAGCCAGAATGAGCCGCGCGCCATGCCGCAGGGCATATTCAATGGTCGGCAGGGTTTCACGGATGCGCGTGTCATCCATCACACGGCCATCTTCGAGAGGGACGTTAAAGTCGACGCGCATCAAAATGCGATTGCCATTGAGCGGGAGATCACGAATGGAAAGTTTGGGCATAGGCTGGAGTCCTCTTGCGGAATGATTGTGTGGCGCGGGTACCTTGCCCGCACCATCGGTTGCGATGCTGTATGCGGCGCGGACAGGAGTGTCCGCGCCACACGAGTTATTTCTTACAGCCCTTTCCCGGCAATGTAATGAATCAGGTCGCGCACGCGGCTTGAGTATCCCCACTCATTGTCGTACCAGGAGATGACCTTCACGCAGTTGCCGCCGACCACCATGGTCGAAGGCGCGTCCACGATGGAAGACCGGGGATCGCCGCGAAAATCCGACGATACCAGTTCGTGCTCTTCGTAGCCGAGATATCCCTTCAGCGGTCCGGACTCAGATGCCTTCTTGAGCGCGGCGTTGATCTCTTCCTTGGTGGTTTTCTTCTCAACCCACACGACCAGATCGACCACGGAAACGTTGGGCGTAGGCACGCGCATGGAGAAACCATCGAGCTTGCCGCCGAGTTCCGGAATCACCAGCTTGAGCGCTTTGGCCGCGCCGGTCGTAGTCGGAATCATGTTGAGCGCCGCCGCGCGCGCGCGTCGCAAATCCTTGTGCGGAAAGTCCAGGATCACCTGATCGTTGGTATAGGAGTGGATCGTCGTCATGGTGCCGCTGACGATCTTGAACTCATCGTTAATTACTTTCGCCACAGGCGCCAGGCAGTTCGTCGTGCACGAAGCATTCGAAATAATGTTGTGTTTGGAGGCCTCGTACTTCTCGTGGTTTACGCCCAGCACAACCGTAATATCTTCGTTTTTGGCGGGAGCCGAAATGATGACTTTCTTCACCGAATCGCGCAAATGCTTTTTCGCATCGGCCGCATCGGTAAACCGGCCGGTCGATTCCACCACCACCTGAGCCCCTACCGATCCCCACGGCAAGGTACCAGGATCTTTCTCTTTAAATACTTTGATGGTCTTGCCATCGATCGAAATGCTGTCTTCGCCGGCGGAAATCTGGTTGGGCAGATTGCCGAGAATGGAATCGTATTTGAGAAGATGAGCCAGCGTTTTGGGATCGGTGAGATCGTTTACCGCGACGAATTCCAGATTGGGGTCGTTGAGCGACGTCCGCAAAACATTGCGCCCGATACGCCCGAAACCGTTGATGCCAACTTTAATTGCCACGCTTCCTCCGTTTTTATGAATGCAACATCAGGAAATTTTCAGGACTTGATGCGACAGATGATGTTAGCAGGAGAGGGAATCTCCGTAAATGATCGTATGCGAAAAATGCAGCATTTTCGGCCTATTGCGCAAGCATTTCTGCTCCAGCGCCTGACAGTTGTCTAAGGGAAAGTTAACTCCAGGTAAGTGTCTGTCCTGCTCCAGAGCAGAGGAAGCCGCGCCATCCAATATTTCCGATTAACGGTTTGGCGGGCGTGAGCATGTTCTTCCGGCGGAAGAATTCGCGCCTGCGCAAAAAAACTATCGCCAATTATTTTGCCGCGTATGGTGCATGGCGCCACTTCCACCAGCGGATTATTGCGAATCCGCTTCACTTTGCCCATGTCGCTGCGGGTCATGATGAAGAGCTTGTCGCCGTCTTCGCCGAACCACACCGGCGTGGCGACTTTTGCCCCATTTTTTCGAACCGTAGTCAGGGAAATATATTTCTGTCCTCGAATGGTCGGCGGAACTGGTTTTGCCATAGTCAATATCCCTCTGCGCTCTGATGCAAAACAGCTCTTCACCACAGAAGTTTAAGCCGCTGTCACGGCTGGTTCTTCCGCAGCCTGGCGGATTGATCCTGCCCTCGCATCTGTGTTAAAAGCCCTACATGCGCAAATGGATGCGCGAGCGCTTGCAGCGCCGCAAAAAAAATACTGCAGCACCAACCGACCAACCCGCCGCCCCTCCCTTACAGCCAGCTTATTTTGACGCGGAAGGCGCGCCCGCCGCGGTTCCTGAAGGCGAAAACAGCGAATCGGAAGTTGTCGAGCCGCAGCCGGCATCAGAAGATCAAGCTTTTCCCGAAGCGCAGTCCACTTCTGAGAAGGAAACATCTGAGACCGAACCGGGCGAAGCAAGGCCGTCAGTTCGGTCCTCCCGCTCTGAATCCGGAGCGGCGAGTCGCAATCGCCGCCGTCGTGGCGGCCGAGGGCGAGGTGGGCGAGGACGCGAGCAGGCTGTGGCCCAGGCATTTGCGCCCGCCGCGGCAAAGGGATCAATTCCGCCTCTGCCGGTTGAGCCTGCAGAAGATGAAATGCCGGAAGCCGGAGAGCCGGGTGAGGTAGCCGAACCAGTGGCAGCGGAAGCCGCACAAATCCCAACAATTCCAACCGCGGCGCCACGCCCACCCAAAGGGGTGGTGGTGCTCGCGATCGGTCTGCCGGGATCGGGCAAGAGTTCGTGGTTTAAGCGGCACAACGTAGTGCCGCTCTCCAGTGATATGGTGCGTTCGCTGCTGTTCGATGATGTTCGTGAGCAGCGTTTTCAGGATCTCGTATTTTCGAATCTTCGCTCGATGCTCAAGGCGCGATTAATCGCCAAACGACCGACAAATTACGTGGACGCGACCAACCTCACCCCGCAGGAGCGCCAGCACTGGATCAAACTGGCCAAGGATTACCACTACGAAGTCCACGCGGTTTTTTTCGATGTGCCTTTAGAAGTGTGCGTTGATCGTCACCAGCGCCGTGATCGAGTCGTCCCCGAAGACGTGATGCGCCGCATGGCTGCCAAGCTAAAGCCGCCCGCGTTCGATGAAGGCTTCGCCAAAATCACGGTGGTACGAGTTAAGAAAAAAGATCCCGAAGCTGGTGCGGAGAGTTAGTTAGAAAAAGGCGCCCTACCCTTTTAGGTGAGGCAACAGTTCCTTAAATGCCGGAGATGCCGACGACCTCATTAGCTCATAAATCATCATCTCGGTCGAAGAAATCACAGCTCCCGCAGCGCGCATTCTATCCAGCCCAATTTTCCAATTCCATTCCGTTCGCGAACCCACGGCATCCGACGCGACGTGCACCAGATAGCCCTCGCGCAAAGCCGCCAGCGCCGTTTGCATCACACAGATGTGGCTCTCCATGCCGCACAACAGCAGCGTGTTGCGATTGCCAGGCAATCGCTTGAGCAGGGTGCAGAAGACATCGCTGCCAAAGCACGAGAATAGATTTTTATCGACCGGCTCGACCTCCGGCAGCAGGGAAGCGACCTCCGGGACGGTCTCGCCCAATCCCTTTGCATATTGCGTACTTAGGATGGCAGGAATTTTCAGAATGCCCGATGCGCGAATCAGCACCTGTGAGTTGCGGACTAGTTGCTCGCTCTGAAAAATTGGCGGCAGGAGCTTTTGTTGAATATCAATGACTACGAGCGCGCACTGCTCGACATCGAGTGGGCGGCGGGCAATCTCGGCGTAGGCGCCGGCGTTATCGGCAATGTCGTTGACGAAAGATACCATGGGACAGCCTCCGAAGTTTTTCTCTGTAGTTCTAGCTTGCGGCGTTAGGGAATGTTCTGGCAAGTCTTGCGATATGGAATGTCTCCCAAATACCGATGCCATTCAGAAGTTGTAAAATTGCGCGACAGCTTGGAACATATTTCCGCAACCAGTTCATCCGGCCAAATGGGATGCCTGATGAACCTAATGCCATCTGGATTGAACCCACGCCAGGCAACCCAAAGATATTTCCCATCCGGAGTGAACGCTATCGCTTTAGGTACCTCTCCATTGTCAGACAACCGCCGAATTTCTGTACCCGTCGAAACATCGAAGAGTCGCACGGTTTCGTCTTCGCTTCCGCTCGCGGCATATCTGCCATCAGGGCTTACTGCGATGCTGTCCGCCGGGTGCGCGTGCCGGAGCAGTGAAATTTGCATACCAGTCGCCGCGTCAAAGACGCGAGCTGTATTGTCCTGACCGACAGCCACGATGTGCCTGCCATCAGGAGTGAATGCAATCTGGAATACGGCGCCTGGAAAGGCCGGACGGGAGATCTCAGTTCCTTTGGAAGCGTCAAAAACACGAATTATTCCTTCGTGGCCGCCTGCCGCGAGAGTGCGGCCATCAGGGCTATATGCCAGGCAGATGACCCGGCCTGAGTGGACACTCCATCGTAGCTGCCTGCTGGTAATGTCAAAGATGTGAAGGCCCTCATCGGATCCAGTAGCCAGGTCAGATGAACTTAAGGCTACCGCGAAGATTTTTGACGCTAGCTCAATCTTTAATATTTCCTTGGCTGTGTCTACTTCCAATATGCGCGCAGTGCGATCCTCGCTTCCAGTCACGAGCAGATGGCCGTCAAGATTGAATGAAACATCCCGCACCCAGCCGCCTTGTCTGGATTTAGCAATGAGCACTCCGGTGCGGAGGTCGTATAGGTTAGCGATCTTGGCGTCGGAACCGGTGGCGAATTTTTGCTGATCACGGCTGAATGCGGCTGCCAGGATATTGTTGGCGTCGGCAACAACCAATTCGGGTTTCGATATAGCCGACAACGCCTGTCTGGCTACCTGGTCATTGTCAAACGAAGCAAGGCGGCGTAACGATTCTGCTGCCATCAACGCAGTTTGCTCCATTGTTGCGGGATCGTCTTTCATCATTAGCGCAGCTTGCGACGATAGTTGCCGTGCTATTGCCGCGTCTCGCTCGGTACGAGCTGCGTTTCGCTCAATGAATGCGACAGCGGCCAAGAAAGAGACGATGAGAGTTAGTATCAGTGAGGCCGCAGCAACTGACCAGGCGAGACGACGCCTGCGGCGCTCCTCCTCCTGGCGCAGAAGTGGCATTTCGGTGGGCGGGACCTCAAACAGAGTTGCCGCCACTTGTAACAGCGCGCCGCGCAGTTCAGTTCGTGCAATTACGCGCCCCCAGAGAGAAGGCTCGCGCATCTCGATTTGCTCGATCCGCGGGTACAGTTCTTTCAGCTTACCGGGCAATGTTTCAAGGGCAGGTCCCCGGGGCCGTATGACAAAAATGTTTTTGGCGCGATTTGTCTGACGAAATGCTTCGATTTCGCGCTCGACCCAGTTGGCCTGCCCGTCGACTCCAGGTTCCGCTGCACCGGGCGTTGCAACCACGCAGAAGTGGTTTGATTTCTGGAGGGCAGGCAAGATCGTGTCGTCCCAGAAATCCTGGGTTGCGCGTTCGTAAGCGGTATCCAGATAGACTCGTAGTTTTTTGCTCGAGCGCACTCCGAAAGAACGCGGCAAGCTATATCGAACCAGACGGTCCCTGAGCCAAGAGGCGATCATTCTCCCATCCTTCCTCCGATAGGAGATGAACAGGTCGTAATCGATTCTGCCGTCCGACGGGTTCTCGGAGCTCATACATTCAGTCTCTCAAAAGTCTGGAGGAATTCTTAGGAAATCGCGGTGGTGTATCAGTTTGACCAAACTGATACATTACCAATCGCGCCGGATTTGACCAGTTCCAAACCGCAATGGATAATGAAGCCACTGCCCCCTCGTTCAACGGTAGGACAGCTGACTCTGGATCAGCATATCGGGGTTCGAATCCCTGGGGGGCAGCCAGAACTCCTGAACGCTAGCCGATCGCGTTCTTGTGTATCTCCACCGTGCTCCAGGTTTTGTCGCCGGCATGGCAAATATTCTCCAGTAGACAATCCACGCATTTTGGTTTGCGGGCGATGCAGAGCTTGCGTCCGTGCCAGATGATCTGGTGAGAAAATAGAATCCATTTTTCGCGCGGGATGATGCGCATTAAATCCTGTTCGATATTTTTCGGATCGGTTTCCGTCGTCAGCTCCAGCCGCCGCGAGATGCGCGTGACATGCGTATCTACCACCACGCCATCGGCGATCTTGAACCAAGAACCCAGCACCACGTTCGCCGTTTTGCGGGCGACGCCGGGCAGCGTAAGCAGATCGTTCATATTCATTGGAACCTGTCCGCCGAAATCGGCGACAATTTTCTTTGCCGCACCCACCACCGATTTCGATTTATTGCGGAAGAAGCCGGTGGAGCGAATGTCCGGTTCAAGTTGCTCCGGAGTCAGCGCGGCGAAAGCTTCAACCGTGGGATATTTGCGGAAAAGCTCCGGAGTCACGCGGTTGACGTTTACGTCGGTCGATTGCGCGGAGAGAATGGTTGCGACCAAAAGCTCCCATGCGCTTTTGTGGGTAAGCGCACAAGTCACGTCGGGATAGAGCTGGTCGAGGCGCTTGAGGATTTCAGAGATGCGATCGGGCGCGAGAGGATCATAACTCGCGTATTTTTTCTTCTTTGGAATTGCCCGATTTTTGCTTCCGTGCAGCTTGCTGGGTGCTGATTTCGCTGGAGAAGCCTTAGGCTGAGCTTGCCGAATAGGAGGTTCCGCTACACGATCCTGGCGACCGTTGCGGGCGGGTCGGCGAGGGGTTTGTCCTCGGGGCATGAGGGCAACATCTTAGCAGAGCAGTTGCGTAAAACTCTTCCCGCTTCCAAGCAAGGCCGACCGCCGAGGCAACGGCCCAGGGAATTTTTCTTGGCACAACTAATTGGGGGGGAGAATCTACCGCAGAATCGATGGTACGAACTAAGGATGCAGCTATGAAGAAATTTTGGTTGTGTTTTTTCGCGCTTGGTACATTGGCACTGGTACCCACAAAGACGCAGGCAGATTCCAAGACTTGTGATAGCGCTCCCGGGTGACCCCGACGGCAACAACCACTACACTCAGGGAAGTTGCTGCGCGTGTGCATAAGCCCGTATTGAGATGAAGATTTCGTGTAGGAGGTACAGCAATGAAATCGATTGCACTTTGGTTAATTGTTCTCGTGACCATGGCGGTTTCCTTATGTAAGGCGCAAGTCACCCCTGTAGTAGCCAAGGAACGCATCGTTCATGACGTGTTGGATTCGCAAGGGAATGTGGTGAGCCATTCCGAAACGTTCGGCAAATATCTGCGAAACTCTGCCGGTTCGACCATAACGCAGATCTACTCTTCGGTTGGGGGTAAAACTGCGATACGCTCGGGTCAGTTAGAGGATTACAGCCGGCAAAAGCTTTACGCGCTGAATTACGAAAGACAAGAGGCGGTGGAACAAGGGAACCTAACTCATGGTCCTCATCCGGAATACCTGGCGAACGCCAAGACTGCGCGATGACTATGCAGTTGACACACAGAACGGATAGACTTGGAGGAGTGACAGGGCGGCGTGCATAATCGAAACCATCATGGAAATTTCCGAGGAATCCACAGCTAGAAACATCACAGTGTCGAGCGTATATTCTGTGCCCATGGGGAAAATCTCGATTCACCTAAAGGGCGGAAAAGACGCGGTGGTTCTGTACGGGAAAAAAGTAGAGAAAAACGCGGACAAGGGCCATCTTGTCGTTTACGACTTTGGCGATAAAATTATCGCCGAATTCACGGCTTCCGAGGTTGCAGGTTGGTCCATTGACAAAGACTAAGAAAAAGCAAAATCCGGCGCCTGAGATGGATGCGATTCCGCCCGTGGACGAAGCAGAATTTACGGATGTGATCCGCAAGATGGTGAACACGTCGCCAGTAACGCGGGAAGATGTGGAGCGGGGCAGACTGCGCCGGAAGAAGAACCCGGAAACCGATCCGGTCAAACTGGCGATGGTATTCCCAGATGCGCCGCCGATGAAGCTCACAGCGGAAGAGTGGAGGCTCGTGCATCTAGCCAATGAGCACGACCGGGAGTACCGCAAGAAAAAGAAAATTTAGATATTTGGTATCGTAGTCAGCGTGAAGTTGTGTTGTGTAGTTTTGTCACCATCCCTAAACTTCGCGTAACCCTGTAAATTTACTTGCATCCCTTTTTGGAATTTTTCAAGTTCTTGTGCTGTGATCTTCTGCTCAATCATCTTAGCAGTGATTTCAAACTTCTCGATTGTAAGCGGCTCGCTATGCTCACAAGTGATGCGAAGTCCGGTACTGTCGGTTAAGTCGAGCCGGATATAGACCAATTCCGTGGGCGCAGTACTTAGAATATGCAAATATACGAGAACTTCCTGTCCTTGCATGCTGCGCCTAAGCGAGACCGCCATTCCGGAAGAAAAAAAGAAAATTCGCTTCTCGGAATTGGTTGCCTTGAACTCCCGCAGGTTCCTAATGTCTTCTGAGTTCTCGTGTAATATTTTGACCGTGGCTTTCGCAATCATGTAGAAGCAGTAAGCCACGAAAAAAATTCCATAGGTTACGACGGCAGCTACAACGTTAGTCCTCCAATCGGCAGACACAGACAAAGAATGAGCGACAAATGGTTGAATCATCGCTGGAAGAATTCCAAGCACAATGGCATCCCAGAGTTTGACTTCTCGCAGAATTCTGCGAAAATACCCTTGTGCCGTTGGCGCGGCAAGTTGAGTGTTCACGTTTTATGCTCCCACAAACAGACCCGTTGACGCGGGTCTGTTTCTAGTTTGCGATCAAAGTCCGATATTCGATTGGTTTTGTTCCCACCAGATTTGCAACCATTTCGCCGAAGATGTCCACTGCCTTCCGTCGATTGAACCTATACTCGAATTCCGACAGATAGCGTTGCAGGTGCTTGCTTGAAACTTTGTGGAACGATCCGACCACGCCGCGCTTGAACAGCGAGAACGCGGATTCGATGGTGTTAGTGTGGATGTCGCCACGCACGTAAATTTCTTCTTTGTGCCGGATGGTTTCGTGCTTCGAGCCGTGAATGCCCGATGCGATCATGGCCGGAGGATAGGAACTGGATTCGTCCGTGATAACCCGCTCCACGTCGGAGTTTATGTGCTCCACGATTTGCTTTGAGAGTACGGCCGCGCTGTTGTCTGCAATGTGAATCAATCGCAGATCGCCGCCGCGCTCGCGCATCCCCATGACCACATCTTTGTTTTTCTTCTGGCGCTTATGGCCGCGCTGCTTTCCACCGATATAGGTTTCGTCGATTTCGACGGTGCCGGAGAGTTTCTTCTTTGCATGCAGGCGCGTCACAAAAGGACCGCTGCGACCTGGATCGGACGGTGGAACCATAATGCCTTCGCCGGAAGCCATTGCCTTGCGAATACGATGCCCCATGTACCACGCCGTGCGGTAGTTCACTCCGAGGTGTCGCTGCATTTGCATTGCGCTCATGCCTTTCTTGGCGTGAACGATGAGCGCCACGGCGGAGAACCATTTTGCTAGCGGAAGATGCGAGTCGTGAAACAGCGTGCCCACGGTCGGAGTGAAGCGGTGTTTGCAGGTTGGCTCTAGGCAGGCGTAAAGCCGGGTACGCTTGTTCTGCTTTTTCTCTTCACGGCTCTTGGACGCATCGACGGTGCGCGTGATCCGCGAGACTTTATCGTTGCCACAGCGCACGCATCGAACTTTGCCATCCGGCCAGCGAACCTTTTCAATGAAATCCAAGCATTGATCTTCGGTTTGAAGCTGTTTGCTGACATCGATTAGGTTCATGGCGGCGTTCCTTTCGTAACGACAGGAACACTCTACCGAAAAATCATCTGTGTGTCAAATGCATAATCATCGACTGCGCTGGGTGAAGAAACGGTTAACGGATTGCCTTGCCTTATCCATTCGGTATTCATGGACGCCGATGGGAAGCAACGGTTAATTGGCAAGAAATATGACTCTGCGGAATATGGCTTAACTGTGAAAGAAGACGCCATCTTTCAGCTTCCCGGCGCCCCGCCTACGCGCCGGATTGTAGAGCTCTACGATATCCAGATTGTTGAGCCGGACCCCAAGGAATTTGCGCTGGAGAAGTTCTCGTTCCTGGAGAAAGGACCTGCGGCTTGCAGTAAGCCGGACACTTCGGCATCGCTGGAATCATTGAAATAAAGGCTGGAAACTTCAATTGATCCTCTAGTTAGGAGCCAGGCTGCTGCTCCAAGCTAGTCCCTCGGTAACCACGCGGCTCATTGACTACGACCATTCGCCTCGGTACTCTGGAATCAACTCATAACATTCAGGAAAATCAACTGTGGCTGTAAGCTCCATCCAACTCGGACAAGTCTGGCGCAGTGATGCCGACGGGCAGGATTATCTTGTCACCAAGGTCTACAGCGAAGTCTTCACGCAATACGCGATGTTGCGCCTCGCGGGCATTACTGCTCCGGATGCCCCCACTGTTCGCATTAAGGTAACGAAGACTCCGCAAGGCGCGGCGTTGCCCGGCTACACCTTTACGCAAGACGGTTCGTTCTAGTGGTTCCGCAACTTCAATTCTGTTGTCTGAATCTTCTCAAAAGCTTTTTGGTCCTGCTCCCAATCTCAAGCAACTCAGGCCGGTGAACGAATGTGCCTAATGCTCGCCCCGGACCTGCGCTGTGGGAAATGCCGCAGCACAGGTCCGGATTTCCTACTGGAGAGTGATTTCGAAGATATTACCCGTGTAGGGGATGCCGTTGTCGTCGGTAACACCTAACAGCGTATGTTCCGCGGTCACGGCGATTCCACCAGACGGTTGCTGGATCTCTCCGTTGAAGCTATAGACCTCGTCGCTGACTTGAAACAAGATGAACATTCTTGCATTTATCGACTGCAGAATCCCGCCTTGCGAAGTTGTGTTCTAATTTACAAATCTTGTTGTTCTGAAAATGTGCCGCTGGGAAGGGGTTCTTTAGTACGAATCCGGCCTGTGATTTTCGGGGCATGATTCCATGTCTATGACTGAAAAGCTTCTGACCGTTATTTTTGTCTTTATCAATTCGGTAATCGCTACCACCGGTTATGCCGGTGTCGCCCTGCTCATGGCGATTGAGTCGGCGTGCATTCCGCTGCCTTCAGAACTGATCATGCCATTCGCCGGATATCTGGTATTTACAGGTACGTTCAAGCTGCTATGGGTGGCCACGGCAGGGGCGATTGGGTGCAATGCAGGTTCTTTGGTGGCATATGAGATTGGATGTTACGGCGGGCGTCCGCTGGTGGAGCGCTATGGGCGCTGGATTCTGATGGGACGGCGCGAACTCGACTGGGCTGACCGATTCTTTCTACGTTGGGGATATTTGGCGGTATTTATCGGGCGATTACTGCCTGTAATTCGCACCTTCATCGCACTGCCGGCAGGAATCGCGCGCATGCCGCGTGGGCGGTTTCATATCTATACTTTTCTGGGATCGTGGCCATGGTGTTTAGCCCTGGCTTATTTCGGCATGAAGCTGGGTGAAAACTGGCGTGCGCTGGGCAAATATTTTCACAAGTTCGATGCTGTGATTGTGGTAACGCTTTTGGTTGGCGCCGCTTATTTTGTGTGGAGTCACTGGCAGAATAGGATTAACCGGGAGGCACCAGCGGCCGGCTTAGAGTAGTCCAAAAGTCGGCTTACGTTTGTTTCACGAGTTGCGATCCCACGATCTGCCACCTGCCGCTACGCTTCATCACCACATCCATGTAAAGGTAGCGAACCGGGAAGCGTCGTCCGCCTTGCTCAACTTCATCCTCTTCCGAGCCGTGGACGATGGCTACATCATCGCGCAGAATTCGGATTCGGCGCCCGGTCGATGCCATCGAGATGTAGCGAATCTTTCCCGAGCTTAGATTGTCGATTACATCCTGTTTCGTAAACGCTTTGCCTGATTCATCGTATTGAACATAATCGTCGGCGAAGATGCGCGAGAGGCGGACGAGGTCGACGGCGATCAGGGCGCGGTCACCGGCTTCGAAGAGTTTCAAAATTTGCTTTTCGTCGCTTTCCGCTCGCATCAGCCTTTCTCCGACGCTTTTCTTTTGACGTCCTGTTAGTGTACAAGCTTGGATTCGCAAGGAGGCTTCTGTGATACGAACATCCCGAGCTTTTGCGTTGCTGCTTTTTTTCGCCATTACTCTGCCCATTGCTGCCCAAACTCAGACTGCGTCCGCATCGCCAGACAAGCCGTTTGTGATCGAGTATTACTACAAAACCAAGTGGGGGCACGCCGACGAATTCCTGAAGCTATTCAAGAAGAATCATTATCCCGTGCTCAGGAAGGAAATGGAGATGGGGCGGATAACGAAAGTCTGGATGGACCAGCCGCGCTATCACACCACCGAAGACGGGCGCTGGGACTATCGCGTGACCATCGTGTTTAAGAATGCGACCGTGGCGAACGAGCCGTTTGATGAGGCTGCGCTGCAAAAGCAGATGTATCCCGATCAGGAGACGTTTCAGAAGGAAGAGCAGCGCAGGTTCGAGATTTTGGATGCGCACTGGGATTTGCCTGTAAAAGCTATGGATCTCGATATGAAGTAGAAAAACTTCCTGAGAAGATCGCCGGTAAGCTTGTGAAATGCCGGAGTTTTCTGTCGTGAATTTGACTGTACGAACGATGTCAGGCGCCAGCAAAAGATGTTAAATGACGATGACAATTACGCGGGAAATCCTTTCTAGCAGTCATTCAAATTTGCAATTAGACAGCGGGGTGTTAGGGACCATACTGTTAACCATGGACCCTTTATTATCCGTTGAGGACTCACATTTTGATCTGTTGCACGAAATCGGCAATCGGCTGGCGACAGCGGATGGCTTTCACGATGTGCTTACCCGCGTAGTCGACTTCGCCACTGCGCTGGTGAAGTGCGACGCCTGCCTGGTCTATGTGCTGGAGGGCGATGATCTCGTTCTTCGCGCTTCCAAGAATCCGCATCCCGAAGTAGTCGACCGGCTGAAACTGCGCGTTGGGCAGGGCATTACGGGCTGGGTAGCCGAGCACAAGGAGCCTGTGGCTGTAGCCGAGAAGGCCGCGCTGGATCCGCGTTTTCAGTTCTTTCACGAATTGCCGGAAGATAGTTACGAGGCATTTCTATCTGTGCCATTGATGTGCCGCGGCCGCGTGGTCGGTGTAATCAATCTCCAGCACAGGCAGCATCATGTTTATCGCCGCCGCGAAATTCGCCTGATTTCTACCGTCGGTTTTCTGGTGGGCGCGGAAATCGAAATGGCGCGGCTGGAGGAGGCGAATACCAATCTTTCAGAGCAGTTGCAGACGCGAAAAGTTGTCGAGCGCGCCAAAGGAATTCTGCAACGCGAACTGGGATTGACCGAAGAGCAAGCCTACCTGGCGTTACAACGCCAGAGCCGGCAAAAACGCAAAGCGATGAAAGAAATTGCCGAGGCGATTGTGCTGAGCGAAGAAGTGAAAGGAAATTCGCGCGGTGCGGGACCATCGTAAACAGCCCGCACTGAAGGCAGCCGATCGCCGCTCTCTTCTCGATCCCGAGCAAGATTCGACGCAATAAAACCCGAGAGCAGATTCTGGGCAGATCTGCTCTCGGATTGCCGGGCGGCTATCGGGCGGAGCTGACGATTGACGCGGCGTGCATTTGAGCCAGCACTTTCGTCGAACTACGAGGAGCCGTGAAGTGCAGTATCAAATCAAACTGCGGCAGTTTCATGGAACTGACGTAAGCTTTCCCCGCATTGCCTTCGATGAGAAGGCTCGCCGGCCCGGATAGGGAAGCCGAATCTGCGTCGTTCACGACTAAGATGAAAGACGCAGGTGTACCCGATACTTTATGCAGCTTCAGTACTTCCGCCGGGCCCATTGGGTCAAGTGTGAAGGTGTATTCTCCGGCAGGAACTTTGACATCCTGCCAACTCACCTCGTGAGACAGCGTGAACCGTCCGCCTTGATCCTGAGCAGAGACCAGGCTGGGTGCGAAGTTCAAAGCGCTGACAACCAAAACAGCGGCGTAAACGTAGTTGCGAATCGTAGTCATTGGAATCTCCTGTTTTTGTGGCGTTTCTGGGCGCAAACACACCGGCGCAAGGCTGGGTTGCCGCGGCTCAGATTGAGTGGAGAAACAACGAGGTCAGGAGATTTGCAGTACCAACATCACGGCTGGTACGCAAACATCAGCTTCACGGGACCGGCTGCAGAGCTGGACTGTGAAGTAATCAGAGTATGCAGCAGAATCGGTGCAAGTGTCCAATGCAAAAAATCTATCTTTGTAAATCACAAATCGATAGCCGCGAGACTTGTGTGCTTCCGGAGTAACGAACTGCCATTCAATGCGGATGCTGGTCATTTCAATTGATTTTCGGGTCGCTCCACGTAATTTCATTGCGTATGGCCCGCTATTTTGAGAAGATGTCCACTTGATGCCACTTTGGTGGCATTAAAATGTCACCACGAGACAAGTTAATGTATCAGAAACGACCAGGAGTCTTCATGGCAGATTGGCGAGATTCAAGCGGCAAGCGGCGCCGCAAGCAGTTCAAAACTGCGGATGCAGCGCGTAAGCACGAGCACCACGAAGCGGCTGTAGTGCATGCGGTGCAAGCCACTCGCGAGTTAAAACTGGCGGGTGCCAGTGGTGGCAAAAAGCGAGCCTCGGTGGAGGCAGAAGTGGTCATCCCGGCTAAGATTGAACCGGCAAAGGGGAAACTCGGCGTAATGATCCCCGGCATGGGTGCAGTGGCGACAACCTTTGTCGCTGGCGTAGAAGCCATCCGTAAGGGCCTGGCGAAGCCGATCGGATCGCTGACGCAAATGGGTACGGTGCGGCTGGGCAAACGTACGGACGGGCGCTCACCGAAGATTAAGGAATTCGTACCGCTCGCCGGTCTCGACGACCTGGTTTTTACCGGCTGGGACATCTTCGAAGACAACATGTACGAAGCGGCCTCGAATGCGGGCGTGCTTGATCAGCGTTTGCTCGACCAGTTGAAGCCGTTCCTTTCGTCGATCACGCCACGGGCCGCGGTGTTCGATCACAATTATGTAAAGAAAATTGATGGTCCGAATGTGAAAAAGGGCAAGACGAAGATGGACCTTGCCGAGCAGTTGCGCGACGACATCCGTGACTTCAAAAAGACCAGCGGGGTGAGCCGTTTGATAACGATGTGGTGTGGTTCCACCGAGTCGTACATCGCGGCGGGCGAAACGCATCAATCGGTCAAGTCATTCGAAAAGGCGCTGCGCGAAAACGACGACACGATTGCGCCTTCAATGATCTACGCTTACGCTTCATTGATGGAGGGCGTGCCTTTCGCCAATGGCGCCCCGAACCTAACAGTAGATTTGCCGGTGATGCTGGAGCTTTCCCGCCAAAACGAAGCGCCGATTTGCGGCAAGGATTTTAAAACCGGGCAAACTTTGATGAAGACCATTCTCGCGCCTGGTTTCAAGGCGCGCATGTTGGGGCTGAATGGATGGTTTTCGACGAATATTCTCGGCAACCGCGACGGCGAAGTGCTGGATGATCCCGGTTCGTTTAAGACCAAGGAAGAATCGAAGCTCTCGGTGCTGGAACACATTCTTCAGCCCGATCTTTATCCCGAGCTCTATGGCGACATGTACCACAAAGTTCGCATCAACTATTATCCGCCACGCGGTGATAACAAAGAAGGATGGGACAACATCGATATCTTCGGCTGGCTCGGCTACCCGATGCAAATCAAAGTCGACTTCCTCTGCCGCGATTCGATTCTGGCAGCGCCGATTGTGCTGGATCTCGTGCTACTAGTCGATCTGGCGAAGCGATGTTCGGAGCTGCGCGGGCTGGGAATTCAGGAGTGGTTAAGTTTTTACTTTAAGTCTCCCATGACGGTGCCGGGACTTTATCCCGAGCACGATTTGTTCATCCAGCTGATGAAGCTGAAAAATACCTTGCGGCACTTGAAGGGTGAGGAACTGATTACGCATTTGGGGCTGGAATATTACGACTGACATGCCATAGTTTAAGGCGCTCAAGAGGCCGATTCTGCCTCAGTCGTACTCCCAGTCCTCAGGCGGCATTACGGGCAAATCCGATATCGCCGACGATCTTGATGATGCTTTCAGTCGGCCAATGAATTTGCCAGGCTTGCCAGCGGCCTCAACTTGGCGACGGGCTTGCCGCGTTTGGTGATAAAGCAAAGGTTCCCTGGTCACGTGAACTTGCTCCAGCACGGCGTAACAATGTGTTCTGAACTCGCTCGCGGAGATCGTTTTCACAGAAGCTACTAGGGATCTTTTCCGTCCACAGCCGTTTTGGCTCACACGATTTCTATCGGCCAACCAGCCGTCTGCATAAATGCGCCTCTCTATAAGTGCGTGCCGCGCCGCTGAAATCTTATGCCAGGCCTTTCTCCCTCTTGAACTCATCAAACTTCTCCAAAAACCGGTCAATATCACTTTTCTGCAAATAGTAAGGTGTTGACAACCTCAGCTTGTTCGGCTCCCCGCCGCGTATGCGAATCTTATGTGTCTTCCATAACCAGTTTTCCAAATCCATACGCGGAACCGGTGGCACATTCACGGTGACAATCGCGCAGCGCAACCCAGGATCGGGCGAAGTCCAGGATTCCGCCCCGCGCGTTTTCATTTCATCGAGAATGTAGTCGGCGAGATAGCGATGGCGGCGCTCGATACGGTCCATGCCGATGTCGTTGGCTAACTTAAGCGAGGCGCGCAGACCCCACAGTGCCGGCACGTTTGAACTGCCGATGCGCTGAAAGCGTTCGGCGCGAAGTTTGGGCTCGTCCCAGCCTTCGGTCACGATGGTATTCCAGAGCCGGTCGATGACTTCATCGCGCACGTAAAGAAATCCTGAACCCTTGGTGGCAAACAGCCATTTGTGCGGGCTGGCGGAGTACATGTCGCAACCGATGTCGTGGATGTTGAGACGCATCATGCCGGGAACATGAGCGCCATCCACGGCGGAGAGAATTCCTTTCGTCCGCGCCAGGGAGCAAATTTCCTTCGCCGGAAGCACCACACCCGAAAATGTTGTGATGTGGCTGAAGAAAATTATGCGGGTGCGGGGAGTGATGGCATCGTTAAATAGATTGAGTACCTGTGCTGCATCCTTTACGGGGCGGGGCAGCGTGACTTGCTTCACCACGATGCCATAACGCTTGGCCTTCAGATTCCATGGGTGCACGCCGCCGGGATGCTCCTGGTCGGTCATCAGCACTTCGTCGCCCGGCTTCAGATCGATACCGTTGGCGATGTAGCTGTTCGCTTCGGTGGCATTGCGCAGGAGAGCGATCTCGTCACGCGTGCAGCCGACGAACTTGGCCAAAGGATCGCGAAACTCGTTCCACGCAGCATATCCCCAGATGGGATAGTCTTCGGGATCCTGCTGGTCCATTTTCTCTGTCGTGGTGTAGCCGTCAAAAATCGCGCGTAGCACGGGTGCGGGACTGGAGCCGACAGTACCGTTGTTAAGGTAAATCTCATCTGCTGGAATCAGGAATTGCTTGCGCATCTCGGCCCAGTAGGCATCTTCATTTTTTTCAAACCCACTGTGGTCGGGCAGCGTGGCTGGAGCATTGGCAAGCTGGGCGAAAAGATTTCCACGAAGAGCGGCAGCGGCGGCGAGGCCACCAACAGGCACGGTTGAGAGGAAACTGCGACGATCCATCATGGCCCCCTTTAACAATCAGGAACGGAAGGGGCCATGTTACGGCTGCGCAAGAAATGGAGCAAGCATACGATTCGGGATATTGCTTAAATGGACAATTCGTTGGCGTCGCTTTCAATCTTTTTGATCTGCCAGTGGTTTAGAATATGTACATGCCTCGCGAACTGAATTTCGGTCCTTACGTCGATACTGAAAATGGCAAGAGAGTAGTCAAGGATCTGACCTTTGGCAATCCGACGCCGGAGGGCGTAGTGCTCACTACGCTCGATTCTGCTGTGAACTGGATGCGCAAGGGTTCCATTTGGCCGATGACATTCGGGCTGGCTTGTTGCGCCATCGAAATGATGTCGATGGGAGCCTCGCGCTTTGATATTGCGCGCTTTGGTGCGGAAGTATTTCGCCCGTCGCCGCGGCAAAGCGACCTCATGATCATTGCCGGGCGCGTGTCGAACAAGATGGCACCTGTGATCCGTCAACTATGGGAGCAAATGCCGGAGCCGAAGTGGGTCATCTCCATGGGCGCATGCGCCACCTCGGGCGGGGTGTTCAACAATTACGCGCTGGTGCAAAGCGTGAATCAGGTGATTCCTGTCGATATCTACGTCCCAGGTTGTCCACCGCGGCCGGAGCAACTTATTTATGCCATTACGCTCTTGCAGGAAAAAATCCAGAACGAGCGGGGCACGATTCGCAGGGCGCTTAATCTGTCCTAACCGCGTTAGAATTGTTCTCTGTTCTCGCCGATTTCCTTTCCGGGAAATGTTTCGGTTGTACTTCCACCAGCAACTATCTGCAATCATTGCACTTACCAATTCGGAACCGGCTTGCCTGTTATGGCGCTTGGTTAATACGAAACCATTCGCACCTTAGGCGAATCTAAGGTATTAAGTGTAGAGCAGCTGCAGTAAATACCGAGGGCGGCTGCAATAACCCTAGGTTTGTGGAAGGTGCTTCATGGTCGCAAAATTGATTGACGTACTTTTCGGGTGCCGTCACTCCCGATACAGTTTCCCAGTGACCATTCGCGGCTCGGCGCGTCGCCCTCAAGCGGGCGCATTGACCGGTACCTACGTAGCCTGCCTGGATTGCGGAAGAGAATTTCCCTATGACTGGCAGGAGATGAAAGTGATTACATCGCCGTCTGAGAAGCGTGAATACATGGCGGCATTGACGAGCAAGCACGCGGCCTGATCGGTCGGGCTTGGATCGCTTACTTTGCCGACAGCACGGTTGATGTGCGTTTCTCCATTGGAACGAACTCCCTCGATTCATGTCCGGTATAAATCTGCCGCGGCCGCGCTATCTTTTGCTCCGGATCGGTAATCATTTCCTGCCATTGCGCTAGCCATCCTGTTGTGCGCGGAATCGCGAACAGTACCGTGAACATCTCCGGGCGGAAGCCCATGGCTTGATACATGATTCCGGAGTAGAAATCGACGTTCGGATAGAGTTTGCGCTTTACGAAATAATCGTCCTCCAGCGCGATACGCTCCAACTCCAGAGCGATATCAAGTTTCGGGTTTCGCCCCGTAACCTGAAACACCTGTTCAGCGCACCAGCGGATGATCTTGGCCCGCGGATCGTAGTTCTTGTAGATGCGGTGCCCAAAGCCCATCAGCTTTACGCCGCCATCTTTGACCCTCTTGATATAAGCCGGGACTTTGTCTTTTGAGCCGATTTCATCCAGCATCTTTAAGACTTCTTCGTTCGCGCCGCCGTGCAACGGTCCTGCCAGGGCTGCGGCTGCCGAAGCGGTAGCGAGATACGGATCGGTTTGAGCGCTACTTACCGACCGCATAGCATTGGTGCCACAGTTCTGCTCGTGGTCGGCATGCAGAATGAAAAGAATGTCGAGGGCGCGCGCGATCGCGGGATTGGCTACGTATTTCGGCTCGACCATCTTCCACAGCATGTTCATGAAATTTTCGGCGTAGTTCAAATCGTTGTCGGGATACACATAGGGAAATCCGACATTGTGACGATAGGACATCGCCGCGATCGACGGCACTTTGCCGATCAGGCGCTTGATTTGCAGCAGACGATTGGCGGGATCGAGAACGTGGCGGGCGTCCGGATACACGGTGGAGAGCGCAGCCACCGTGCTAACGAACATTCCCATGGGATGGCCGTCATAGCGAAAGCCTTCCATGAATTTCTTCGTCGCCTCGTGCAGCATGGTGTGGTGCGTAATCTCGTAAACCCAGTTCTTTAACTCGGTTTCGGTGGGTAATTCTCCGAACAAAAGCAGGTACGCAACTTCGAGAAACGTGCAGCGCTCGGCCAGAACTTCAATGGGATAGCCACGATAGCGAAGAATTCCGCGGTCACCGTCGATAAACGTCACGCTACTGCGGCACGATGCCGTATTCATGAATGCCGGATCGTAGGTCATCAGCCCAAAATCTTCCGGGCCGGTTTTGATCTGCCGCAAATTCATTGCCCGGATGGTGCCGTCTTCAATAGGAACTGTGTATGTCTGCCCGGTGCGATTGTCGGTAATTGTGAGAGTGTTCTCAGGCATGGAAAGAATTGCTCCTATATGCGCCTATACACCTAGCGTAGCCTAGGCTGGCTTGCTTCAACAACTAGCTCGGGTAACCGAAGTCACAGAAGCGCCTGGCTCTGGTACAGGGTTCCGATTCGGTCACCCTGTTCAGCCTTACCTTTCACTACAAAGCAAAACCGGCAGCCATGGCCGCCGGTTCGCTCGAACTTTTAAAAACTAATTGGACGAGTCATCCCGGCGCTTCAGCGTCGGACGGTCGTCGTCATTATTTGTGCTGTCGCCGCTTTTGTCATTGCCGGAACTTGTGGACGTGCGCCGCAAGCTGGGTTTGTTTTCATCCTTCTGGTCGAGCACTTTATGACGATTCTCAATCGATGCCAGCCGTGCCTTTACATCGTCGAACTCCGAGGTCGTCACAATATATTGCTGTTTGGCTGGGAGAATTTTGCGGATTTCTTCCTGCGTCTTCTCGATGCGGTCCGGCGTCTGCGGGTGCGTATCGAAGGTCTTCGCCAAAGTTCCGGGCTTCTTCTTTTCCATTGCCTGGATTTTTTCGAAGAATGAGACGAATGCCGAAGGATCATATCCGGCGCGGTACATATACTCCACGCCCAGATAATCCGCCTCCGCTTCGAAGCCGCGCGAAAATTTCAAAAAGCCCAGCATCGCCGCCGGCCCTGCCGCTTCATAGGCTCCGTAGCCGATGCCGCCGCCCACAAAGATCAAAGGGATGGTCGCAAGTTGCATCAATGTGCCGCGCGTTTGTTCACGCGCCAAGTGGCAGGCCGCTACGTGCGCGATTTCGTGCGCCATCACGCCCGCCATTTCGGCTTCTTCATCCGCCGCCAGGATCAACCCCGAGTTCACATAGAAAAATCCGCCGGGGAGAGCCATGGCGTTGACCACATCGGAGTCGATTACTTTAATGGTGAATGGCACCTGCGCGTCAGAGTTGCGTACCAGGTTTTGCCCAATTCGGTTGACGTATTCGGTAACAACGGGGTCGTTCACCAGCTTGACCTGCGATTCAACCTGTTGCGCGTAAGAGCGGCCCATCGCCACTTGCCGCTCGATGCTGTACCAGTTACCCACGCCGCGCCCGCAGCCTACGTTGCGGTTTCCCACCGCATCCACGTCGGTCTTGGTACCGTCATGCTTGATCTGGCTGTCATCCTGCGTCGGCAATGCAGCGGGAGGCTGCGCGGGGGCATTCTGCACATCGCTGGCCTTCGGTTGGCCCTTATCTTGGTCGGGCACAGGTGCCTGGGTTTGTGTTTGCGTCTGGTTAGGGTTTTGATTTGGCGCCGGTTGGGTTTGGCCCGGAGTTTGCGTCTGCCCCGGAGTTTGACCGGGCTGGGTTTGCCCAAACGTCCAAGGTGCCGTGCTGAACGCCGCTACCGCTACGGAGAGTGCTAACCATCGCAACTTCATAAATACCCCTTTTGCGTCCAAACGTACTCTTAAGCGGATTATACGCCCGATGGGAATAGGCCAAAACGCTGAAATTGGCCTGCCAAGTTAGACGCTGCGGGGACGGTTCGGAGTTATCCAGAAACAGAACAAACGTAGAAAAGCTAAGGATTTACGACAATCTTCCCGAACATCTGGCTATTTTCCAGATATTCGTGGGCCGTGCGGATATTCTTCAGGGGAAATGCGCGATCCACGACCGGCTTCAGCCGGCCTGCAAAAACATGACCCAGGACCTCATGCAGCTCTTTCATGGTGCCCATATAGGAACCGAGCAGCGTCAACTGCCGCGCAAACAGATGGCGCAGATCGATGTTCACAGCTGGTCCGGTGGTGGCTCCGCAGGTGACCAGAGTTCCGCTGCTGCTGAGAGACTTCACGCTCTCGTCCCATGTGGCCGCACCTACATGCTCGACTACGATATCGACTCCAACTTTGTTCGTGATCTTCCGCACTTCCTCGGAAATTTTCTGCTGGTAGTGGTTAATGCCATAATCCGCGCCCAGTTCTGCGCCCTTGGCCAGTTTTGATTCATCTCCCGCGGTTGTGATCACGCGGCAATGAAAGAGCTTGGCGATCTGAATCGCGGCAATGCCCACGCCTGAACTCGCACCCAACACCAGCACGGTTTGACCCGGACGAATGCCGGCTCGACCGACGAGCATGTGCCATGCTGTGACGAACACGAGTGGACCGCTCGCCGCCTGGTTGAAATCAAGCACGTCGGGAATCGGAATCACGTTCGCCGCCGCCGCTGCGATCAACTCGCAATCGCCGCCGTCCACTCCATTGCCCAATACGGTAAATTCGCGGCATTGATTTTGCAATCCGGCGACGCATTTCTCACAATGCCCACAGTAGTGCATGGGCGCGAGAAGCACGCGCTGGCCTACTTTGAAGCCGCTTACATATTCGCCAATCTCAGCGATTTCGCCGGCAACGTCGCTTCCGGGAATACGAGGCAACTTCACTCCGGGTAGTCCCTTGCGCACAAAAATATCGAGATGATTCAACGAACAGGCGCGAACCCGCACCAGCACTTGATCTTTGCGCAGCTGAGGATCGGGGACATCCTCATACGTTAAAACTTCCGGCCCGCCGAATTGATGAATGCGAACAGCCTTCATGAGGGAACTCCTGAACGCATGAAAATAGCACAAGTACGATTATTCACGCTGCCGTTGCGCGATTTGCGGAAGGCACGTTATCGTCGATAGATGACCCCGGTCGAAGCCAAAATATTTTCTCCAGCCGCGCAGGAATTCACTGATTCCATCCTTCGCCTTAATCCACGCGTAGCAGCCTTTGATTGCGACGGAACGCTGTGGTCGGGCGATGTGGGCGAACGCTTTTTCGATTGGGAGTTAAGAGAAGGTGCACTCGTTCCGGCTTCTTTGGAAGCTTGCATGCGCGACCGCTACGCGGCTTACAAGCGAGGCGAGGTGGAAGAAACCACCATGTGCGGCGAAATGGTCACGATGCATCACGGTATTTCGGAAGCGAAGATCATGGAAGCGGCGTCCAGTTTTTTTGAGCGATTCTTTGTCGAGCAAATATTTCCCGAGATGCGGGAACTCGTGGTGCGTCTGCAGCAAAATGGCTGCGAAGTGTGGGCCGTTTCTTCTTCAAATGAGTGGGTCATTCGAGCTGGCATGAAGCATTTCGGCATTCCGGAGAGCCGCGTGCTTGCGGCAAAAGTAGAACTCGATGGCGGGATGGCAACAGACCGGTTGATCCGCGTGCCATCAGGGCCAGGCAAGCCAGAGGCTTTGCGTATGGTTGTGAAGAAGGGAATTGATGCTGCTTTCGGTAACTCGCGCTGGGATACCGAGATGCTTGCCACGGCAAAGCACGCCGTTGCTGTAAATCCCAATCCAGATTTGGAGTTGACGGCCAGCGAACGTGGCTGGCAAATTTATTTCCCCGAAGCCATCCGTTCTCAAAGCTAAGTATGTCCGATCACACTCCGCGCCGTATCGTCAGCTTGCAGCCCAGCGCAACCGCTATTCTGGCTGCCATTGGCGAATTGGACCGTGTTGTCGCCTGCACAAAATATTGTGCCGACATCATCCCTGAAATCGCAGTACAATCGCGCACTATCCTTGCCGACTCATGGACGGCGAATGCGGGAGAGATTACTGCCGTCAATCCTGATCTCGTAATCGCGTCTGTGCCTTACCAGGAAAAAGCGGTTATCGAAATACTGAAGGTTGGCTCACGCTTTCTTGGTTTTGCTCCTAGAATGCTGGCTGATATTTATTCCGATATTGCCATCATTGCGGGCGCAGTCGGTGCGAATGAACGCGGCCAGGTTGTAATAGATAGCATGAAGAGACACATCGAATCGGTTGGCGGTCGAACTCGCAGCCTGCATCGTCCAAAAGTGTTTTGCGAAGAATGGGGCAAACCGCTGATTGCTTCGCAGGCCTGGGTTGCGGAACTGGTGGAGATCGCAGGAGGTGAATTTTTAGGCTCACCCGGCAAGCAGATCTCGGCAGAGGACATTGCTCGCATGGATCCAGAAATTTTGATTGCGGCATGGTGCGGGGCCGGTGATCGCGTGCCGTTGCAGAAAATCGTCGAAAGCCGCGGCTGGCAGGGAACCCGCGCCGCGCGTGCCGCAAGAATTTATTGCGTTCGAGACGAATACCTCAATACCCCGGCTCCTACGCTTCTTCAAGGGCTGGATGCGCTGGCTTTCGCCATCCATCCGGAGCATTTTCCCAGCACTACAGGAATCCGGCAGATTACCGGTGTTTTGCAGTCCACAGCCGGGAAATCGCCACGCTGAGTTAAGATTCTTCCATGTCTACCACAACAAGGATAGAAGAGGTTCGTAATGAGGTCGCTGCGCTGGCGGAAGCGGAGTCGACGGCCAAACCGCTTATGCAGGGTGTCTGCAAATTGCTGCACGAACGGATGCTGAAGTACAACTGGGTTGGTTTTTACATGCTCGAACCGGGCACAAAGCCGCCGGTGCTGGTTCTTGAGACTTTTATCGGCGCCATGACGCCGCACACCCGAATTCCGCTGAACCAGGGAATCTGCGGGGCCGCAGCTTCAAGCGGAAAAACCATCGTGGTCGACGATGTCGCCAAAGATTCACGCTATCTCGCCTGTTCCCTTGAGACTAAATCTGAAATCGTTGTTCCGGTTTTCGTGAAGGGGCAAGTGGTTGGCGAGCTTGATATCGATAGCCATTTTGCGGCTGCGTTCGGCGCGGAAGATCAGGAACTCGTGCAGTACTGTGCCCAACTGGTGGGGAAGAAGCTCGAGAAGTCCAAATGAAGGTGGATAAGGGCAAGGTCCGTGCGCCGGAAATTGGGCGAGTGTGGTTGAACTCGACGCCGCTCAGTTTTCATCAATTGCGCGGCCGCGTGGTTCTTGTGGACTTCTGGGACTATACCTGCGTCAACTGCATTCGTACACTTCCTTATGTGCAGGCCTGGCATGAACGCTATCGCGATAAAGGACTGACCGTAATCGGCGTTCATACGCCCGAGTTCACGTTCGCGCAGTATGAATCGAATGTAGAGCGGGGCGTTCGGGAGTTTGGCCTGACCTATCCCATCGTTGTCGATAGCAATCGCGAAATCTGGAAGGCGTTTGCGAATCGTTACTGGCCCACGAAATACTTGCTCGATAAAGAAGGTTATTTGCGCTACGGCCACTTTGGCGAAGGCGGCTACGGCGAGTGCGAGCAGACGATCCAGGAACTGCTTCATGAAGTCGATCCAAGCCTGGTATTTCCCGAGTTGCTAGAACCGCTGCGTGAAGAAGACCATGTGGGGGCAGTCTGCTATCGTTCGACTGGCGAGCTTTACCTCGGTAATCAGCGCGGACGCATTGGCAATGAAGGCGGCTTTAAGGAAGATCAGATTGCCGATTACGAATTCTCTGGGAAAAAGCTCGAAGAAAACTTCTTTTATGCTTCTGGGCGCTGGGCTTCCACCGCAGAATATTTTGAAGCTGTCGAAGATGGTCGGCATTCTTTGAAATTGAAGTTCGAAGCCTCGGCGGTAAATCTAGTCATGGCTGCTCCGCGCGGAGCTTCAGCCGAAGTTCGGCTTTTGCAGAATGGCAAGCCTCTCACGCCCAATCAGGCGGGCAAAGATACTCAATTTCGCGATTCCAACTCGACCCGGGAGAGCTACATAGTAGTGGATTCTCCTCGCATGTATTCTCTCGTGGACAATCACGAATTCGGCGAGCACGAATTAGAACTTCTCTGCGCTCCAGGGATTGCGGCTTTTGCCTTTACCTTTACCAGTTGCGTTGATCCGGTCGCCAGCGCCTTGCAGGCTACTTCGAGTGCGGCATCATGAAGCGCGTTGTCGCTGCGGTGATTGAGAAAGATGGCAAGCTCTTAGTGTGCCAGCGCACACGCCATCAGACCATGCCGCTCAAGTGGGAATTTCCCGGAGGAAAGATTGAGGAAGGGGAGCAGCCTCGCGATGCATTGCGGCGGGAGTTGGAAGAAGAGCTAGGAATTCATGCCACAATCGGCAACGAGATTGCCCGCATCCATCACACGTATCCGAACGGTGCCTCCGTGGAGCTGCGGTTTTTCATTGTGCGCGAATATGAAGGCGAGATTGAAAACCGCATTTTTCGCGATGTTCAATGGGCCGCGCCGAAATCTCTGCCCTCGTATGATTTTCTTGAAGCCGATGCTTCTTTGGTGAAGGATCTGGCGGCAGGAAAGCTGCCTTAGTTTAAAAACAGACACTATCCGCCGGCTCTCAAAGTCCAGAACCATGCGATCGTCAGCCCCACCATAACGATTGTAGTGAGCCACGCCACAGCGTTAAAGAGGCTCGAATTCACGTATTCGCCCATTAAATCTTTCTTGTTGATCAGCAACAGCATGAAAATCAGTACGAACGGCAGTACCACTCCGTTTACAACTTGCGACAGTACCGCAATCTTTATCAGGGGTAAGCCGGGAATTAACAGCACTGCGCCGCCGGCCACAATCAGAAGCGTATACAGCCAGTAGAAAAACGGTGCTTCGCTGAATTTCTTGTCGACCCCGGATTCAAAACCCAATCCTTCACACACCGTATAAGCCGTGGAGAGCGGCAAAATCGACGCCGCAAACAAAGACGCATTGAACAATCCCACGGCGAAGAGAATATAGGCGTACTGTCCAGCCAGCGGTTTCAGCGCTTGCGCTGCGTCCGCGGCATATTTGATGTCGCGATATCCGTGTACATACAACGTTGCTGCGCAGGTGACGATGATGAACCACGCCACGACATCGGTAAAAACGCACCCCGTGATCACATCCCAGCGGGAAGCTTTTAGCCCCCGCCGGGTCACACCTTTTTCCACGACCGAGGCCTGAAGATAAAACTGCATCCATGGAGCAATCGTAGTTCCGACCACGCCGATGACCATGAATAGATACGCTTGCTCACCGAAGGCATGAAGCGAAGGCGGCATGAAGGTCGCTTTCGTCGCATCCTTCCACATGGGATGGGCGCGCAAGCCGGCAAGAATATAAGTGATGTAGAAAAACGACGCCGCGAGGAAAACTTTTTCCACACTCTTATATTGGCCTTTCACCACGATCAGCCAAACAATCACCGCGCAAACCGGCACGGTGATGTAGCGCGAAAGGCCAAACAATTCCAGGCTGGTGGCGATGCCGATAAATTCCGTTACCACGTTACCGAAATTGGTGATCAGAATCCCCAGCATCATGAGAAATGTGATCCGCAGACCAAATTCTTCGCGGATCAAATCGCTGAGTCCCTTGCCGGTGACCGCGCCCATGCGCGCGCTCATCTCCTGCACCACAATCAAGGCCAGCGTTATCGGAATCATGGTCCAGAGCAGGAGATGTCCGAATTGCGCCCCGGCCTGGGAATAGGTCAGGATGCCGCCGGCGTCGTTGTCGACGTTCGCGGTGATAATTCCCGGCCCGACTACAGCCAGGAACATCAGTGTCCGACCTTTCCAGCGTTTTAAAGGCTTCATGCGCGAAATTCGCCGACATGGAATTAAGACTTCCTAAAGCGCGGCTTTCATCTCCCGCATTTGGGTCAGAAGATCGGCTTAAGGCCGCATCAGAATACATGGATTGAGCGCATCGGCGATAGACGAAAATGAAAAATTGCAGGAAAAGAACCGGCACCAGGGCGATCATCTGGCGCCAGCAAGTGTAGAAATTTAATTTAAGATATTCTTAGACAGAACTGGATGACAAAGACCTCTTCGCGCGCACTTTATCTCACGATTGCTATCATCGTTGTTTTGCTGGACCGCTGGACCAAGCACATGGTCGCGGAGCACATCCGGCTTTATGCCCACATTCAAATCATTCCCGGTTTTTTTCGCCTCACCCACACCGAGAATACGGGCGCGGCTTTCAGCCTTTTCGCCGATTCTCCCGCTCCCTGGAAAACTGGATTACTGATTGCCTTCTCTGTGGTCGCGCTGATCGTGGTGGTGACCCTGCTGTGGAGAAATCATCATGCTCATGTCACTACGGGCATAGGCTTGTCATTGATCATGGGAGGGGCATTGGGAAATCTGTGGGATCGGCTGGCCCGCGGCCGCGTGATCGATTTTCTGCTTGTTTACGTGAAGCAATATCAATGGCCCGTCTTCAATCTGGCGGACAGCGCGATTGTTGTGGGCGCGGGATTGCTGGTGCTGGAAATCCTCTTCGCGAGACCGCACGCGCAGGAGCATCCTGCGGGGGAATTACCAAACATATAAGTTTCGCGGTTACCCGTTCAGCGTAGCCATTTGCGCGGCTCCGTAGCGAGTTCCGGCAACCGCACCCAACGGAGCAGCCTTTTCAATGCGCTCAAGTTCTGCCGCCGACAAAGAAACTTCTACCGCGTCGAGGGCATCTTGCAATTGCACCCGCGTGCGCGAACCGATAAGCGGAACAATATCTTCGCCGCGATTTAAAGCCCACGCAATGCAAAGCTGGCTCACGGTGACTCCACGACCGACGGCAATCTCTTTCAAAGCTTCAATGATCTTTAAATTGCTCTGAAGGTTTTCGCCCATAAAGCGCGGTAAATGAGCCCGAAAATCTCCCTGGGCAAACGACGACGTCTTCCCCGCCAGCAGCCCGCGGGAGAGCACGCCGTAGGCGGTTACGCCAATGCCCAGGTTTCTCAGGGCAGGCAGCATGTCCGCTTCAATGTCGCGGGTGATGATCGAATACTCAATTTGCAGCGCGGCGACGGGATGAACTTTATGTGCGCGCTGGATGGTCTCAACCGAGGCTTCCGACATGCCGAGATAGCGCACGTACCCGGCTTTCACCATGTCGGCGACAGCCCCAACCGTGTCTTCGATCGGTACCGAGCGATCTACGCGCGCCGGTTGGTATAGGTCGATATAATCTGTCCCCAGCCGCCGCAAACTGTACGCCAGAAAATTCTTTACCGATGCCGGACGGGTATCGACGCCCACGAACTGCCCATCGGGTGACCGCTGCGCTCCAAATTTTACGCAAACGAACGCCTTATCCCGCCGTCCCTCAATGGCCTGCCTCACCAGATTTTCGTTGTGCCCCATGCCGTAGAAGTCGCCGGTGTCGAGCAAGTTGATTCCGGCCTCTAACGCCGCATGCAGCGTAGCCAGACTTTCTTTTTCGTCGGCAGGACCATACAGAGCTGACATACCCATACAGCCGAGTCCGAGAGCTGAAACTGAGGGGCCGGATCGGCCTAGTTCTCTGAATTTCATTGGGAAAATACCTCGTGAGTTGCTTGGATGTTTTTAGAAGAGCGGAGATTCGCGAAGTCAATTAGGTCGCCGGCAATCTGAAAGATACAGATAGTCGTTTGCGTCGATGAGACCGAGGATTACACGCACGATAACCGGGAATTGCCGTCGAGAGGGGTCGTTCACGACGATCGGTGCAGAAAGGCGGTACGACTGGTGTCGAGTCTCAAGCTGACAGCCCTCGGAAGCCACCACATTCTTGACCCACCCGCTATCGCTCCCGTAAGTGAGGGCGATCACAAATCCATCGGCCTTCCGAAAAACATTTACCGGCGTACGGTAGAGTCTGCCTGACTTTCGACCTACGTTCGTAACTATGCCGAAGCCAGGCAGCCGGGCAACGATTCGGACCGCGATTCGGTTCGTAATAACTCGATGGAACGCTGCTAGTTGCCTCTTGCGGAACCGGACTAGAAGGATCGCAGCTAGCGGGACCGCGAGAAAAAAGATAAGCGATATCACGATCACCAATAAGCGGACGCTTCCCAAGCCGGTTAGCCTTTCGCTCCCAACAATACGTGCCAAACAAACAGCCCAAGATAGCTCACTGCGAGAAAAGAAAATAAGAGAGTTAGGAGAGCGTGTCCGACGACAAATGCAGCTCCCTTGGGCCAATCGGTGTGCGAAAAGTAAATCGCATCAACAAGGATGCGGGTGGTCCAGTAAATCCCGATGAAGCAAGTAAGTCCTAAGGCAGCGCGTTCGCCTCGGAGCAGCTCAGTATGCAGTGCTAACGTCAGTGTGCCAAAAGCAATGATGGTCAACACCGTGAATCCGCCCTGCACCCAAAGCAGTTTCCTGTTGAAGGGGATCAATTGTTGCAAGTCCTGTTTCCAGCCCAGTCGATAGGGCACTTGAAAGCTGGCGAACAAGATTACAAAATGCGCTGCACCGGCCAGCCATAGGTCAATGTCAAAAAGATGTTCCACAAGAGCATTGGTCATATCGCGTGAATCGCTCGCATGAACGGAAGTATCACGCGTAGCACAAACCACGGGTGAAAAAGCCCAAAGACTGGCGCCGTGAGGAACACTACCATGAAACACCAGCCACGCACTCCGTGCGCCAGCTCGAGCCGCTTGCCGAACCGGGAATGTTCCACAGTCACCCCCGCTCCTTGCACCAGGAAGTAGAGCGTGGGAAGACCATAACCGCCGCGAGCGGGCAGCGAGATCACCAAGTCGTGGAGGAGCCCGGAAACCATGAAGACCAGGAATCCCGCTGTCTCCGGCCCTAGGGTTCGATACAGCGGGCGAAAAATCAAATCATGGGCGAGCTGACGGAAACCAAGGTTCCACCGCTTTCCCCAAAACTCTCCGAGAGAAGTGGAACGAAAGGGCCTGCACATGATGGGTTCGGCTTTAATGCCGAGGCTCTGCCACAAGAGAGCGGTGAGTTGGAAAGTGCCGAAATGAAGCAGAAGGATCAGGCCGAACATCCCAGCCCACCCTCGCATAAGGGGTTGTCCCGGAGAAATGGATCGCGGCACAAGCCATAACAGAATTGCGCCCAGAATCGTTTCAAGCGTTGCCCAGAGCCAAGCCGACGCCGCAGGCGGCGCTACTGGCAGTGTCGCATCCAGGAAAGCATCCGCATCCATACCCGGCCAAGCCAGAAGATAGGCTGCGGAACGCCACGCCGGGTGAGCAATTTTCGATCGCGCTTCCCACCACGTCAACCATTTCAAGCTGAGATAGATGACGAAGGAGAGAGTCCACATGAATACCCAAGGAGGCGACAGCAAATTGCGGCAGGCTATTACCATCAAAGGCAGGACTGAAATCGGGAGCCAACCGTACACTTTAGAGGCATTCTGCCTGGTCGGTTGCATAAGGAACTTTCGGAGGGTCTACGGTGTCCCGTACAACTGCCGATACACGCCGGCATTCCGCATAATAGCCTGCACATACTCGCGCGTCTCGGTGAAGGGAATCGATTCCACGAACTCCTGCGGGTCACGATATTTGCCTTGCCCCAGCCATTCCTCCACGCGATCCGATCCAGCGTTGTAAGCGGCCAGCGCGTACTCGAACGAGCCAAACTTGTCGACCATCCCTTTAAAATAGCGCGTGCCCAATTGCATGTTTACCGCAGGCGTGTACAACTGGCTGGCGTTATACCGCTTCAATTTTTCTTCCTTGGCTACGGCTTTGCCAGTCTTGGGTAGCAACTGCATCAGCCCGACTGCGTTGGCCCGCGAAACCGCGTTGGGATTGAACTCGGATTCCTGCCGAATCAGCGAAGCCACCAGATATGGATCCAGCCCATTTTCTGAAGAGCTGCGTTTCAAGTCACTCCAGTAAGGCTTCGGAAATAACGCCTCCCAATATTTGCGGGGTAGATCGGGAATATCGAGGGCAAAATAATTCGGCGCCGAACGCTTCATGAACTCGATAGCACGGTCATAGTGGCCGGTTTCCACATATAGTTGCGCGGTTTCCGCGGGAGCCCAGCTTCCCCCTTCCTTCGCCGCAGCCGCCTGCAACTCACGCACGGCGAAATCCACAAGGCCGCCGTTACCCAGCAGTTCGGCTTTCTGTTCGTGGAGTTCATCGGTCGGCGGGTCGCTCTCGGTGATCTTGCCACTGCTATCGAGCGGCGGCACGCGATCCAGAATTGCGTATTGCGTAACCGCATCGCTGGCTGCGGCAGGCAAACGCTTCATTCTTTCCCGGCCCAACACCGCGTAATAAAAATTGCGATAGCGATCGGAGAGCTTCTGATAAAACGCCCGCGCCATCACGAGTTGGTTATCTTCCTCGGCCAGGCGCGCCCGCCAGTACAAAGCTGCGGGAGTTTCCATGCCGGAGGGGTATAGCGCAATCTGCTCTTCGAATGCCTTCTTAGCATCCTCGTTGCGTCCCTGCCGCAAAGTGAGCCATGCCGCTTTCCAGTGCACGTAGGAAGCGCGCGGGGCATCGGGAAAGCGCTGCTGCGCCTCGCGGAATGCGTCCAGAGCCTGGTCGTATTCGTGATGCACCAGATGCAGGTTCGCCGCGGAGAGCAACGCCTGCTCCAGCCACGGGCTGGCTGGCGCGGCTTGCCGCAATTGGTCGACTGTCTGGTAGAAAGTGCCATTGTCACTTTCAGCGAATGCGACCTGCCCCAGCAAATACAAGCGTTGCGCATTCCACTCGCCACTCACATTCCCTACAGAAGCCAAAACTTGTTTGGCGTCGCGGTTCCGGCCTGAACGGTGTAATGCATCCGCTAATGCAAGTTGCATAGCCGGGCGTTCGTTAGGCGCGGCTTGATTTGCGAGGCTGCGAAATTCATCGGCAGCTTCGGCGTAACGCTTGTGATTGATCAATCCTTCAGCTCGCGTTTTAAGCTGGGGGACTGTTGGAGGAGGTGCGGACGGCAGCTTTTTTAACTCGGCATAAGCTGCGTCAGCCTCAGCGCTGGTCGGCATTGTGTAGTAAATGTTTGCGAGAGTTGCTGTGGCCTGTGCCGTTTGGCCCGATGCGGCGTAGGCGCGCCCTAACGCAAACTCCACATCCGAGCGAATGGGTATGCGGATTTTCTCTAGTAAAGTGGCTGCTTCCGCTGCCTGTCCCTCAAGCAACAGTGCGTCGGCATAACTTACCTGTGCATCCCGCACCAACAGAGAATCAGGGTGCGCCCGGCCAAAGTTCGCCAGGTTGGCAATCGCCTCGGCTGTATGTCCGGTTTCCAGATAAGAGACTCCAAGGTAGTACGCGACGTAATCGCCAAGATCACCAGCATGAACCTTGGCGCGGCTCAAGGGATCGATCGCTTTGGCATAGTCTTTATCCAGCACGTGCGCATAGCCCAGCACTAGCCAGGCCAGCGCTCCCGCATCTTCTTTAGAGTGAGCGCGCGCATAAACTTGCACTCCCGCGTAGGCGGGTAGCGAACGATCCTGCAAAAGCTGTTGCGCCATGGGACGCAAAGTGGCTGATGCTACAAAGGCCTGGCGCAACCGCCGCACGCGCGGAGAAACCGTTCGCCGTTTTGTATTGGAGGCATGGGCTTTGGAAGAATTCGCTGCAGACTTTTTTGCGGCCGCCTTGTGAGTTGCGGGTTTCGTGGTGCTCGTTGCGTCGTTACTGTAGGTGCTTGCCTGAGCAGGCTTCGATACAGACGTGTCCGCTTGCGCTTGAGAAACGGCAGGCAAAAGCAACGGCGCTTCTGCCGAGGCCAGCAGAGCGCCAAAGAGGCTGGAGAGAAGCGCAGCTTTAAATATCCACCACACCTTGGAGACTGAACGAACCACTTTTACTTTTCGCGAGACACAACTGCCAGAGAAGTTTGCTTAAACCCTAGCGATGAAAGTTCGCGCCCATCACCGATAAATCGTCTTCGGCTAGGCTGCGCACCAGTTCGCTTTGAAAATAATCGGCAGTCGCCGCCACAGTGCTGCCGTAACGCTTTTGGAATGTCCCGCGGCTCTTGTCGATGTCTTCCTTCAAGCGGTCGTATAAATCCTTATTACGGCGGCCTTCGGCAACTTTGGCTTGATTGTAAAGCTTGATCTCATCCACCAGCAGGCGCGCAAAACGCTGCGCCTTGCGATGAGTATCGGCGTCTTCCGGAGAAAGTCCCGCCAGAGGATCGGTCGCGACGGCCGGTGCGGCTGCGCTTGCGGCATGAGCCGACGCGACTTCCACGATTTCAGCCGCAGGTACAGGATCAGCCACAACTTTTGCTGGAACGTGCTTGGGTGTGTGGGACGCAAAAGGATCGGAGAAGGAAGAAACGGTTTGCGCCGGCGGAACGCTTCTCTCAACTATAGTCGGCGCTTCCTGATCTTCGCGAGGAGCAGCGGTTTTTCGCAGCGAAACTACTTCCAGCCATGCGCTGGTTGCAATCACCAGCAATTCCAAAACATCGGCAGCCAATTGCCCGCTATCACCGCCATCGGCATAAACAATCGCCGCGACCTTGTCTTTTAGCGCCAGCGGCAGAATCAGTATCTGCTCATTGGACGGCTTGCCAAACAGCTCCACGAACTCCGGCCCCATTTCGGCGATATTGCAGGGAGTTGCTACGCGATTCTGATAACTATGAGCCACCGGTCCCGAATGAAGGTCGAGCGGAAAATCTTTGACTGCGTTTTCATCCGCGAAACCGCGAGACTGCCATCCAGAAGCCGCTCCCGCCTTCACCACGAATAACGCGATTCGGGAGCAGCGCTCGCTGCCAGCGTCGAGCAAGGCCCGCAAAATTTCTTTTTGTGTAGATCCGGCATGGATGCTGGCGACGGCTTGTACCAGGCCATTGGCGCTCTCTTGCGGCGTAGCTTGAGCTTCAGCGGCGGAAGATTGAGCCGGCAGTGCCCGCAGCACCTGCTGCACAATCTGCGCTTGCAACTGTGGAATCTGCTCTTGCAGCGCGTGCGCCACGGCCGCCGCTATGACTTCTTCCGTCTCGCCGCTTTGCCCCTCGTTATGATTTTTGTTTTTCTTTTCCGCCATGCTGAAAAGCCATTTTCCCCAAGAAATACTCCCCGCTTCATTCACCAGAAGCCGGAAAGACCCGCCTAACTACTGATTATACGGGACTTTTGGGACTGCCCCAGAGTACGTCGGGACGTGTTCGACCGCGTCATCCGGTAGCTTTGACTCTATCGCAAATGTGTTCTCTATCAAAGCTCGATCGAGGGTTGCAAGATTAGTATCTTGACACTCGCTATTGCGCATGGGATGTTCGCTCTTCCGAGGTGGATAATCGAGTTCGATAATTGCGCCCTGCTCGATGGTTGAAATAGCGGGCGCTTCGTAAAAGGAAAATACTCGTGAATCGCAAGGTTTTTTCAAGAGCATGGACCACAGCATCGTTAATGGTCGCAGGGGCCGTGTTGATCATGAATGCACCCGTTATCGCGCAGCAATACAAAATTCTTCATAACTTTAATTGCACTGGTAACGGAGGTTGTGCTCCCGCTGCGGGATTGGTTTTTGACGATGCGGGAAACCTTTTCGGCACGACGAGTTATGGTGGCCTGTACAACGGCGGGACGGTATTTGAACTATCACCGGTAACCGGCGGCAACTGGACCGAGAAAATACTCTACAGCTTCAATCCGAATGGCACAGACGCTTACAGCCCGCAAGCCAGTCTTTTCATCGACGCTGCTCACAATCTTTACGGTACGACACCGTCGGGTGGATCCTACGATGAGGGTACTGTATTTGAAGTCTCGCCGAAAGCAGGCGGTGATTGGTCCGAGAAGGTACTTTTAGCTTTTGGCGGTAGCACGACGCAGGGATACAGCCCATACGGAGGGCTAATCGCAGATGCTTCCGGTAATCTTTATGGCACCACGGCATTTGGTACTCAGTTTGGAACTGTGTTTGAGTTGTCACCTTCCCCAACGGGCAATTGGACATGGAAGTTGGTGCACTCTTTCGAGGATGACGACCAAACGATCGATGGACTATACCCCTATGCCGGGCTGATCTCCGATTCCGCGGGCAATTTGTATGGCACTACGTTCGATGGTGGCGCTGCCAGCAATTGCTGGGATAGTGCGGGCTTTTTCTGCGGCGCTGTTTTCGAGCTAACGCCCGTCGAGGGTGGAAGCTGGACAGAAACGATACTGTACAGTTTTCTGGCGGTTTTTATGGCGTACCCGATGGGAATCATCCTTATGCCAGTTTGGCTTTTGATGCTGCTGGAAACCTCTATGGCACCACCGAGTACGGCGGCGATCAGGCTATTTGTCAAACGATGTACTACCGTGGCTGCGGCGCGGTTTTCAAGTTGACCCCATACCGGCGGCGGAAATTGGACGGAAAAAATTCTGCATTCGTTTGGAGAGAACGGTGAAGACGCTGTCAAACCCGTGGAAGGATTGATTGTCGATAAAGCGGGGAACATTTACGGCACAACGCCAACAACGGGATTTCAGGCTCCGTATGGGAACGGAATGGTTTTCGAACTCTCGCCCAAGCCGCAAGGAGGCTGGAGCGAAACAGTCCTACACAATTTCGGTACCCAAAGTAAGGGGGGCAGCGCACCCTATACAAACCTCATCTTCGATGCAGCCGGCAATCTGTATGGTACTGCGGTTGAAGGTGGGGCGTATGGAGGAGGGGTGGTGTTCGAGATCACACCGTAGTGGCTTGAAGTCCAAAGCGATTGGGCAAACCCTCCTGATACCAAGTAGAATGAACATTACCTTGGTGTGCCGCATTTTTTGTAATCGCCATCAAAATACTGCATCGTCCAAACAATGGAAGCCATCCAAAACAAACTAGAAGAGCCTGTCAGTGAAGAGCTGAAGCTGGTACGGGCCGCGAAAGAAGGCGACGACTCGGCTTTTGAAGAGTTGGTTCGCCGGTATGACCGAAACGTCTTTCGTATTGCGCAACACATCACGCAGAACCGCGAGGATGCGGAAGATGTGGTGCAAGAGGCGTTTTTAAAAGCTTATAGCAACCTGGCAAAGTTCCAGGAGCAGTCGAAGTTTTACACCTGGCTGGTACGGATCGCCGTCAACGAAGCGTTGATGAAGTTGCGGCGCAAGAAACCGGAAAGAACCGTATCACTGGATGAAGACATCAAAACGGAAGACGATTCGCTTCCGCGCGAGATCGCGGATTGGAGTCCGAATCCAGAGCAGCAATACACGCAAGCGGAATTGCGTGAGATTTTGAGTAAAACGATCCAAGGCCTTCCCCCGGGCTTTCGGACGGTGTTCGTACTAAGGGATGTGGAAGGACTTTCGACCGAGGAGACCGCAGCCGCTCTGGAATTGAGCGTGCCTGCGGTGAAGTCGAGGTTGCTGCGTGCGCGCTTGCAGCTTCGGGAACGGTTAGGACGGTTCTTTCAGAAACGCGAGAGTGGAGATGGCAACCAGTGAAATGCGCTGAATTTTTACACGAGCTGACCAATTATTTGGACGGCGTGATCGACGAAACAACCAAGGTGGAGTTGGAAAATCACCTTTCCTGGTGCCACAACTGCTACGTGGTTTGCGACACAACCAAAAAGACCATCGAAATTTACCGCGACTCTCAGCTTTACGAGCTGCCTGAAGATCTGCGCTCCCGCCTGCGCGGCGCCATCATGAAGAAGTGCCAGCAGCATAAAAAGCGTCCACCCGAGAGCGTGTAAGCTCAAAGGCATTAATAGCGGCAACCCCTTTGACACTTGCCTCCATCGCATATAATGATTTGCAGCCCGGGTGGGGTCGTTTATGCAGTGTCGTCGGAATTTGCCCTTTCTTGCTTTCGTAAGTATTTCCGCCTCGTCCCTTTTGTGTGGTCAGATTAGTTCTCCAAGCCAAGCCCAAGCTTCGCCTTCGAAGCAGACATCGGATTCAGCCGCGATTACATCCATAGAGCCCATTCCCACGAACGCCCCGCACATGGATCGGCAGACCCGCTACGAAATTATCCGCGACTTCGAAACCCAGCTGGTTTATTCGCGATTTACATTTCCCATGGGCACCAAGGGACTGATATTGAGGGACGGCGTGATCACCCCAAATGGTGAAGAATTGCAACAACAGCTTAATCTTTGGGGGCCATCGATTAAGCCCGGCGATCCAGCGCACATTTCATGGGTGCAGATTAAGAATGACCACATTCGTTTCGAGATTAACGGCGGTCCAATCCACCGGCAAAAGTGGTATCAGCGCGTGGAAATCTACGGTGCGAATGGTCCGGTGACAAACGGTCCGGACTCTGGCCAGACCAATCCGCATGGTTCCTATGTGGATTTATATTTCGATAAATATGTTCCAGAGATGACCGCGGCGCAGCTGCGGAATTTGCTTTATCCGGTATTCGACTTTAATGCGCGCAATAAGGAGCAGGCGTATCTGGATACTGTTCCTCCCAAGGTGAAAGAGGCGATCCAGGCGCATCATGTGCTGGTGGGGATGAATCAGGAGATGGTGCTGCACGCCAAAGGCAAGCCTCCCAAGAAAGTACGCGAGCATGACGGCGAAACTATGTACGAAGAATGGATCTATGGTGAGTCGCCGGCGGACGTGGATTTTGTGCGCTTCGTGGGCGATGAAGTCGTCCGCGTCGAAACCATCAAGGTAGATGGGCAAAAAATTCTGCGCACGCAAAAAGAAGTGATCCTAGAAGAAGCGGATAAGACCAAGGAAGCAAAGACGCAACCGGAAGAGCATCCGACGAACGCGCCGAGCCTGAGACGTCCGGGAGAAGATTCGCAGGATGTGCCAAAGCCGGCGAATGGAGCGACCCCTGCTCCATCCATGCCACCACCCGATCTGCCCCAACCTTCCGGGCCGGGCGATATGGTGGGAACACTTTAAGCATTCAGCGGCTTGCCATTTTGCACCGCCTTACTCTTCGAGCACGCCGAATTTTAACAGAGCAAAATTTTGCAGAAACATTGCTTCGAAAACCGGGACAACGATTTGGTACGTTAAAATGCCTGCGTGGCTATTGCTGTTCAATGTCGTGATCTACGCAAGACCTACGACGGCAAAGTGGAAGCCGTTCGCGGCTTAAATCTCGAGATTCACGCCGGCGAATGCTTCGGTCTGCTCGGCCCAAACGGAGCAGGAAAGACAACGACCATCGAAATCCTCGAAGGCTTGCTTGAGCCAACGTCAGGCGAGGTTTCGATTCTCGGCCACTCCTGGCGTGACAGCGCCCGCGAGCTGCGCGAGTGGCTAGGCATATCGCTGCAGGAGACGCGGCTCTCGGAGAAGCTCAGCGTGCGGGAAACGGTTGAACTCTTCGCCAGCTTCTATCGGGAACCCCGTTCAACTGACGAAGTCCTCGAGCAATTGCAGCTCACCGAAAAAGCGGACGCGTGGGTGGGCAAACTTTCCGGCGGACAAAGACAGCGGTTGGCCGTTGCCACGGCGCTGGTTTGCAATCCCAAAATTTTATTTTTGGACGAACCCACGACCGGACTGGATCCGCAAAGCCGCCGCCAGTTGTGGGACATCATTCGCGAATTTCAGCGCGCCGGCGGTACGGTCTTGCTCACCACCCATTACATGGACGAAGCCGAACGTTTGTGCGACAGGCTCGCGATCGTTGATCACGGTCAGATTATTGCCGAAGGCTCGCCGGCCGATTTAATCGAAAAGCTGGGCGGGCATCACGTAGTTGAGTTCGCGGTAAGCGGGAATTCAGATGGCGCAGCGCAAGAAGTTTGGCGCGCTCTGCCCAGCGTGGAATCCGTGCGCGAGGATGACGGCATGATTGCGCTCAACGTGAAGGAGCCGCATTTGGCAATTCCGGCGCTGCTGAGTGCGGTGGGTAAGCAGGGAAGTCAGCTGCAACATCTGACCACGCGCCAGGCAAGTTTGGAAGACGTCTTTGTCCGGCTTACGGGCCGCCATTTGCGGGAAGAGTGACTAAGGGGAAGGGATGAGCGTGAAGAGAAAATTTAAAATTTCGGTGTTTTGTTTCGTGGCGGTAGCGATGACGGCAGGCGGGAACTGTGTTCTTGCTCAATCTGGTGCAGCCAATGCGCCCGGTGGTTTTCCTCCGGTCGAGCAATGGAAAGCGGCAGTTCTTGCAGGCGATGCCGTGGCATTGAAATCGCTCTACAGTACCGATCCCCCGGCACAAGTGCAGGCACATGGGGTCACTACCGGAGCCGATGACGATGTCAATTTCTGGCTTGGTCTGAAAGCCAAAAGCATAAAGCTCGAAATCGTTCGCTTGAAAGAGCGGACTAATGGCGAGAGCGTCATCTTTAAAGCCGAAGTGCAAACTGCTAATGGGCAGACCATCAATGTCACCGATGCGCAAGGCTGGCAAAAGCAGGGAGAGCGATGGCGGTTGGCCGCCGCCGAAAGAACCGATGCCCCGCAACTGCAACAGCCTTCGGACATGAACAGGAATATCTATCCGGACGATGCGGATGCGCGCGCCGAAATAAAAGATGCGGAAGAAAAAGCCTTGAGGCAGCATCAGCGCATATTGCTGGTCTTCGGCGCCAACTGGTGTTACGACTGCCATGTGCTCGATCTGGCGCTGCATCGCCCCGATTTCGCTGCGGTGATGAGCAGCTACGAAGTAGTCCACGTCGATCTCGGCCCGGACGGAAAAAAGAATGCCGACGTGGCCAGGCAGTTCGATGTGCCGCTGGATAAAGGTATTCCAGTTTTAGCCGTGCTTGAGGGCGACGGCAAAGTTGTTTTCAGCCAGAAGAATGGCGAGTTTGAAGACGCGCGTTCCCTTACTCCGGAGGCGCTGCTCGCGTTCTTGAATAAATGGAAGCCCGAGGCTAGATAGTTCGCTATGAGCGTTGCAGAACAAATCCCGGTTGGAGAGAAGCGCATTACGCGGGCTCGGCCGCCCAAACGCAACGGGCGCTGGGCTGGATACCGTCACCTTCTTGTAGCGCGCATGTTGGAGTTGAAGCGCGAGCCGGAAGTTGTGTTCTGGGTCTTCGTCTTTCCGTTGTTATTGGCGGCTGGGTTGGGAATTGCCTTTCGCAACAAGCCGGCGGATGCCTCTTCGGTCGCGATCATAGCCGGATCTGGTGCGCAGCAGGCGCAGGTTTTGCTGCAGAATTCTCCGCAACATGCGTCTTTCAAAATCGACGTGCAGAATGAAGAGACCGCGCGAAAAGGATTTCGTCTGGGGAAATATGATCTTGTCATCCAGCCGGATGGAAACGGTAAAGTGCAATATCTTTACGATCCTGCGCGGCCCGAAAGTGTCCTTGCAAAAGCTGAAACGGACAATGCGCTGCAAACGGCGGCAGGCCGCAAAGATGTTGTGGCAACCAATGCCGTGAGTTCTTCCGAGCCCGGTTCGCGCTATATCGACTTTCTGATTCCGGGATTGTTGGGCATGAACCTGATGAACTCCGGAATGTGGGGCATCGGCTTCGCGCTGGTCGATATGCGGCAACGCAAGCTTCTGAAACGCTTCGTCGGTACGCCAATGCGCCGCAGCGATTTTTTGCTCGCGCTCATGTCGAGCCGCCTGGTGCTGATGATTATTGAAATCGGACTCTTACTCACGCTTGGTGTGCTGGTATTTCACATGAAGGTATTGGGTTCCGTGCTGGCGATTTTGTTTATCGGGACCGTCGGAGCCTTCACCTTTGGCGGTGTGGGCCTGCTGACCGCGAGCCGCGCACAAAAAATTGAGAGCGTAAGCGGCCTCATGAATCTTGTCATGATGCCCATGTGGATTCTTTCTGGTGTGTTTTTCTCCTACGAGCGCTTTCCGGCCGTGATCCAGCCCTTGATCAAAGCGCTCCCGCTCACCGCGCTCAATGACGCTCTACGTGCCAGCATTCTGGAAGGCACACCGATCATCCATCAGTGGCCGAGACTCCTGATTATGTTGCTCTGGGGTGGTATTTCTTTCGCTTTGGCGCTGAGGTGGTTCCGCTGGACTTAAACGGATTCGGCTTAGCGGACCCAAACTACCGCTGAAATCTTAGTGGAAGCATGCAGCAACGTTCGATTGACACTGGCGGTAAGCCACTATAGTTTGTCGCCTCACCCTGGAAATATCCGGATGAGGTCCAATGAAAACCCTTACGTTCAACTACGCAAACGGATACGAACCACCAGGCCAGTTGATCTTCGATACTTCCGGAAACCTGTACGGCACCACGCTGTTCGACAACCAAAACAACTGCGGGTGCGGACTGGTCTACAAGTTATCCCTGGCCTCCGGCGGAACGTGGACGCAGAGCATCCTGCACGTATTTGTGGGCGGGTATGACGGAGAATTTCCTGCCGCAGGATTGATTCCCGATAGCTCCGGAGGTTTCTACGGCACTACAAAGGGCGGAGGCAATTCGACCGAGGCCGGAACAGCATTCCACGTGACGCCGTGATATTCCAATTAAGAATGGTAACGCAAAAGTTGCGGACTTAAGTACGGGGCTCTCTACAACTCCCGCCGTCCTTCCATCGCCTTCAGCATGGTGATCTCATCCGTATATTCGATGTCGCTGCCGACGGGAATGCCCATGGCGATGCGCGTCACTTTCACGCCCGCGCGTTTGAGTTGCTGAGATAGATAAGTGGCCGTAGCTTCACCTTCGACCGTCGGATTAGTGGCGACGATCACTTCATCCACGTTTCCCGCATCCACGCGGCTGAGCAAATTTGCAATGCGCAATTGCTCTGGTCCGATGCCGTGTAAAGGCGAGATCGCTCCGTGCAAAACGTGGTAGACGCCATTGAAATGCTTGGTTTTTTCAATGGCCGCGATGTTGGTCGGCTCCTCAAGCACGCATACCAGTTTCTGATTGCGCGTTGCGCTGGTGCAGTAGACACACGGATCGACGTCGGTGATGTTGTTGCACACTGAACATAGCCGTAAGCTGGCTTTGACGTCGCGTACGGCCGCGGCCAGAGCCTCGGCGTCATCATCGCTCGACCGCAGGATGTGAAATGCGAGACGCTGTGCGCTCTTTGTGCCCACGCCCGGGAGCTTTTTCAGTTCGTCAATCAGGCGCGACATGGGTTCGGCGAATTTTGACATTAATTCTTTCCGGAAGATCGGTTCTAAGACGAGGGAACAGCAATTTTGTCATTCTGAGCGAAGCGAAGAACCGATGCAGTTTGCCGATAGCGAGAGAGTGCATAGGTCCTTCGCTCCGCTCAGGATGGCACGAGGTGTAGTTGTCTACAATTCATTACAGCTCAGGGAGCAATCACATTCCACCGATGTTTAGACCACCCAGCATTCCACCCACCGTGGATTGCATCTGAGCGTCCACTTGGCGTGCAGCTTCGTTAACGGCGGCAAGAACTAAATCCTGCAACATCTCCACATCGCCCGACTTTACAGCTTCCGGATCGATGTGCAAACTCAGCAGTTGCTTGCGGCCATCCATCTTTGCGGTCACCGTGCCCCCGCCGGACGAGGCCTCAACCACGGTTTCCTGCATTTTCTTTTGCAGGTTCTCATACTGCGACTTAGCCTTCGACATCAGTTCTTGCAGATTGAATCCACCCATAACTCGGCTCCCGGCTTCCGGCATTCGGACTAGAGTTAAGCGTTCGGACGCCGGACTCTGTTTCTCTACCGTTTCTCCTTGTAATCAATTACTGTGCGAATTTGCGCGCCGAACTTGTCTTGCAATCTGCGCACCACCGCATCCTGCTCAGCACGGCCTCGACCGCCAATTCCGGAATTGATTGCAGAAGGTGGCGGTCCTCCGCCATTTCGTTTTTCTGTGGCAGCAACTACGGCGCCTGGTACTACCTTCAATTTAGCTGGGCGGCCAAGAACACCACTTGCCGAAGCGATTGCCAGACGTCGAGCATCGGCGCTGAACGATAGATCAAGCACCGTCTGCGATTCTGAGATCTTGACGATAACTTCGTTTGCTTCCACCGACCACTCACCGGCTTCGAGCATGGAGACCAGGATGCGTTGATTCCCATCCATCAGCGCCTGCAAGACAGCACCCTTGAGGCTATCGATAGATGAAGATGTTTTTTCTTCGCGCTGCGTGGGTGTTTCCGGTTCGAGTCGTAGTTCAGCGGGCGAATTGATTTCTGGTACAGGGATGCTCTCGTTAAGAGTTGCTGGCGCAGCCGCGCCCATCACTACCGGAGCAGATGTGTTGGCAATAGCACGCGGGCCGACGGAAGAAACAGTTTCGCCGGAAGATTCCTGCCGTGGACCTGCCTTGCGCGCCGAATCAGCGGCAAATGGAGAAACAAAATTCGGGCGACTGGGCGCGACCGCTTCCGTGCGTCGAGTATCCGCGGAAGTGGAAGGTACGATCGATGGTCGAGCGGCAGTTCTGAGAATACCTGCCGCACCGCCTGAAAAGTTTGAAGACGCCGCTACATCGCTGAGCAATTGCTCGATTGGCAGCAGACGTTGCGCGTGCGCCATTTTCAGCAAACCCAATTCCAAATGGAAGCGCTGTTCCTGCTTGTATCCCAATTCGCCGTGAGTGCGCAGCATGATTTGCAGATGCCGCGTAAGGTCTTCTTCACCGAACAATGCAGCGACCCGCATGACCCGCTCGCGTTCTTCGCTCGAGATTTGCAGCAGGGAAGAGTCTTTACCGGCGATCTGTCCCACGGTTGCATTGCGCAGAAAACGCACCATCTGCCGAGCAAAGTGAGTGGGGCTGTGTCCTTCGCTGATCAGATGATCGACCTGGCGCAGCACTTCATCGCTCCTGCCTTGCGCCACGGCTACCATCACTTCTTCGAGAATGTGCGCCGGCGCTGCGCCGACCAGGTTTCGGACAGAATCGGCCGTGACAGTTCCGCTACAGCCGGCAATTGCCTGATCGAGAATCGAAAGAGCGTCGCGCATGGAGCCATCGCCGGCTTCGGCCAGCAAGGCAAGCGCGTCGTCGTCAGCCTCAATCTTTTCGCGCCCTACGAGGTCGCGCAATTGCCCCACGATATCGTCGAACTTTACCGCCCGGAAACTAAAATGCTGGCAACGCGAACGAATGGTCTGCGGAATATCTTCCGGCTGTGTGGTCGCCAGCATAAAGACGATATGATCGGGCGGCTCTTCGAGCGTTTTCAGCAGCGCATTGAAAGCCGCGTCGGTAATCTGATGAGCTTCGTCGAGAATATAAATTTTGAAGCGGTCGCGGGCGGGACGATAACGTGCAGCTTCACGCAATTCGCGGATTTCATCTATGCCGCGATTGGTGGCGGCGTCGATCTCGATGACATCCACCGCATTACCGGCGCGAATTTCGGTGCAGGATTCGCAAACACCGCAGGGCTCGGCAACCGGCTTATCGGATGAGCGGCAATTTAACGCCGCGGCTAAAATTCGAGCTACCGTCGTCTTCCCAATACCGCGATGGCCGCTGAAGATGTAGCCATGGGCCGTGCGCCCCTGTTCAAGGGCGTTCTGCAGCGTGCGGGTGACGTGCTCTTGTCCGATGACCTCGGAGAATTTCTGCGGACGGTACTTGCGCGCTAGAACGGTGTAGCTCATGAGCCGGAAAGACGATTATACGTGACCCGGGCGCGGACGCGATGAAGGTCTATCTCTGCTGCATAAAAGCCTCTCCCCGCCGCGCAAAATTCCATAGAGTGAAGATTCTTGCAACATCTTTTGTTACAACTATCGCGATATCGTAGCGTCTGGCACAATCTCGCCAAAGTGCCCGCCGCTGGCTCGATTCGACGATCGTCAAAAAATGTGTACGAAAGTCTCTAATATAAAAAGACTTCAAATTAGCTGTACTCGCAGTAGAAAAAACGTAGTAGTATGCCAATCCAGAGGTTCCAAGCGGTAATTCCCGTAATCCCCCAGGTTGTTACAACGGAAATTCCGACCAATTCCCAAGGAGAAATCGTGATTCGAAAAACCAGTGTGTACTTGCTCGCGATTGTTGCAATCATGTTAGCCGCAACCGTCGCTTCCCAGGCAGCGGCACAACCTCTTTTGACACGTCACACACGCGATGTAGTTATCAACGGAGAAGCAAAGTCCGTTGGCAGACTGCCCGCAAACCAGTCCATGCGCCTTGTTCTCGTTCTGCCCCTTCGCAACCAGGCAGAGCTCGAAGATTTCCTTCGCGATCTCTATGATCCTTACAGCCCGGTTTACCGTCACTTCCTCACGGTAGAGCAGTTTACCGAGCGATTCGGACCGACGCAGGCGGATTACGACACCCTGACTCGTTTCGCCGAAGCAAACGGTTTAACCGTAGTTAAGACTTCCCGCAATCGCCTGAACCTGGATGTTACGGGCAGCGTGGCGAACATTGAGAAGTCCCTGAACGTCCATATGGGCGTTTACCAACACCCCACCGAGAACCGCACGTTCTTTGCTCCGGATCGTGAGCCGACCCCGAACGTGGGAATTCAGCTCTGGCATGTGTCCGGCCTCGACAACTTTTCGACTCCGCACCGCATGCTGACCAAGCGGAATCCGAGCACTCCGAGCGCGATTGACAATGCGACCACCGGTTCCTGCCCACAGAAATCTTTCTGCGGAAGCGATATGCGCGCGGCGTATTACGGCAGCGGCTCTCTTACGGGCGCCGGCCAGTCACTCGGTTTGTTCGAACTCCTGGGCACCGACCTGGCTGATCTGACCACCTACTACAAGAACGCGAACCAGACCAACAATGTGCCGATCACGCTCGACTCCGTGGACGGCCAGAGCACAAGCTGCACCGCCAACGCGGGTTGCGATGATACCGAACAGACGCTCGATATGACCCAAGCCATCGGTATGGCTCCGGGTATGTCCAGCCTCGTGATGTACATCGGCAAGGGCGGCTTATCGGGACAAACCGTTGACGATGCGGGCATCTTCAACGCAATGGCAACCGCCAGCCCGCTGAACGCTCAGTTGAGCTCCTCGTGGGCATGGCGTCCAGCAGACCCGAACACCGACAACCCCTATTTCCTGGAGTTTGCGGCGCAAGGTCAGAACTTGTTCGATGCAGCCGGCGACAGTGGTCGCTGGACGGCTTCGACCGAGTTTGTTTGGCCCGCGGACAGCGTATACGTCGTATCTGTAGGCGGAACGGACTTGACGACCAACGGTGCGGCCGGTCCATGGGCTACGGAAACAGCGTGGGCTGACGGCGGCGGTGGAATTTCGCCGGACAAGTATCCGATTCCTTCCTGGCAGGTGACAGCAGCCGCTGGTTGCGCCGACTGTTCCCAAACCATTCGCAACGGCCCGGACGTTTCGGCCAACGCGAACTACACCTTCTACGTTTGCGCCGACCAAACTACTTGTACAGCCAACCTGTACGGCGGAACCAGCTTCGCTGCGCCCATGTGGGCCGGCTATCTGGCTCTGGCCAATCAGCAGGCTGTGCAAAACGGACAGCCAACTCTCGGCTTCATCAATCCGGCGTTGTACACGATTGGATTGGGTTCGAGCTATGACGCCGACTTCCACGACATTACCAGTGGCAGCAACGGCTGGCCGGCAACGGTTGGCTACGATCTGGCAACCGGTTGGGGAAGCCCGAACGGCAGCGGCCTGATCAATTCATTGGTCGGAGCGACGTCGGCGAGCTTCACGCTTTCCGCCTCGCCCAACGCAGTTTCGGTTGCCCAGGGCGCCAAGGGAACTTCGACGATCACTTCCGCGATTTCCGGCGGATTTGACTCGGCGGTTGCTCTTTCCGCCAGCGGTCAGCCGACAGGCGTGACCGTGGCATTCAACCCAACGTCGATCGCTGCCCCCGGTTCGGGCACCTCGACTGTGACCATCACTGTGGCTGCGACGGCTGTGGCTGGCGTCTATCCGATTACCGTTACTGGTACCGGTGGCGGCGTCACGCAGACTACGACAGTCACGCTGACTGTGACCAGCTCGACGAAAGCTAACTTCCAGATGGGCGCCAGTCCCAACACGCTTACCATTGCGCAGGGCGGCACTGGAACCTCCACGATCCAAACGAAGGCTGGCGCAGGCTTCAACTCGGCAATTACTCTGTCGAGCACCACCGGCGTGACCTTCAGCGTGAACCCGATTCCGGCTCCCGGCTCGGGCAAATCCGTCGCGACCATCACGATACCCAAGAACGCTCCACTGGGATCCCACACCTTTACGGTGAAGGGCACCGGTGGCGGCATCACCCACTCCGCTACGATCACTGTCACGATTACGAAGTAACGACAGAAATCGATTCGGAGTTAAGTGTTAGTTTGAAAAGCCCGGACCGTATGGTCCGGGCTTTTTTGCGTTTAGAAAGTTCAATTTGTATAAACGTAAGGATTGCTTCTTGCTAAATCTGCCGCGCAAGCGATAGGCTAGTGCGTCAAACGCAGTCTGCCAGCCTTGCACAAAGCGGCAGGTAAAAAAGGAGAGTTTACGATGCAACTCAAGTTGGCAACGCAGGTAAAAGACGGCATATTGGTTGTCGATTGCACGGGCCGGATTGTGTTTGGAGAAGAGTCTTCTCTATTGCGGGAAACAGTGAAGAAAGCAATAACGGAAAACAACCGCATCGTAATGAATCTTGGCGAAGTGAATTACATCGATTCCGGCGGGCTGGGCACGCTAGTAGCCTTGCACACCACCGCACAAAATGCCGGTGGCACAATCAAATTGGCCAATCTGACCAAGCGCGTGGGCGATTTGTTGCAAGTCACCAAGCTGCTCACGGTGTTCGACGTGTACGATTCGGAAGCGGAAGCCATCGAATCCTTCCGAAAGGTGGCTTAACTCATCCAGACCGCGGCTCGTTATTGTGTCTTTAAACGCCCCGTTTGTGTGCACTTTTCTTTGAATGTTTCCTCGCGTCATTTTCATACTCGGCCTTTTGATCAGTGCGAGCGGCTTCGTGTCTCCGCCGGTTGCGCTGGCCATGGGGTTGGTCTTTGGATTACTTCTTCCTCATCCTTATGGGAATGAGGCCAAGCGTATATCGAAATATTTGCTGCAATCGTCCGTGGTCGGGCTCGGGTTTGGCATGAATCTGCATCAGGTGATTCAGGCCGGGCGCAACGGCTTCGTCTACACCATGCTCGGCATTAGCTTTGCGCTTCTGGCCGGCATGGGCTTGGGAGCGTTATTCGGAGTGCAGCGCGTGCCGGCGTTTCTCATCTCGACAGGCACAGCGATTTGCGGCGGAAGCGCCATTGCCGCTGTCGGGCCGATTACAGAAGCGACCGACGAGGAAATGGCTGTAGCGCTGGGAACAGTGTTTGTACTGAATTCCGTGGCGTTACTGATTTTCCCTACGATCGGCACGGCGCTCAAAATGACGCAACCGCAATTCGGATTGTGGGCAGCGCTCGCCATCCATGATACGAGTTCAGTGGTGGGCGCAGCCGCGAAATACGGCACAGTCGCTTTGGCGATTGCGACAACGGTAAAGCTGGCGAGGGCTTTGTGGATCGTTCCACTCTCCGTCGGCACGGCCATAGTGCGTGGCGCGAAGGCGAAGATTCAGTGGCCCTGGTTCATCGGCCTTTTTTGCCTGGCAGCGGTGTGCAACACGTATTTGCCATCTGGCGCCTACGTTTATTCGTTGGCTGTGAAGCTTGCAAAAGTCGGTTTGACCGCAACTCTTTTTCTGATCGGCAGCGGAATCTCTTTGACGACGATTAAAAAAGTTGGACATCGTCCGTTGTTGCAGGGGGCTATTTTGTGGCTGCTGGTGTTGGTCGGATCGTTGTGGCTGATTCGGATCGGATGGATCGCGCTGTGAAAAAGAGAAGCGGGAAGTCGAAGTCAAATGGGCAAACGGCATTGGATCAGCCGTCGAAAATACGAATGCGCATCGAAGCGGTTATTCGACAAATTCCCAAAGGAAAAGTTTCTACCTACGGCGCAGTTGCGCGAGCCGCAGGATTTCCGCGTGGGGCACGTTTGACGGCGCGGGTTCTAAATCGCGGATATGGTTTGCCTTGGCAACGCGTGCTGGGAGCTGGGGGAGAAATCAAGCTGCGCGGCGATTCGGCCATTGAACAGCGGCTGCGGCTGGAAGCCGAAGGTGTGCGTTTTCGAGGTAGAAAAGCGGATATGAAGCAATGTGAGTTTAAATTCGTACGCGCAAGGCGGACGAAAAAGCAATAATGCAGATCGTGTCGCGCTTGCCTACTTCTTGAATTGCTGGTCGATCTCTACCTGATATCCCGTCACCATCTTGTTCGTCTCATTAGCCATGCCGACCACCGCCATCAGTTCCTTGAACATGGCGTCAGTCATGCCTTTTTTCTGCGCCGATACAGTATGCGAAGCGATGCAATAGTGGCACTGGTTGGTCACGCTGACAGCGACGTAAATCATCTCTTTCGTTAGTGGATCGAGCGCGCCGGGAGCCATAATCTGCTTAATGTCTTCCCATGTCCGCTTCAGCGTTGCGGGATCGTGCGCGATAGCCTTCCAAAAATTATTGATCCAGTCCGTCTTGCGCGTGGCCATGATGTCGTCATAAACCGCGCGCACTTCGGGACTGGCGTCGTTGTATTCGACAAGTCCAAGCGTTGACATTCGTTCTCCGTTTACAGGGATTCAATTTCACCACGGAGTCACCGAGGCACAGAGAAAGTCAGGAAAGCAAAGATTCTCTCTGTGGCTCCGTGTCTCCGTGGTGAATTAGGTTGAATGCTATTTCGGCAGTTCTCCGCTCAGCAATTTCTCCAATGCCGCTGCCGGGCAACGAACTCCCACATAAAATTGGCCGAACAAGGCGTAGACCGCGCTGACGTGATCGAAGCGCATTTCATAAATTAACTTCTTAAAAACCAGCGGATCGTCGGCAAACAGGTCGACGCCCCACTCCCAATCGTCGAAGCCAATCGAGCCGGTGATGATCTGCTTCACCTCGCCCGCATAGCGGCGGCCGACCAGCCCGTGCTCGCTCATCTGGCGCGCTCGCTCTTCGATGGGCAGCGTATACCAGTTTTTCTCTTCGCCTCTCCGCCGGTCCATGGGATAGAAGCAGAGGTAACGATTCGGTGGAATATCCGGAAAAAGCCGCGGATGCATGGCTTCGCGATGCCTGCCAAGCTTGCATTCGATCTCGGCTTTCCACTGATCGGAGTACAGTTGGATGCCTTGGGCCATGAGCTCTTTGTAAATTTTCAGCGTGGAATCATATAGTCCAAGTTCGATGATCGAAAGATAAGATGAAGTCGGCTCAAGATAATCACTCAGGCGAAGATTGGCCAGCCTCAACTCCGCCTGATTCAGTTCGGCAAACGATTTGCGGAAGTGCACGAACATCAAATCGCCCTTGTGGCCGATCAACGAAAACAGCGCCGACTGTCCTTCCTTGTTCTGCTCCATTTCGCTCAGAGCTTGAGCCGCCTCCTGCGCAATCGAAGACCGGTCAGCCTCGGCCAGCGCTCGCCACGCTGTCCTGCGGAAACGCATCATCTGATGCAGAACGCTATACCCTTCGGTGGTGAGTGGCACTTCGGGAGTCTCTGCGGAAGCGGTTTGCGGGGGGATAGGAGCCGTAGTAGTTGTCATCGGATTCTCTGTCGTTTTATCTATTTGCATCGTCCATTGTACGCAAGAAGGCTGGAGAGCGGCGAGTTGGCCGAAGCCATGTCCGCATGGCAAGTTAGCGATCGCAAAAAACATGCTGATAGATCATCCGGGCTGGGCTAGAATGGCGTCCGCCGTGATTTTGCGGCATCTCGGGGCGAGGATTCCATGGGAAATTGGCGTCGTGTTACACAAAGCTCGATCATTGTCGCGGCTGTAATTTTACTTTTTGCACCGATGTGTAAAGTGCAAGCGCAAGTGACTGGAACTTCGCCTTCCGATGCGCGGTTGCAAAAGGCTTACCGCTTCCAAAAGGGCGGATGGACGTACGTTCATCTGGAGGGTTCACCCTCGGAAATCGGCTACCAGCACGGCTATCTGCTGGCTCCTGAGATTGCCGACGCGCTCGAAGCCATCAAGCTCTTCGACACGCACGAAACTCATCGTGATTGGGATTTTTTTCGCAAGACGGCGCGCGAAATACTCTGGCCTCATATCGATGAGGAATATCAGCAAGAGTTGCAGGGCATTGCCGACGGTGCGAAGGCGCATGGCGTCGACTTGGATGTTTATGACATTGTCGCGCTCAATGCGTTCGAGGAAGTCCCGGATTATTACGTCCCCTGGCTGAATAAACATGAAAAGCAAGCCCATTTGCCGAAGCTGAAGGCGCCGGGAAATTGCAGCGCGTTCATCGCTACCGGCAACTACACCAAGGATCATCAGATTGTAATCGCGCACAATAACTGGACGAGCTATCTCGCCGGCGAGCGCTGGGTGGTCGTTTTCGATATTTTGCCGCAGCACGGCCAGCGCATTCTAATGGACGGTTTTCCCGGTGTGATCACGAGCGATGATGATTTCGGCGTGAACGCCGCCGGAATCATGATTACCGAAACCACCATCACGCAATTCGAAGGCTGGGATTCAAAGGGCAAGCCGGAGTTCATGCGCTCACGCAAGGCGCTGCAATATGCCGAGAGCATCGACGACTACGCGCGCATCATCAAGGAAGGAAACAATGGCGGGTACGCCAACGACTGGCTGATTGGCGACCGCAAGACGGGTGAGATTGCGTATCTCGAGCTTGGCCTGAAGAACACACCGATGTGGCGCACGAAAGATGGATATTTCGTGAGCTCAAATTTTCCGCGTGACCCTAAGCTGATTCGCGAAGAGACAGACGGCTTCGATCCCAACGATATGTCTTCGTCGATGAATGCGCGGCATGTCCGTGCGGATGAACTGGTGCAGCACGCCAAAGGAACAATCGACGTGGAAATGGCGGAAGATTTTCTCTCGGATCACTTCGATAGTTTTGAAAAGAAGCAGCAGCCGGACGAGCGCTCGCTTTGCGGCCATGTGGATGCTTCGTCCCGCGGCGCACAGCAGTGGGGATGGGAAGCGTACAACCCCGGCGGAGCGGTGCAGGGGAAGGCCACCGACAGCAAGATGGCCGCGAATATGAGCTTCGTGGCGCGCGCCGGTCATCCTTGCGGGGCAGATTTTGTGGCGGCTGATTTCCTTGAGCAGCATCCGGAATACGCTTGGCAGAAGCCGTTGCTTCATGACATGAAAGCTGGGCCGTGGACCACATTTCAAGCGGGGCAAACCAAATGAAAGAAACACCGCAGCAATACACGCAGCGAATCGTAGGCCATACAGAAGGGAAACAGCCGCTGGCCGTGCAGGCGGCTACCGCAAAAAAACTTGAGCGTTTGATTAAAGGCGTCCCTGCGGCCAAGTTGCGCAAGCGTCCGGCTCCCGATAAGTGGTCGGTAAGCGAGATATTGGCGCATCTGAGCGAGACCGAGATCGTCGGCGGCTTTCGCATGAGGCTGATTCTCGGCGCGCCCGGCACGGCGATTGTGGCTTTCGATCAGGATGCGTGGGTGAAGAGCGGTCACTATGAGAAACGTGATCCACGCAAATCGCTTGAGCTGTTTCGTACTGTGCGCGAGGGGAATCTCGCGTTACTGAAATCTCTAACCCCGGAACAGTGGAAGCATTACGGAATGCACGCCGAACGTGGGCAGGAGACGATCGAGCATCTGGTGCGCATGTTTGCCGGGCACGACCTCAATCACATACAGCAAATTGGACGGATATTGACAGGGAAGTGAACTCATTTTCATCCAAGCTGTAATCCGTTAACCTCAGAAACAATTCCGATAGTCAGCTGCTGAAAATCCGCGCTGGGCGAGATGCGAAGCGTGCTACCGTCAGGCTAGATCTGACTTGGCTCTCTCGAAGAGCCGGAACCAGCGAGGCAGCTCGCCATGATAACCAAGGCTTGTATGAACACAAGGTGCCCAGCCTACGCGCACTTTGTTTATACCGTCGCGATGCGTTGCGTTCTTTGCCGGTGGGATCTGAAAAGCGCGCAGAGAGTGAGCGACGGGGTGGGGGATGGCTTCAACAGCACGAGCGCCAGAGGAGCATCCGGGTCGGGAAAAGCCCGAAGAACGCATGCCAGCCGGTAAAAAGTATGGCGGAGAGGGTGGGATTTGAACCCACGATACCCGTTAAGGTATGTCCGCTTTCGAGGCGGATCGTTTCAACCACTCACGCACCTCTCCGCGTAAAAACTTCAATTTTTAGCGATGGCTTCTGAAAAACTCCTGCAAAACTTCAGCGCAACGTCCTGCGAGCACCCCGCTGCAAACATCAATCCGGTGATTAAGTTTTGGATGGTCCAGCAACTGCATCACGGACCGAACGGCCCCGGCTTTTACATCGTCTGCGCCGTAAATCAGGCGCTTAATGCGCGCATGCACCATCGCTCCAGCGCACATAGCGCACGGTTCAATTGTAACAAACAGGTCGCAGTCCGCCAGACGATGGTTACCGACGGTTATTCCGGCCTCGCGCAGCGCAACGATTTCGGCATGAGCCGTGGGATCATGCTCGCCGATATTGCGGTTCCATCCGCGGCCGACGATTTGTTGCCCCAGGACCACCACGGCTCCAACGGGCACTTCACCAGCTTCAAGGGCGCGCTGCGCGGAACGCAGCGCTTCCTCCATCCAGAGTTCGTCGTTGGGAGTGGTCACCGGAAGGCCTCGGATTGCAGGGTAACACTGCCGATCAGATTAGGCTTAACACGGTGCGTACCACGTCGGGTACCAGCGCTCGGACGAGCGCTGGTACAACAATCATAACCACTGGATAAGCCATTACGATAAGCGGAATCGCCAGCGTGACTCGGGTTTTCGGAGTTAGTTTTGCAAGGTGGTCTCGCATGACATCCTCGTATTATGGGGTACGCGAACCAGGCAATAAAAGTTCCGTGGGCAGCTGGCAATCGACAACTGGCAACCGCAACTCTCAAGTGGTATGCTTACCCGGTTATGGCGATGCCAAACCTGCTGCGCAAGATTTTTCTGGTCGACCTTCTACAGGGATTGAGGGTGACCTTCCGCTATCAGGACCCCAAGGAAATCTACACCGAGCAATATCCGTTGGAGCGGCCGCAGGTGGCCGAGCGCTACCGTGGGGCGCCGCGGCTCAATGTCAATCCTGATACCGACGAAACCATGTGCATTGCCTGCGACCTGTGTGCGCTGGCTTGCCCGGAGAATCTGATCGTGGTTTCGAGTGCGCGTAACGAGCAGACCCGTCGCAAAGAGCTTACCAATTTCACTTACGATTTGAGCCGGTGCATGTTCTGCGGGCTCTGCGAAGATGCGTGCCCTGTGGACGCGTTGGAACTTACGCAGGATTTTGAACTCGCCAGCTATACCCGCGAAGGTTGGATCTGGGACCGCAAGACGCTGGAACAAGGTCCACAGCCCACGCAATACCGGAAGTAGTTTTTCTGCTGGTAATCTCTCCCATTTCAGGGAGCACTCGGAGATATCAAGCGCCAGCAGCGCTAAGCTATGGGAATTTTCGACACTTTTCGCAAAGAAGAAGTCACGGGAACCAAAGTTCTGGTGGGCCAGCTCACGACTAAATTTGATGAACACCTGAAATCTGATCTGCGGGTTTACAAGCGGTTTTATCCCGCCGCTTCGAGCGCGACATTTACTACCGTCGCGGAGTTGCGTGGCGCGGTCGGCCACAACTATGACGTACTGCATCTTTTTTGCGAGATAGGCCGTGATGGCGCGATTGTCGATGCTTCCGGTGATCGTTTAACCGGCGCGGATTTGCTGAAGTCGGCGGCGGATTCAGGTGTGAAATTATTGTGGATCGGCAACGACAACGCGCACGAAGCTTACGATGCCGGGTTCAAACTCAAGGGCCTCAAGATGAATGTAGTGCTTACGTTGCGCCGCCTGGGGCCAAACACGTCATTCTTCCTCGACAACCTGCTCGGGAAAATGCAGACTGGCGATACATTCGCGAAAGCCTGGGACGTGGCTTCTCATCCTGAGGGCAAGTCCGTTCAGCCTGATGTGCCGCATATCATCTCGTGCATTGGAAGAGGTTCGGTAGTCTTGAAGTAATTGTTGAACGAGAGCGGTAAAGTACAGCCTCCGACATTCACAAATCTAAGGTTGTTGTTTACAGGCTTGCTACGGCATCACATGCCAAAGCCTAAGGCATCCGCCGGATATTGGTTCCTACTCCACAGGCGCAGACTCAACTATAGATTCCTTCTAGTAGCGCACTCCGCTGGCACTCGAAGGAATCTGAGAAAAATTCCAGGCTGGAGGCTTTTATTATGTCAGCGAAAAAAATTACTTTGATGTCCGTACTGCTGCTTTGCGCGACTTGGGTTGTAGCGCAACACGCGCCAGCCGGAGGAACTGCGCCAGCAGGCGGCACCGCGACGCCGGGACAAACATCGCCCACTACGCCGCCCACCGGAAGCACAGGACAACCACCTACAAGCAACACGACTCCGCCCCCGACGAGTGCTCAGCCACCCTCGAATACCCCGGGTTCGAATCCAACGAACCCCAACACGCCGAACAACACTACGCAGCCGCCGACGACAAATCCGAACAACCCTAACCCCGGCACGACGCCTAACGGAAATCAGACTACGCCGGGAACTACAAATCCAAATACAGCGCCGAATGGCGGGTCTACAAGTCCGGATACGTCGAATCCGGGATCAAACCCCGGCACCTCGAATCCGGGCTCAAATCCGGGCACATCGAATCCCGGCGGCTCGACTTCGCCTTCCGGACCAGGACGTTAAGAGTACTAAGCAGCTTTTCTAATCCTCCTCAAGTTACGGGCCTTGATTTTTAAGGCCCGTATTTTTTGCTTACTAGTGAGACCCGACGTAGTTCATGAAGAGAACGTACGCACTGTCACCACCTCTAAATCCGAACAAAATCGTATACACCCATTTACGGTTGCTACGACTTCCAGAGCACCGAACGCATAGATATGGAGATCACCGTTGGTGCGAAATAGACCGCTCCATGCGCAGTTTGGCTGGAATAGAGGCGTCGCAAGGAGTGCAACGCAGTTAGTCCGGATTAAGCTAGGGAAGTTAACCGCGAGTCCGGATTGGAAACCCGGACTCGCGCGAACGGAAGAACTTCAGAAAATCTTAGCGTTTACCAACGGCGTGGCCGCGGCCATCGCGCACTTCGTTGCTTTTGAAGTGGGAAATTTTATCCAGCCGTCTTCCCGGCTCGGGTTTGTCACCACGGGCTGGATGCGGTCCGTTATAGCCGTGCTCAGGATGGAAGCGGTTATTGACATGGCCGTGGAAGCCCTCAGGGCCATGAAACCATGGGCCTGCGCCGATGAAAACCCCGCCGGTAAACCACTCGGGACCATAATAGCCATAGGGTGCGCAATCGTAGGGTGCGACGTCATAGTAGCCGTAAGGACATTCGGGGGCGACTCCGATGTTGACGGATACCTGAGCTTGAGATTTAGGAGTGGTTACAGCAAAGCAGAGTGCGATGACAGCAGCTAGCAAAGACAGCTTAAGTCCATTCATTGATTGTCCTCATCGTGCGGATTTGTTTTCGACATCTGTGGACATTTTTGGATTGAGCAGCATTCAAGGAGCTTCAATACGATTCTATATTGCAGCCAAGGGTTGACTGGATAATACGCATGTCGCTAAAACAAATTAATTATTGGAGAACTAAACTGACGGCTGTTGCTGCGTCATGCAATGCATCGTGCCCAAGCCCCAGACAAGATCGCCAGAGTAGATCGGAACGATTTCGCGTGTCGGAAAAAGTTCTGTAAGCGTGTTCAGCGCAATGCGATCATTGGGGTCGTTGAAGACGGGCACGAGCACAACGCCATTGGCGATATAGAAATTGGCGTAGCTCGCGGGGAGCCGGCGTTTTTCGAAGATGACCGGAGCGGGCAGGGGAATTTCAACGACGTTCAACCGCTTGCCATCCTGATCGCGCGCTGATTTCAGACGGCGAAGATTCTCACGCAGCGGCTTGTGATTCACGTCTTTTGGATTGTTTTCGACTACAGTGACAACTGTGTCGACAGCGACGAATCGCGTCAGGTCGTCGACGTGGCCGTGGGTATCGTCGCCAGAGATGCCTTTGCCCAGCCAGATTGTGTGAGATGCACCAAGGTAGTCCGCGAAAATTTTTTCGTAATCTCTGCGCGACAGACCGGGATTGCGCTGCTGCACTTTGCTGAGCAGGCACTCTTCGGTGGTGAGGATCGTGCCGCAGCCGTTAACGTCAATGGAGCCGCCTTCAAGGACAACGCGCGTGTTGTTTTGGGCAGGACGGATTTCTTTGGTTTTTGTTACTTCGGACATCAGCCCACCGATTTTGTCGTCAAAGCGCCAGTTGGAATATTTAGCCCAGGCGTTAAAGCGGAAATTTATCGCGAAAGCGTGCCCCCCACAGGCTAAAGCCGGGTCTTCTTTTAGACCTTCATTGGTGTCAGTGAACTCGTGCCCTTCCCGGTTTTTGTGTGGGGGCAGTCGCCCATTCCGCAGGCTCAGGGCAGGCTCTCGGCTGTCCGGACGGGCGAAGCCCGGGTCTGCCGGCGCAACGAAAATACATCCCGAATCGCGCAGCCAAATTCGATTCGTGGGCCAGCGATGAAAGCGTACGTTAGAAGAGAGTGCATTTGCACGAGCAAGAATCTTGCGGACTTGGCGTTCTGCAGCCGCGTCATTCACGATCAACTCGACCCGCTCATGGCGCGCTAAATTGCGAATGATCTCCGTGCAGACCCACGGAACCGGCTCGAACTTGCCCGGCCAATCGCCGTGGTAGTGCGGCCAAGCAAGCCACGTGGCCGCGTGGGGTTCCCACTCAGCGGGCATGCGGTAGCTAAAGGTTACCGGTTCAGCATCTGAAATGCTCTGGGAAGAAATGGAGCAGGGCATCAACGTAGTTTATTGCATGGTCTGATAATCCGCACACGGAGTCTGAGCCTGATCTTGATCTTGGCGAACTGATTTTTTTGCTCGATGAGCTTAATCGCGATCTAATGTAAATCTGCTGAAGGTAGGTCACAACCTGCCACCTGCGCGACGTGAAGGAGGCGAATGTCGCGTTGGGGCTTCCCGTTTGGGTCAATAGGTTCTAACTTTAGTTTAGCCATCTTGGTGACTGGTTGAGCCGGTTGCAAGGTAACTACAAGCTGGTTCTTGACTGCAGCCATTAGCTCTACCATTGCTTCAGATACTTTTGAGGAAGACGGCGGATACTCGATCAGACCGCCTGTATCCGTGGGGATTTTCTTGAAGTATCTTCGGCGAAGATTGCGTTCGCGGTCGTAGTCAAGAACGAGGGCGAATACCGATGGGGAAGAAGCACGTATGAGAAGTGGGACGGTGGCCTCAGACGAATGGATGCTCGCATTGTCTTCTCCGTCGCTGATTACGACTATCGCAGCGTTGGCAGCCTTCAGACTATTAGCTATCTCAATCAACGAGTCGTAAAGAGCCGTTCCGCCGGATTGCAGTGAATCGGGTGACAACTGTTCGAGCAAGTGTCGGCTCTGGGAACGACCTGTCGCGTAACCCCGAATTCTGTCTTGGAACCAAGCGACGTCAAAGTTCTCTCCCGCCCCTTCCATCAATTGTTTGGCTGCTGCCATGGACGGGCCCCAAACTCTTTTCATGCTGCTGCTCGCATCGAGCAACAAAACTATCCTTTGATCCTTACCAGGGGAAATGGAGCTGATCTTTGCTGGCGTTCCGCCAATTTCCGCGCGCAACCGATCCACAGTCAGGTTAACCAAAGGTAGCCCTTGTTTGTCGAGCGCACGAATTGACGTGCTTACCGGACAAGCCTGAGTGCGTGCAATTTGCGCGGTCGCACCGACGAGGAACACAATCGTTATGCAAGCTCTTTTCAAAAGTGCATCTCACTCGGCCAGTATAGCTATTGATTGTTCTAACCAGCTCGCCTACACCATTAACCGATTTCACCGTCCGTCGAGCAAACGGCTTGAAATCGGCGCGTAGGCGTCAATGCGTCGGTCGCGCAGGAACGGCCAATTCCGCCGCACATCTTCCAGTGCCTTCAAATCCACATCGCCGATCAGAATTTCCTCGCGGTCATGCGAGCCTTCCGCGATCACACGCCCGAATGGATCGCAGAAAAACGATCCGCCCCAGAACTCCAATCCCGTGCCCGCAGTCGATTTTCCACGCACATTGCCCGTCTCGAAGCCCACCCGGTTTACCACCGCAACATAAACCCCGTTAGCAATGGCGTGAGCGCGCTGGATGGTGCGCCATGCGTCGTGCTGGGCCACGCCGAATTCCGCCTTCTCTGCCGGATGCCAGCCAATCGCCGTCGGATAAAACAACACCGACGCGCCTTGCAGCGCCGTCAGCCGCGCTCCTTCTGGAAACCACTGGTCCCAGCAGACCAGTGTGCCCAGCTTGCCCGCGCTGGTATCGAGCGCGCGAAATCCCAGATCGCCGGGAGTGAAGTAGAATTTTTCGTAATAGAGCGGGTCGTCCGGGATGTGCATCTTGCGGTAGAGTCCGCTGAGCGAGCCATCGGAATCGAAGATCGCCGCCGTGTTGTGATAGATTCCGGGCGCTCGCTTTTCGAACAGCGACGCGATCACCACCACGCCATGCTGCCGCGCCGCATCGGCCAGTTTTTCGCTGGCAGGGCCGGGAATCGGCTCAGCCAAATCGAACAGCGCGTGGTCTTCGCGCTGGCAGAAATACTGCGTCTGAAACAATTCCGGCAGGCACACGACTTTCGCGCCGCGTCCCGCAGCCTCAGCCGTGCGTTCGAGAGCTTTCAGCAGATTCTGTTCCGGCTCCGGCCCGCAGGACATCTGCACCAGGGCCACGCGAAATTTATCGGGGGGCAAGCGTGCTACCTCTGAGACAAATATAGCATTCTGCGCAGAGCCGTCCCATCAGCGAGATCCAGACAAGTGTCGCACTCAAACGTTCGTCCGTTGCTGCGTGGCATCCTTTAACATTCTTCCTGTAAAGTAGTGAGTCGGGATAATTGGACTTGAGCTGGGAGGCATCGTCTTGAAACAGGGCAATCATAGCGGGCATTCTACGGGGAAAACTCACGGTAACGCCGGAGCCGGAGGCGACGGTAAAGATCGTCATCTGCATAATCCGATCGAGGATCGCCTGATTCCGCTGGAGCCGCTCGATCTGACCAAGGTGAAGTCGATCGACGACCTGGTGCGGGCGATGTCGAAGACCGCTTTTACCGGACGGCAGCTGGGCGAGGCCGCAGACGTGCTGGAAGCGATGGCGCGTGACGAAGAATGTTTCGTCGTCATGACGCTCTCGGGCGCCATGACCGTAGCCAAACAAGGGCTCATCGTGACGGAGTTGATCGACCGTGGCATTGTGAATGCCGTGGTTTCCACCGGAGCGCTGATGGCTCACGGTTTGGTCGAAGCCACGGGCCGCGCGCACTTCCGCTACAACCCCGAGGTTTCCGACGTTGAGCTTTACGAGCAGGGTTACAACCGCGTTTACGACACGCTGGAGCCTGAGCAGAACCTCGATGACGTGGAAGAAGTCATGTCGGCTGTGCTCGAAGGCTGGGACCACAATGAGGTGATGTGCTCCTATAAGCTGAATCACGCCATGGGAGCGTATCTGGCGAAGCATTCCGGCGAGCAGCGGGGCATATTGAAGTCGGCGCATGAGATGGGTGTTCCGGTATTTGTGCCTGCGTTCAGCGATTCAGAATTGGGTTTGGACACGGCATTAAACAATCGTCTGCGCGAATCGACCGGACGGCACAAGATTCGCTTCGACCCATTTGAAGACTTGGAGCACTTTGCGGCCACGCTGCTGCGGCAGAAAAAGCTTGGCATCATCACCATCGGAGGCGGCGTGCCGCGCAACTGGTCGCAGCAGTTCGGTCCATTCTGCGAGTTGCGGCACCGTCGGCTGGGCGAGAATGTTCCCCTGAAGCGCTATCACTACGGCCTGCGGATTTGCCCGGAGCCGGTCTACTGGGGCGGATTGTCAGGCAGCCCCTACAGTGAGGCGATTTCGTGGGGCAAGTTCGTGCCTCCGGCGGAAGGCGGTAGATTTGGGGAAGTGTTTGTGGATGCAACAGTCGGCCTGCCGTTGATTGTTGCCGCAGTTTTTGAGCGGCTGGATAAGAAGGGAAGTAAGGCGGGGAAGGCTAAGACGGCGGCGGCGGCGAAGAGGTAAAAGTGCGAACTTTGAATTGCGGGTGATCTGTAGGCTGAGGGCGGCTGTCCCTACATTTGTGCGGTTTAGGCTCCGGCTTCCTGTGGGTCCGGGGATGAAAGACTGCCTTCCCGGCTCTTGCGGTAGAGCGGCGCAAGAATATTGTTCGCCAAAACTTGAGATTCCGCTTCCACCCAGTCTTGCAGGGCTTGGCCTTCGGCTTGGCCGCGCTGGTCGTAAAGATGCTGCGCGTGCAACCGGATCTTCCTCTCCAGCGCCTCGGTCAAAAGCGCTTGCTGCTGTTTCCTACGGGTATCGCTATCCACAACTACTCCTTGGGTCTAAATAGATTTTACTTTCCATCTCTTATGATAAGGCAAAACTGTTAACGGAAGATTACATTGGGGAGGGCTGAGGGGTTACTAAAGTATAAGTATAGCACAGGGGGCTGAATGCATTTGCCACTAGCCTTGGTGAAACGTCTCAAACCTTTGAAAAAATGCTACTTAGCCGATTTAACCGAGGTCAGCATCTCGCGCCGCAGAATGGCGTTGATTCGGGACTGGTAGCCCTTCCCCTGAGCTTTAAGCCAGTTCAGTACATCAGCATCCACGCGCGGCAATCTGCTGCTTTCGTGGGCGATAAAAATGCCCACGGCGGGTGTGCTTCCACTGTTCATCCGTCATTTCCGGAATGTCGCTGGTGTCAATCTCGCTGTCGGGACGAGCCGCCAGCGCCTTCAGTTTGGCTCGATCCGCTTTCGTCAACCGGGGCGGGGTTTCCGGCGTGGAGAACATTTTCGTGGTCATATTATTTTATTTATTGCAGCCTTCAATGGTGCCTTTGGGCTGCCCAGATCAATGGAAGAGCGATAGCGGGTAAAAGGGTCAAGCTGGCCGAGAAGATCAGGCCGACACGGAAAACCTTCCCACGCATTCTTTCGGTTTGGGCCGTATCTCCCCAATCCAAAGAATTTCCGTGATCCATCCTAGGGTGTAACAGAGGTTTGCGGCGATTGCATAAAGGATAATTACGATGAGTGGGTTGCCGAAGTTGGCATCCGGCCCAGACAGCCGACTTCCCGCAAAGGCAACGATAGCGCCAGATACGAGTCCGACCGAAAGTATCAAGAGGTTAAATGGAACTCGCCGAATTTCCCACCATGCGATTGCATCCCATGGGCGTTTCATGGTCGTTAGCTACCGCCCCATTATCCTCTGTCGTGTGCAGAGAGAAGACCGGCCAATTCCATTCTTCTAATCAAAAATCAAAACCGCCGAAGCAATCACAGTAGTCCACAACCCGCGCTTATCTCCTACAGCCGATTGCGTAACGTTTGCCGTGCGGACGATCTTGTTCGACAGCCGATATATCTGCTTTTTCTCGTCCCAGGAGCGATCGGGATCGAACTCCACATTCAGCGTAGTCGCCAGCATTTCAGCGGCTAGTTCTTCGGCGTATTCTCCGGCGGCGTCTTCGGTCTCGCCGAAGGAGTGATGCTCACTTAGGTACCCGTAAGTATTTTTGTCGGCAGGAATCGCCACGCCGATCGACGAAGCCAGCAGGCGGTGAGCTTCGTGGGTGGAATTTTCAGCGACCACGGCGAAGACGACCTCGCCGGGGCTGAGGTACTTCACGCCCTCTTTGCGGGCCAGCATTTTGCAGTTCGGCGGGAAGATGGAGGAGACGCGAACCAGGTTTTGCGCGGCGATCCCCGCGTCGCGGAGGGCCAATTCGAATGACGTTAAACGCTCGCGGTGTTTTCCGACTCCCTTGGTGAAAAACATCCGTTTGGGAACCATGTCTTTGCCCAACGCTTACCCTCCAGCATGCAATTGATGATATTGAGAATGCACAATTTAACACAATGGTTTGTAAAGAAAGTATGAATTTCCTCGCAGAGCGAAAAAAAAACGGGAAAGCCGCTGGCGCGGATTCCCGTTTTTCATTGCCCGGTCCTTGTTTGGGGGAGGGCGCCGGGCAAAACGGAACTCAATGTATCACAAGAACCGACTACTTGCGCAAGAGAATCGTGGCTGTTCGGTTTTTCGAACAAGCGTGACCCGAAATCACTTTGCCGCAACCGAACTGACCTCAATTGTGTCGCCATCGAGGGTGCCGGTGACCGTAGCGGTCTTGCCGGCCTGCTTGTCGAGCGTGGCCAGCGCGGCTTTGTCAGCAGTATCCAGCGTATAAATTTTCTCGCCGACGATCAGCGCGAACTTGGATCCATGAGCTACGCAGGCGCGCGTACACTCCGCCGCCGGCTCGTCTTCCATGTGCTTCCTGCCGCACATTGCATCGCCCACCTCGCCGGTGAAGGTTTGTTTGCTGCTCGCCGCCGAAGCGTGGACGCTGACAAATACGATCAGGGAAAATAAGGCCGCTGCCGTTGCCGTAAACCACCAAGACTTACGATTCATTGAAGAGTTTCTCCTTGGAACAAGTCGTAACCTACAACACCAGAATCAAGACATAATTCTAATTTATCGCCTACAACGCGTATGTGGGTGGAGTTCACTGCGGTGCTTTTGCCGTGTATTGCAGATCCACATCAACCATTTTCTCTCGCGCTATAGCGGTCACATGGCTCGATACCTCCCAATCCATGGTCGGGGGCAGCAGCTTTCTGGCTTGCGGCAGGAATTCTTTGAGGTAATTTGCGTCGTAAATATCGCCGGGGCGAAGTCTCCAGATAGCACGCAGGCGAGCGGTAAGGTTGTTGTCGATGCCACGGAATTCCAGTTCGCCCATGCGGTAAACCGCTCCCTCATTAACCGCTAGCCGATAAGAAACGGTGGCCGCCGCGTCGTCATATTCAGCGTTGGCTTTGATGGTGGCGGTGACGTATCCGCGGGAGCCGTAAAGTTGCTGCACGGCTCTCAGGTCATTCTCCAGTTGGACCGTATTGGCAGGCTGACCCGCCTTGGCGTGGATCAGTGGCTGGAGTTGCTCCGAGGGCATGTTTGCATTGCCTGTCCAATTCCATCCTTCCAGCTTATATTGCGCATCCGGAGTTACGGCCAGCGTCACGTCCACAAACGTTATTTCGCTTTTATCGTCCACGGCATCCGGCGATGTCGCTTTGACCACCTTTGGCTGCGGCGGAGCGCAAGCCACCTTGAGATAACCACGCTCGTGGTAGACGGGGAGAACGGTGCGTTCGACGAAATCGTGCAAAAGGGCGCGGTAGTAATCGCGATTGGCAAGCTTGTCCGCCGCAGCCTGGATTTCCTTTAATTCGCTGCCGCTCGCGCCGGGAAAATCCAGGTGATGAATCCGGATTACGATATTCGCGACCGTGTAGTTGAAGGCGTTTAGCTTGCCGTTTGCATCGTTGCCGCGCAGGTATTCAACATGGCCGGGAACATTGTTTTCCACCAGCAGAGCCTGGAGCACATCGGAAACCTGATCGGGCAGGCGGCCCGAAGTAGGCAATTCTCCGTCGAAGAGCGGAACCCGCTCATGCACCTTCTCGAGCAGTTCCTGGTCGGGAAACCAAACGAAATCGGAAAAGTGGGCCGGTACGAACCTATCGGCGTCGGTGACCTGAAAAGCGAGTTTGGTGCCGGCCGAAGAATAAGTAAAGGTGTAGGAAATTTCGCCAAAGGCTCCACTCTCGCCCAATTGCCGCGCAGCTTTGCGAAAATCCTCATCGCTCACGGTTGCTCCCAGAGGAAGGCCGCATGCTGTGGCAATGTCCTTTTGCGAAAACCGCTTGCTGCCGGACACCTTCACGTCAATCAGCTTGCGGTCAGAGGGTGGAATGGAACTGGCTGAGGGTTGAGTTTGGGAAGAAGAAAACGGACGGAGCAGACAGAAAAATAGGATGAAAAAATGTACGCGCACAAGTGGGAGTTCGGGTTTCGTCTGCCGGGCTGAATGCATTGCTGCCTGTATGTTACGGCAGTTGCAAGCGCCCGGCCAGCGGTACACGTCGATTTTACGGCTTCAATTGGTTTTCAATGGCGGAAGTCACTTCTTTCGAATCTGGCGTCACCGCAGGTTCAAAGCGCTGAATGACATGGCCGTTGCGGTCCACCAGAAACTTGGTGAAATTCCACTTGATATCGCCGCGGAGGGCAGGAGCGGTATCCTTGGTCAAATAAGCATAGAGCGGCGCTTGATCGGAACCCTTCACAGAAATTTTGGCGTACATGGGAAAGGTCACGCTGTATTTGCGGGTGCAGAAGGTTTTGATTTCTTCGTTCGTTCCCGGCTCCTGCGCGCCAAAATTGTTAGCTGGGAAGCCGAGGATCACGAATCCCTGATCCTTGTATTTCTCGTACGTCGATTCCAAAGCGCTGTATTGCGGTGTGTATCCACACTGGCTGGCTACATTAACTACAAGAATTACTTTCCCCTTGTAGTCGGCCAGCGGAGCCGGTTTGCCATCGATGGAGTTGAGAGTGAAGCCATAGAATCCCGGCGATGCCAGTAAAGATCCAGCCATAATCAGCAAAGCTCCGCACATGAGATAGGCACGAACGCGAAACAGCGAGCGAAGAAAGGACGAGGGCATCGAACGCTCCAGATTGTCTTTGATTTACGGAAAATCTGCCTTGAGAATAGCGGTCGACGGAAAGGGGCGCAATGGGGTAATTGTAAAATCTTGACTCCGAGACATAATGCGAACCAAGGGAGTTCGGCTTCTTAAACGTAGGAATGCAGAGCAGGGGTGTCGAACTGTCAGAGTGATTGGCTTAGGGCGGTAGCTTTGCCGTTAGTTTTGACTACTCTCTCGATCAGTTTGAACCTGACCGATTCGAGCGGTTTGCAAGATTCGTCGCTATTGGTCGCGTCCGTCAAGCCTTCCTCAATGGCATCCAGCGCTTGTCCGGAGCGTCCGAGAACGATCAGCAGGTATTTTTGGGCAATGGGACGGTCCGCCGGATGAATCAGCTCCCACCAGCGACGGATCGACTCTTGTACCTCAACTTCCGACTTTTCGCCAACGACAAGGGTGTCGATCAGCCGGTACACCTTGCTCTTGATCGCCTGATAAGAAACAGATACTTCCTGTGGCATCGTGGCTCCAGGGCTCGTAGTATGTATTGATTAGCAATCCTCCATCCAAACCGTAGGTGGTTGACAGCGCAAGTCCTTGCAATCATCTTTCATATTTAGCGATTCTATGAATGGTATAAATCGAAAACCAGAATATGAATTCTGGGAGCAATATTCCACAACCCTAGCCCGAACGTACAACAGACAGACCTGAACGTACAATGCATTGCAGAAAATCAGTCTCAAGTGAGTTCAGACAAGTCCCCCGGTTTTTGTTGCGACAGGTTACAATGTCCCGCTCCCTGAGCACGTTGGCGCACCTTCCGCAAGGCCGAAGACGGTAACGTACACGGGAGCTGGCTAGTTTTTGATAGAGCCATATTCACCGGAGGCGGGATGAAAACATCGCTGTGGATTCTTGTATTTCCTCTATTCACCCTCATGTTATGCGGAGCGCAGAGCGCGCCGACTGCTGCTGGCAACTCGCAAAACTCGGGAACGCAAAGTTCTGCAGTCACGATCTCTCAATCCGAAGATCGAATGTTTTTCCCCAAAGACATGTTCTGGGGGTGGGCGCAATTCGATCTCGCGCCCCCGCACAACGAAATCGACCCCAACATCTGCGCCGGAAACGCCGGCCAATACGGCGGTGTCAACGCCCCGTGCAGCATGTTCGCGCGCTATATGCTCTCCGGAATGCTCGAGGTGCGGCCGTTTGGCCGGGGTGAGTTGCGGAGGTTCATGGTATTTGGCGCGCCGTCGTTTTTATTCGGCAAGACGATTCCTCAGACCCTTTACACCTGGTCACCTGACGCCATCGGCATCGAGCATTCTTGGGGCGCAGGTATCTACATTGGCAAAGGATTCGAGTTTCGCGTGACCCAGCATTTCCTCTTCGATCGGCTAGGAGCGCGCGATACCAATCTAGGAGTTGCCGATCTTGGTAACAACGGTCCCTGGGGGCGCTATATGACGGTGGGTGTGCGGAAGTCCTTCGGAACAAGACGGTGGTGAAGTCCATCTCAGCGTCCTGCGGCGGAATTTTTCAGTATCTCCGCGATTGAACTTTCCACTTAGTGAATCAAAATTCGATAAGCGCGGAGAACGCCGAGAACCATCGCGGAGGCTTGCTTTGAATTTCTTAAATTGCCGGGTTTACTTTTCAGAGTGAATAAGTGCTGTTCGAAACCCGATGATTCTCTATAATGAAAGGTTTTCATAACTAAGGTGAAACTCACAGGGAGGCTCCTCGATGTCGGGCTCTTATAACGGTGTGGCTGTACCCTCAAACGGCAAGAAAATCAGCTATGCAAGCGGCACGTACGATGTGCCCGATAATCCCATCGTCCCGTTTATCGAAGGCGACGGCACTGGCCGCGACATCTGGAAAGCCTCGCTGCGCGTCTTCGATGCGGCCGTGGAAAAAGCTTACAAAGGCAAGCGCCGCGTCGCGTGGTACGAAGTGTTCGCCGGAGAAAAAGCCAAGGCGAAATTCGACAACTGGCTACCCGATGACACAGTGGATGCAGTGCGCGAATTCCGCGTGGCTATCAAAGGTCCGCTGACCACGCCTGTCGGCGGCGGCATTCGTTCCCTCAATGTCGCCCTGCGCCAGATTCTCGATCTCTATTCCTGCGTGCGCCCGGTGAAGTATTACAAAGGCGTGCCATCTCCCGTAAAGCATCCCGAGCGCATGGACGTGGTGATCTTCCGGGAAAACACGGAAGACGTTTACATCGGCATCGAGTGGGAGGAGGGAACTGCCGAGTGCGCGAAGCTGATTGAATTTATCAACAAAGACATGTTGAAGAACGGCAAGAAGCAGATTCGCCTCGACTCCGGCGTCGGCATCAAGCCAATTTCGATTACTGGGACCAAGCGCCTGGTGCGTATGGCAATTCAGCATGCGCTGGAAACCGGACGCAAGACCGTTACGCTGGTGCACAAAGGCAACATCCAGAAATTCACCGAAGGCGCGTTTCGCAAATGGGGATATGAACTCGCCACTGAAGAGTTTCGCGATAAAGTTGTCACCGAGCGCGAAAGCTGGATCATCGACAACAAAGATAAGAATCCGAATTTGACCATCGCGCAGAATGCCGAATCGGTTGAACCCGGCATGGAATTCGCTCCGCCGGCGTTCCGCCAATCGGTGGAAGCAGAAGTGAAAGATGTGTTGGACAAGATTTATGCGACCCACGGTAACGGCCAATGGAAGAAAAAAATTATGGTCAACGACCGGATTGCCGATTCCATCTTTCAGCAGATCGTAACGCGCCCAGAGGAATATTCCGTGCTGGCCACGCCTAATCTAAACGGTGACTACATTTCCGACGCCGCCGCAGCGCAAGTAGGCGGTCTGGGCATTGCCCCGGGTGCGAATATCGGAGACGGTTATGCCATTTTCGAGGCGACGCATGGCACCGCTCCGAAATACGCCGATAAAGATGTGATCAATCCTGGCTCGGTGCTGCTCTCCGGCGTAATGATGTTCCGCCATCTGGGCTGGAACGAAGCCGCCGATCTGATCGAAGGCGGCATGGAGCGCACCATCCAGCAGAAAAAAGTCACATACGATTTCGAGCGCCTAATGGAAGGCGCGACCAAAGTAAAAACCAGTCGGTTCGCGGATCATATTATCGAGAACATGGGAGCGGCCGTGCTGGTGTGAAAGAGCACTTAGCATTCAGCCCACGAAAGTTTGTCATTAGTTTGTCATTCCGAGCGTAGCGAGGAATCTGGTTCTTGCTGGCAGCGTCAGGAAGGTTCAAGGGCTGAATGCTAAATGCTAAAAGCTATTTTGAAAGGACTCATTCATGCGTAAGAAAGTAACTATAGTAGGTTCCGGCAACGTAGGCGCAACCGCGGCTCACTGGATCGCCGCCAAAGAGCTCGCCGACGTTGTTCTCATCGACATCATTGAAGGCGTGCCGCAGGGCAAAGGCCTCGACCTGCTCGAAGCCATGCCCATCGAGAAGCGCGACTCTTACATCTCTGGCACCAATGATTACAGAGACACCGCGAACTCCGACATCGTAGTCATCACCGCCGGAATCCCGCGCAAGCCGGGGATGAGCCGCGACGACTTGCTCAACACGAACTACAAAATCATGAGCGCAGTGGTGGGTGAAGTGGTAAAGAATTCGCCAAACTGCATCCTGATCATCGTCTCGAACCCGCTCGATGCCATGGCGCAGGCCGCCTTCAAACTCAGCGGCTTTCCCCGCGAGCGTGTCATCGGCATGGCCGGAGTGCTCGACTCCGCCCGCTTCCGCGCCTTCATCGCCGACGAACTAAAGGTCAGCGTGGAGAATGTGACCGCGTTTGTTCTAGGCGGCCACGGCGATACCATGGTTCCGCTGCCGCGCTATTCCACGGTAGCCGGCATTCCAATCACGGAGCTGATCGAAAAATCGAAGCTCGACGCCATTGTGCAACGCACCCGCGACGGCGGTGCGGAGATCGTGAAATACCTTAAAACCGGCTCTGCCTATTACGCCCCATCGGCTGCTGCCACAGAAATGGTCGAAGCCATTCTCAAGGACAAAAAGAAAATCCTCCCCTGCGCAGCTTATCTGCAAGGTGAATATGGCATCCACGGTCTTTATGTAGGAGTACCGTGCAAGCTGGGCGCCAAGGGTCTTGAACAAATCATCGAAATCAAATTAACGCTTGAAGAGAAAGCCGGGTTGGACAAGAGTGCGGCGGCCGTTAAAGAGTTGTGCGGAGTGATCGGGGTGTAGTCGGCGATATAACTGATTTAACTTAAGACATAGGTTACCTACGAGTCCACTGGTGCACATTGTCTCACTGCTAAAGGCCGTAAGCGATATCACTAATGCCAGCTACACGCGCTCTACTGAAGTGTTCCTATACGGTCTAAGTAACTAGATGATGGTTCATCATAAATTGGTTGACACATCGATTCCCCAATCTGTAACTTGATGAACATACGTCGGGCCCCCTACCGAGAGATAACAATGAATCATCACGCACGAAAAATTTTCTGCGGGTGCGTTATTGCTTGGGCGTCCTTCACTACCATCGGTTGTTTTCGTATCGCGCCTAAGATGCCACCACCTCTTGCATCCATGGCACCCATCAATTATTCGTCAAGCGCTTTGGACGCAGACGTCGCTGCGTATCATGCTTCGATGGCAAACCATGCGCTTGACCTCGCCAAGACGCAGCGCAACCAGATTGTGTTCCGCATCATAGCTCAAATCGATGCGGCCTATGGAGCCTTCGAACTTAATCTCAGCACGCGTCGTGCAGGACTACAAACCGGTGGGGACGCAGTTCAACTCGGATTGTCGGCCGCTGCTACTCTAGTCGGTGCCAGTGATATCAAGGACATTCTCAGTGCAACTTCGACGGCATTTCAAGGCGCACGTCTTTCGGTCGACAAGAATTTCTTCGAACAAAAGACCACCGAATCTTTAGTTTCTCAAATGCGGGCCAGCCGAAAGAACCTTCAGGCCCAGATACTTCTAAGCCTCTCCAGCCGAGACGTGAATAGCTATCCTCTAGAATCTGCCTGGGGTGATGTGGTCAATTATTACTATGCAGGAACCATCCCGTCAGCGCTGGTGGATATTGCTGGCAAGGCCGGCAAAGATGCTATCAAGGCAGACCAGACCCTTAAGGATACCGTCAAAGAGTTAACTCCAGCCACCCCAGATCAAGCTAAACAAGCTGTTACGATCCGTTCCGAATACGAGGCGCTGAGTACGGCAATCTCGTCTGGCAACGAGACGTCCGTCAAGGGTGCTAGTGAAATCTTGACCAAGATACTCACCAATGCCAAGATACAGTTTGATCCAAATGCTTCAGCGTCGAATCTTCTTGAGGTATTTAAACAAGCTATCATCGCAACCGCCGATGATAATTCGAAACTCCAGACGCTTGGTGCCGCAGTAAAATCTGTAGCAAGTCAGTAAATGAAATAGAAGGAGAATCCATGGCCGGAACCGTACCAATATCAGGTGATCTCACTATGGATGATTTGGCTGCGACCCTTACAAGGCGTGAACAAAGTGCCTTCGAGCAGGTAACTGCTCTCACCATCGATCCTGCGCAGACGCGCAATTTGGTTACTACAGTGAGTCAGCCTCAACAATTGGGCGCGCTCTCAATTTGTGCCGCTGGTGCAGCGAGCCAAGGTACGAAAATTCTCTCAACGACAGCTTACATCTCCGGTACTAAGACCAACATCAATCTGTATCGATTATCTTAATCCAAAAACCGATACTCGCCACGCTGGCACCCGGTTTACTAATTATTATCCCGGTCCGCCATAAACCGGTCGCGGCACCCCTTCGCCTCCGCCAGCAGATCATTCCACTCCGCGGTACCCCGCAGCGGCGTCCACAACGAATCGTTTTGCAGGCCCGCGTAGGCGCAAAAGCCACCGTCAACCGATCGTTTCAACAACTTCATGGCGGCATCTTTTTGACCGCAGGAGAGAATGTCCGAGGCGACCACGTAACTGGGCTCATGGTCGGGATCAGCCAAAAGCTTAGCTGTCATCTCCCGCGCAAGTTTAACGGAGGTTTCGGACGATGGGTTGTCCATACAGGCATTCCGCAATTGAGCCCAGTCTTGCTCAGGAAAGTTTCTTGCTATTTCTTTCGCCTTGGCTGATTGTCCATCGCGAATATATTGCCGCTGCATGTTGCTCCCAGACCATGCCGAACCAGCATCGAGTTGCAGAAATTGCACGGCGCGCGCATAGTTGCCCAGTTGATCGAAGCTGAAGGCGCAGGAACGTAAGCGGTAATTTCCCGGATCCATCGATAGAGCTATGTCGCATTCGTGGGCAGATTCCTCCACCGCGCCGCCGTAGCGAAGTACGTAAGCCAGCGCGAAGTGGGCATAGGCGTTCTCCGGATGCCGCGCCACCAAAGTCTTCCCGCTTTGATAGGCCTTGATCAAGTCTCCGCGCTCCACTTCAGCGAGGATCATTTCACCCGCCGGGTCAATGTAGTCAGGATCGAGGGCCAACGCTCGGGAAAACGCCGAGAGCCCACGCTGAAAAGCCGCGTCGCCGCCGTTGGCATAGGCAGAATCGTAGTGGTAGCGAACACCGAGAGCATCCCATGCGGGCGCGTAGGTGGGATCGAGCCCCACGGCACGCTCTAGCATCGCAATGGCATCTTTGTTTGGAGTTGGGTCGTGCGGGAGCGCAATGCTGCGAAGGTATAAATCGTAAGCCTCTTCGTTCTTGGGCCGCGTGGAGCCTTCCCCGGAATCTATACCTGCACCGAGAGCCGGGACCAATCCTTGCCGGACCTTCGCCGTAATTTGCTCGCGCATGGCGATCATGTCGGGCGCGGCGACGGTCATGGTGTCGCGCCAAACCGTGCGATTGTCGTTTACATCGACGGCTTCCAGCGTGATCTGAAGCTGGGAGCCTTCCTTCAAATAGTGTCCGGTCACGATGTCGGTGACATGCATCGCCTTTCCAGCTTCCTGCAAGTCGACTGTCGGAGAGTCGTATTTGCTGGTGGTGGCAAACGGGCGGATGGTCAAAGATCGAACGTAGCTGAGCGACGTGGCAATCTCGTCGGCCAGCGCCAGGCGAAGAAAATCCAGATCCTTGTCCGCGCCCAAATTTTGTAAGGGAAGAACAGCGAGAGTTTTTGCTTCTGCTGTGGATGTGTGAGGCGTGCTTGTAGTCGACGATTTGCCTCGCCAGAATAAAAACGCGAATGCTGCAATCGCCACGATGGCGATTATGCCAGCAACCATCACATACGTGCGTTTGCTCGAAACACCGAGCGTCGTCGCGGAAGCCATGCTCGCGGGCGCAACACTCGGATTACTGGAATGTTTTAGCGGCGATTCGGCGATAATGGAACTCGAAGCTTGCGATACTGGCAACGGCATGCGGCCTGATTCCGTATCCCGCTTGAGCCTTTGCAAGTCGCTGCGCATCTCCGAAGCATGCTGATAACGCAGACCGGCATCTTTCTCCAGCGCCTTATTGATGATCTCTTCCAGTCTTCCAGGCACTTCGTGATTCAGTCGCACGACCGCAACCGGCGCGCGATTCATGATGGCTTCGCAAATCACAGCGGAACTCTCTCCATGAAAAGGAACGTCGCCCGTGGCCATCTCATACAAAACCGCGCCAAAGGAAAAAAGATCGCTGCGCGCGTCGAGTTCGCGTCCGCGCACCTGCTCAGGCGACATATACGCCACCGTCCCCAACATCGTTCCAGGACTGGTCAGGTGCGCCTCATCGAGAGTTTGCGCATTGTCGCTCAGGCTTTTCTGTGCGCCACGAGCGCCGCCCAATTTTGCTAAACCAAAATCAAGAATCTTGGCGTGACCGCGCTTAGTTACAAAAATATTCGCGGGTTTAATGTCCCGATGAACGATTCCTTCAGCGTGGGCCGCATCGAGGGCGTCAGCAATCTCACTTGCCAGGTTGATAATCGTTTCCGTCGCCATGGGTCGCGAGGCTATCGCATGTTTCAGCGTGAGCCCATCCAGAAACTCCATGGCGATGAAAGCATGTCCCTCATGCTCGCCAATCTCATAAATCGTGCAGATATTGGGATGATTCAAGGCCGATGCGGCCTGTGCTTCCCGCTGAAAACGGGCGCGCGCCTGCGGATCTTTCGCCACTTCATCGGGGAGAAATTTTAAGGCCACGAAGCGGCGCAGCGTGAGATCTTCGGCCTTATAAACCACGCCCATGCCGCCACCACCTAGTTTTTCGACAATCCGGTAGTGCGCGATGGTTTGATCGATCATTGGAAAGCAATGCTACGTGGGAAGATTACAGAGAGTCAATTAAGTTGGGCTCATCCGGCAGGGAATCTTGGGTTTTGACTATGGTCATTGACCATAGTACTGTTAGGAAGTGAAGGAAATAGCCATCTCCGAATTCAAAGCCAAGTGCCTGGGTATGTTGGAAGAAGTCCGCAAGACACGCAAACCGATTCGTATTACGCGTTTCGGCAAGCCGGTCGCCGAAGTTGTCCCGCCAACTCTCGCAACCGGGAGGCGCCTGGGGTCCATGGTCGGAACCGGGAAAATCCTAGGGGACATTGTCGGTCCCACCGGCAGTTGGGACGACTGGGAAGCCTCCCGGTGAAGCTGCTTCTTGACACTCACATCTGGCTGTGGAGCGCTCTCGATCCGGGGCTCATTGCACGCCGGGTAGGAAAAGCACTCACAGATCCTACGAATCAATTATGGCTGTCTCCCGTGAGCGTGGGTGAACTGATAGTGTTGCTCCGCAAAGGCCGTCTTATGTTGCCGAACAATGTTGCAGCATGGGTGGCCCAAACCATGCAGGACTTACAGCTCGCCGAAGCCCCTCTTACTGTTGAAGTGGCGATCGCCATTTCGACGATAAACTTTCCCCATGGCGATCCCGCCGATCAATTTCTTGCTGCTACCGCGAAAGTGTTTGACCTGACGCTTGTGACTGCTGACGAACGACTGATGAATCTTTCCGGGGTTCGCGTACTCGCTAATCGTTAACTCTATACCTTCTCCACCGTCACTTTTTTCACCACCACATCCTTGTTGGGCTTGTCGTTCCGGCCTCGGGGCAGGGCGGTGATTTTATTCACTACATCCTGGCCTTCGATGACTTCGCCGAAGATCGTGTGTTTGCCGGTTAGCCACGTTGTCGGCGTAACCGTGATGAAGAACTGCGATCCATTGGTATTCGGGCCGGCGTTGGCCATGGCGAGTTTGCCCGGTTTATCGAACTTGTGGGGCGAGCCTTTGGTTTCGTCTTCAAACTGATAGCCGGGCCCGCCCATACCGGTACCTTGCGGGTCGCCGCCCTGAATCATGAAGTCGGGAATCACGCGGTGAAAAATCGTGCCGTCGTAGAGTCGATCGTTCGATTTCTTGCCGGTGGATGGATGCTTCCACTCGCGCTTGCCTTCGGCAAGCTCTACAAAATTGGCTACAGTTTTGGGTGCGTCTGTTTCAAACAGACGGCAAACAATGTTTCCTTCACTGGTTTCAAACGTTGCGTAAAGTCCAGGTTGGCGGGTCATGACATCCTTTCAGAAAATGTATGAATCGTTATGTTTTAATCATTCGTCATCAATTCGACGCAGGCGCCGATTTGGTTGCGGGCTTGCTTGCCGGTGTCGCGGACTTGGCCGTCGACGAGGGGCTGCTCTTCACAATCGTAATGTGAATAATCTTCACCGGACGAAAAGGGCGGTTGTTGCTTGGGTCTGTCGTCATGCGTGCGATCTGCTTTACCAATGCAACCGTTGCTTCATCGCACTGCCCGAAGATGGTGTAGCCGCCGTTGAGGTGGGGCGTGGCCACTTCGGTAATGAAGAACTGTGATCCGTTCGTATCTGCTCCAGCATTGGCGTAGGCGAGACGTCCGGGCTTATCGAACAGCAAATCGGAAGAGACTTCATTTTTGAATTTGTATCCTGGATCGCCTGTACCGTCGCCCGCAGGATCACCGCCCTGAATCATGAAGTCGGGAATCACGCGATGGAAAATCGTGCCATCGTACAGCGGCACGCCATGCTTGGTCACGCCCTTCACAGTTTTCCAGTCCTTGGTACCAGTGGCGAGGCCGATAAAGTTCGCAACGCCAATGGGTGCTTTGTCGGGGAACAGAGTGCATGTCATCTTCCCAACAGTTGTGTTAATGATCGCGAGAGGATGGCCTGGCGTCGCGTGCGGTGCGGGCGTTTTCGGCGCAGGAGTGGTGGACTCAGTGGAAGACTGCGACCAAAGAGTGGTCACAGCCAACAGAAAAAAGAACAAGAGAGAAAAGACAAAGGTTTTACGCATGAAATCTCCTTGCTTGTATGTGCAGGCAAACAAGTTGAAGGCAACGTTGCATTGTACGACAGTGCGCAGGGTTAGTGGGACTGCGCCTGCATTTCGCGGCTTACGGCTTCCACCTGGCGGAATACCCGCAGCACGTTGCCGCCAAGAATTTTCTTGATGTCTTCGGCGCTATATCCGCGATCCAGCAGCGCCTGCGTAATCTTCGGCAAATCTGCGGCGGAATCCATTCCTTGCGGCGTGGCGCCCGAGACGCCATCGAAATCCGATCCCAAACCCACATGGTCCACGCCCGCAACTTTGGCGATGTGGTCTATATGGTCAATGAGCACGCTGAAGGGAGGCCGGGGAATTTTCGCGGTCCACTCGCGCTCTATGCGGTCCTCCTCCACATACGTGACGGTTTCTCCCGCCGCTTTCTTTTTCGCCAAGAAAGCGGCGATTGCCGCGTCGCGCTCTTTTCCCTGCGCTTTAGCCGCAACCCAATATTTCTGATCGACGAATCCCGAAAAGAAATTCACATCCACCACACCACCATTTTTAGCCACAGCCCGCAGCATGTCGTCGGTCATGTTCCGCGGCGCATCGTCCAGCGCGCGGGCGGATGAGTGGGAAGCAATCACGGGAGCCTTCGAAGTGGCGATCGCGTCCCAGAACGTTTTATCGGCTACATGCGAAATGTCGACCATCATTCCCAGGCGGTTCATCTCCAGCACAACTTGTTTGCCAAAATCGGTGAGGCCGTTGTGATGCTGAATTTTCGTATCGTTGATGTCGCCGGAGGAATCCGCCCATTCATTCGTATTCGACCACGAGAGCGTCATGTAACGCACGCCGAGCCGATAGTAATCGCGTAGCAGATGCATGTCGTTTTCAATCGAGTGGCCACCTTCAATGCCCATCAGCGCAGCCAGTTTGTGTTCTTTGTGGGCCCGTTCGATATCGGCGACGGAAAAAGCCATCATCATGCGGTCGGGATGGTGCGCCGCCTGTTCGTAAACCGAATCGATCAGATCGAAGGTATGCTGCGCGAAGTGACCCTGGTTCGTCTCGGGATCAACCCAGATGGAGAAGAACTCAGCGCCAAGATTCCCGTGCCGTGCTTTGTCGAGGCTGATGTGACCGATGTCGTTCGGGTCGGTCGAGCCAATGTCGAAGCCTTCGTCAAGAAAGCGTTGTGGCGTGTCAGCGTGGGTATCGATGACGATGGCCGATTCCTGAATAGCATGGGCTTTGGCGCTAATCTGCGGTCCCGATGAACTTGGAGTTTGAGCCGCAGTCGAGAACGCGGCCATGGTGAGGCATGCAAGAAATAAAATTCTCAAACGAGTCATAGGATTGGTAGCGTCCGGTTCAGCAAGCCAACGATTGTATCAGCGCAAAACAGCGAGGGCTTGTTCGATGCAGTTTTGCAGCGGCTGGCTGGTATCAATCACGGTCTTGGGTAGCGTAATCGCCTCGAATCGCGCCTTCACCTGCAGATAAAGTTCAAAGTCCCGATTGCCCGCAGGATGCGCTCTCATTGCCGATTGCTCCTGCAAACGCCCTCTGGCAATTGCATCGGCACACACGCACTCGAGAATGCACCAGCTCTGGTGTAAAGAGGCGGCCGCATTCAAGACATTTTCGATCTGATAACGCCGTGAGAACGTTCGCCCATCCAGAAAAATAATCCGTTCCGCATCCCGGCGCAAAAGATAGCTAGCCGTTTCCAGCATGACTTGCTGGCAGAAGTCATCCTGCTGCGAAGAATATTCAATTTCGCTCTCCGCAAACAGCGCATGTCGAACTTCATCTTTACTCACTACGCGGCCAGATGTACGCCCCGCCAATTCACGGGCAAGCGTAGTTTTGCCAGTACCGGGCAGGCCGGCCATGAGCACGATCATGATTCATTAAATCATCTTCCCACTGTCAACGCGTGAATCGTCGGCTGGAAAAATTCATCCATAAAGTCGTCAACGAGTTCATGACATATCGACATCAAGGAGACACAAATGCCGTTGATCCGCATCGACCTACTTGAAGGCAAGTCCGATGAATACAAAAAAGCTATTGCAGATGGCGTGCATAAAGCCCTGGTGGAAGGCGCCGGCGCGCCCGCCGACGATCGTTTTCAAGTCATCACCGAACATCCAGCCGGCGGGATTATCTACGATCCAAATTATCTGGGAATCAAAAGGAACGCCGACATCGTTATGGTGCAGATCACGCTTTCCGCCGGGCGCAAGCTGGCGCAGAAGAAACTTTTGTTCAAGCGCATGGCGGAAATTCTGCAGCAGAATCCCGGACTGCGGCCGGAAAACCTGGTAATCAATCTGGTGGAAGTTGCGTGGGAGAACTGGTCGTTCGGCAACGGCGAAGCGCAATACGCCGCGTGAGGCTACTCGGTGCTGCTTTCGGCCGTGATCACGGCTGGCTCGGGACGCTCCATGGGAACGATGTCCTGTGTCTCGCGCCAATCGGCATAGCGGCCGGAAACCATGATGTGGAACACCCACTGGTGGCGTTCTTCCTCCGGCTCAACCAGGCCAAGTGCCTTCATGTAGAAGAGGTAATGCTCCATCCAGTGAATCTGATCCTGTGTCATGCCGCGGCGCTGTAGATCGACCGTCAGCCCGGCAAGATGCGAAGACGCCGTATCGCCATCCGGCGGAGCGGCATTGCGATTATGGCGGCGAAGTTTCTTCTGCAGCTTCACTGTGCGCACCGCCGAGTTGACCTGAATCTGCGCGTGAAAGCGGTTGTAATAGGCCTGCGAGAGATCCTGCACAAAATCGCGCGTCCAGGGACGGCAATAACGCCGCGAAGGATCGAGTCGTGGATCGAAGCGCAGCGTATCGCCCGCAATAATGGGTTGCAACGCGCCGCTCGCCTTCAAAGCTTCCAGCTCATCATCATCCTGAATGCGAGGCAATTCCAAACGGTCGACTTCGGCGTTCTGTAATAACAAAGACTCGTGCGAGGGACGGAACATCGGGTTCCACAAAGTCCAGTGCAGCCGGCGATGCCGGGCATGGTGAATAGGCTTGTGGATGGTCGCAGTGGCCGCAAACAGCGGGCAGCACAGACATGCTACCAGCGCAAGCAGAGTCAGTGGGCGCAATGTTCTCAAGTATCGATTTCCGTCTTCTGCCGCCGGGGTTTCGCCCGCGACTGTTCGGACATTCTAAGCCATTGTGTCAAGTGGTCCAACCAACGTTCGCTGGCCGGAGGTTACCAGCGTGCTTGGGGAGGCGTTCCTGCTTCAGTTACCACTGGTTACTTCCAATTTTTGTCAACGCGATCCGGCATGAATGGGTGCACGCGAAAAGCCATATCCGGCGCGGGATTAGCCTTGCCTCACTCGCTTGCGTAGCAATGAGTTAGCGAATATCAGATACAGGTTGGGCGGATTAAGTTGTGCCCGAAGTGACAAAAATCAGCGCCGGAAAAGGTCACTGACAGCTTGTTTCATAACTTCGCCGCCGACCTCAGAAATGGCCTTGGTAAGCGGGATGTCTTTGGGGCAAACTTCCACGCAGTTCTGCGCGTAACCGCATTCCTGGATGCCGCCATCGCCCATCAGCGCCGCCAACCGTTCATGCTGCAGCGATTTGCCCGTGGGATGCGTGTTGAACAGCCGCACTTGCGCGATCGTGGCCGCGCCCACGAAGCCAGTCTCTTCATTAAACTGCGGGCAAGCTTCCATGCAGCAGGTGCAGGAGATGCAGCGCGAAAGCGGATAAGCACTCTCCTGCTCCTCCGCCGTCATACGCGGGCCAGGACCAAGAGCGTACGTGCCATCGATTGGAACCCACGCTTTGACGGCTTTGAGATTCTCGAAGAGAACGCTGCGGTCGGTGGCCAGATCGCGCACAACGGGGAATTTCGAGAAGGGTTCGAGCTTGACCGGCTGTTCAAGATTATCGATGAGCGCCGAGCAAGCCATGCGCGCCCGCCCGTTCACCAGCATCGCGCACGATCCGCAGACTTCTTCGAGGCAGTTCGAATCGTAAGTGATCGGTGTGGTCGGCTTGCCGTCGCGGGTAACCGGATTGGCAGCGATCTCCATCAGCGAGGAGATCACATTCATCCCGGGATGATGGGAGAGTTCAAACTCCTCCCAATAAGGTTTGGAACTGGGATTACTCTGGCGCTTGATTTTGATGATGACGGATTTGTTAGCCATTGGATTGATCCGTGAATCTTTCCCAAAACGAAAAAATTGGCCCGGAAAACTACCGGGAAGGGCACGAGTTCCACTCGTGCCAGTTTAAAGTCTCAAAAGACGCGCGGCTTTCAGCCGCTGAGGTTCGCTTTTGAAGCCTGGACGACTGATCTCCCCTCCGGGAACGTATTTCATAACCTTTTCAACTCACCACCGCCGAAAACTGTTTGTTGTCGAAAATTACGTGCGTCTTTTCTGAAAACTCTCTATCGCCATCGCCGCGAAGGCCATTACCAACTTCACGCCTTTGTTGTGATGCCGGAACACATTCACCTTCTACTAACTCCCGCTCTTGATATAACCATCGAACGCGCGATCCAGTTAATCAAAGGCGCATACTTGCATGAACTTGGCACAATCATCGGCCGTAACTCCGAAATCTGGCAGCGAGGATTTGCCGATCATCGAATTCGCAATCCGCAAGATTTCGCGTGCCATCGAAATTACATTCATCAAAATCCCGTGGAGAGCGGAATCGTGACCGACCCTTCCGAGTATCGTTACTGCTCCGCATTTCCCGGATTCAAACTTGATCTGTGGCCCCCAGCGGCTGAAGCCGTGAATCAAAAGGCATCCTAGCTGGCACGAGTAAAACTCGTGCCCTTCCCGGTTCTAAACGTTTGCGTTCACTTTGACTTCTCTGGCGGCGCCACTCGAATAAAAACCTCGTCCCACCGATGATGCTTGGCCGTGGCAATCTCTCGATTACCAGGGAAATGCCGGTCGAGCATTGCGCAATTCTGCATTCCAGTCACGTCGATCATCCGCCACCCCGGAATGCGGCCACTGCTTCGTCCGCCTACCTGCCAGCAGAACAATCGAACGATCCCATTCTGCACGCCGTAATCATGGGGCTCAACAACCCTCTCGCTGCCCTTGTATGTGAATCGGATCAACTGTTTATTCGAAATCGCGCTATAAATTAATTGATCGAGCTCTTGATCGATCGCCCATTGCTCACTTCGCCGCGTCATACTTTCTCGGCCGCGGCGGAATCAGCGACGTATCCACCGGCTCAAACTCAAACTTCGGCTCGTCCGCATCCGGCGCGAAATACGCCTTCGTCGTCTTCAGGAAATTCTTGTCGTCGCGGTCGGGGAAGTCTGGTTTGTAATGCGCCCCGCGCGATTCATCGCGCAGCCGCGCCCCCTGCGCAATCACTCGCGACAATTGCAGCATGTTATAAAGCTGGCGCGTGAAGATTACGCTGGTATTCGCCCACTGGGTGCGGTCGCTCAGGTTCACTTTGCGGAAGCGCTCCAGCATCTCCACCAGCTTGGCATCGGTCTGCTGCAAATTCTTGTTGTAGCGGATGACGGTGCAATCCTTCGTCATCAACTCGCCTAACTCACGCCACAGCCGGAAAGGATTCTCCGTACCCTGATTATTCATGAGCAGGGCATTGCTCTCTTCCTGCTTCTTCTTTTCAGCTTCGTAGCAGCCATTGCCGTCAGGCAGTGCCTGCAATCCCCGCGCATACTTCACCGCATTCGGCCCGGCAATGCTTCCGCCATAAATGCACGACACCAGCGAGTTCGCGCCCAACCGGTTCGCGCCATGATACTGATACTCGCACTCGCCCGCGGCAAACACGCCTGGGATATTCGTCGCCTGCTTGAAGTCCACCCACAGGCCGCCCATGGTGTAGTGCATGCCGGGGAAAATCTTCATAGGCGTGTCGCGCGGATCATCGCCCACAAATTTTTCATAAATCTCTAGAATGCCTTCCAGCTTGCGGTCGAGAATCTTGCGGTCGATGTGGGTGAGGTCGAGATAAACCATCGGCTTGCCGTCGATGCCGAGGTTGTGCTCGAAAACAACTTTAAAAATAGCCCGTGTCGCGATGTCGCGCGGCACCAGGTTGCCGTACTTCGGGTACCACTCTTCGAGGAAGTACCAGCGTTCGCCCTGCGGAATCGAATTCGGATCGCGCTTATCACCGGGAGTTTTCGGTACCCACACGCGTCCGCCCTCGCCGCGCGCCGATTCCGACATCAGCCTCAGCTTGTCTTCGCCGGGGATGCAGGTCGGATGCACCTGAATGAATTCGCCGTTGGCGTAGAATGCGCCCTGCTGGTAGAGCGCCGACTGCGCCGAACCGGTGCAGACCACTGAGTTCGTCGATTTGCCGAAAACGGCTCCGTTCCCGCCGGTCGCGATAATGATGGCATCGGCAGGAAACGTCCGCACTTCCATGCTGCGCAAATCCATCGCGCAAATGCCGCGGCAGACGCGATTGCCATCGAGCACCGCCGAAAGAAATTCCCAGTGCTCGTACTTCTTTACTTTGCCTTCCGACTCGTAGCGCCGCACCTGCTCGTCAAGAGCATAAAGAAGTTGCTGGCCGGTCGTGGCTCCAGCGAATGCCGTGCGGTTATATAAAGTCCCGCCGAAGCGACGGAAATCGAGTAATCCCTCCGGCGTTCGATTGAAGGGCACGCCCATGCGGTCGAGCAGATCGATGATGCCCGGCGCAGCGTCGCACATGTCTTTAACCGGCGGCTGGTTGGCGAGAAAGTCGCCGCCGTACACCGTATCGTCAAAGTGGATCCACGTCGAATCGCCTTCGCCCTTCAAATTCTTCGCCGCATTGATGCCGCCCTGCGCGCACACCGAGTGCGAACGCTTCACGGGGACGATGGAGAACAGATCGACTTGCGCACCCATCTCGGCAATCTTGATGACCGCGGAAAGTCCAGCGAGTCCGCCACCGATTACGATGATTTTTGGAGCTGCCATTAGCGGACGCGGCCTCCGTCGTTCGATTTTGTCTGGCCAGCCATTGCCGCCGTGCCCGGCTCAATCACCTGCTGCGGACGCGTGCGGAAGGTAGCCAGGCTAGCCAGTCCCACTCCGGTGAGCAGGAAGAAGAAAGCCAAACATACCGCCAGAAACCGCTTCTGCGCCTTTTCGCCGGAAACAATGCCCCACTTGGCGCAGAACAGCCAGATCCCGTAAGCGAAGTGCCACGATGCCGCAATCAGCCCCACAACGTAAAACAGGAAGAGCGGAGTTTGAAACACTTCCGACTGCACCTTGCCGAATGACGCGGCGGGATTGGCGTGCAGGTCCACTCCGGTGAAGCGCATCGTGTACGTGTGCCAAACAATGTAGACGAACGCGATGCCGCCGGTCCAGCGCTGCGCCGTATACATCCAATTGCCGCTCCAGGGATATTCAGCAGTGTTGCCCTCGCCGCGATACCAGATATAAAAACCGTACAAGGCGTGGAAGGCAATGGGAAGCCAGATGCCGAAAAGCTCGAGAAAAAACACCAGTGGAAGATTGCCGAGGAAACTGACCTGCCGCGCATAGGCGTCTGGCCCGCCGATGGCGGTAGCGTTCGAAACCAGGATGTGTTCGAACAAAAACGCGCCCACGGGAATGACGCCCGAAAGGGAATGCAGTCGCCGCAACCAAAACGATATACCCTGACCCGCCCGCAACGGCGCTACGCCGTGAACTGCTGTCTTGCCTGCACCGGGAGCCGTAGAACTGGCTGCTGTCGCCACGAAACGCTCCTTATGAACTCTTGTTTGTTCAGAAACAGCAAGAGAACTTTTTATTATCGGGTGGTGAGAGAAGTTAAGTCAAGAAACGATCCGGCAGTGTCCGGATTCACACCAGTTAAGGAATGCGCGAAAAGCCGCACCCCGATGGCTGTATTTCGATTTCTCCTCCGCGCTCAACTCCGCAAAGGTTTTTTGAATCTGCGGAAAATAAAACAGGGGATCATAGCCGAACCCATTCGTCCCGCACGCCGTATCGAGAATGATTCCCTCGGCCGTTCCGCGAAAGGTAGCCAGCGTCTCGCCGTCGCGCGCCGCCGCCAGCACGCAGACAAATCGTGCGGTACGTCGCGCAGCAGGAATATTTTTTAGTTCTCGCAGAACGCGTGCGTTGTTCGCCTCGTCATCCGTATTCGCATCGGCCTCATGCGGTTCCTTATTTTGCAGATCGGGCGCGGCATATCGGGCCGAATGCACGCCGGGAGCGCCATTCAGCGCATCGACTTCCAAGCCGGAGTCATCGGTAACCACGATTTCACCGGGCGCATAACGGCTGTAAGCCTCAGCTTTTTTTCGGGCGTTGTCTTCAAAGGTCAGACCATCCTCGACAACGGCAGGCAGGGAAGAGAAATTAGGAATGCCTGCGATTTCAACTCCGTACCTTAAAGCGGCGCCGGCGAAATCTCGAAGTTTGCCGGAGTTCGAGGTAGCGATCAGGATTCTTTTCATGCCTATTCAATGATGTAATTCGTCGATGTTTTCAAGCTGCAGAGTGAACCTTGGCCGACCAAACCAGCCACATGAGAATGAAAACTACCGCAACAACTGAAATCCACCCGCCCACCATACGATCCCGAGTGCGAACAAAAACGATCTGTACCCGGTTCATTCCCGCTTGCACAGGAATCTCCATCTGCCCGGTATCTTCGTGAGCGGACGCTTCAACCTCGCGTCCATTCACTTCCACCTGCCACGCCGGATAGTTAAACAAATGCAAAACCAGATTATCGGCGGCGGAAATGTCCACGCTAAATTCCTTATGTTCCGCGCTCCAGTCCAAGACGCGAATCGCGGCATGAGCCGTCCCTTCCACTGTCACACGGCGAGCGTCTTTATCAATGGATAAAGGCGCGGCTCCTACCGGCGTGTATTCTTCCGTGCCCTCGTATCCGGGGCCGGACGCCATGTTGTCTTGCATCTCGCGCAAATCATCCGCCTCGTCCCACCAGGGCGGCTGAAAGCGATGCCCGGCCCAGCCGATCACGCACAGCATGGCCACGTACAGCGCGATACGCGCCGGCCACTTCTTTGTTGGCATCGCGGCGAACAAACTGAAGGGAACGCCCAGACAAAGCAGGAACCGCCAGGGAAACTGCATGAAGCGCAGCTTGGGCAAAACAGTCCAAAGAATATTTGTGACCGGCAACATGAGCAGCGCACACATTGCGGCCCAGGCGGCGAGTGCGAGCCACAACTCACGATTGCGCCTGAGCCAGTTTCGCGCAGCCCACGCCACAACCAATGTCAGCAGAATCTCCGCAGTTGCCACTGACGAAACGAGACGATTGAAGGCATTGTGATCGGGATCTGTGGTCTGGGAAAACAAAAAACTATCGACCGGACGCAATCCGAAAGAGACTGACTGCGCGATATCGACCCACTTTTGCTCGTAGATGGCCGGACCTAGATAAAAAGCTGCCAAGGCCGCCCCCAGCAGAACGGCAGCAAATGCCGGCAATAAAAGCCGCGCCGAGCGCCGCTGCCATGCGATAACGCCAATCAGCAGCGCGAACGAATAATGAATCATTACCGCTGACGGTGCGTTGGTCAGCCATGATCCTGCCAGCACCAGCGCCATAGGAATAACGAATCGGCGGCGTTCTTCGCCGGCGCGCAGCACTAACAATAAAAGCAGAGGCAATAACGTGCTTGCCAGCAATTCGGCAAAGGCGCTGCGCCAGTAGACGATCACCAGGTGATAGGGATTGACAGCGTATAAAACCGCCGCAAATGTGGCGTCACGCCGGTCAAGCCACCGGCGGGCCAGCAAAAACATCGATACGCCAGCCCCCGTCAAAACCAGCCAGATGTAAATGCTGGAAGCGAGTGTCCAGGGAAAGATCGCGCTGAGCGCTGCGCCCAACGTCCACGATGCTGGAGGGTAAAAAACAAACCGCGGCTCTCCGTAAGCGAAGTGCGCGAATGCCGCCCAGCGCGGATAAATAATTCCTTGTTTCCACTGCGAAAGCACTTCGAGCCACGAATACAAATGAAATTCAAAATCGTGGCCGGAGGGCATTCCGAAAAAAAAGAAGGGAATCTCGACGGCAAAGGCCGCGACCAGAATTGAGATCAGCGGTATTCCCAGCAACTTGCTGCGTAGCCCACGAGCGGCTCCCGTAGCCGCCGGTGGAATTTCGTTTTGACCGGATTTCGGAACTGCCGAAGGTTTTGTTCCCACCAGGTTCCCGGAGCGGATGTTTACCCCATCTTATGTCGAGCAACATGTTCGCACAAAGTCAGCGCGCTCCGGACAATTTATTCACCCAGTTTTAATATTGGTGAAACCATAACGCAACAGGGATGGGCTACCGTACACGCATTGGGGTGGAACAGACCACGGAGGGCGGAGAACCCGCGCCAGAGACGGGGTTCGGGTTCTTCGCCTCTCCGGAAATCGACTTCCGCAGGCCTTTCGCGCACTCTTCTGCTCTCACTGCCTGCTCTTCTTCTGCCTTCGCGACCTTCCCTGAAAGCCTGCCAATTCCCCGGCGCGAGAGGCTTTCTTGCGGATAGCAATGGCAGAATCAAGGGGAATTCTTGGGTCGTTAAAAGGAGTGCGAAAGATTTAGTTGGCGACGCTCTCACCGGATCGCTGCCGGCGAAGCTCTTCCAGAAAGTCATTCTGTTGCAGCGTAGTCGCATGGCGCAGAAGTTCCAGCAAAGGGTCTTCCATATCTTCGTCACCTGCTTCTTCGCTTCCGGCGTCTGGACCAGATTCGAACTGGCTTAGATCCGCAACCAAAGCCCGAGGCGAAACGCTCATCTCCAGCATCGACTGCGGGCAGTTTTGCAGAAAGTTGATCAGATTGCCGACTTGCGCGCGTTGCTCCGGAGTCCGGGAAGGGAACTCCACTCCCATGCCGTGACCGGGATGGGTGACGCGCACCATGCCTTCGGTGTGAACCGCTAGATCGTTGGTTTTTAAACAGAGATCGACCAAGGCTCGTTCGGGAAACGGCGAATCGGTTTCCACGTAGCAGCCGCCAAGACTCAAATCCGTGAGCTTGCAGTGAGGAACAGTTTCCTCGATTCCGGCACGGTTGGCGGAAGCCGCTGCGTGCAGCCAGACCCGCAGTTGAGATTTGATGGCTTCCTCAAGATCGAGAAAATGAACACCGGTTTGCCCGTTCGGGTTGGCCCAGGCTACCTGTCCATGAGCATGAATTTCAAGAGTTCCATCCGGCAGCAGAAAACGGAAATTGAGCAATGATCCGGGAATCTGAACTTCCGCAGTGAGAACATCCATACCCGTTTCGCTCAGATCGAGAAGAATGCCCTCGATCTTTCGCGTGTCAGGAAGCGTGAGTTCTACCGGAGCTTGCACGGGAACGCGATAGGCGCGGCGGCGTTCGCGGTTGAGTAGAGCAGTGACAGCACGCAGGCCCGCCTGAGCCTTTTCTTCCGAGAGAGGTTTGTACAACAGAAAATGCAGACCACTGCTCAAAAGCTCGCGCGCTCGTGACGGCTCCGCAACCAGAGCGACCGTTACTGGAGGATTTCCGGAGTTGAGCTTGCCGCTTTCCGCAAGAACTTCCGCGGCGGAATTTGCGTCTTCGAAGTCGACCACCAGCGCATCAAAGCGCTGCTGGCGAAGACGATCAATCGCCGCGGTCAGATCGCTGAAACGCTCCACCGCGATCCCGGAAGCCGCAAGTACGCGGCCCACGATTTCGGAGGCAGAGCTATCAGTTGAGATCAATAACGCCTGTAGGGTCATAAACTCGATCCGGCTCTAATTCAAGGCGAGGTTACGGCCAGCGCGGCGCCGAAGGCCGGGATGCCTTGGACGCTCCCGAACCTGCACCCGCTTTCGCGGCCATTGCATCGGAACCTGGCGCGGTTTCGTCCACTTCCATCAGTACCGCGTTGTCGTCGTCATCATTTTCAGCAAGCAGGGGAGCCACTTCGCGGAGCTTCTCCGCCGCCTGTTGGAGCATCTCAATTTGCTTACCCAATTGGACGTACTTGGCCTGTTTTTGCCGCAACACTTCATGGATATCCTTCATACAACCCCCTGTTGCGAATGTAAGGACGCAACCCGGCAGGGTCAACGGTAATCCCTGATTGATGATTACTGGGGTAATTGAAAGCTTGGAGGAGTTTAATTTGCCTGCGCTTTTGAACTAGCTTCAGGAATGAAAATGCCCCATGGAAAAACAAAAGCCTCGCATAGGTGCGAGGCTTTTAGAAAGAAGCAGATCTGCAAATGGTCAGGACTTAAATTTTCGGTGCAGAGCGCCTGCCAGACCAATCAATCCAGTTCCCAGCAATCCAAGCGTGCCAGGCTCAGGAATTGTGGTGACGATATTGGTATCGCCACTGGAGATACGGGTTTTTCCATTAAAGAAGCCTTTGCCCGTATTGATGGTCAACTGAACCGTAGCGCCGTTTACCGTCGCGCCACCTTCCCAGGTACCCGTAATCGATCCGGTCAGGGTGTAATTGTGAGTGCCATTGGCCAACGTGATCATGGTCCAGGTAACTGGGCCAGTGAAGGAACCACTGAAGATCACACCGTTTGGAAGGCCAGTTTGGCTTCCGTTGCCCGTAATGACGAAAGAACCACCGGCATTGAAGGTTGCACCCATCTGAAGGCTGCCGCTGGCCAGGCTGCCCGTTGAGAACGTCAGGCCTCCCAGACCGCCGGTCATTAATCCGCCGCCGTTAAGACCATTGATTGCAATAAGTTCGGAACCAGACAGACTCATACCCGAAGCACTTCCGGAAAGGAGCCCACCGCTGTTTGTGAAGTCCACAGACTCGTCCGCGAATGCTGCGAAGGGGAGAGCCATAGCCAATAGGGCCAATAGCACGATTCGCTTCATCTCTGTAATTCCTCCAAGAACCTGTCAAGAACTGGTTGAATATTTCGTTTCAACTCTAAATCGCAATAAAACGCAGGAAATCGTACTGCTGACGGAGCACTCCAAGTGCCAAATTGGGCATTTTTGCAACCAATTGATTCAATGGCTGTTATGCGAATATTAAATAGGTGTTACAAAGGGGAAGCTGCAAAGCGGTGCACACTATTTCGTTTCCTTTGCGCTTCTTTGACCAGAACTTGTAGCCGCGAGAGAAGCGACGACTTAGGATTTCGGGATCTCGATCAAATCCCGCAAACGCCGTGAGAGATTCGTGGCAAGCGACCGATAAAAGCGGGAAGCGAGATGGGGAAAGAGCTCGAAAAGGCTCTCCAGGGTCGAGCGATCCACGTGTAGAGCTTCAACATCCTGTTCTGCGGTTACATTTGCGCTGGCGGGGGCATCTTCCAGAAATGACATATCCCCGCAAATCTGTCCGGGACCGATTTCCGGCGATCCGGGACGCGATGGGATTTGTACCTTCGCCGTTCCCTTTAGAAGAAGGTATACGCCATTGGATTTTTTCCCACGGTGCACCAGCACCTGGCCCTTGCGGAAAGTCACGCGGGCAGCCTTATCGGCGACGAGAGCCCAGTCGTTCGCCGTGAGATAGACCAATCCCTTTGTGGTCGAGGACAACAAAGCCACTTCCTGGTCGATAACCTTGCTCATAGTTACGGAGAACCCGAGTCTCACGTAGTTGTTCCGGTGCGTCGGAACGCGACATAAACAACAGGGTTAAAGTAGCCTAGCAAAAAAGATGCGCTTTCGACTATTCCGGATAGTGTTCATCCACACCGAAGTACCCGAGATTTGTGCTGAATCTTGATCAACCTTCGAATCGAGATGAATAACGCGAGCAAGTATGCAGATTTTGACTCACACGTGGTTCTCGGGTAGCCTACTTCTCCCATGACTTCCGCTTCGCCGGCGATTTCCGTTCACGGTCTTAGAAAAGATTATGGGGAAGTCCATGCGGTGAAGGGAATCGATTTCCAGATTCAACCCGGAGAAGTGTTTGGCTTACTAGGACCGAACGGTGCCGGTAAAACGACCACGGTCGAGATTCTCGAAGGCTTGCGTCCGCGCAGCGGAGGAGAGGTCACTGTACTTGGTTTCGATCCCGATCGGCAGCGCCAGCGGCTTAAAGACCGCATCGGCGTGTGTTTACAGGCAACGAATCTTCCGGAGAAAATTCGCGTCCACGAAGCCATGCAGGTTTTCGCGTCTTTTTACACTCGCCACGTGGATTTGAATAAATTGCTGCAACGCTTGCAGCTTGAAGAGAAGCGGGATGCTTTTTACGGAACGCTTTCTGGCGGCCAGAAACAGCGGCTTGCCTTGGCACTGGCCTTAATCAATGATCCGCAGCTTGTCTTTCTCGACGAACCCACTACCGGACTTGATCCGCAGGTTCGCGTCGAGATTCACTCCCTGCTGGAAGAGCTGAAGCGTGAGCATCGAACCATTCTGATGACAACTCATTACATCGAGGAAGCCGAGCGCCTGTGCGATAGGGTAGCGATAGTCGATGAAGGACGGATCATCGCGCTCGATACGCCCGCGAAGCTTCAGCAGCAAAGCCGCCATGCATCGAGCATAGTTGTAACCTGCGCGACGCCATTTCCTGAGAGCCGACCGGCGTGGACCGAAGCCACAAACAGCAAGCTCGATGCCACTGGCCGCACTCTCGCGGTAAGCTCTCGCCGTCCCGCCGCTACGCTTGTCGATCTGGTGAAGTGGATCGATCAGCAGGGTTTGGAATTAACCGATGTCAGTCTCAAGCAGCCCAGCCTCGAAGACGTATTTATCGAGCTTACGGGAAAGAGCCTGCGCGAATGAACGCCTATAAAGCACTCATCGCGATCGATATCAAGCTGGCGCTGCGCCAGCGGTCCGTCATTTTCTTCAACTATTTATTCCCGCTGATTTTCTTTTTTATTTTTGGCCAGGCGATGCACGCCGAACGTGGCGCAGCCATGACGATTGTGATCGCCATGGTTCTGATCATCGGCATCCTCGGCAACGGACTCTTTGGCGCCGGCATTCGCGCCGTACAGGAACGCGAAGCCAACATCCTGAGGCGCTATAAAGTTACACCGATCACCCCGGCACCTTTGCTGATTGCCTCGGCGGTCACCGGCTGGATTCTCTACATGCCGAATGTGATCCTCATCTTCACCCTGGCGCACTTCATGTACGGCATGCCGTGGCCGCAGTCGATGGGGTCCATCATCATATTCATTTCCATTGCCATCATTGGCTTTCGCGCGATCGGCCTGATCATTGCATCGGTAGTCAACTCCACGCAGGAGAGCCAACTGGTCGTGCAGTTGATCTATCTGCCCATGCTGTTTTTGAGCGGCGCAACCTTTCCGCTCTCTATGTTCCCGCCATGGCTGCTGGTAGTGACGCAGTTTGTGCCGGCAACTTACATGGTCACGGGCATTCAGGGAATGTTGCTGCGCAATGAAGGTCTCTCGGCGAATATTTTGCCTACGCTGGCGTTGGCTCTGACGGCTGCCGTGGGATTATTTATCGGCTATAACCTGTTCCGCTGGGAAAAGGAAGAGAAGATTCGCTCCTCGGCCAAACTGTTGTTGCTGGCTGTTCTGATGCCGTTCCTTTTGCTGGGCGCATGGCAGATGCACTCCCGGACGGGCATCGTCAAAACGAAAATTCTGAACCGGGAACTCGCACGTAGCGATACCTTCCTGATTCGCGGCGCGCGTATTTTCGTAGGCGACGGAAAAGTAATTGAGAACGGATCGGTTTTAGTGCGCGGAGGCAAGATTGCCGAAGTCTATGCGGATGAGGGCCCCGATCCGAAAACTCTCAAAGCGGAAACCGTGGAAGCCGCCGGCAAAACCATTCTTCCCGGCTTGATTGACGTTCATGTTCATCTCGGCGCGCCTGGTGGCTTTTATTCGGACACGAGCAATCTCAACGCCGAGAAGATGATGACGCGTAATCTGACCGCCTATCTTTACAGTGGCGTGACTACCGTGCGAAGCGTGGGCGATGCGCTGAATACTGCGCTCAAGATTCGCTCCATGGTGAATAGCGGCGAAGTTCTAGCCTCCGATCTTTCTACTTGCGGTCCGCTATTTACCGCGCCCGGCGGACACGGAACCGAATACTTCAAAGGCCTGCCGGCTTCGGCACGCACGAATGTGGAGGCTCAATTCATACGCACTCCCGGTTCTGCCGAAGAAGCGCGGCAGCAAGTGGATGCATTGAATAAAGATAAAGTGGATTGCATCAAGGCAATTCTAGAGGCGGGCGCAGGCGGCCGGGTTTTCAATCGCCTGGATACGAATCTTTTTGATGCAGTTGCGCAGGAGGCTCACGCCGATTCTTTGCCATTAGCCGTTCATACCGGCGATGCACGCGATGTAGCAGATGCGGTCTCGGCCCAAGCGAATTCGATTGAGCACGGCTCCTTCCGCGAAAAAATCCCCGACGTCCTCTTCGAGCAAATGGCGAAGCAGGGAATATTCTACGATCCAACTTTGAGCGTGGGAGAAGCCTTCAAAGACTTGGCCGCTGGCAACACAGATTTGCTCAAGCGATCGCTCGTCCAGCAGGTTGGCCCTCCGGAACTTCTGCATGACACTGAAGAAGCCATCCATTCTTCGAAGACCGAAGAGCTGCGCAAATCTCTGTCGACGTACCCGATCGACATGCAGATTGCAATCGATAACTTGAAGCTCGCGTGGGGGCATGGCGTATCTCTCGTGACCGGCAGCGATGCCGGGAATTATCTCGTTATCCACGGCCCCACCGTGCAGCATGAATTGGAGCTTTGGGTAAAAGCAGGCATTCCTCCGGCGGTGGCATTGCAAGCCGCGACTTTGAACGCAGCGCGACTTCTCCGCGCCGACAACCACATCGGTTCCATTCGGCCCGGGAACGATGCCGATCTCCTGGTTATTGACGGAAATCCGCTTGAAGACATCACAGCGACAGAGCGTATTTCGCTGGTCGTTTTTAAAGGCGAACGGGTGGACCGCAGTGAGTTATTTGATCAGCACTAAGCTTCCGCTAATATGCCGTTTTCTGATTCTCGTTAGTGATAATCTTCCTACGCCATGAAAAATTTCACTCGTCGTCAATTTACCCAAACTTTGGCCGGTACCGCCGCAACTGCTCTCGTCAGTACATCCCTCCCACGGATTGCTCTCGCACAAATGGCGAGTCCAACTTTGCTGCGGTTCCCCGACAAATTTCTATGGGGATGCGCAACCGCTTCCTATCAGATCGAAGGTGCGGTGAGTGAGGACGGACGGAAGCCCTCCGTTTGGGACACTTTCTCGCATACTCCGGGTAAAACTTTTCAGGGGCAAACCGGCGATGTGGCCGACGACTCTTACCACCTCTACAAAGAAGATGTGAAGCTGTTGAAGAATCTGGGCGTGAGTGTGTATCGCCTCTCGATTTCGTGGCCGCGCATATTTCCCGACGGCACGGGTCAGCCCAATGAGAAAGGCCTCGACTATTATCAGCGTGTGGTCGATGAGCTGCTCAAGAACAATATTTCTCCTTACATCACACTCTTTCACTGGGACCTGCCACAGGCTTTGCCCGGAGGCTGGCAGTCCCGCGATACCTCAAAAGCCTTCGGTGAATATGCGGGTTATATCGCTAAACACCTCTCCGACCGCGTGGGCCACTTTTTCACCACCAATGAGTTCCTGTGCTTCACCGATCTAGGTTACAAAGAAGGCCGCTTTGCGCCTGGCATGAAGTTGCCGGATGCGCAGGTGAATCAGATTCGCCACCATGCGGTGTTGGGCCACGGCATGGCCGTGCAGGCAATTCGAGCCAACGCAAAGAGCGGGACCCAAGTTGGTCTCGCGGAAAACGCCACGGTGTATGTGCCCGTGATTGAAGAGCGCGAGCACATTGAGGCGGCACATCGCGCCACGCGGGAGGGAAACGCCCAGTTCCTTACGGCGGTTTTGGAAGGCAAGTACACCGACGGCTATCTTGAACGCGAAGGTGCGAAGGCGCCTAAGGTCGAACCCGGCGATATGAAAATCGTCGGCAGCCCGCTCGATTTTGTCGGGTTGAATGTGTACACGCCGGAATATGTGCGCGCAGCCGACTCACCCGCCGGATACATCGTGGAAAAACGCCAGACCTCCTACCCGCACATGGCTTCGGATTGGCTGTATATTGGCCCGGAGGTAATTTATTGGGCGGTGCGCAATGTCAGCGACATCTGGAAGCCGAAGGAGCTTTACATCACGGAGAATGGCTGCTCCGCGGACGATGTGTTGACTGCTGACGGACGCATCGAGGATACCGACCGCGTCATGTATCTCCGCAATCATTTGACTCATCTGCATCGCGCGGCGGCCGAGGGATATCCGATCAAGGGATATTTCTTGTGGAGTTTGCTCGACAATTTCGAATGGGCCGATGGTTACAGCAAGCGTTTTGGCCTGCATTACGTGGACTACAAAACCCAAGTACGCACACCGAAGCTTAGCGCAGAGTGGTATCGCGAGGTAATTTCGCGGAATGCTGTGGAGTAATGGGTTGTTGCGTACCCTCTAAGGTTGATCGGTGCCGCGGTTTCGCGCGCTCGGCGTCAGCTTGCGGATCAAAAATTCCTGAAGCAGATTGGAAACGGCGTTGGAAGCGATGCCGATAGCAGCGTTCACGAAGGTTAACTCTGCGCCGTTGCGATCCTGGGCGGGATAGTAAATGTTTGAAATGCCGCCCGCCGCCAGATTCCCCAGAACATTGGAATAGTTGGGCTGCCAGCGCCGGTTGTCACCTTTGCAAATTACGGCGTTGGCGATGGCATAGAGTGCTCGCGCCTGAATGCCGCCAGTCCCTTTATAAAAATAGCGTGGGTCTTGTTTGAGAAGCGAAGGAAGAATGGCGCCGCCGATGAATGTGCCTGAAACCGTGTCGGCATAGTTGGCGCCAAAGCGTTTGGCATAACCTTCCGTGCCCTGGCCGTATCCGATAAAGTGGCCCTGCCACTGCTCGATTCCCGCGGACCCTGCGACCACGACGAAAGTAAACGGATCGATCACTGAGCGGGCGGCAAGCTTGAACTTTTGCTTTGAAGTCAGAGGCTCAGCATTGGGATTGTAGGTGACGTAAAAATTTGGGATCGCGCCAAGCACGCGCTGTTTTTCTTCCACTTTGATTTGCTCTTCCGCGACCTCCACACGCGTAAGGGCAACCTGTACCTCCGTTACTGTGGAAGCGACTGCTAGCATAATCGGGTTGAGAGTATCGACTTCGCCGGGATCAAGAGTTCCGGAAGAAGTTTGCGTGGAGAACCCCGGCGAGGCAATGGTGAGCTGGAATGGTCCGGAGGGAACATTGGTAAATGAAAACTGGCCATCGGTATCGGATTGAGTTTGCTGCTGCGATTGATCTCCGCGAATGAGCGTTATACGGGCTCCGGAAACAAGGGCTCCGCTCGGGTCGAGAACTGTCCCATGAATGCTTCCTAAGGTTGGTTGAACTGGCGGCTGCCCGATGGCGGAAGCATTTGGGGCTTGCCTTGGGCCAGGCACAGAAGTTGGTTGCGAAGTTTGCGCAAAGCCGAAACAAACCCAGACCAAGGACACAGAGGCACAGGCGAAAGCTCTTAATTTGGCTGGCTGGGGCATGAATAAGTTCACTCTAACCTGTTCTGTCCTGTGCATCCAAATGACCAAAGGTAATCACTGTTTTTTGTGCGTGGTGAAACAATGCTTATTTAAAGAACACATTCTCGGGGTAAGAGGCACACTGCAACTTGGATGCTCGCGGTTCCATTTTTGCCAGCCGCGCGGCGCCGAAAAAAAATGTGATGATTACTTTTTGGGAGCGGAGTGAAAAGGATCGTTTTGTAAAGTTTCGTGAACATCCTCGGGACTAGGAATATCCAGATTGACGACGATGGGCTGCTGTCCGCTGCGCACGATGACCGCTTCCACAGGCTGATCTTTGTCCGCGTTCAACTCCTGATGCGGAACGTAGGGCGGAACATAAACAAAGTCACCCGGGCCGGCTTCATCCACGAACTCCAAATGATTCCCCCAACGAAAGCGGGCTCGTCCGCGTATAACGTAAATCACAGTTTCCAACTCGCCATGGTGATGAGGACCGGTTTTAGCATTAGGATGAACAACTACTGTTCCGGCCCATAGTTTTTGCGCTCCCACGCTGGCATGTGAAATGGCTTCGGCACGCGTCATTCCCGGCGTTTGCGGTGTATTGCTGTTGAGTTCGCCGCTGCGGATGATGCGCAAGCCCTGAGTTTTCCAATCGGGCTCGTCTGCCGGCATTTGGGGGGAGTGTGAATCGGTCATGGCCTCACCATACGTCGCAACGTTTGCCTTCGGGTCGCACCATTGCGGCATCAGTCTTACAACTCCATGCCTTTTGGAACTCTGGAAGGTTCGAAAGCGGCCCGATCACGCGGAACTTGGCGATGGGATGCGGATCGGTCTGGATCATTAGGCGCTGCGCTTCCGGGCGGATTTCATCGCCGCGGAATTGCCCCCACGCGATGAAGAATTGTTGCTCCGAAGTGTAGCCGTCGATATCGGCGGGACGCGGTTTGCCTTCCAGCGATTTCTCATACGCCAGAAATGCGATCTTTGCCCCACCCAAATCGCCAATACTTTCTCCAAGCACCAGCTTGCCATTGTGATGTACACCGGGCTCAATGAAATAATTGTCGAACTGATTAGCTACGCAGGCCGCACGGCTCTGGAATTGCTTGAGATCGGCATCGGTCCACCAATTACGCAAGCGTCCAAGAAAATCGAACTGCGCGCCCTGGTCGTCAAAGCCATGCGAAATTTCGTGGCCAATGACCACACCGATCGCGCCGTAGTTCACAGCATCGACCGCTTTCATATTGAAAGCTGGGGGCTGCAAAATTCCGGCGGGAAATACGATTTCATTGAGCAGCGGATTGTAATAAGCATCGGAGGTAGGTGGAGTCATGCCCCAGCGGCCGCGGTCGACCAGCTTGCCAATTTGCGCGCGGTCGTCTTGTTCCGCAAATTTTCTTCCAGCGATCACATCCTCGAAGAACGCGTCGCGGCGAATTTCTACGTGGCTGTAGTCCTTCCATTTATCGGGATAGCCAATCTTGGGATTGAATGTAGCGATTTTCGCCATGGCTTTTTCTTTGGTGTCATCATCCATCCACGGCCGGCTGAGAATATCGTCGCGCATCGCCGCCAGAAGGTTGCGCACCATCTCCTGCATGCGGGCTTTTGCTTCGGGTGGGAAATATTTTTCCACATACTTTTTCCCTAACGCTTCACCGAGATATTGATCGGTCGACTCTACACAGCGCTTCCAGCGAGGCTTCATCTCAGTTGTGCCGCTGAGATATTTGCCGTTAAAGGCAAAATTTTCCTCGACGAACGGCGTCGACAGGGAACCGGCGTTCGAGTTCAGTAGATGCCATTTGAAATACACCTTCCAGTCGGCGAGCGAATCTTCCTGCACCATGTGATCGAGAGTCTGCATGAACTTTGGCTGATCCACATTTAGATCGACATCCTGGGGGATTTGTTTGTGCTTGAAATATTCCACCCAGTCGATATGCGGAGTCATGGCCTGTAACTGCGCAAAAGTTGTATTGTGATCGGTGGCCGCGGGGTCGCGCAGGGCCACGTTGTCGAGCGATGCTTCGGCCAGCTTGGTTTCCATGCGCATGATGGTTTGCGCCGCGGCCGATGAAGTTTTCTCCTCCCATCCGGCGAGTTTGAACATAGCGATCACGTGTGCGACATATTTTTCACGCGCCTCTTTGAAGCGCGGTTCGGGTTTCAGATAATAGTCGCGATCGGGAAGTCCAAGGCCGCTGGCGCCGATATCGGCCAACACCCACGATGGTTTGTGCGGATCCTGCTGGCTGCCAAAGGCAAAAGGATCGGTCACTAGAATGTCGTGCATGTCTGACATAATGCGCTGCAATTCAGCGGTATCTTTCGCGGCATCGATGCGGGCGAACCATGGTTTCAACGGCTCAAAGCCGCGGGCATTTACGCGCGCTTCATCCATGCAGGCGCCGTAATAGTCGCCGATAATCCGTTCGTTGCTGCCCGGGGAAGCGTTGGTATCGGCAGTTGCCGTCTCCAGAATTTCTTTCAGCTTGTCTTTCGCTGTCTCGCCAGCCTGCCAGCGTCGGCTCCAGCGCGTCATGGACGCGGGAATCGGATTGTTCGCCCGCCATGTGCCGTTGGCGAATTCATAGAAGTCGGTGCACGGTTCGGCTTTGCGGTCGAGGTCAGTGAGGTCGATGCCATGAAGATTTTGCGAAAAGAGCTGATGGGGGAAAAGAAGCGAACAGAACATCGCGAACAATGGGAGGGTTAATTTGTGCATGGGCCTCTTCGGAAAAATTCTGGAGCAGCAAGTTGTATGCGGCTGCCATTGTAGACGAAAAAACAGGTGATTAGGGAAGCGCTCCCTCAGAGATTATCCCAGCAAGAGATGTACTGGCTGAGAAGTCACCAGATGTACCTTGCTATTAACAAGTGTCCGGCCTTGTTATGTCACAATCAAAGAGTGACTCAACCCACTCTTTTACCGGAGCCGCAACTCCGTAGGCGGCCTACCACTCCCATCCGCCTCATCGCCACCGATATTGATGGAACATTGCTTAATCCTCAGTTTCAAATCTCTCCGGACGATCTTACTGCGTTGCGCCGCGCACATGCCGCTGGCGTTGAGATTGTGCTGGTCACCGGGCGGCGGCATACCTTTGCTCTTCCCATCGCGCAGCAACTCGGCTTCGATCTTTGGCTCATCAGCTCAAATGGCGCCATTACGCGCTCGCTAAACGGAGAAACTTTTCATCGCGATTTGATGCCGCGCGAAACCTGCGGCGATATTTGCACCGCAATGCGAGAGTTTCGCGGCCACACTGTTCTTACCTTTGATAAAGAAACCAAGGGAGCGATCGTCATCGAGCACCTTGACGACCTCAACGTCAGCATTCGCCGCTGGCTCGAAAAGAACATGGCATATATCGATTTCGTCGTTCCCATCGAATCTTCGCTGGTCACCGACCCAGTTCAAACCATGTTCTGCGGCTCCATGAGCCGCATGGCTGAGGCGCTACAAGCGCTTGAGGCCGCCGCGCTGGACAACCGTGTGACAATTCTTCGCACCGAATATCCCGACCGCGATCTTTCCATGATCGACGTGTTAAACGCCGGCTGTTCCAAGGGGCACGCCCTGGAACGCTGGGCTGCGCATCGGGGTTACCACCGGAATGAGGTCATGGCCATCGGTGATAATCATAATGATGTGGAAATGCTTGAGTTTGCCGGGCATCCGGTTATTATGGGAAATGCCTGCCAGGAGTTGCGCGCACGCGGTTGGAGCGTAACGCGAGATAATGGAGAATGCGGCGTAGCTGCCGCCGTAGCCGAATTCATCGGTGGTAACGCAGCTGATTAGTGGATGATGAAATTCATATTCCAAACCGGCGTTTTGATGGCGGCATTAGCGCTAATTTCCACTTCTTGCCCTGCCTCAGATAACGCCGTTCTGCGTAATGGATTTTCTATTCTCCACCAGCGCCGTCAAATCATCGGTGATGTTACCCGTCTCTACATCGAGGGAGATCAATCCAGCTTTGTCGACATTCCTACGGCGGATATCGACCACTTCGAGTCGGTTCCTGATCTACCAAGGCCGCCGGCAACGGTTTCCAGTCCTCAGCAAACTGCTTCGGCCGTTCCTAATCATTCTTTCAATCTCAACGAAACCGTGAAAGCCGCCAGCGGAGCATATCAGCTCGATCCCGATCTCGTTACCAGTGTTATTCGGGCTGAAAGCGGATTCAATGTCCGTGCCGTCTCTCCGAAAGGTGCGCAGGGACTGATGCAGCTTATGCCGCAGACGGCGACGCAGCTCGGGGTGCAAAATGCCCTCGATCCGCAGGCTAATGTGGAGGCCGGAACGCGCTATCTGCGCGAATTGCTGGAGCGCTACAACTTCGACCTCATCAAGGCTTTAGCGGCTTATAATGCGGGTCCGCAACGGGTTGAGCAGTACAACGGCGTGCCTCCCTATTATGAAACGAAGGCTTATGTGGCACGGATTGTGCGCGACTTCAACCGGAAGAAAATAGAGGCCAAGGCAGGTACAACTGCAAAGTCCGGAGCAAAGAATCCTGCGGCAAAGGTTCCAAATACAATATCTAATCAGTCCGCTGCCAGCCAATCACCCGTGCGTAATTAGAGTCTTTTAATCCCAAATCGCACTAATTTACATAACAATTACGTTTTCCTGAGATATTATTCCTCACTAAGAAATAGCCTGTCGCAGAGCGAGGGTCTGCCCCTGGACGGGCGTTCAATATCAGGGGGAAATTCCAAGATGAAAACGATGGCTCCGCTTAAGCCATGTTTATTGTTCGCAGTTGTAGCCTGTTGTATTTTCGCAGTGGGTTGCGGAGGATCTAGCTTTAACGATCCGCCAGGGGTCGGTACGACCATAGTGGCTTCCACACAAAATCCACTGGTGGCTCAGTACAGCGTAACAACTGCTTTGGGATGCCCGGGACAGATCGCAGTGGAATTTGGCCCTGATACTTCCTACGGCCGAACTACGGCGTGGTATCCCGTCGCGCAGACCCGGCAAAGCACCACCATTCTTGTGGCAGGAATGAAGGCTTCAACCACTTATCACATGCGGACTCAGGCGCAGTGCTCGAACGGCACTACTAGCTTTACCGGCGCGGATACAACATTCAAGACTGGCCCATTGCCATCGATAGCTTTTCCGACGCTGGCCGTATCGCGTCCAAACCCGTCGACCACGTCGCCGGAGAATTCGGGGATCGAAGAGATCGACGTTACCGCGGAAGGCACTCCCGCTGTATTTACCGATCGCGATGCCAATCCGATTTGGTATTACGACCTGGGCTCGACGAATTATCCATTCACCTTCAAACTTCTGCCGAACGGCCACATGATTTTAAGTGTGACTTCCGATACGGTTTTCGATTCATTCCTCAAGGAAGTGGATCTCTCGGGAAATGTCATCCGCGAAATGGACATTTCTGCTCTAGCCCAGAAAATGCAATCCGCTGGATTTGATTTCGTTCCAATCGCCCTTCACCACGATCTGCTTCCCCTTCCCAACGGCCATTTGATCGTGCTCACTAACTTCCTCAGGAATTTCACCGACCTACCCGGATTGCCGGGTAACTCGCAAGCGCTCGGGGACGGCGTGATCGATCTTGACCAGAACTGGAATCCGGTTTGGGCCTGGAACAGCTTTGACTATCTCGATGTAAACCGCCACCCCAGCCCCTTGCCGGATTGGACTCACGGCAACGCGTTGGTCTACTCCGCCGAAGATGGCAACCTGCTCCTTTCCCTGCGCGCCCAATCGTGGATTCTCAAACTTGATTACAATAACGGCCAGGGCGCGGGAGATATTATTTGGAAGCTGGGTTATGAAGGGAATTTTTCCCTGGCCGACGCCGATGTTCCGACCGATGATCCGAGCGTCTGGTTTTCTTTCCAGCACTACCCTACCATCCTCAGCCAGGCCGGGACCGAAACAACGCTGGCTGTTTGGGATAATGGCGACAATCGCGTATTAGATACAAACGGCACCATCTGCGGCGCGCCGCCTCTCACCGCGTGCTACTCGCGGGCTACCATATTTCAAATCGACGAGAGCACCATGTCCGCTAATTTAGTTTGGGACAATTTGCCCGGAGACTATGGGCTATGGGGAGGCAATATCAACCAGCTAGGTAATGGAAATGTCGAGTTCGATATTAACGCTCCTGCTGTTCCACTCGTTCCGAACGGTGGCTCGGAGGTCCAGGAGGTCACGCAAGCTTCGCCTTCACAAATCGTCTGGAAAATGGATGTTTTGAACGCCAATGCATATCGGGCCTACCGTGTGCCCAGTCTCTATCCGGGCGTAAGCTGGACCTACTAAAAACGCGGAGGTTTACTCCCATTCGATGGTGCCCGGAGGTTTTGAGGTGATGTCGTAGACTACGCGATTCACGCCTTTTACTTCGTTTACGATCCGCGTGGAAATATTCTTTAATACTTCATGGGACAGCGGAACCCAATCCGCCGTCATGCCATCCTCCGAACTCACGGCGCGGACCGCGCAAGTGTAAGCATAGGTTCGCATATCGCCCATGACGCCGACCGACATTACCGGCAACAGCACGGCGAAGGCTTGCCAGATTTTGGTGTAGAGTCCGGCGTTCTTGATTTCGGTAACAACAATATCGTCGCACTCGCGCAGTAGCGCCAACCGCTCAGCCGTTACTTCACCCAACACGCGCACGGCTAACCCGGGGCCGGGAAATGGCTGGCGCTGTAATATCTCTTCCGGCATCCCGAGGTCGCGGCCGATTTTGCGGACTTCGTCTTTGAACAAATCCTTCAGCGGCTCGATTAATTTCAACTTCATCTTTGCTGGTAGCCCGCCGACGTTGTGATGCGACTTGATCACCTGCGACGGGCCGCGCACCGAGCGCGATTCGATCACGTCAGGATAAAGAGTTCCCTGTACCAGCCACTTCACCTTGCCTTTTTCTTTCTCGATGCGCCGCGCTTCTTTTTCGAATACTTTGATGAATTCATTGCCGATGATTTTGCGTTTCTTTTCCGGGTCAGTTACACCCTTCAACTTTCCCAGGAAGCGGCCAGTTGCATCGACGGCATCGAGATGCAGGCCCAGTTTGTCGCGCATGGTTTTCTGTACTTTTTCGAATTCATTCTTGCGCAACACGCCGTTGTTCACGAAGACACAGGTCAGGCGCGATTTGCCTTTTGCATCGCGCAGGGCGCGGTCGACGAGGAGAGCGGCTACCGAGGAATCGACTCCGCCAGAAAGCGCGCATATGGCGCGGCCGCTCCCCACCTGCTGTTTTACTTGGGCAATAGTGGAATCGATGAAGTGTTGCGCAGTCCAGGTTGGCTTTGCGCCGCAGATGGCGAAGATAAAATTGCGCAGGATATCGGTGCCATTGCGCGTATGGTGGACTTCTGGATGGAACTGCACGGCAAACCACTTCTTCGCAACATTTTGTATTGCGGCCACGGCGTGAGAGGTCCTCGCCGTAAGTTCGAATCCTTCGGGTAGTTCGAGTGCTTCGTCGCCGTGCGACATCCAAACCGGCTGGCGTTTTGCTAGACCTTTAAACAGGGCCGACTCGGCGATAATGTCGATTTCCGCGTGTCCGTACTCGCGTTTTTTTGCCGGACGCACTTTTCCGCCTAGCGTATGCACCATGAATTGCAATCCATAGCAGATGCCAAGCACCGGCGCGTCCAGTTCGAATAAGCGTATATCGGCGGGCGGAGCATCTTTGTCGTATACCGACCAGGGTGCGCCGGAAAGCACGATTCCCACCGGCGCATAGCTTTGGATTTCTTTAAGCGTGGCCGTGCACGGCAGTACCACGGAAAAAACATTTTGTTCGCGGATACGGCGTGCGATGAGCTGCGTATACTGCGCGCCAAAATCGAGGATAACGATGGAGTGAGTAGCGCTGGATTGGGGTTCCACGGAAAAGTGTCTCAAATCGGATGCGCCGTGTAAAGCGCGGTAAGTTAGAAGCGTACCAGGCTAAGTTTCAAGCGCCAAATTCGGCAGGTCACTGAGGATTGGCTCGTCACGGTCAATCGAGGTAACTACTGTAGTTTCGTTTGGCGGAATTGCGGGCGGAAGCGGCGATGCTGCCAAGGCCGCATCGGGCATTTCGGCTATGCAGATGTAGCCGGCCAAACGTGCCACGTAGAGCCAGTCGGCCACGGCGAAATAAAGCAACATGATGGCAATGATGCCCGCAAACACCAACCGTACGGGCACAAATTGAATGAACGCAAACAGGAATGATGCCGCAGTGGTAGCAATGCTGAAAGCAACCAGGTGCGCAAGGCCAGTCCAAGTGCCGACGGCAAGCACAGACCCGATATGCTCGCGGAAAAAACTGACGGCCTGTGACAAAGCACCCAGCGTATCTTCAACATCGCGAATCGCGAAAATACAGGCCAATGACAGCCACCAATTCAACCACGAGGCCAGCATACTGACGATTCCGCCCAGCAGCAAAAACAGAATGATGGCCAGCCCGAACCTCGGATGCACCTTGCTGGAGACGAAGCTGGCGAGGATTGCCGAGCCGGTGAGAGCGAGCAGCATTGCCAAAAGCCCTGCGGCACGCAGGAAATTCAGGCCGATCAACGCGCGGATTGGGCGCGGCTTTTGAGGGGCATCAGCCTTGCCATCCGCATGGCCGGAGAAGTTTGTGATTTCCGGGTCAATGACGCGCGCGCGGAAATAATCGAGCAGAGCGCCCACCGTGGTCAACCGGCCGAGCGAAGCTGCGATGATCCACAGCACGGACAACGCGAGGGTTCCACCTAACGCGGCCAGTACGGCGCGGTTCAGGCTGCCTTTAAGAATATGCTCGATGGCGCGGCCTACCAGCGCGGGTTGCCGGGTGCTTAACAGCAGCGCGTCAGAGCTGCTCACCGGCAGGGTATCGAGATATTCAATCCAATAAAACAGAAACGCTGCCACCGCGGTTGCGCCCACAACCCATCGCCACGCGATTTCCGCAAAAGTTACCGATGGCCGGCGGAACGCGACGCGAAACCCTTCGAGAGTGGGCGATGGAGCTGACATCTTCGAATTTCCTAACTAATCAGCATATCGCAAACCGTGAAAGGAGCTGAGTCGGTTGCCTTTGCAAGCGACTTTACTGGATGACAAAATTCACGAGCTTGCCGGGAACGTATATCTTTTTCACGATCTTTTTGCCCACAAGGGCAGCCTGTACTTTTTCGTCAGCGAGCGCGCGTTCAAGGACGAACGACTCCGTCGCATCGGCGGGCACGGTGACGCGGCCGCGCAATTTGCCATTGATCTGCACGGGGATTTCGAGTTCCTCTTCTTTCGCGAGCGCGGCATCGTACTTCGGCCACGCCGCTTTGAGCAAACTCCCCTTTTCGCCAAGCATCTCCCAGAGTTCGTGCGCGAGATAAGGCGCGAAAGGAGCTAGCAATAAGACCAGGTCGCGCTGCACTTCGGCGAGAAATTCGGCTGGAAGAGTGCCTTGCGCAATTGCATCCTCCGACGCGTATAGCGCATTCACCAGTTCCATAATGGCGGAGATGCAGGTGTTGAAGTGCCAGCGCCCCTGGAAGTCATCGCTAACGCGTTTGATGGTCTGGTGAAGCTTGCGCTGTATGGACCGCGCGGCCGGGCTTAACGCGGCTGGACGGCCGAGGGCGGCCGTCCCCACACGTGCCGTTGCGGCGTTGCGCACCACGAACCGATACACACGTCCAAGGAATCTCTGAATGCCCTCGATTCCCGAATCCTGCCAGTCAAGATCACGATCCGGCGGTGCCGCAAACAAACTATACAAACGCGCGGCATCAGCCCCATAGCGCGCCACCATTTCGTCGGGGCTGACCACGTTACCCAAACTCTTCGACATCTTCGCCCCGTCTTTGATCACCATGCCTTGCGTGAAAAGGCGCTCGATGGGCTCATCGTTGGTGACGAGGCCGAGGTCGCGCATGAATTTCGTCCAGAAGCGCGAATAGATCAAATGCAAAATGGCGTGCTCAACGCCACCTATATATTGGTCGATGCCGCTTTCGCCGAACCAATACTGTGCCGGTTTCGAATCGAAGGGGGCGTGGTCATTGCAGGCATCGGTATAGCGGTAAAAATACCAGGACGAATCCACGAACGTATCCATGGTGTCGGTCTCGCGCCGTGCTGCGCCGCCGCATTTAGGGCAGGTTGTATTGACGAACTCGGGCACTCTGCCAAGCGGCGAACCGTTGGCTAGCGTGATGTCCACGTTCTCCGGCAAAAGAACCGGCAAATCTTTTTCCGGCACGGGAACAATGCCATCCTTCTCGCAATAAAGCATGGGGATCGGCGTTCCCCAATAGCGCTGGCGGGAAATCCCCCAATCCTTTAAACGATAGGTAATAGTTGCTTTGCCAAAACTATTGCTCTCCGCGAAGGCGGACATCTTCTTAATCGCGTCAGCACATTCCATACCGCTGAACGCGCCGGAGTTGATCAACATCCCCTCATGCGCAACAAAGGGAAGCACCGGCTCAGTCATGGTTTCTTCCGGATCATTCGAAATAGGAAGAACCACAAGCCGGATTTCGAGCTTATATTTTTTGGCAAACTCATGGTCGCGCTCATCATGTGCCGGCACGCTCATAATGGCGCCGGTGCCATAATCCATGAGGATGTAGTTGGCAACCCAGATAGGAATCTTTTCGTTGTTGAACGGGTTGATGGCATAGCGCCCTGTCGGGACGCCATGCTTTTCGATCTCTCCAATATCCCCGGCCTCTTTGGCTTTACGCTGCTCGGCGATGAGTTGATCGACCTTGACGCGCAAATCGGGATTGCCCGCGGCAAGATCGGCCACAATGGGATGCTGCGGCGCAAGTTGGAGCGAAGTCGCGCCGTAAATGGTGTCGACGCGCGTGGTAAAGACCGTGATCGTTGCGCCTGCCGGACCGAATCCCGCATGCGGTTGCGAATAGTCCAACTTGAAATCGACCAGCGTGCCTTCGCTACGGCCGATCCAGTTGCGTTGCATGGTACGGACTTTTTCCGGCCAGCCGTCGAGCTTTTCAAGATCGCGCAACAATTCATCGGCGTATTTCGTAATGCGCAAAAACCACTGCTCGAGTTCGCGCTGTTCCACGAGCGTATCTTCATGCCGCCAGCATCGGCCATTGACCACCTGTTCGTTGGCCAACACCGTGCAACACTTCGGGCACCAGTTCACCAAACTTTTTTTGCGATACGCCAATCCTTTCTCATAAAACTTGAGGAAGAACCATTGATTCCAGCGGTAGTACTCAGGCAAGCATGTGGTAACTTCACGCGACCAGTCATAGGCGAAGCCGAGGCGATTCATCTGCGCCTTCATCTTCGCGATATTGCCGAGTGTCCACTGGCGCGGCGGCGTATTGTTTTGGATGGCTGCGTTTTCTGCGGGCAAGCCAAACGAATCCCAGCCCATGGGATGAAGCACGTTGTAGCCGTTCATCCACATATAGCGGGCAAGCGCATCGCCGATGGAGTAGTTCCGCACATGCCCCATGTGCAACGCGCCCGAGGGATACGGCAGCATTTCGAGCACGTAGTACTTCTTCTTAGTGGAATCGGCCGGATCGGCGGCGTAAAGTTGCGGCTCGTTCTGCCAGCGTTCAGCCCATTTGGTTTCCACCGGCTGAGGATGGTAGCGGTCGTCGTGTTCGGGATCGCGTTGTGTCATGGTTGCGGCTTTCGAGTTAGATTCTTCTGGCATATATACGGAAATCTGACTGGTTGTTAAAAGCTTTGATTTTACAGGAGTAGTAGGGAATTCTCGATTTGCCGGCTTAGAGAGCCAGCGCGAGACGCAGTCGCAGCGACTGCAGCGTGAGGTTGGGCTCACGCAGTCGTAATTCGACGATGTGAGATGCGAACATGGACAACTCAATATAGCACACTAGTCAAGGTCCAGGCGCTCTCGAGTTGCTCCAACGTAATCGTAGATTCACGTCGTTTGAGGGTTGCTATACCTCTCTCGTAGTCTTCACGGTCTTCAAGATTGCCTCGCACGCGAGGTATCTCTTGTTGCGCCCGGTTTCTATTGCAAGATGATCCAGCTTCGCTTCGAGTTCGGTTTCGAGATAGATGTCAAGCATCATCAAAAGTTCTAACAAGAATGCGGTGTTCAATGCTTCGAAGCGGCATTCCTCGCTAATCGATCAGAAGTCGACTGCAGCCGGCCGTAGTCGCGAATATAAACCCGCAGGCCAAACTCCGGCGTAGCCTTAATGTATCCGGCAACAATCTGCTCTTTATAGTGCTCCATATAAAAATCAAGCGGATCGCGCACATCCATGTCGGTAAGGATCAAGTCCGTATCGTTCATCATCAGCCTGTCAAAGCGCATATTGCCCTCCCGGTATGCCATAAAATTCCCCGGCACCTTGGCGGCAAAGTTCGTGGCTTGCTGCGAGCCGTAGACTTGTACAATTTCGCTGCCTTGCAGGCGAACCGCCGTTACTTTGCCCTGAATGCGCGGCGGAGGAAAGACCTGTTCCGGATCGAGAACAACATCATCTTTCTCCATCGCCACACCCTGCACTTTTTTTGTATTAATCAGCTGAGCCAGATCGATCCCGAGTAAATCCATGATCCCCTTTACCGGCAAATGCGCGGCTTTCACATGCTCGGTGTGAAGCCGGATTCGCCCGTCTGCGTCAACCGACAATGTGCCTGTCGCCTCAAACGAAACATCGCCTTTCTGGTGAAGTTTGCCTTTGATGTCCAGCTGATTATTTTTGTTTTGTATCGTTATGCTTTTAATCGGCGCATTGGCGGCAGAAAAAACATTTTCATTCAGCACCCGGGCCAGCGAATCGCAACTAATCGCGATCTCCGCCGATGTCATATGCATCACAAAAGAGTTGTAATCGTCGAAGATGACGACCGATCCGGTTTTGGTCGGAGTGAGATATCCCTGCAGTTGAACAACATGGACGGCAATCGGCGCAGTGTAGTGATAAGTGACGTTTTTCATCACCACCTGAATCGGGCGGTTTTCCTGAGCTTCAGCGGACTTTGCCTCTTGGGCCAACGCACCCGGCGCAACCAAAAGCAGGGATAAAGACAACAAACGGATAAGGCTATTCAATTTCATGGGCATTGGATGCCTCACTTCCGGGAAGAGTACTCCTATGCAACAAGTTTCTTCAGGGCTTCAACATTTCGACGGTCATCGCCCGGCTTTTCGATAGGAGTTTCAGCAATAAACGCAGCGTGCGCCAGCCGAAGATCATTCAGCAGAATGCGAAACGCTTCCAGGCCAATAGCCCCTTTCCCGATTTGCTGATGACGATCGAGTTTCGATCCGCGTGCGGCCTTGGCGTCGTTGCAGTGCACAACTTTCACATTATTCAAGCCCACGGTCGAGTCAAGTTGCCGCAGCGTTTCATAAATGCCGTCCGTACTGACAATGTCGTATCCCGCGACGTGTGTGTGGCAGGTATCGATGCAGGCGGCCACCGGCACCGCGCCCTGTAGTCGCTCGATCACCTCGGCAACCTGCTCGAAGCTGCCGCCCAGAGAGAATTCCGATCCGGCAGTGTTTTCGATCAGAATGGTTAACCCTCCCCGCACAAGATCGAGATCCTGCGTGGCGGCCGCGATGGCAGCGGCGGTTTGCACAAGACCGGCTTCGCGATCGGAGCCGCGAAACGAACCCGGATGCAAAACCAGATAATCGGCGCAAGCTGCCAGTGCGCGCTCCACCTCTCCGCGAAATGCCTCAATGGAATTCTTAAGGAATTTTTCCGTAGTGCTGGCAAGATTCACCAGATAGTTTGTGTGGATCACGAGCGGCTTGAGATCGTACCGGGCACGAAGCCGCGACATCTCCTCGCAATGCAATGCGCTCAGCTCATAAGGAGCCCACTGCCGCGGGCTGGAAGAAAAAATCTGCAGAGTATTGCATCCCAGGCGGTAAGCACGCTCCGCAGCGTTATGAATTCCTCCGGCAGTTGAGGTATGGATGCCGATGCGGCGGGAAGTCATGCGCGGTCGTTGTTCCGGTGCCCGGCGGCTGAGGATATCTTGTTCACGCGCCATTGAGCGAGGCATAAGAAAGTATAGAGGGCTGCGGCGCGGATTCTGAAATCCTGGGTTGCGAGGATATATGCGGAACGTGTCGCGTTTGCGGTGCAGGAGCGGCGAAGGTAGACTTTATAGCTGGAAGTCTTGTCGCGTTTTATTCGACTGGACGGGCGGGGCACCCGTCCCCACACGATTTACACAGTTAGAGGGAACTTATGCTTGTTGTCATGAAGGCACACGCTACGGAAGATCAGGTGCGTGGGGTCTGCGAAAAAATTGAGAAGCTGGGATATCGCGCGCACTCCATGCCGGGAGCGCAGCGCACCGCCATCGGCATCACTGGAAACAAGGGCGAAGTGGAGCAGGGCACGCTGGAAGAAATGCCCGGCGTGCAGGAAGTCATCAAGGTCTCCAAGCCCTACAAGTTGGTCAGCCGCGATATCAAGGAAGACAACACGGTGATTCGTTTTCCCGGAACGACTGCGACGATCGGTGGGCCGGGGTTAGCGATTGTGGCAGGACCGTGCGCCATCGAGAGCCGCGAACAGGCCTTTGCCGTGGCCGAGCGGGTGCATCGCGCGGGCGCACAATTTTTTCGCGGAGGAGCCTATAAGCCGCGAACTTCTCCGTATTCGTTTCAAGGACTGGGCGAAGAAGGCTTGCAAATTATGTCTGAGATCCGCCATCAGTACGGGATGAAAATCATCACCGAGGCCATCGACAACGAATCGCTCGACCTAGTGGAAGAGTATGCCGACATGATTCAAATCGGCGCGCGCAACATGCAGAATTTTTCTCTGCTCAAGCGCGCCGGACGGGCGAAGAAGCCAGTATTGCTGAAGCGCGGCATGTCAGCGACGCTAGAAGAATTCCTAATGGCCGCGGAATACATTCTGAGTGAAGGCAACTATAACGTGGCCCTCTGCGAGCGCGGAGTGCGAACCTTTGCCGACCATACGCGCAACACGCTTGATCTTAGCCTGATCCCGGCGGTGCAGCGATTGAGCCATCTGCCGATATTCGTCGATCCCAGCCATGGTACAGGTAAACGCAACAAAGTGACTCCGCTATCGCGCGCCGCTGTGGCTGTAGGAGCTGATGGATTGATGGTGGAAGTCCACAACAAACCCGACGAAGCCATGTCGGATGGTCCCCAGTCGCTGTTTCCCGATCAGTTCGACGAATTGATGAGGCAGGTGCGCCAGATTGCGGCAGTCGTGGGCAGGACTGTGCCGGAGATTGGGATAAGGGAGACAGTAAGCGCGAGCAAATAGTTATACGGCGTAGCGTGGTATATTGCGCTCATTCATGGGACCGCTTTTTTTCTTTTTCATTTCCTGGTGGAAACTCGTTCTAATGGCCGTGGCGATTGTGCACTTCATTCGCCGCCGTCCCGATACCTACTGGCTCTTTGTCATCCTATTTCTGGGATGGATCGGAGCCCTCGTATACATCGCCGTCGAAGTTATCCCCGATGCCGGATTGCTTCGCGGCTCCTTTCAGGCATTTCCACGACGACGGAGAATCCACGAACTCGAACGGGAGATTCTGGATAATCCTTCGGCAGGGAACTACGAAGAGTTGGGATTGCTCTATTTGGACGATGGCGATTTTGCCCGGGCTCGCGGATGTTATGACCGCTCGATTTCGCAGCGCTCGGATTCCGTCGATCCCTTTTACCGGCGCGGCGTGGCCGAGGTCGAGTTAGGAGACTTTGCCGCAGCGGTACCGGATCTGGAGCGCGCCGTGGAAGCGGACGCAAACTACGACTTCCACCGCGCGATCGGTTTGCTCGCCCACGCTTACGCGCAAACAGGCCAAGCGGAAAAAGCCAGAAAGCTTTTTGAGCAGGCCACAAAAATTTCTACCAGTTCGGAGACCTATTACAACTACGCTTTGTTCCTGCAAGCCCAAGGGCACACAGACGAAGCACGGCAGTGGGTGCAGAAAATTCTGGACAAACGCGCGACCATGCCGGGATATCAAAAGCGGCGCGAGCGGGGATGGTTTCGCAAGGCGTATGGGTTGTTAGCGAGGCTGAGATTGTAGAGGAATGAGATTGCAGAGCAAAAGACTAAACGCATTCATCGGGTTCACTGGATACTGCCATTCCCCTCCAGCATCATCGCTTCCACTTTTTCACTGGCTTTCTCAAAAGTGGGAGCCACACCCCACCCCACAATTTCCCGCGGACGGTTTTTCTGCACGACATAATAGTAGTTGGGATCCAGCACAAATTTATCGGCCACGATTTCGGCGCAGTAGTTGCTTTGCCGAACATACATCCCCGTGTGAAAGCAATTGGGCTTCGTTTCCGAAAGATTCAATCGGTGCGCCTCGGTAACCGATTCCAGAATTTCGGGAGCGAATGCGTTTACATCGTACTGGCAGAGCCCAGTCGCCGCTCTTCCAGGAAATGCTTTGTCTACCATTCTTTCGTAGTTAAGTAATTGGTCGCAGCGGTTCTCGCCCCTTGTTGCCCACGAAAGCTCCCCGGCGGTGCGGAATCCGCTGAAGCCTTTCATTAAAGCATCGTCGAGCGAACGCAGGAGCATATCCATCAGGGCTGAGGGTTCGAAGCGTTTATTGGGAAAGTAAGTTTCGTCTTCCGTGTGAATTTCAAGTTCGCCGCGCTTCACGGCCTTGTCGGTATCCACGCCAAGGAAATTAAGATCGTAGAGCAACTGTTTGCCAAAATGGGCCCTCTGCGCGCAGAAGCAGCGCTCGCCTTTACGGAGGCCGTCGGCAATGTACGGAACCAACATCTCCCGGAGATGTTCTTCATCGCGGTAAAAAATGCAGGTGTGATCGCCATGTTTGAATTGAAACAAAGAGGAATGACGAAGCATAGGCCCTGTTTAAAGTTTTGAATTCATTCAACGCGAAGAAACTGCGTTAATGTGCTGGATTTTAGCATGAGATAAGACGCGAGAGACCTCAGGTTACCTTAGTTTTTTAGCGCGGCGATACGCAGAATTAATACCGGTCGTTGGTATCGATGTTGAAACCCAGGATGGCGTTAACTTCCACCGGTTGCGCACCCCGCATAGCGGGACGGAACTTCCAGCTCGGCAAAGCGGCCATAATTTTGGCGGTCATAGCGGCCGGTCCGGGTTCGAGGACCTGCAGATTTTTCAGATTGCCGGAGGAATCGAGCCTGCACTTGATCACCACACGCGCATGAGGAAGATTCGCAGGCAAACTGGTGCGAATGCCCTCAGGGCCAGTTAGTGCTCCACGCCCGTGCTCGCTGGTATCGGCTTCGGCGAATTGCATGACGATGGTGCCGATGTTGGTATCAACATAAACGGTGTAGTTATCCCCGGGAAGCTTGCCGTAGAAATCGAATGCGCCGCCAGAGCGCGAAGTCGCCACAATCGTGATTGCGGGACCTTGATCGGTTTTTACCGAGGTGCGGCCGGGCAAGGTTGGCGCGTTGCTGTTACCCGAGTCGAAACTGGGCAAGTTGACAACGGAAGTTGTGCTGCCTCCACGAACGTCAACGCCAGGTGCTGCGGGTGCTCCGGTGGATGACGTGCCCGCTCCGCCGGGGCCGGGGGTTGGCGAAATCCCACCATTCGCAGCTGGATCAGACCCACGTCCTGCGCCACTCCTGCCTGCGCCAGTGTTTTCTCCAGCTAGCCCACTGCCCGGACCGGTTCCATGACCGATGCCCGATCCTCCGCCCGTACCGCCGACACCGGGTTTATCCCCGCCGGAGGGTGACAATGCTAATGATCCTTTGCCTCCAGTTCCGGGCACGCCTGGTTTGGAGCCGGGATCGGTCGATAAAACCACTCCGGAATTATCGCCGCTTCCCCCCCCACCCTTGGGAGGTGCAAGAGCGCTGCCAATATCTCCGGGCCCTCCCAGTCCATTGCCACGCCTTCCTGAACCCGAAACCCCCGAGCCGGAACCAACCGAAGGCGGAGGGGGAACAATGTTGGAAGCGAGCAAGGTTCCGTTGCCGGAGCCGCTTTGCGTACCTGAACCTTGGCCATTTCCTGCGCCGGAAACCGACGGAGGCGGCGGGATCACGTTCGATGCGCCGAGCGATCGTCCGTCGTGAGATCCATTATTAAAAGATGTGCCTGTTCCGCCAGAGCCGGAAACAGCCGGAGGGGGCGGAATTACATTCGCCGAGCCTTGCGACCGACCAGAAGATGAGCCGCCGAAGCCGGAGGGCGAACCGCCCACCGATGGCGGAGGTGGAATCACGTTGGCATTGAGCGAAGTACCTTGTCCGCCATTGCTTGTGCGAGATGTTCCTGCCGAAGAGGCGTTGGAAACATTTGGCGGTGGTGGCACAACATCCTGCGTTCCAAAGAGTTTGCCAATAATCGAGCTGACGAAAGAACCATTGGCGGCCGGTGTCGGTGGAGGTGGAACAACATTTGCTGAGGTGCGAACCCCGCCGCTTTCCAACCGCCGCAGGTCAGAGTTCGCGGAAGGTGGTGGCGCAACTACAGACGGCGCGGGCATGTTGAGCTTCGCCATCCTACCTGATTCGTGTTCAGGCGCTGAAACCGGTGGAGGAACGACGGAAATGTCGTTCATTTGCGCCCGCGAAGCGGAAAATTCGTGTGTAACGTCGGATGGCGCAGGCGCAATCACTTTGCCATTGAGAGCCGGGGCTGAGCGGGTCTGATCGCGCGACACACGGGTAGACGCAGGAGCAATCACGTTCGCTCCCAAAGAAGGCGAAGCACGATTTTGTTCGCGTGAAACATTCGGAGCGGGCGCGATGATACTCGAATCGAGTTTCGGGGCGTATAGAGTGTGCTCCGATTGCACGCTGGGTGTAGGCGGTATCACGGCCGCATTCAAAGCTGGAGCGCTGCGTGATCGACCCGCTGAAACATTGGGAGCGGGTGGCACGATCGTCGTTAAAGTCAGGCCGCCGCGCGATTGATCCCGGACGACATGATCCGGTGATGGAGCAATCACATTCGCGGGAAGACTGGGAGTCGTGGCCGATGAGTGCAGGCCTTCAGATGGAGGCGGTCCGGGCACATGCTTAAAAGCCAAAAGGTTCGCAACCGCATCGCTGGACGATGGAAGCTTGAGGTTGGGAGCATCGACGACTTGCTGCGCAAGAGACGCTCCACGGGCAACCTTGATAGTTTGCGTACGATGATGAGCTTCACGCCCCCCGGCGCGGCCTGAAGCTCCGGATTGGGCACCGCCTAAATCCTGTGTGCGAGGCAATTCATCAGCTGAGTAGTAGATCACCTCATCAGGCTGCAACCGTGGTGCTGCGTAAGGCCGCATCTGGGCAATCTCGCGGGGCAGCACGATCAAGACAAAAACTAAGAATGCCTGTAGCAGCAGCGCCGCTGCCATGTTGCGGAAAGCAAAAAGCCCAAAAGGCGACTCGCCGGCCAAACGCGGCCCGGAGCGCGAAAACGCGGGCTCTATGGAGCTGACAAACTCCTCCCAACGCGGCGGCCACTCCACCAGAAGCTTCGGCCCCTCATCCAGGTGAATGATCCGTACTTCTTCGAGTTGGAGAGAATTGCTCAAAACCTGAGTTTACTTTGACCTAACCCCGAGGGAGAAAACTAGCCGGTCTCTTTCATCCTGATTTCAATTCTGTCGCCCAATGTAGTTTCAGTTCTGGCCAGCGTGTGGCTGGGTAATTCCAGGACTGAGGCAGCCTGCATGCGGATGGGGGAAAAGCGCCAGGGTTGGAGGTTGTGCTCGACGTGCACCACCGTGCCCGCGCGGTCTAAATAGACTACGTCAATGGGGAAGCGCATGGCAAGAGTATGCACGCCCCGGCAGGGGCGAATCCAGAGGCCGGTGCCATTACGGAAGTTATCGGGGGAGACGCCAATCAGGCCGCGCAAGCGGGAGAGATGGGTTTGGGCGATGGAGAGCTCAGTGGCGAGGTAAAGCTGCCGGGTCAGATTGAAGGCTTGATGAGCGGGCATTTCATTGGCGACCACGCCTGGCAAACATATCTTATTTACTGACGAGGGAGTGATACGCCTGAATCAATGCCGGACCAATGGTGACGAAGAGGAACGGCAGGAGAATAAATACCACGAGCGGAGGAACCATCTTAATCGTCGTCTTGGCGGCCTGTTCTTCTGCTCGCTGGCGGCGTTGCGTGCGCAGGGAATCGGAGTGGACGCGTAAGGCCTGAGCCACGCTGGTTCCGAAGCGATCCGTCTGAATAAGTGTGCCAACAAGAGAACGCACATCATCGACGCCAGTGCGATCCACCAGATTACGCAAAGCCTCGGCGCGAGGTTTGCCCGCGCGCATCTCAAGATTCACCAGATGAAATTCATCGCCAAGGTCGGGATGCGCGTGACGAAGATCCTGGCCAACGCGCAGCAAGGCCTGATCGAGAGCGAGTCCAGCTTCAATGCAAATGACTGTAAGGTCGAGTGCATCCGGCAAAGCAATACGAATACGCCGCTGCCGGTCCTTGATCATGCGTTTCAGGAAAAATCGCGGAATAAAAAAACCCAGCGCCGGTACACACACCAGCAAAGGCATATTGTCGACGCCGGCAAATAGAATCACTCCCGCCAGCCCAAGAAATCCCAGCAGAAGACGAGCCCCGAAATAGTAGCTGACATGCCGTGGTTCGCGAAGTCCGGCTTGAATCAGCCACGCCCGCGTTCGCGAAACGTCCGCCGGAGAAAGCGGAATCGCTTTGCTAAGAGGATCGAGCGCCTGCTCGATTCGCTCCCTCACTTTGATTGCAGGTTTTTCCGGCGTAATGGTCGGCTGGCTGCCGAGAGCACGCAAGCGTGCTCCCAGCACTGAGCTGGGAGTGATCGCGGCCGCTCCAAAAGCAAATACCACCAGCACGATGGTGACGAACACGATGATAGTCAGTATTAACGGCATCTTTGATTCCGGAACTTAGCAGCTTCACACTTGAATCTTAATAATCTTGCGAATTACAAAATATCCCACCGTCTGCAACGCAATACTCGCGACTAACAAGGCATGACCAATGGGGTCATAAAATAACGGACGCACGAACTGTGGACTGAAAATCGAAAGTATGGCCACAACGGCTGGCGGCATAGCCATCAGCAATGCCATTGTGAGACGTCCCTGCGCGGTGTGAACCCGTACCTGGCGCTGGATCTTGAACCGCTCGCGGATTACGTAAGACAAATTATCGAGGATCTCCGCGAGATTGCCGCCGGTTTCGCGCTGCAGCATAACAGCGGTGACAAAGAACTTTACGTCGACCAGCGGGACACGCTCCGTGAGATTCATCAAAGCATCACGTACCGGCATACCGAACTTTTGTTCTTCATAAAGTTTCCGAAACTCGCCGGCCAGTGGCTCGGCAACTTCGCTGGAAATCATCTCAAGAGCGGTGGTGAAGGCGTGACCGGCGCGCACCGCGCGGGCCAGAGTGTCGATGGCTTCGGGGAAAAGCTCTTCGAACTTCTCGAACCGTTTTTGGCGGCGATAGGAAACGAACGAATAGGGAAGAAAACCGCCGATCAAAAGCGCGGCCCAGCCGATAGCGGCGTTCTTGCTCCAAAAAATTGCGGCTAACCCGCAGCCCACGCCGCAGAGTATGCACAGCAGTAAAAAATTTCCGGCGCGATACTTCATGCCCGCCTGCAGTAAAGACTCCTGAATGGCGGAAACGCGGGCGGATCGCCGCAACAAAGTATCGAAAGCTGGGATTTTGCTGAGCTGCTCGTCGCGCAACAAGGCGAATTCGGCATCCGGCTCGCGCTCGGCGCCCTTTTCCACCATCGCGAGCCGCTCTTTCATCAGGCGCGCCTGGGCATTTCGCTGGTCGAGCAGGGAACCAACGAAAAAGGCCATCAAGGCCACGAAGACGAAAACGAGAAGTGCAATCAGTGCTGCTGGCATTGTGAGTAAGTCACGAAAGCGCAATCCGTTGCGTTTTTTAATCGTTCAACGGGTCTTTATATCTCTGTCCTCGATTCAAACAGCGCCGGACGCAGTCGCGTGCCGGAAGTGGCCAGCCGCTCGGCGAAATGCGGCCGCAATCCGGTGGCTCGGAACGTTCCACGAACCTTGCCGTTCTCGTCAATTGTGCGCCGCTCGAAGACAAAAATATCCTGCATGGTAATCATTTCGTTATCCGTACCGGTGACTTCGGAAATGGAGATTACCTTACGCGTTCCATCGGACAAGCGCGCGATCTGCACCACGGCATGAATCGCCGAAGCAATCTGGTGGCGAATCGCGCGCTCGGGAATATTCAGATTCGCCATGGAAACCATATTTTCGAGACGGCCCAGCGCATCGCGCACAGAGTTGGCGTGCACCGTGGTCAGCGAACCCTCGTGGCCGGTGTTCATGGCCTGCAACATGTCGAAGGTTTCTTCGCCGCGGACCTCGCCCACGATGATGCGGTCGGGGCGCATACGCAAACTATTGATCACCAACTGCCGTTGTCGTACCGCACCCTTGCCTTCAATATTAGGTGCGCGGGTTTCCAGACGCACGACGTGTTCCTGCTTTAATTGCAGTTCGGCAGCATCCTCAATCGTGACGATGCGCTCCACGTTGGGAATGTAACCGGAGAGAACATTTAACAATGTGGTTTTGCCGGCACCGGTGCCGCCGGAGATCAACATATTCAATTTCCCCTTCACCATGCCGGAAAGAACTTCAAGCATCGGCTCAGTGAGGGTGTGATTCTCCAGCATGTTGCGCGCGGTAACCGGGTCGCGGCCAAAACGGCGAATGGAAAGGCATGCGCCATCAAGCGCCAGCGGAGGAATAATCGCGTTCACGCGGGAGCCATCGGCAAGCCTTGCATCAACCATGGGCGAAGACTCATCCACGCGCCGGCCCACGCGGGAAACGATGCGCTCGATAATTTGCATGAGATGCTGATTGTCTTTGAACGAAAGGCCGGTCAGCTCAAGCTTGCCGGCGCGCTCGATGTAGACCTGATCGAACCGATTGACCAAAATATCGGAGATTGTATGGTCTTTGAGTAGAGGTTCAAGTGGCCCAAGGCCGAAAATCTCATCCAGGATTTCCCGGGAAAGCCGTTCCCGCTCGGCAAAGCTGAGAGGAACAACCTCATTGTTAACCGAGTTGCGGATGAGGATGAGAACCTCTTCGCGGGCGGTATCGCCAGTGGAGCGGCCAAGCTTTTCCAGATCAAGACGGTCAAGTATTTTTCGGTGCAGGTCGGATTTTACCTGCTGGTACTCGTTCCGCTCGAAGGTCTGCAAATTCGCCATAAGAAAACATTACACGGTCTTAAATAGCGACCAGGCCGCACGTTTCACGTCTACATCGTTGCGGGTCAACTCCTGCGCCAACCCGGAGAAACAGCGAGCAATCTCGGTGTGGCTTTGCTCCATTACCGGAGAACCGCGATCGATGGCCGAGGAGATCGCGAAATACTGGTTGGGAACCCGCCACAACAATTTTACGCCAGCGGCATTTTCCGCATCAGCCTCGCTGAATCCCGGCACCTTGCGAAAGCGATTCAACACAAGACGCAGGCGTTCGCGGTTGCCGGTTTCTCCCAGATATTGCTGCACGCGAGCTGCGCTCCATAACGATGCAACATCGGTGCAGGCCACAAGCAAAACACACTCGGATAAATTCGCGACTAACCGGCTTGCGGAATCGAGCCGGGAAGAGTTATCCACCACCACGTATTTGTAGTGTGTCACCAACATGTCGAATAGCTTGACGAATTCCGCGGTGGAAGGTTCGATCGCCGCGGGAAGATTGGTTCCGGCCAGCAGTTGCAATCCGCCACCGTGCCGGGTCATGAAACTTTCCAGCAGGGAACTATCCATACGATGAAGGTTTCGCGTCGCGTCGGCAATCGTAAACACCGGCTTGACGTTAAGGTGCAGCGCTGTATGGCCGAGCGGCGCGAGATCGACAAGAGCGGTTTGCCCGTAAGCCGATTGCAGCGCCAGGGCAAGATTCACAGCCACCGTCGTAGCGCCATTGCCGCCCTTGGCATTTGCCACAAAAAATACCTTGCCCCGCGGTCCTTCTTTTTGCACCCGGCGTTGCGCCGAAGCGAGGCGCACGAAAGCTTCCAAAAGATCGGTTGTGGTCGTAGGGCGCTCGATAAATTCGCGCGCCCCGGCGCGCATCGCGCTAACGATAACCTGGGGTTGGTTCATTTTTCCAATCGCGAAAACCGCCGTATCAGGAAGTTCCTGATGCAGAAGTTCTATGGCGCGCAATGCCGGAGTTTGATTATCGGCGGGAATATCGACAAGGAGTACATCCGGATTTGCCGCCTGCACACGGCGCATGACGGGATCGGCGGGTGCTAGAGGGAGCGTGGCGCAGCTATGCACTGTCTTCGCCACACTGGTGCCATCGACCAGCACCTGCAGCATCGTACGCTGCTCACTGTCGATGGCTACAACGACGACCGAAAGCTCTGCCATACTGCTTGAACTCCAATTCCAAACCGCATCAGTTTATTTCTATAAATCGCCGCGCCATTTTCTTCAGAGACAGGAGAGTAAAAATCATTTCTCACCCGGCTTGCCGGACTTCGCTCCATCGAAGCGGTCTTTATCCATAAACGGTTGCGGATTCTTCGGCCCCGCCGGTTCGTCCGTATTCGGCGAAACCCGGTGCACTGTGCACAACACCATCAACTCCGAATTGCTTTTCTGAATGCTTTTGCTTTTGAAAAATGCCCCGAGAATCGGAATATCTCCCAGCCCGGGAACCTTATTCCAAATGTCGGTAACACGATTGTCGATCAAGCCGGCAATTATGAAGCTTTGCCCATCGCGCAATTCAAATTCAGTTTCCGCTTTGCGCGTGCTCAAAGCGGGAACGGTGAAACCAGAAATTGTAAGGGCGTCCGCAAAATCGAGCGTACTCACCTCAGGCGCAACCGTAAGGTGAATATTGCCGTTGGGCATAATCACTGGGGTGAATTCGAGTTTTACGCCGAATTCCTTGAACGAAATCGTGACGGCGGTAAATCCGGCGCCCGGTTGCACAATCGGGAAGGGAAATTGTCCTCCTGCCAGGAAGCTGGCTTTTTTGCCGTTCACCGCGATCAAATTAGGTTCAGCCAAAATCTGCAAAAGATTCTTGGTTTGCAAAGCCTCAATCACGACTCCAAGATGGAGATCGGGACGAAATAACATCAGGTTCAACACATTGCTGACGGTTTGGTTTTCCGAAAACGGCCCTGTTTGCCCCGTAGTTTGGGTGATGCTCTGAGAGCCAAAGCCGCCATATTGGCCGGTAGTAGCGGTTCCAATCGTATTGCCCGCCCCCGTGGAGAACAAGTTGGCTCCCAACTGACTCAGGGCAGAGCGGTCGACTTCGGCAAATTTTACTTCCAGAAGAACTTCCTGAGCTCCCACGGGACCAAAGGTGAGTACATTCACAACATTCTTGGAATAAGCCGCTGCCAATTCGCCCGCGCGCTTGGCTACGTCTTCGGTGGTTACGTGTCCGGAAAGTACAATGGCCGAACGCGAAGGCGTAACCGTGATCTGCTCATCGGGAAAAACGCGATGCTCCTCTTCGGCGCACGCGCTCACATCAACGTCCACCCGCAGATCGAAACTGCGCGAGCGCTCAAGTTCATCCCAGATCAGCAGTGAAACTTCTCCGGGGGCGCGGCCATGAACAAGAATTTGCGTGGGCGTAATCGGCTGGGCATAAGCAACCGTTGGATCGGTGACCGAGATTCGTTTGATCTGTTCGGTCGTATTAATCAGAAGAGATTTGTCGACCATTACGCGCAGAGGGGCCGCTCCCTGCGCCTGCGCTGGAAGAGTGGTCTGCGTCGTGGGCGCGGCTGGTTCCTGAGGTGCGGCGCCGGGCGGAGCGGCGGCGGAATCTTGCGCACCGGCCCAGACAATCAAGAAGGTGGGGACACAAAGCCACAACGCGGCCAGTTTCACAAATCTTGTGCAAAACTTCATCGTATGATTCCTCTCCATTTGAGGAAGCCTGCCATGCGGTCCATAAATGGGGCAGGCCAAAACAGCTCTTTGCTACTTGGATTCTTTACAACCCGCATCATTGCAGTCGACTACTTGCTTCTTCTCGCCTTGATAAACTTCTACGCTGAGCACCGATGGAGGGGGAGTCGGCGCGACAGACTTTTGTTGCTTTGTGGGATGGACATGAACCGGTTGCGGAGCGGCTGGTGTGCCGCCCTTATACAAACCTTTGGCATTGGCTGCGGCCACATCGTCCTGCAGTGTATCGAGAGGGTTGCGCAGGGCGAGTTGAATATGGCCTTCGGCGCTGGCCAGCGTAAGGCGTTCGGCGTCATCGGGTGAAACTAAAAGAGTAATCACCGGTGTATTCTGAGCATCGCCAGCGGCGTTGCGCTCCAGAGTGTGCCCGGCGGCGATCACAGCGACATTCTGCAACACAGTAGTCGTCTGGCTCTCGCTGCTGCCGTTTGGAGTGCCAGTCAGCAGTACATCGACACGCGTACCCGGACCCACAAAGCCAGCAACCGAAACCACTTCATTCACGCGTACAGAAACGGCTCTCATCCCCGGAGGAATCAACGAAGGCAAACCCGCGCCGGCATTCTCCGGCGCCAGCTTGCTCGGCAAAATGAACTCGCCCCTGGAAATCGGAAGAATGACTCCGCGCCCCAGTACTTTCGACCGAAGGCTGAAGGTGCCGTTAGGCAAGGCAGAAGCCGGATATTTAACGATGCGCACGTCGTGCTCTTCAATGCGAGCTCCCACCTGAATGTCGTTGGCAGCCACAATCACATCGGTTCCCGGTTCGCCGCTGGATGCGCCGCGCCCCTGTAAATTTTTATAGACAACAATGCTGACGATGGCTCCCAAAGCCAAAGCCACTGCTCCAATCATCAGCAGACGAGTACGGTTCATAGTACTTCCTTAAAGCGAATAGAAGGCATTCTTCGCGAGAAGGGTCGCGAAGCCATTCCTGCCTCATTATGTCCCACCAATATCCTACTGAATGGAGCTGGCGACGTTTGAGAAAACATTGTTCGAATTGGACCCAATCAACCGAATGGTACCCACGACAATCACCAGAATAACCGCCAGCATGACGGCATACTCGGCGATGTCCTGGCCTTCTTCGCCACGCCAAAGCGCTTGAAGACGCTGCATCATCTCAACCTCCCTGAATTTCTGTAATGGATACGCCCACCGAACCCATCCCCGGCAAAACTTTACCTCTGGCCCGCAACAATCGGTCCTTCGGAGGATGGTCCAGAATATAAACCATAATAGCCCTGCGTAACCAAATAGGTGTAATAAATTGCATACCACGGTAACTTCTGCAGGCCTCGGTCCGCTTCTTTGAACATCACCGCTCAATCTCGATACAACCGGGCTGTTACCATGTACAAACCCTAACCACCCGTGGCTGCCAGCAAAAGTCAATCCGTGGCATTCTTCAAACTGCAATTACGCCGCCGTATCGGCGTTATTTTTATAGCGAGCATGTTGTGGCTGAACTTTCTATTTTTTATCGACTACAGGGAAGCAACGAAGAAAGGGTATACCGATTTCTCAGTTTTCTACACCGCTGGAACAATTCTGCGCCAAGGGCTGGGCCAGCAACTTTACAGTCGTCAGGTCCAATTACAAGTGCAGCAGGGTTTTGCCGGCAGTCATCCGTTTATTCGCGGCCCCCTGCCCTACATCCACCCGCCGTTTGAAGCTGTAATTTTCGTTCCACTCAGTTTTCTTTCTTACCGGAACGCATTTTTGATGTGGGACCTGGCCAGCGTAGTCATGCTTTTCGGGGTAGCCGCGCAGTTGCGCTCAATGATCCCCACGCTTCATCCCACACCTGATTGGAAATTTGTACTTGGTTCTCTCGCGTTCTTCCCGGTTTTTATGTGTCTGTTGCAGGGGCAGGATTCAATTTTGCAGTTGCTTGTCTGTTCCCTGGCTTTCCGCGCGCTGAAGAAGAATTCCGACCTGCTTAGTGGTTGTTGGCTGGCCCTTGGTTCTTTTAAGTTTCAGTTTACGATTCCAATTTTCCTGCTGTTTCTCTTCTGGAAGCGGAGACGCTTTGTTTTTGGTTTCGTGGGGGTTTCGTTGCTGCTTGTCATGGTCTCGCTTGGACTCGTTGGAGCAAAGTCGTTGCTGGGATATCCCCGATTCGCCCTGCAGACGGTAGATGTACGTGCATTAGGCGGGGTACCCCTCAGTCTTCTTCCGAATTTGCACGGATTGGCACAGGGGTGGCCTTATCCACTTTCCGGTCTCTTCGGGATGGCGCTTGCCGCCATTGCTTCTATCGGCCTATTTTTGTTTGGAGCTATGAAGGGATGCGCGCCGGCAAGAGATAAAAATCTAAATTTACAGATTTCGTTGGCTGTTTGTATCGCGATGCTGATCGCATGGCAGACGAATGTCCACGACCTTAGCCTGCTCATTCTTTCCATCTTTCTTGCAGCCGATTATGTGTTTCATCAAACCACAAACCAAGCGACAAACTCCCGCGCGTTTCTGCTTCCAGTTCTGCCGCTTTTGATTAGCCCGTTGTGGATGGTGCTATGGCTTGGAATCGGCAAAGTGAATCTTATGGTCATTCCGTTGCTTTGGTGGATATGGGGGCTTGGTAAAGAACTTTCGCGCAATCGCCAAAACGCACTGGCTCTGCCGCAAGAAGTTTGAGGCAAAAATGATGGTCGACGGAAAGGAATACATTCCACCGCGGACGCAATCACTCGCAAAACTTGTCACTTGTTTCATTCTTGCCTGCATAGCCGCGGCCAGCATGTGGTCATACGTCGATTGGATTTTGGTGGGCCATCAGGTAGCCGATGCAGCGGCACACCAGCGCCCACGAGGAAATCTTTCGGACCTGTACCCGCGATGGCTGGGAGCGCGGGAATTATTGTTGCACCACCGCAATCCTTATAGCGATGAGATCACGCTCGAAATCCAGCAAGGATATTACGGGCGCGCGCTCGACTCCACTCGACCGGATGATCCGAAGGATCAGCAAGGCTTCGTTTATCCAGTGTACGTAGTGTTTTTATTGTCGCCGCTGATTCAATTCCCATTTCATAACGTTCAAATATTCTTCTACTGGTTGCTGATTTTTTTAACGGCTGCCGGCGTTTGTTTGTGGCTGCGAGTTCTGCGCTGGCGATTGCGCTTCGTTAGTATCGCCACATGCATTGTGCTCACGCTCGGCAGCTTTCCCGCGGTGCAGGGAATCAAATTGCAGCAACTGAGCTTACTGGCGGCAACAATGTTTGCCGGGTCGGCCGCGTGTGTGGCGAGTGGGTTTTTGTTGGCTGGCGGTGCGTTATTAGCCTTGGCGACGATCAAACCGCAATTGGCATGGCCGCTGGTGGCTTGGTTATTGTTCTGGGCAATCTGCAACTGGCGCGCCCGCCGCAACCTCGTGTACGGTTTTGGCGCGGGAATGGCGTTACTGTTCGGAGCTGCCGAGATCGTTTTGCCCGGCTGGTTGCGAATGTTCGCCGCTGCGGTCAGCAAATATCATCGCTACACGCAAAATAAATCGGTGCTCGATGAATTGCTTCCCGGGGCTTACACAGGAAAAATTGCCGCCATCGCGGCCGCGCTGGCTTGCGCCTGGCTCTTATGGAAACTTCGCGATAAGCCCGTCGACGAAGCCGGATTTGGCTTGGCAATCGCTCTCATTACAGCGCTTACGGTGCTGATCGTGCCCATGTACGCCCCCTACAATCAGGTGCTGCTTTTGCCTGCAATTCTAGCGATCATACGAGATCGAACATCCCTACTTTCGCATTCGCGTTCCATTCGCTTCGTTTATGCCGCAGGAGTCTTCGCACTGGCATGGCAATGGCTGGCCAGCCTGAGCCTGATCGCCATCTTCTTCTTTTTACCCACGCTCGCATTGACAGCATGGAAGTGGCCCATCTTCTCAACATTCGCCATACCAGTGCTGGTATTCGCGCTAATCTTCATGGATGTGCTAAGGCAGCCAGAGGTGCGGGAGCCGCGAAAATAGGGGGTCGTGGAGTCCATTTGGCCTATTGAACTGGCATTCTTTGCGACTCTAATAATTCACTTGTTTAGCTTGTTTCCTTATAAAGCTGCCACTACCCATAAATGAACTTCTTCCCGCAAAGCTATAATTCCTGTCATTATCTTAATTGGCGGAACAATAACGGCTTGATTTCGCGCCATAGGCAATGACTTTAAATTCCATAAGAACTCCGCAAAGCTCCGGTTCGGGTGTCTTCCCGGCGCTGGTTATGGTGCAGGGCAACGAGCAAAGGAACATTGTCCTCAATCGCACGCCCTTTAGCGTAGGGCGAAAAGTGGATAAGGATCTGGTGATCGCCGATCCGCGTGTCTCGCGCGATCATGCGCTGATCGTGCTCGAAGAAGACGGATTTTATCTCGTCGATCAGGGCAGCAAGCACGGAACATTCGTCAACGGCGAGCGCATTCAACGTCAGAAACTCGAACGCAACGACCGCCTGGAATTCGGCGCGCGCGACTCCAGCTACGCGATCTTCAACCCTGCCCACGGGACCTCGAACACCGCCCGCGAATTCCTTAGCCAGATTTCCGGCATCCAGATTTCCCAGGAAGCCACAGACCTGGAGAAGCTGACCCTATTTCTCGAGGCTGCGCGCAAGTTAAACACGGCGGGCGTGCTCGACGAAATTTTGATGACCATGCTCGAAGTCACGCTGCGCTTGACCCGCGCCGAGCGTGGATATGTCTTCCTGAAAGACGATGAAGGCAATTTGCGTCTGGCCGCGGGGCGCAACAGCAAAGGCGAGGCGCTGCTCGATGACAAGACGATTTCGCACTCGGCATTGGAAGAGTCGTTACGTTCCAACTCGGAATTCCTACTGACCGATACCGGCAGCTCCATGGACCTTGCCGCGCGGCAAAGCATTGTCGCCTACGATTTGCGAACCGTAATTTGCATTCCGCTCCGCAAGCGGTCGGTGCAAGCGACCCGTGAACAGCAGACTCCGGCCCCGGGCGCGCCCGCTGAGGTGCTGGGAGTTTTGTATGTGGATTCCCGCTTTGCATCGCGTGAATTCTCCGGAGTAGGACACGACATTTTGCGGGCGATTGCGACTGAAGCGGCATCGCTTATGGAAAATGCGCGCCTGGTGCAGGCCGAGGAAGAATCGCGGCGCTATCAGCAGGAGTTGACTATTGCGGCCAGCATTCAGCAGCGGCTGATGCAGGTGAAAATTCCCGAAGTCCCTTTTGCCCGGCTGCGCGGAAAAAATCTTTCTTGTAAAGAAATTGGAGGGGATTTCTTTGACGCCGTGATCACGAAAGAAGGTCTGGCGGTGGTGTTGGCGGATGTGAGCGGCAAGGGAGTTTCGGCCGCGCTGCTGGCTTCCACCTTGCAGGGGATGATTTATTCCCATCTAAGCTCCGACATGCCGTTGCTGGAAGTGGTGACAGCGGTGAATCGCTTCTTTACGGAAAAGCTGGTCGGAGAAAAATACGCCACGGTGCTGCTGGCGCGCCTGCGCCGCGACGGCGATCTCGAATATGTGAACTGTGGTCACGTACAGCCGTTGCTGGTTTGCGCTGGGGAAGTGATGAGGCCGCCTCATGGAAACGTGCCTGTGGGATTGCTGGCAGACGCGACCTTCGAGAGTGCGCGCTGCCAGATGAAGTCGGGAGATCGTTTCATTCTGGTGACTGACGGTGTAACCGAAGCGGAGAACGCCATGGGTGATTTTTTTGAGGATTTCCGGCTGGAAGCCGCAGCGGCCAAGGCCCCGACTCTGGAAGGAATTTTCTCGGCGGTATCGGAGTTCTGCGCCGGTAATCCACTGAATGACGATTGCACGGTGGTAGAGTTGGTTTATGCCGAACCCGGCGACTGAGCATTCATTCTTCTAAATCGTAATTCCGAGCAAAGCGAGGAATCCGCTGTCTCGTGCGGCGCCCATGCCTTGAGTATCACTCCACCACCACACTAAAGTCCGTCCCCTCCCACCGCTTTTCCTGCGGCCAGTAAAAAGTAAAACCGACCTGGCTTCCCGCCGGTAACGAAGCCGTTGGCAAATCGAGAACGTAGGTGCCAAGGCCGGTATCCCGAGTATTCGTGTCCTGCGAACTTTTCCAGCCATCAATGCTCCAGTGCACCAGCGCCGGATCAAGCAACACGATCCGCAGCTTCTTATTGCGCGGAATCGATCGCGCTTTATTGTTAAACCTCCACCCGAAGATTTGCCGTATAGGTTTTTCAATTTGATAGCGTTGCACAGTCTGAGGCGGCTGGTCGAAAATTTTCCCATCGCGTAGTGATCGGCGCAGCTTGATATACTCTGAGTGGGCCCAAACCAAGGGACAAGCCGAGCCCGTCGGTTTTCCACGAAATAACTCCGGCCCGGGCAAATCGTCGGCATCCCAAACCTGTTCAGGAAGAAGTCGCCCAGCGCCAGCCGTACATTGCTCGATCATCGCAAGCAACACTTCCGCTTCTTTTGGATTGCCTGCCGCCAACTCGTAATGAGCACGCTCTCCCGCCAGCAGTGGCCAGGCACGCCCGATGCCTGTACCGTCGAAGGGCGAACCATCTTCATGCTCGCCATATCCATCTCCGTTGTAGCGGTACCAGCATGGCCCTTGCGGCAATTGCACCTTTAGCAGGGCATCGATGGCTCGAACCGTATTCAGAATGCGGGGATCGTCCGGTGCGCGCAATCCAAAACGCACCAGCGCCAGCGAATCCGGACTGATAATGCGAAAAGCCTGCTCCAGCCCATGCCCTGGCGGCCGGTTCTTGATGGGAACAAATCCCTGCGTAGGCGAAGCAGCCGCATCGACAATCGGAGGCGAGATGCGAACATAATATCCTTCGACGCCAATCTGCTGTGCGACATCGCCGCCCGTGGCATAAGTCCAGCGTTCTACGTTGTCATTCCACGCATCGGCGATCTCGCGAAGATAGATACCGATGTCGCCGTGCCCGCAGAGATCGGCAATATCGGCAGCCGCCAGCAAGGACGAAATTTCGGCGGCCAACGTAAACGGAGAATAACCGCCATCCTCCTCCCATCGATCCTGCTGCGTGACCGGCCCATTACGCACAATAAACCCGGCGGCTTTCTGCACCATCGGCCACCAGCGATCCAGTTTGCCCAACTCATTCCCGGCTTCACGCCGTAAAAGATCGAGTAGCAGGATGGGGAAGGCAGTCTCATCCATCTGAATGCCGCTCCAGTAGGGGCGTCCATCGAGCCACAAATTCTGCGCCCAGTTTCCCGCAGCTTCCTGCGTGGCCTCAAGATAGCAAAGCACCCTTAGCGCATCTGTCACAGCCCCAGCGGCCAGCAAAGCTCCGGCGGTTTCCACCAGATCGCGCGGCCACACCAGGTGATAACCTCCAAGATCTTCATCGCCTTTGTTGAATCCCCATGGAATGGAAAGGCTGGCAATGATCCCGCCAAGAAAATCTTTTGATTCGTGGGTGCGCAACACCGAAGTCGAGGCGCGGTAGAGATCGATTTCGCGCTGCGGTTCGTCGAGGTTGAGCAATGTTTTCTGCCAGTTTTTCCATTGGGCCACGTAGTGCTGGCGAAGATCGTTGTAATCTTCGAGCAAGGTCGATCGCGCCTGCTGACCAGCCTCGGTCACAATGCCGCCAAATCCTAAGGCCAGCACAAATTCCCCATTGCACGCCGCCAAATCGATCTCGCCGCTACAAGCAATGTTGCCGTTTTCCACACGCTGGTACTCCCACTGCATGGCAAAGTGCTCGGAAATGTCCTGCCAGCCATCCGAGTAGCCCACGAATCCGACCGACATTTTTTTCCACGGCGCGGAGCAGGCGAAGGCCAGCGCGGTGCCCTCGTGCTCGGCCAAAAACATGGGCACGCCCTTGTAATCGCCCACCCACGCGGTATTTGCACTTCCGCAGTTCGCCAAATGCGGAGAAAGTAATGCATAAAGACGGTAGTCGGAGAGCTGCCCCTGCAATGGTTCGAAGCGAATCTTTTGCAGAACCACGTTACGGTAGGGGTCCGTCAGAATTTCTTTGTGAATGCGGTAGCGGCCCGAATTTTCGGTGTTAACCAGTTCGAACGCCGGCACTCCCGGCTCAAACGGCTTGTTTTCGAAGGTACAGTGCCGCTTTTCTTCGGAGAAATAATCTTTCCCGTTGGTGATCAGAAACCCCATGTCGCGCGTGCATGCCTGATCGACGCGCGGAAAGTAGACCTCGTTCAAAATGCCATGGCTGATGGTGAACCAGACTTTGCTGTGCTGGTTCAAAGCGGTGCCCGCGCCGGTTTTAGCGCTCGAGGTCCAGCGCGGAGGAATTCCGGGCCATCCCGGAGCATAACGTATAGGAGAATCGCTCATGAAATTTTCATTTTACGGCTCTAATAGAGATGGTCGTATAAGAATCAAAGAAAGGGGTGGCCGTACAATGGATGAACCGCATCTGAAGAAAGAGTCAACAAAAGTAATGTTGCGTGTTTGTGAAAACACACGATAATGGGTCCGACCCACTCTACACTCATGCAAATGGCCAAACATTCTCGTTATTTTGTAGCTTGCGGTATGGTAGCAACCCTGTGTTTGAGCGTGGGCCTCTGCGCATCGGCGCACGCGGCCGCGCCCGACAGCGTAGTCCCAGCAACGGCCCTGGATCGCGGCTTTCTCGGACTCTATAATCTCGACTTCACCGGCGCACAGAAAGATTTTTCCGCATGGCAGACGCAGCATCCCGACGACCCTGTCGGTCCCGTAAGCGAGGCTGCCGGATATCTATTTTCGGAATTCAACCGGCTCGGGGTTCTCGAAGGCCAGTTTTACGATGACGACTCATCCTTCGCCGCCCGCAGCAAACTTAGCCCCGATCCAGTCGTATATAAAAGCTTTCAGGGCGCGATTGACCGCGCCGAGCAACTGGCTCACGCGCGCCTCAACAAGAACGGAAAAGATCAGGACGCGTTGTTTGCCATGACCATGTCCTCAGGCCTGCAAGCCGATTATGCCGCGCTGATTGAAAAACACAACCTGGCCTCATTGCATTACACCAAAGAAGCCTCCAGCTGGGCGCAGCAACTGCTCGCCGTCTGTTCGAATTGTTATGACGCTCAACTCGCCACCGGCTTTAGCAAATACATCATTGGCAGCATGTCAGCCCCGGTGCGCTGGTTGATGAAAATGGGCGGACTCCCGGCCGATAAGCAAGGCGGCATCGCAGACCTGCAACTGACCGCACAACACGGCCACTATTTAGCCCCGTTTGCCCGCATTCTGCTTGCAATTGCTTACGTGCGCGACAAAGAAAAAGCCCGCGCCTTGGAATTGCTCTCCGCGCTCCGTACGGAATTCCCCGGAAACACATTATTTCCCCGCGAAATTGCGCGTTTACAAACCGCGCATTAAGCCAGGGCAATTCTTGATGCCCCGGAGCTCCACATATAAAGTAAGGAGCTGCGTGAAGTAAGGGGCTGCGTGGTATCACCTCAACGATAAGGGGCAGATCGCCGGCATTCGGATGCGGACGGTGCTGTGCACGGCTTCGTCGCTACTCCGAAATAGCAGGGAAAAAAGCCCCACTCTCGCGAGTGGGGCTTTTTAATTTTTTGCTGAAGGCCGACAGCGACGGCCTTAGTAAGGTGGGCTGTCCTGCTCGCCAAATTGGGGGCCTCGAGCTGCTTTCGCAGCGACGAGTTAGCAAACGTCGGGACAGCTTGGCCCTAAACAAGTCTTATACGCGGTAGGACATTTCGTGCAACCCGTGTCGGAAAGAGCACCGGCCACCGTGTCGAGCTTGGTTTCATCCAGGTCTTTCAACGTGATTTTCTTCAGGGTAAGCTTAGTTAGCTTTTTCATGGTTTAACCTCCTTGTTTTATCTGATTACTGACTTATAAGTATAGTTGCCTATACCTGCTTTATCGTATGAAATGACTAATTGGAATCATTATGCGAAATTATCGACTTACTAAATGGCAATTTCAAGAGGAGTGGACCATAAAGGTCCATAATCTGTCATCATTGGCAAAGCTACTGACTAAAGTCAGGCGCGTCGGTTGAACAACTGCGCGGAGAGAGCACTTATCTCAACAACAAAAAAGGCCTCGCTCTGCTGAGCGAGGCCTTTATCATGGTTCATTAATTATGGGGAGGAGCCGGGTCGCCGTGGGCTGTATCACCCGACTTTTTCACATTGTAGGTATCTTTATTCTTTGCGTGCTCGGCCTGATTCCGGTCATATCCCCGCTGCACATCTTTATCCTTGGTAGGATTGGGGTCATGCGGCGGCCGCTTGCCAATCAACTGAATTTGTAAGCCGCCGCACCCCGAAGCCGCCGCAAACTCGTCCCAAATTTTGCCGGTGATTTATTGGGGCATTTACGGCACGACTAAAGTCGTGCCCTTCCCGAGCCTATCCCTTCTGGAACCTTCCCCCGAGCACAAAAAAAGCCCCGCTCAAGCGAGCAGGGCTTTTGATTTTGCTGAAAGCCGATAGCTGACAGCCTCTTAGTACATTCCGTCCATGCCGCCGCCGTGTCCGCCACCGCCAGCTGGAGCTTCCTTCTTTTCCGGAATCTCCGCTACCAGGGCTTCGGTGGTCAGCATCAGCGAGGCGATGGAGCCGGCGTTGGTGAGTGCGGTGCGCACCACTTTCGTCGGATCGAGCACGCCTGCCTTGACCAGATCTTCGTACTCGTTGGTCAGGGCGTTGTAGCCGTAGTTGCCGTCCTTCGAGTCGTTGATCTTGCCTAGAACCACCGCACCCTCTTCGCCGGCGTTCTCGGCGATCTGGCGCAACGGCTCCTGGATGGCGCGCTTTACGATGTTGACGCCGATCTGCTCATCGCCCTCGAGCTTCAGCTTATCGAGAGCGCCTACGCAGCGGGCCAGCGCCACGCCACCGCCGGGGACAATGCCTTCTTCCACGGCTGCGCGCGTCGCATGCATCGCATCTTCCACGCGGGCTTTCTTTTCCTTCATTTCGGTTTCGGTTGCGGCGCCGACTTTAATTACGGCTACGCCACCGACCAGCTTGGCCAACCGCTCCTGCAACTTCTCGCGGTCATAGTCGCTGGTGGTCTTTTCAACCTGGCTGCGAATCTCGCGCACGCGGCCTTCGATCTCAGCGTGTTTGCCTTTGCCTTCGACCACGGTCGTGTTGTCCTTGTCGATGGTGATCTTCTTGGCCTGGCCGAGGTCGCTGACCTGCACATTCTCGAGCTTAATGCCGAGATCTTCCGTGATGGCCTTGCCGCCGGTGAGGATCGCGATATCCTGCAACATCGCCTTGCGGCGATCGCCGAATCCGGGAGCCTTCACGGCCGCAACTTGCAGCGTGCCACGCAGCTTGTTGACCACGAGAGTTGCGAGCGCTTCGCCCTCAACGTCTTCCGCAATGATCAACAGCGGCTTGCCGCTCTTGGCAATCTGCTCGAGCAGCGGGAGCAGATCCTTCATCGAGCTGATCTTCTTCTCGTTGATCAGGATGTAGGCATTTTCAAGCGCAACTTCCATGCGCTCCGGATCGGTAACGAAGTAAGGGGAGAGATAGCCGCGGTCGAACTGCATGCCCTCGACCACTTCCAACTGCGTTTCCAGCGTCTTCGACTCTTCCACGGTGATGACGCCATCCTTGCCAACCTTCTTCATGGCTTCGGCAATGATGTGGCCGATCGTCTCGTCGTTGTTTGCCGAGATCGTTCCGACCTGAGCAATCATTTCTCCAGAAACCGGCTTGGAAAACTTGTCGATTTCGCCCTTGCCGCGTTCGCCGGTCTTTTTGTCGAATGAGCCGCAGACGAGCGAGACAGCCTTCTCAATGCCGCGCTTCAGGGCCATCGGATTGGCGCCGGCAGCAACGGTCTTCACGCCTTCGCGATAAATCGCCTGGGCGAGAACGGTGGCGGTGGTGGTTCCGTCGCCGGCAACGTCAGAGGTCTTGCTGGCAACTTCGCGAACCATCTGGGCGCCCATATTCTCAAGGCCGTCCTTCAGTTCGATTTCTTTTGCAACGGTCACGCCGTCTTTGGTGATGGTCGGCGAACCGAATTTCTTCTCGATGACAACATTGCGGCCCTTGGGCCCGAGCGTAACTTTTACTGCATCGGCGAGAAGGTTCACGCCGCGCAGGATAGCCTGCCGCGACTCTTCTCCGTGTACGATTTGTTTTGCCATTTTTCTTTTCTCCTTAATTCTATAGCGGGATTGACCCGCGGAATTTCTTTGAGAGCTATCAGCTATTAACTGTTAGCTAAATCTCTTGTCATCCCAGCAAACGCGTGAAGCGCGATGCGAGGGACCTTACGACCGCCGAGATCGCCCGAGCAGCAGGCGGGTATCGCCGTTACCGCTTCGAGCCAGCGAGTTCCTTCTTGGACGGGGTAGATGCGCCGGTCAGAACGCCGAGGACTTCGTCTTCTTTCATAATGATGAAGTCTTCGCCGTCGATTTTGATCTCGGTGCCGGAGTACTTGCCGAACAGGATGCGGTCGCCTTCTTTAACGGCAAGAGGGAACGTCTTGCCCTCGTCGTTGGTGCGGCCACTGCCGGTGGAGATAACTTCTCCCTCCTGCGGTTTATCTTTTGCGCTGTCAGGGATGATGATGCCGCCTCGGGTGGTGGATGCTTCCTCCACGCGACGGACCAGAATGCGGTCATGTAGTGGGCTGAATTTCGCCATGGTTGCAACTCCTTTCATAGTTGATAAAGGTTGAGGTACGTAGACCTTATGAAGTTTTCTTGGGATTTCGGCGGGCTGTTAGCAGTCTCGCCTACTGAGTGCTAATTGTAGGATGTGAGTGGGGAATTGTCAAGGGGGTGCAAAGCGGTGGAAAGAACTCGACAACCATCACAGTTTCCATGCACGGCGGGCAGCAAGATCTGCAATTGGGCTTGGACTCGTGTCCAAGCCCAATCTCTCCTAAAAGCTAACCCGCAATGAGAACTGGCCGAAGCGGCGTTCATCATGATTGCCGCCGGTAGCCAGTGAGCCTAGGCCGCCTTTTAATTCGGTCACAGTTAAAGGAGCGGGATTTAGCAATGCCGTTCCCGCAGTGTTCGGTACCAGACCGTCATAATAGAGATCGGTCGTGTTCACGTAGTAATTGTGGTGATTGAGCACGTCGAACCCTTCCGCGCGGAACTCCATGCCCACGCGTTCGGTGACTCTAAAGCTCTTGGCAACGGCCATGTCTGCATTCCATGCGCCGGGTGCCCGGAAAGCATTGCGATGGACCATGTTCGCGGGAAAAGGTCCGAGATCCGAGATGCCAAGCGTGGAGTTCAAAGGTGCAAAACTCCCTGGAATCGGAACGGTGAGGGCATTGAATTCGTTCGGGCCCACAGCTTGAGGTGAACCGACGTGGTAATCGGTAATCGGCGCACCGGGGGTCAACCGTGGCACGGTATAGCCAATTTCAACGTTGTTATAGTCATAAACGTTGAATGGGATGCCGGTGCGCGCGGTAAAGATTCCCACCAGCGACCATCCGCCTAATGCCTGGCGAGTCACGCCCTTCCCAGTCTTGAACCAAGGAGTCTCCCAAATTGGAGAAGCCACTAAGCGCTGGCGGACATCGTAGTCGGAGCTGCCCCAATCCAGTTTGGGTTGGAACGGATTGGTATAGCCGAGGCTGCCGATATATCCGGAACCACCTTGCAAGCTATCGGAGAAGGTGGAACTGATGTCATCCAGCGAGTGTGACCAGGTATAGTTCGCTACCACGCTTAGACCAGAGTGGTGTAGGTTTTGGGTTTGAATTTTGGCATTCATTGCGTTGTAGCTGCTGCCTCCCAGACTGCCGCGCATGTTGATTGCGGCATATTGATTGTTCGGCCGGGTAAGGCACTCGGGGGTGGGAGCAGCATTAATATTGTTGTAGCTGCCTTCGAAACTTACGTATGGGCACGTAGCTCCCGTCGCAGGATCGGGCGTTGTGATCAGCGGTTGGCCCAGAAAAGCCTGAGCGGCGCCGACCTGATTAATGTTTTCGATGTCGTAAAGGTGAATGCCATGCGCGCCACTGTACCCGAGCTCAAAAATTGTGTTGTGAGTGATCTCGTGCTGTATGGCTAAACTCCAGAACTGCGTTTGTGCCACGTTGATGTTCGGCTGGGGCATGCGCAGTTCAGCTGGAGGAAGGTTTGTTGCGGGACCGGCGACACCGAGAGGTCCGAGGTCGTTGTTGGTAACTAAAAATCCGCAACTGGGGTCGCTGGGTGCGCAATTGTCATTGAGCACCGCGCTGGCCGGAGGGTTGAAGCTTGCATTGTAGGTCACGTTGCCGAAGTTGCGTTCGTAACTGATGCCGAAGCCACCTCGCAGACTGGTTTTCGCGTCTCCAAACACATCGTAAGCGAAGCCTATGCGAGGCGCTACAGTGCCCCATTTCGGAGCCCAGAACTGTCCCACAGGGCTCTTATCGGCAATGAAGACCCCGCCATTTGCCGTCTGTTGCTCGATGCCGCTGCCCGAGCCAAAGTAGAAGTTGGAATCTAAATTCGGATCGTTATTGTGCTGAACTCCGTAATGCTCGTATCGCAACCCGTAATTCAGGGTTAAGCGCGGCTTTATCCTGAAACTATCCTGCGCATAAACTGCCCAATCTTTGTAGCGATAACTGCGCCCATAAGTAGCGGAACTGAGCGGCGGTACCACCGTGCTGCTGGCAGGGCAACCGTTCGTGCCCGTGCTCGTCGTCCCGATGAACTCTCCCCATGCGTTCAACGTGCACGGAAGTGCCCCATTCGGATTAATTCTGGCGGAAAATGTGGTCAGCTGGCTTCCACCTGGGTTGCCAGCAACGTTGGTCAAATCATTCAGGCTGTCCCCTAGCGTCGAGCCAAGCTGCTCCACCGCTTGCGCGTAAGCGCCATAGGCGACGTTGAGCTGGATATAGGTGAACTGGCCTCCGAACCGCATGTTGTGTTTACCCTTGGTCCACGACAGGTCATGTTCCAGCTGTATCGTGTTCTGTGGTCCACCGTACGGCAGGCCGCCATCGCCCGGTTCCCCATAGTTCTCCAGTCCGGGGAGCTGAATTAGACCGTTGGTAACGGGGTCTGTTGGCGGAACGATCATCACATTGGGAGTGTTCGTCAGCGCGTTATTGAATGAGGTGATGCTGTCGAAACGGGTAAAACTGAGTTTTGTGTTATTGAACAAGCTGCCATTAAAAACATGGTTTAACGAAAACAAATAACTCTGATTTACGGAAGACCCGCCGGCGTCATACTGAGGATACGGGGAATAGAAAGCTGTCCCGGCAAAATCAAATATGTTTTCCCTGCCAGCCCGGAAAAACATTTGGGTCTTGTCGCTCAAGTTGTAGTCTACCCGCCCGACCAAGGCATATGTATTTTCCGGCAGCCCGCCGCCGTCATCGAACGGTACCTTAAAGTTGACGATGTCGAACACGGGTTGTGAAGCTGCGACGAGTGTAGTCCCGTTAATTGGACCAACCGTAAGACCTGCCGCTGCCAGTTGCCCCGCTGTGGTAACTGCGCCAGAAGCGGGCAGTACCCCGGTGCCGAAGGATGAAAAGTAAGATTGCGCATTTGCCGGCAGCATAGAGACAAAAGAAGGATCGAGTATCTCTTCGGTCTCTGTGGCCGAACTGCGCACGCGCGTCCACTCCGTGCTCTCAAAGATGAACAGTTTGTTCTTGACGATCGGACCGCCCGCCTGGAAGCCGAATTGATTCCGCGTGTATGCGCCTTTCGGGTCGGGAAGAGCGCCTGTGCCACCACCAGCCAGAAAGGCCGAATTTTGCGCGTCGTTTGCGTAAGTATTCGCGGTGTATGTAGAAAGACGGTTGTACTCCCACACGCTGCCGTGGAAATTATTCGTGCCCGACTTCGTGGTTACGTTAACGACCCCTCCCGAAGCGCGGCCATATTCGGGCGAGAAGTTATTTGTGATGATGTTGTATTCCTGCACCGCATCGATCGGAACATCCTCGCCCACGCTGACACCGAACACGGCCACGTTCTCCACGCCATCGAGCAGAATCTCTGTGCCCGACTCGCGCTGGCCATTGATGGCATAGCCCACGCCGCGACTCGATAGTTCCTGACCACTGTTGGCGCTGTTCGTCGTGTTGTCGCCATTGCTCACATTGCCGGAGACGGCTACAAAGTCATACGGATTGCGCGTGAGGCTGGGCAACTGTGCCAACTGTTGCGTATCAATTAACTGCGAGAGTTCCTGCGTCTGAGTGTTGACCTCGGTCCCGGCGCTGGCCACACTAACTTCGACGATGGTGGAAGCCTGGCCAACCTCAAGCTGGGCGTCGACCGTCGTTGTGCTGCCGACCGTCACTTCCACAATACTTTTGAATGTTTTGAAGTTCGTGTTGGCAATCGTTACTTCGTACTTATCAGGCGCCAGACCGGGAATGGAGTATTGACCGGCATTAGCCGAAACCGCCGTACGTTCAACTCCAGTCGCCAGGCTTTTGGCTTTGATGTTAGCGCCGGAAACCAAGGCGCCGGTTGCATCACGGATCGTACCGACAATGGAGCCGGCTTCGGATTGCGCAAAAGCAGGGGTTGAATAGAAGGTCCAAAAACCTGACAAAACCAATAGGGAAAACAGAGCGGTCAATTTCCACAAGTCCCGATTCATTGTTGTTCTCCGTTGTAGGGAAATAAGACAGGGGCCCAGACAACACGAACAATTGCTTGACTTGGGTAGCCCGCATCGAAGGAGCAGGTTCGATGCGTTTCACGAATGGGCTACGAGGGATGCAACTCGCGTACCAAAACAGAACTAAGTGAAACTGGGTTTGTTTGCATTGTTTTGTTATTGTTTATCTCAAAATTACTTCCAGAAATGGAACCTGCAATAACCAATATGTACGGATTTTGGTATCTAGCTGGCCCCCTTATTTACATATTGGCTTCCAAGGAGTAGTCAGTCAGCGGGAAAATCTGCTTGGCATAAGTCGCGGCGAGGAGTGATTGAAGACTAAACCTATCGCGTAACAGAAAAAAAACGAATGAGACTAACCAGCTTTATTGCTGTCCTTCAATAGCCCAAGCCGCACCAGGCTTTCGGCGGTCGCCATAATCGCCTCTTCATTCGAACGCGGCGCCCAGCCTAATAAGCGTGTGGCTTTTTCGCCGGTAGCGTTCTTTCTCTTACCCAATTCTGGGATGATCTGCTTCACCGCCGGATCACGCAAGGCGGCGAGCCGCACTAGGAAATCAGAAAGTTGTCGTGTCGGTACTCGTTTAGCGACCATGCCCATGCGGGCTTTCAGGATTTTTGCGATATCGAGAATCGATATGAAATCGCCGGCAACGGCGAGGAAGCGCTCGCCCCTGGCCGCTGGATGAGTCATGGCGCGGATGTGCAGGTCGGCGACGTCGCGCACGTCCACAGCACCAAAATAAAGACGAGGAACGCCGGGCATGGCTCCGTCCATTAGTTTCTGCACCAACAGGATTGACGTGGCGTAGTCCGGGCCCAGAACCGGGCCGAAGACGCCAACTGGATTCACTACGGAGAGCTCGAGGCCGCCACCTCCCTTTGCAATGAAATTCCAGGCCGCGCGTTCGGCCAATGTTTTCGACTTAACATAAGCCGTCAGGCCCTCGCCATTAGTGTCGGTCCAATTAGTTTCATTGAAGGGCGCTTCTTGCGGCTTTTGGCCGTAGCCGATCGCCGCGAATGAAGAAGTCATCACCACACGTTTAACGCTGGCATCGCGCGCGGCGCGTAATACACGCAATGCGCCTTCGCGCGCCGGCACGATCAGTTCGTCTTCGTTGTTGGGCACGGTCGCAGGAAATGGCGACGCTACATGCAGCACGTATTCGCAGCCCGCGACAGCTTCGGGCCAGCCCGCGTCATTTTCAAGATCGGCTGGGAAAAATGATAGGCGATCTCCTGGCTCGGCACCTGCTTGCTTCAGCGTGGCGCGAACATCCGCTTCACGCTTGAGATTACGCACCGTGGTGCGAACCTGATGTCCTGCCGCCAGAAGCTGCAAAATGGAATGACTGCCGATAAAGCCGGACCCGCCAGTGACCAGAACTATGCTCATGCTTGCAATTGGATGCCAGGGGCCACAGTGCGACTCATGCTTGGCTTTCTTGTAAACAAGGGATGGAATTGAAGTTCGTCGAAGTTTTGCAAGGGTATTTTGTTGATTTCCGGCCTTCTGCTTTCTTCAAGTGAGTCTCTTCGGGGGTGGGAAGTCAAATTAGAATACAGGGCGGATGTTATTCGCGGGTAGAGTGTAGGAAACGGGTATGTGATTTAGTAAGTGTCGGAATAAATATAAAGAGCCGCATCCACGATGCGGCTCTCAATCATTAATAAGTGTGGTTAGCAGGCAACCAGGCAACTGGCTTGCCCACCGCAGGTGGCGCAGGTCCGGACGATGCAGGTGCCGCCGTCACAGGCGCTCTTGAAGCAAGTATCGCCGGTTATTCCTCCGGCAATGTTATCCAGTGATTGCTGGTCCAGGTCGCGAAGAGTTACTTTCTTGATTGCGAGTTTCGTTGTCTTCTTCATGCTGGGTCTCCCTTGCTTTCTATGTTATCTACTTGTTCCGCGATCTTAGTCATGCGCATGAATGAGAGTCAAGAAATTAACTATTAAGTTTGGTGCTCCCGAATTTACATTCCGCCTGAAGAATATCGGCAAGGCTTGCGCATGAACCTGACTCATGACTCACGGTGGGTCCTTATGCAAATGCACTACGCTAGCGCACAAGTGCGCGGCGTAATATCACCGATGTCCTATCCGGAGAAATATTCCATCGATAGGGTCGCGATGTATGGTATGTCGACCGGTTTTGCCCCAACATTAAGATTTGAGACGGCCCGTCTCACTGTGAGATTTAAGCTCTGCGATCAGCCTGGCTTTCAGGCTTGCAGTCGATCTAACCCATTGAAGAATATAGCGCCTGAGTGCTAGACCTTCCGTTCTGAGCGATGGCTGTGTCCGTGCTTCTGCTTCCTGCATAACCGCGTGTTCCGGCTCCCCAAAGCTCTTCCTAACCGGGAAGAGGGGGAGCCCAACCGCACTTTTGAAGTTGATAAAAGATCTCCGCGGAGCTCTTCAGGAATGAGAGCTAGGTGGAAATCATTATTTTTATCTGGAGATTTTCAGTTGGCGCATTTAGGGACAGCCAAGGCGAAGACGGCTCAGGCAAGCACGGTGGCCGAGTTGGCGCGCTTTTTTCCCGAAGCCACGCCGGTGCGCATTCCTGTTCAATTCACGCGCAGCGCTCGAATCAATGAAGATATGTCGAGAGCAAAGGAATTGGCGGAAAGCACCGTGATTGAATTTGGCACAGCGCGCGAAGTTTTGTTTGCCTGCTCCACGCCCCTCGAATTCGCCGATGTTTTGCGTCTGCGTAACTCGGATGGATCGCTCGATACGGAAGCTTCCGTGGTAGCTGTGCAGTATCACCCGGGCGCGACGGTCGTAGCGGCGCGCTTCCTCAACTCGGTTCCCAACTGGATCGTGAAATCATGACAACATCATCCCAGGCGGCCTCGCCTGCTCCCGACTATGCAGCGCTGTGGTCGAGTGCGCGGCGTCTTCATCCTATTTATGTCGAACTGGCACGCGAGTTCGTGATCGATGCTCCGCCATGCACGGCGCTGGAAACCTCACCGGACTCGCCCGATCGTGACACCGTAGAACAGGCGCTGCAATGGCTGCACAATATGGATGCGCGCATCCAGGTTCACCAGTTACGGCAGTTTTTGCAGACCAGCTCGCTGGTCGATCGCGACGGTATCGTCGCCATGATGCAGCATCTTCTTGGCAAAGCCGCGCACACCGATTCCGCCCGCGATAAGATCGATTTCCTACTGGTGCAGTATTTCAGCCAGCTCGCGCCCACCGAACTTGGCGACAACGGAGCCGACATCGCTTATGTGGCGCAAGCGCTGGAACCGGTGTTGGGCAAAGTAGATTTAAAGACTCCGCTGTGGCTGAATGCGCTGGACCGGGTTTTGGATGCGGCGCGAAAGTGCAACTCGCTGGACGAATTGCTGCATGGAGGCGTTCTGGAACAGGGACGCAAAGCCAAAGCGCAAGCGGGCGAGTTGTTTTACATGCCGATTGCACTGGTGTCCTTTACCCGCTTCGGATATCTGATGCGGCGGGCGTTTTTCCGCCTGATGCTGACCGATCTCAACAGCATTCTCGATGGCCTTACCGAACTGGAAGAAAAAGGCGTGACCACGATCGATTGCCGGCGCGCACAATTTTCCGCGCAGGAGCCGATTGCCCGTCTGCGCATGATTTGCCAGTCATGGAAGGTGATGTTCCAGGCGGAATATTCCTCCGGGCAACCGCTGCGCATGTTGGTGGACCTGCGGGCTTCAGTGGAAGCCGCTTTGGGTCGCGGCGCGGCAGGAGAAGATGGTGAAAAAGCTTTGGAGAAAACAGCAGCAGCGAAGGCTGCTCTAACAAGTAAAGCAAAACCGCTGGCGGCTGCGGCTGCCGCAAGCGCAGGTGGCCCTTCGGCGCAGAAAAAGGCTGCGCCGCAATCGGCTGCGAAGCCTGTAGCGAAGCCGGCAGCCCAAAGGAGTGAAACCCCAGAGTTCGAGATTTCTGCGGGAACGGCGGAGTGGAATCCGGATGAGGACGCAAAGCCGGGAAAGAAATAAGCAGTTTCGAATTGCAAACAACAAAACTTTAGCAAAAGGAATTTTGCGTTTGGAACGTCCAACGGTACTTATCATCTCCGACGACCCGGATTTTTCGCGCGGCATCACCGCGCGCTGGCAAATGGAGCGCCATGTGCCTGCTTTCACCATCCTGAGCGGAGATCTCTGGCCTCGCACGGTGGAAGATTTTGAGGTAGCGATTGTGGGACCATTGCGGCGCGAGCTTTTGTCGGTCATCATCGAGCCTCTGCATTCCACATCACAACCATTGTTTTGTCTCTGCGAAGATGCATCTACCGCAGAATTGGTGCGCGAGCGCTGGCCTCGCACCAATGTGCTGCGCTGTGTGGACAATTGGCTCGACACCTTGATTTTGGCGGGCGGTGAAGCGATACAGCGTGCTCTTGCGGAAGCGCGTGCGCGCGCGGCAGAGCGGGCTTGCGACACGCTGGAGCGGGAAGCGACGCTGGGCCGTTACATGCTGGAGATGCGGCACGGATTGAATAATGCGCTGACCTCGCTGCTGGGAAATTCCGATTTGCTGCTTCTGGAACCGGGCAGCCTGTCGGCGCAATCGCGCGGACAGATCGAAACCATCCGCAACATGACTTTACGTATTCACGAAGTAATGCAGCGGTTTTCGTCACTGGAAAAAGAAATGAATGTTGTGGCCCGGCAAGCCGAGTACGATTCAGGCAAGTCCAGCTTTGCGGCGGCTGCGGGCTAGAAACGCAATTGTTCGGTTGGAAGGAAGTATTCGGAACGAATCCATCGTGAGATGGCGGACATAACAAGCTCATCCTCCCCTGGCCATGTGCCGATGACATTCAGAGGCGCGCGAGTTTCTCGCGGCTCGGGGAAGATTTTATGCATAAACTAATGGCGACCAGCACCATACTGGAGCACGAACTTTCCGAATTGCGCCTGCTGGTGGAGCGCCAAACGGGAGTGGTGCTCGATTGCCCGAACAGCGCGCTGGCCGCGCACGTTGCCGATTTCGTAGAGGCACAGCAACTCGATTCATCGGCCACGCTGTTTGAACGCCTTCGTTCCTCCGAGCAGGATCCTTCCACTCTGCCCACTTTGCTGGATGGCCTGCTCAACGCAAACTCTGGATTCTTTCGTCATCCCGGTGCGATGAACGCTTTAACACGCCAGGTTTTGCCCCAGCTTTGCGCCCGTAAGTCCGCTGATATTCCCGGCCCTGTCCGCATCTGGAGCGCGGGCTGCGCTACCGGGGAAGAAGCCTATTCCATTGCCATGGCGGTTTGCGATGCGGTGAATCCCGCCAACGTCAGCGTTCCGGTGAATGGAAGCGCTGCCAACAAAGCAAGCGCGCGCACCGGAGGGATTTTAGAAAGTTCAGCGGGTGCGGCGCCGCACCCAAAGTTGAACTCGGGATGTTCCATACACATTGTTGGCAGCGATTTGTTGCCGCGCAGTATCGAAACAGCCGACCGCGGCGTGTATCCGCAATCGGCACTCGACGGTCTGCCGCCTGCCACCATTCGCAATTATTTTTCGAAGATCGGCTCGCCCGCGGCAACGCCAATGATTGCGCAAAACGAAGTGGAGTTGGAGGAAAGAAAAATCTCTTCCCTGAACCTGCAACCCATAGCTAGCCCCTCACACCTGCTGGTGAAGCCGCGGTTGCGCAGCCTGGTGACTTTCAACTGCATGAATCTGGCACGGCCGGGATACATCGGCCGCTTCGACTGCATCTTCTGCATGGACGTGCTCTCGCACTTCTCCCGCGCCCAGCGCCAATCGGCACTTGAACGTTTGCATCTTTATCTAGAACCCGGCGGCTATCTCTTCCTCAGTCAAACCGAAAAGCTAGCCGCCCCAAACCTGAACTTCCGCTCGGAAACCTTCGATGGATATACCTTCCATCGCAAGCCGCTGGCGGCTAGCGCGGCGTACGGAAGATAAGCAGAAAGAAACCACCGAAGAACAAGTCAGCCTAGACTTAGCCACCCACAAGCTTTACGCCTGCGCTCACACAGGCGCGTATCAAGTCCTCATCTAAGGTTGCCAGCGGTTCGGCGGCTTGCGAATACATCTGAGCTACGCGAACAAAAACTCCTTAGTCCGTAACTCCTTAATCGTATCCCGCAACTTCGCCGCCTTCTCGAACTCGAACCGCTTCGCCGCTTCGCGCATATCGCTTTCAAGTTTGCCGATGTAGCCATCCAACTCTTCCTGCGTCCTGAACTCGGGCATGCCTTCGGCTTCGCTGGCGGTCAGATCGGCGTAGTCGGCGGCTACGATTCCGGCCAGCGTCATGTCGAGCGGGCGGATGATCGATTCCGGGGTAATGCCGTGCTCTTCGTTGTACGCGGTCTGGATAGCCCGACGGCGCAAGGTTTCGTCCATGGCACGCTTCATCGAGTCGGTCATGCGGTCGGCGTAGAGAATGGCGCGTCCGTTCAAATGGCGGGCGCAGCGGCCGATGGTTTGGATCAAAGATCCCTGCGAGCGCAGGAAGCCTTCTTTGTCGGCATCGAGAATCGCGACCAGGGAAACTTCGGGCAAGTCTAATCCCTCGCGCAGAAGATTGATGCCAATCAATACATCGAACTCGCCTTTGCGCAGGTCGCGGAGAATCTTTACCCGCTCCAGCGTTTCGATCTCCGAATGCATGTAGCGGCATTTCACGCCCACTTCGGCATAATACTCGGCCAAGTCTTCCGACATGCGCTTGGTGAGCGTGGTCACCAGCACGCGTTCGCCCTTGGCCACGCGCGCGCGAATTTCGTGCAACAGGTCGTCGATCTGCCCTTTGACCGGGCGAATTTCTACTTCGGGATCGATCAGTCCGGTTGGGCGAATGATCTGCTCGATCACTACTCCCGCCGATTTCGTTAGCTCATATGGCCCGGGAGTCGCCGATACGTAGACCAACTGATTGGTGCGATGATCGAATTCGTCGAATGTCAGCGGACGGTTATCCAGCGCCGAGGGCATGCGGAATCCGTACTCCACCAGCACTTCCTTGCGCGAGCGGTCGCCGGCGTACATGCCGCGGAGCTGCGGAACCGTCTGGTGCGATTCATCGATGAAGATCAGCCAGTCGCGCGGAAAATAATCGAGCAGGGTAGGCGGAGGCTCGCCGGGCATGCGTCCGGTGAAGTGGCGCGAATAATTTTCGATACCGTGGCAGTAGCCCATGGCCTTGATCATTTCCAGATCGAACATGGTGCGCTGATGAATGCGTTGCGCTTCCACCACGCGGCCTTGCTTTTCCAGTTCCGCTTCCCACCATGCCAGCTCTTTCTTGATCGACTGCACCGCCGACGCGCGCGTTTCGTCTTTCATCACGTAATGCGTCTTGGGATAAATCGGCAGGCGCATGTACTTTTGCTTGACCGTGCCGAATAGCGGGTCGATCTGCGAGAGCGATTCGATCTGATCTCCCCACAACTCGATGCGGTAGGCCATGTCGTCGTAAGTTGGATATACCTCGATGACATCGCCGCGCACGCGAAAGGTTCCGCGTCGGAAATCGCCGTTGGTGCGCTCGTAGAGAATGTCGACCAGCTTGCGCGTGATGTCTTCGCGCTTGATCTTCTGGCCCTTTTCGAGGAAGAGCATCATGCCGTAATAGGCTTCCGGCGAGCCGAGACCGTAGATACAGCTGACGGACGAGACGATCAGCGTGTCGCGGCGCTCGAATAAAGAGCGCGTCGCCGAGAGGCGCAGCTTGTCGAGTTCGTCGTTGATGGTGGCTTCTTTTTCAATGTAGAGGTCGGCGGCGGGAACGTAGGCTTCGGGCTGGTAGTAGTCGTAGTACGAGACGAAATATTCGACCGCGTTGTGCGGGAAGAAATTCTTAAACTCGTGGTAAAGCTGCGCGGCCAACGTTTTGTTGTGCGCCATGACGAGCGCGGGACGGTTCGTCGCCTCGATCACCTTGGCCATCGTGTAGGTTTTGCCCGAGCCGGTGACGCCGAGCAGGACCTGATGCTGCTCGCGGTCAAAAACGCCGCGCAGCAGGGATTCGATGGCGCGTCCCTGATCGCCCTGCGGTTTGTATTCGGAAACTAGTTTGAAGTCCATGGAAGAAAGCAGCTCTCGCTTAGAACAGATACTGTCCTCGACCATCGTCAGGAGATGCCCAGAAGACGATTTTGCAGAAAGCGAATCTTTCTATTATAGCTGCTGCGTCGGGGTGCAAGCCCTGGTTGCGGGCAGGTTGAAGCGTAACGCAAGAAGCTCACTTATGAATCTCGACCGCGATCAAATGGGGAATATCCGACTTGTCGGCAGAATCGACATATTCCACTTTGGCCGGCCGGTTCTCCAGATCTGTGCAGGGTTTCAAGTCCCCGCGTAGTTGCACGTTGAGCGCCGTGAACTCGATTTTGTAATAGTTATCGGAGCGAAGCGGCAAGATCTTTTCACCGGAGGCGACAGTCAAGTCCATCCCAGAATCCGCGCAGCGCACATTTTTCAAGACGCCTACAAGAAAGTGATGCGGCCCGCTGGGAACAAATTGCTTCTGTAATAAAGGTCGGGGCGCAACCACAGAGGAAGTTACTTCGATTTGGCTGGCGCTCGTCTCATCTTTTATCTCTTGAGTCCGCCCACCAACACGTTCCTGATAGTCGGCATATTGCAGCACCCGAACTAGTTCGTTCTGGGCCGCCTGGTTTTCGGCCGGCGTCTTCGCTAATTTGGCCGTCTCACGAGCAACATTGACTGCGTTTTTGCCTTGGCCCATGGCAACGAGAATATTGGCGACGTTGATGCGGTATCCGATGTTCGCTGGATCGAGTGCCACAGCCATTAATCCCATCCTGTGAGCCTCGTCGAGGTCCCGTTGCCGCATGGCGAGAAAGACGGCTAACCGATCGAACGATGGCGCAAACGAAGGGTTCAACTGAATGGAGGTGCGGAGACTTTTTTCTATCTGCGAGTCGTCCGGCCCGGTGGGCGTGCTATTCATCGTGATAGCGGCGTAGTAGTAATGAGCAAGGAAGCTTTTCGAATCAAGCTGGACAGCTTGCGCGTACCATTTTTTCGCCTCATCCAGTTGGCCTTGGCGGAACGCCAGGAAGCCCATAGTTTCGTGGGCCGAGACATTCTTTGGATCTGCTTGCAATGCCTGATCGAGAAGCGCCTGTGCATCTGCAGTTCGATTATTGTAGGCAAGGAAATCGGCTCGGATGGCATCGGTCTGTGGCGGAGAAAGCGATTCAAGCTTAAAAGTCGAGTCGTCAACATCGGTCGCTGAGTTCATTTTCAAATAACTGAAGCTGCCTTGCCGGACATAACCCTCAAGCGACGAATACAGTCGGTTGAGATCGCCGAAGGTGCGTGTTGCTGCGGTTACCGGGTCTACATTCTGAGTTAGCAGGTTCGCATACTCGGCGAGACGGTTAGTCTTTTCTTTGAAGTCTTTGGTCTGAATGTAGTGCATCAGCGCCCACGACTCCGCATAGAAGATCGAGCCCTTGTTTTCTTCGTGGTAATAAGGTGATTTTTCGTCGATCGTGAACAGAGTCGCGAGCGGAAGCAATTTGCTCTGCCGCAAAAGGAGAATGTTCTCCGGGCTAGCCTCGCCGAGAGAAACTTCTTTTTCCCGGATGTCTGTGTTCTGGTAAAACTCGGCGAGTCCCTCGTTCATCCATAACGGGATCCATTCGGCCGATTTGCTCATGAGCAGATGCGTATATTCGTGATAGATAACCGAGTAGGGATGATCGCCCTCGGCATCAAGCCGCATCAGAACATAATTCTTGTCGGCGGCTCGCAGGAATAGCCCGCCCAGCTTGAGCGATCCTTTCGCTAAATAGGCCTCAGGTTCGAGTGCGCGGAAATCTTTTTCATCCTTGATAGCAAGCACGATAATCGGCGAGCCGGGGTCTAGTTTCAGTTTGGGAAAGGCAGTGTGAAACACGGCTCGCATACGCTCAAATTGATCCGCAGCCCGGCGGCCTTGTTTTTCATTGGCGTTAGTTACGACGACAAAATGTGGAGTGGTGACCTCGATCCAGGCATCCTGCTTCGCCCAAGATATTGCCGTTAAGGAAAAGACAAGGATGAAAATACTGAGGAGGGACGAATGGTAGCGCATGGCGGAAGTAAGTTATACACACAGCCGTAATAAGTCAACACAGAATTATGTCTCCGGATAGTGTCTTGAGATACGCGAAGAAAGCAGTATTTTATGCCCAGGCGCGACCAGGAGTTTTGTGAGGTACACGTTTGCAGCGCTACGGCTACTGGCAGATATTACAACTCCGCCAGCGCCCGATGCACCAGATAAATCGAGATCGATCCCTCGCCCACCGCTGCTGCTACGCGCTTCACGTTTCCTGATCGCACGTCGCCCACAGCAAATACGCCGGGCAGGCTGGTTTCCAGCATAAGAGGTACGCGCTCCAGCGGCCATTTGAAGTCGTGGAGGACGGGATCTAAATCGCGCCCGGTCAGAATGAATCCTTTGTTATCGAGTGCAACGCAGCCTTGCAACCACTCGGTTCGCGGAGATGCTCCCGCCATAATAAATACGTGGCGGATGTCGTGCGTAGAATTCTCGCCAGTATTCTTGTCCTGCCACGTGACGCGTTCGAGTTGTGTATCGCCTTCCAGACCGACGATCTCGGTGCGGTAATGCATCTCAATGGCAGGATTTTCCTCGATGCGTTGGATCAGGTAACGCGACATCGTGTCCGACAACTGATTGGACCGCACCAGCATGTGAACTTTGCCTGCGGTTTGCGACAAATAAACCGCAGCCTGGCCGGCCGAATTTCCGCCGCCAACTACAACTACATCGTCTTTCCCGCACAACTGTGCTTCGATATAAGTAGCGCCGTAATAAATCCCCTGGCCTTCAAACTTTTTCAGGTTATCGATCTTCGGCTTGTTGTACTGCGCTCCGCTGGCAATGACTACGGAGCGGGCGCGAATAATATTGCCGCAGTCTACGCTCAACTCGTAGGGACGCTTTTCGCAATTCAATTTCGTTACGCTGTTTGCGATAAGGACTTTTGCGCCAAACTTTTGCGCCTGCGCAGCCGCCCGGCCTGCCAGTTCATTTCCAGAAATCCCCATGGGGAAGCCGAGATAGTTTTCGATCTTGGAACTCGATCCCGCTTGTCCACCGGGCGAGTCGGATTCAATCACCAAGACATCCAGCCCCTCCGATGCGCCATAAACAGCCGCAGCCAGGCCGGAGGGGCCGGCGCCGACGATCACCAAATCCTTTATCTCCGAAGCCGTAATGTGTGCATTCAACCCCAAACATTTCGCAAGCTCCTGAATCGACGGACTACGCAGCACGGTGCGGTTGTTGCAGATTACAACCGGAATTTCTTCGACCGAGACATGAAAATGGTCGAGCAAATCCTGATAAGTGGCGTCCGTATCGAGATCGACGTAGGTATGGGGATGGCCATTGCGAGTGAGGAACTCGCGTAATCGCAGCGTGGGCGCCGAGTGCCGCGATCCAAGTAGAATGACATTGCCAAAACCCTGATTGATCAGCGAAACGCGCCGCAGAATAAAAGCGCGCATAAAAATTTCGCTGAGTTCTGCATCTCGCGCCACCAACGCTCGAAAATCGTGGTTGTTCATCTCGAGCAATTCGCCAGGAGCCGTGACGCGTCCGCGCACCAGGCAACGGCGGCCCGAAATCATGGTGATTTCACCGGTGAAACTCCCCACTTCGTGCCTGACAATCAGCCGTTCGCCGCGGAGGTCAGGCTGCAAAATCTCCAGGGTTCCTGAGAGCAGCACGAAAAATGGAACGTCGCTATCGCCCGGTTCGAAAAGAATTTCGCCGCCTTCCACGTTTCGAACTTTGCTCAACGGGCGGATGCGGCTGATCTGCTCTTCGGTAAGCAAGGGAAAAGCTTCACCACGGATATCAGCAAGAAAAGGCGTTAACTGAGCAGGCATGATTTCTCCGGGAAAGTAGAACAATGCGAACCTAAGTCCTTAACGATGATTACTAGATGAAATCAATATTGGTTTCGGTTCAAGGCTGCGGCTGCTCTGTATGCGGCAGATGTTTATGCGCTGGATATCCCTCTTGTTTTCCAGACTAAAAACGATCTGTCGTCCTCTCTCTGGGCTATTCCACCATGGGCCGCCGGTCCACTTTTTTCGTGGCGATAGTTAGCTTGGTTGAAGGTAGCCTTGGCGGCGGCCAATCCCCGGTATAAGCTTCCACCGTGATCGTGCCTGGTGTGCGCGTCGACTGCACAATAACCTGTGCCAACCCGCTGAACAGACTGCGCTTCGGTTCCTTGTCGGATTCCTGACAGTTCGGATCGCCATTGCCCACGCCGAGCAAAGCGCCTTCACCATTAACCCTAAAACTGACGGTGTAGTCTGCCGTGGGTATAGGCCGGCCTTCTTTATCGAGAGCCTCCACGCGAAGCAGGGCAACATCTTCGCCGTCGGCGTTGATTTCGGTACGATCCGTCGTCAGTTTGATCGCAACCGGTCCGCCTGTCGTCTCTCGTTTTTCAGTCAGCACGACTTTGCCGTTCTTGCGGCCGCGTGCTTCGAGTACGCCCGGCTCGTACTTTACTTTCCATTCCAGATGAGTAAGCGGCTGCACTTTCTGCGAGCCCTGGCTTTTGCCGTTCAGAAAAATTTCTACTTCGTCGAGATTCGAGTGCACCCACACAGAGATTGGTTCGCCCAGGCGTTCATCCCAATTCCAGTGGGGAAACAGGTGCAGCACCGGTTCCGATCCCCACCAGGCTTTGTAGTAATAGAAATCGTCTTTCGGAAAGCCGCACATGTCAACGATGCCGAATTGCGAGTTGATCGACGGCCAGCCGTAGGGCGTTGGCTCGCCGCGATAGTCGAAGCCGGTCCAGGCAAAGCCGCCGGCCAGCCACTCGCGCGCAGCATAAAACTTCCACCACTGTTCAGCGGTTTCCGCCCATCGCGGATAGTTCAAGTCGTAGGCGCTGACCCAATTGCGTAGCTTGTCTGTCGAGTAAATGCCGCGCGTCGCCACGGTGCTGGCCGTCTCCGATCCCACGCTAGGCTGCTTCGGATGCGCTTTGTGGTACGCGTCATGTTCGTCGAGGTTGTAATTGAAGCCCATCACGTCGAGGACTTCAGGGAAGTGAGCCTTATAGTCTTGATTCACCGCAGCCGTACACAACCGCGTCGGATCCAGTTCATGCGTACGCGCGATCATGTCTGCAACTACGCGCGGGCCTTGCTCCTGCGGCATCATGATCCATTCTTCGTTGCCCATCGACCACAAAATGATCGACGGCGAATTGCGATAGCGCTTCACCATCAGCTCCAGTTGCGCGATGCCTTCCGGGGTGGCGCTCATCATGCGCGTCTCGCACAGCATCATCATGCCCATGCGGTCGCAGGCTTCCACCCATTCCGGCGTGGGCATATTGTGCGAGGTGCGCACCGCGTTCGAGCCCATTTCTTTTAGGATGGCGAGACGATACTCTTGCAGGCGATCGGGGAGGGCCGCGCCAACGCCGGCATGATCCTGATGGTTGCAGGTGCCTTTGATCTCGACGCGCTTGCCGTTGAGAAAAAATCCTTTGTCGGCGTCCCATTTGGCACTCCGTACTCCAAAGCGGACTTTCTCGGTGTCGCGAACCTTTCCCGATGTTTCAATCGTGACCACTGCGTAATAAAGATTCGGCGTCTCTGGCGACCAGAGCGCAGGATTCTTGAACGATGTACTCGCTCCAAATTTCTGAGGCCCGAACGGTATCACATCCTGGGCGTCGGAGACCGCAGTGCCGACAGTCGCTCCGGCAGCATCGAAAATCTGCCAGCGAATGCGGCAACTCTCGATCTTCAGGCTTTTGTTTTCGACGATCGCCCACAGGTTGAGCGCCGCCGTGTCGCCGTCGAGCATGGCCCGAACACAACTCTCCCATGGCATCAGATGCAGCGAGTCGGTCTTCGTTAACCAGACATGCCGATAGATGCCTGCGCCTTCGTAGAACCAGCCGTCGCCGAAGCTGGCGTCCATGCGCACAACCAGATAGTTCTTAGTGCCGTAATTCAGAAAATCAGTTACGTCGAAGCGAAAAGGCGCATAGCCGTTGTCGTTGCGTCCGATGAAGTAGCCGTTCAGGAATACAAGAGCGCTGCGAAATGCGCCATCGAACTCCACGGCGATGCGGCGGCCCTCATCTGATTTTGGAATTTCGAAGGCGCGGCGGTACCAGCCCACACTGTTTTCTGGATAACGGCGTCCCAGTGGCTTGTAGCCATGACTCTGCAACTCGTCGTCACGTACAAATGGCAGTTCGACTGCCCAATCGTGGGGCAAGTTCAGCGTGCGCCATTTGGAATCGTCGAATTTTCCCGTAGCGAATTCGAAGCTGCCGGACTTGGCAAAGTCGTCCTGGCTCACGCCGAAGTCCAGGTCGCGTCGCGGATCGGTGGCATGGCCCTGAAAGAATTTCCAGCCGAAGTCAAACGAGAAGCGCTCGCGTGGGCCAACGGGCGTTGAGTCATCGGCTAATTTCACATCGGCATGCTTGGCGAGCAGGGCATGTGCTTTGCTTAAGGAACCCGGAAGCAAAGAGTAGGTAGACAGCGCAAGTCCAGAGCGAATCAGATCGCGACGGGTTGGGGACATTCGCTTCCTCGAACTATGATTTTTGAATATGAACTGAAGATATGCTGATTACTTTGCATCTGCCGGATTAACAATTCTCGTAGATGTGCGGAACTTTTTATAATCGCGGAAGCTCTGCTCGATATCCACGTCGAAGTTCTTCAGCAGGGCCAAACGCACATCAATCTTCGCCGTGAGCTGGCGCGGAAGCCAGACTTCCTCGTTCACCCTCGTCTGCTCCAGCATCAGGCGCGAACCCTTGTGAAACCGCGCCAGAAATAATCCCAGCGAAATTGTATCCAAACATTCCACGTCCATCTTTGCCAGCTGCAGATCACTCTTGTCGATCCACACCCGACCGTGAAATTTTGGCAGAAACTTCGCGTCTCTCATGTGCGGCTCGTATCCGGGGCGGGGCTCGCCGTTAATCACCCAGGCGTCCCTTCCGCCCACGGCTTCCGATCCAATCAGTGTAAAGTTGTAAGCGTCGGCAACTTCGAGCACAAACTTGCGGTCTTCTTCGCGTTCTTTCTCTTCTTTTTCTTCGCGCTTCCTGTGGTCCGACTCCGATTCGTTCTTGCGCTTATCGATGATCTTCTGGATTTTTTCTTCCTCTCTCGCTGCGTCTTTTTCCGACAGCGGCTTGTCATCCTTCTGGGTCAAGCGCTGCACTTGCTCGCCATAAATTTCCAAAATTTCGTAAGTGTTAACCTCGCTGGATTTGATCTCTCCTTTGCCATCGAGTTTGTTTCGCACTTCGCGTTCAACGTAGGTATAGTCGCGCAGCCGTTTGTCATTCTCCATGTCTTTATCGGCGACCACACGAAGAAGTTGTTGCATCTGTTGCTGCGTAAGTACGCCGTTCGCATCCGGCTTTAAATCGAGAAGGGAAGTGGTGGCTGGACTTTCCGCTTCCGCGCTTTCGTGATGAGGATTTGCAGGCGCTGCTTGATCCTGTTGGCCGTAAGCCAGAACGTACGCAACGAGGAAAAGAAAAAAGAATAGAAGACCGCGAAGGTGCGCTCGCATATTTTTACCGTAGGCGCTTCCACCCGCATTTTCGCATAGAAAGTTGTCGCGAAGTGTTTTAGGCGAAAAGTGCAACGACAGAAATTAGACAAATTGGTGACATCGCGGTGACATGCGGGGCATATTCCGGTCATAGCATCCCCTTCACACAGCGAATGGAAAGCGGCGTCCACATACGCCGTCTCATTTCTATTCGTTCATGAGGAGGAATTCATGCCCCGTTTTATCAATCGTGGTGTTTGCCTCGCATCGTTTATCGCACTCGTGTTCATGCTCGCGCCGAGCATGGCCGCGGCACAATACAAACTCGTCAACTTGGTTTCCAATCAATCGGGAGCGGCCACGCATATCGATCCGTTGCTGGTGAATGGCTGGGGTCTCGCTTACGGGCCCACAGGGCCGTTCTGGGTAAGCGACAATGGCTCCGGCTGGTCCACTCTGTACACCGGTGCTGGCGTAAAACAAGGCTTGCAGGTTCTGATTCCCACAGCCGGCGGTAATGGTCCGGGATCGCCTACCGGAATCGTCTTCAACGGCTCGCAGGATTTTCAAGTGCAGGGTTGGCCGTCGATTTTTTTGTTCGCGACCCTCGACGGTACGATCAGCGGATGGGCGCCGCAATCCAATCTCAATGCCGCGATTGTTGCGGTTACCACTCCGGGCGCGGTCTATACCGGCTTGGCCGTTACCAGCAACCCGAGTGGAAATTTTCTGTTCGCCGCTGACAACGCCAACAACAAGGTAGATGTCTACGACGGCACCTTCACGCTGGTGACTTCGTTTACGGATGCAACTCTTCCTGCCGGATTTGCTCCCTTTGGCATCCAGGATTTTGGCGGCCTGGTTTACGTTGCGTTTGCGAGTACTTCAGGCGCCTCCGGCGGATACATCGATATTTACAGCGAAGGCGGCGTCTTCCTGAAGCGGTTGGCGCAAGGCGCTCCTTTGAACCAGCCCTGGGGATTCGCCATCGCGCCGAAGGACTTCGGTACATTGAGCAATACGCTGCTGGTTGCGAACAACACCAATAGTGGCACCATCAATGCCTTCAACAGCGTAACCGGACAGCTGGTGGGAACAGTTCGCGATAACACAGGCAAAGACATCATCATCAATCAGCTTTGGGGGATTGAATTTGGTGGAGGCACGGCCAACAACGGATCCACCAACCAACTTTTCTTCACGGCCGGTCCTGACAACAATTTGGCAGGAACTTTTGGCCGAATCGAGTTGCAGTAAGCGTCTGATTCAACCCAGGAGGCGGAGGAACGATTCGTGTCGCGAGTTGTTCCTCCACTTTTTTCGAAGAAGTAGTTTTTCTGCGCTCTTCAATTTCTATGCTTGTACGCTTTTCCTAAACACTCTCCCTGAAACAATCTCTCGTCGGCGCGATGCAGGCGTTTGGCCATGGCTGGAGTGACCAGCGGATAATGCTTGATTTCGAATAAATGGTAGACGATAAACCACACGGGCTTATCGGTAGTCATCCAGTTTTGTTTATCGAACCGCTTCAGGTTGACAGGAACGGAAAAGCGCCGCAAAGTGCGCTCACGCCGCAGGTTGACATAAGTATTGAAATAAGTCAGCGCCAGTTCGCGCAGGGTGCGATGAATCGGTTCGCGCCATCGGCATCCCGTGTAGTTCGATTTCGCAATCGCACCCCAGCATCCATTCTCGCGAAAAACAGCAATCACGTGATCGGTGTCGCGCTCCGCTTCGAAATCCAACAGCAGCGGAGGATAACCGTTCACGCGCAGCGCGGCAGCCGCGAAAATCGCGCCCTCCAGACAATGCGCCGTTTGCTCGGCCAGCACGCGGCGGGGCGACCATGCAGTATCGGCAAGGTGGTAGGGAGCATCATCAAGAAATTTCTGGATACCATAAGGATTTTTCATGCTGCGCAGCTTGCGCAGTTCGGCAGGGGTAAAGCCGTTCGGATCGCTCATCGTCGCATGAGTTTACATGAGAGCAGGGCTGAGTAGAACCTGACTATTGTCATAAGATCTCCTCAGCAAAACCGAAGCTTTGTTATTCGCTAGAACCTAAGCGTCGTCATTCGCCGGAGCTCGAACCTTGTCATCCTGAGCGAAGCAAAGGACCCCATATCTGTAGGCACAACCATCGGCCTCGCAAGGGATTTCCGTCACTGAGTTTTACCCAAATACTTTCCCCAACTCCTCAGGCGCATCCACAAGCACATCTGGAGCAGCGGCCTCAAGCGTATGTGGCGCAAATCCATAGCTCACACCTATCGTCCACAGTCCCGCATTCCGCCCGGTTTCAACATCGACATGCGAGTCTCCAACGATCACCGCTTCCTCCGGGCGTACAGCATTTTCTTCCAGCAATTTGTGCGCACCTTCAGGATCGGGTTTTTTCGTCGCAAAACTATTTCCCCCATAAACGTTGGTGAAGAATGGTCCCAACCCAAGCGCTTCTACGATGGCGCGCGAAGGAACCACCGGTTTGTTCGAGAGCACAGCCATGCGTCGCGGAATGCCGTTGGATTTTGCGCGCTGAGAAAAATAGGAATTGCCGCCGGCATCATTCTGAATAAAGCGCAACGCTTCTGGAATACCCTCATAAACCGTCGTATGATCAAGCTTGTGTTCGCGATAATACGACAGGAAAAACTGCAGGCCATCGCGGACCATCGCTTCGTCCACGGCCTCGCCGCCCAGCGCGCGTTGAATCAGAACCGGAGCGCCGTCGCCCACATAGCTGGCGATCACATCGTCGGGCAACTCCGGTCGGCCAATATGCCGCAGCGCGGCGTTGACGGAGTGAACCAGATCGAGCCGCGAATCGATCAGCGTTCCATCGAGATCGAAAATCACCAGCTTGATTGTCTGTGGATCAAAGGCGCGGAGGGTCTGGATCATCATTATTTCAAGGATAAATGAAGGCGGAGTTTTGCCAAGTGCACCGGACGTAATTGGCAATTCAAGTCGTCGCTCTCTCCGTATAATTCCTGCATGGCGAAGAGCTGGAATACGCGCTTGATTCATTCCGACGTGCAGCTTCCCCAAGGATACCGGTCGTTAGCCAGCCCGGTATTCCGCGGCTCAACTACGTTATTTCCCGATGCATCCGCGGTGAATGACGGTTGGGATCAGTACGAGCTCGGCTACACATATGGCCTCTACGGCACGCCCACCACGCTGGAGCTTGCGGGGAAAATCTGCGAACTGGAGAAGGGTTACAGAACGATCCTCACCCCTGGCGGGCAGGGCGCAATTGCGCTGATCAATCTGGCGTTCCTGAAGAGCGGCGATCACATCCTGCTTCCCGAAAGCGTGTATACGCCCAACAGGAAATTGGCGCGACAGGTGCTGCGCCGCTTTGGAGTGGAATCCAGCTTTTATCCGGCGGGAATCGGCGCGGGGACCAAAGATTGTTTGCAAGAGAACACGCGTCTGGTGTGGTGCGAGAGTCCGGGATCGATCACCATGGAAATCGAAGACGTGCCTGCCATCGTTCAAGCCGCGCACGCCCGTGGCGTGCTCGTTGCGCTCGATAACACATGGGCCGCAGGGGTGTATTTCGACGCCTTCGCGCACGGTATCGACATCACCATGCAGGCCCTCACAAAATATGTAGGCGGACATAGCGACTTGCTCATGGGCTCGGTAACAGTGAAAGATCCGAAACTTTACCAACAGCTTGGCGCAACACAGCAGGTACTCGGGTACGCCGCTTCGCCCGACGATTGCAGCCTTGCCTTGCGCGGCATGAGAACCATGGCTGTGCGGCTGAAACACATCGAGGCTTCAGCTCTACGAATTGCCCGCTGGCTGTCGGCACGGCCGGAGATCGAGCAGGTTCTTCATCCAGCACTTGAAGGTTCGCCGGGGCATAAGCTATGGAAGCGCGACTTCACGGGATCATCCGGAGTATTCTCCATCGTATTTAAGCCGGAAACGACCAAGGCTGAAGTGCGCGCTTTTGTCGACGGCCTTGAGTTGTTCGAGATCGGCTATAGCTGGGGCGGCGTGACCAGTTTGGCTGTGGCCTACGAGTTTCACATATCGAAAAGTCGTCCGAATTACGGCCATCGGATCGTGCGCCTCAATATCGGGCTGGAAGACCCTGACGATTTATTAGCGGATCTGGAAAGCTGTCTGCGGCGAATCTGGCCCAAATAGAATAATGAAGATTCCACCCGCAGATAACCGAAGTTTCCAGCGGCAACTTGCATGTTTCCCAATGCCCTATTCCCATTTACAATGCAACTGGCGAATCGTGCTCCGCACCTTACGTATGCAGCATCTATATAGCGGAGAATTTATAAGGCTCTTATTCAGGGAACCGGATGGCAACGACAAAAACCGACCCCAAGCTCTCATTTCCTGCTCATAAAAAATCCCGTAATTATGAGGGTTTAACGCGGGAACAATTAATCGAAGCCTACCGCTTCATGTATACCTCCCGTCGCATCGACGACCGGGAAATCATGCTGAAGCGCCAGCAGAAAATTTTCTTCCAGATGTCGGGCGCCGGTCACGAAGCCATTGGCGTGGCCGCTGGAATGGCGCTGAAGGCCAGCTACGACTGGTTTTATCCTTACTACCGCGATCGCGGACTGTGTTTGGCGCTGGGCGCCCAGCCTCTGGATATGTTTCTGCAGGCGGTGGGCGCAGCCGACGATCCCAGCTCCGGCGGACGCCAGATGCCTTCCCATTGGGGATACAAGCGGCTCAATATCGTTACGCAGTCGTCGCCTACGGGATCGCAGATTTTACAGGCTGTGGGATGCGCGGAAGCTGGCCGCTATTACGCGCAACGGCCGAAGGCGGCGGAAACCCCACTTCTCGCAAAAGACGCGAGAAATGGGGCACCTCGGTCTGACTCCGATTATCGCCAATTCAAGGATGTAAGCTTTCAAGGCGACGAGATCACCTACGTTTCCCTGGGCGATGGTACGACAAGCGAAGGCGAGTTCTGGGAAGCGATGAATGCGGCCGCACTGAATAAGCTGCCTGTGATTTTCTGCGTACAGGATAACGGCTATGCCATCTCCGTGCCGGTGGAAGTGCAAACCGCCGGAGGAAGCATTTCGCGCCTGGTTTCAGGCTTCCCCAATTTCCACTTCGAAGAGGTCGATGGCACCGACCCCGTAGCCAGCTACGGAGCGTTCCAGCGTGCCGTTCGCTATTGTCGCGAGGGACACGGTCCGTCGTTCGTGCACGCCCACGTAATCCGTCCCTATTCGCACTCGCTCTCTGATGATGAACGCTTGTATCGGCCAGACAGCGAACGCGAACGCGATGCTGCCCGCGACCCGGTTTCCCGCACGCAGATGTTCCTGTTGCGCGAGGGTATTCTCGACGAAAAAGGCATCAACGAACTGGAAAAGAAAGTAGACGAGGAGCTTCAGATCGCGGTTGATCAGGCACTGGCGGCGTTGCCACCCGCTCCCGAAAGCGTGATGCAATACGTGTATTCGCCCGATCTTGATCCTACGTCACCGGCATTCGAGTCTCAGGCGATAAGCGATGCTTCCACCAATTCCTCCGACGCCAAGAAACCTGCAGCCAAAACCATGGCTGACCTGATTAACGCAACGCTGCGCGATGAGATGACGCGCGATGAGCGCATCGTAATCTTCGGCGAAGACGTTGCCGATTGCAGCCGCGAAGAATATTTGAAGCGCAAACTGGTAAAAGGGAAGGGCGGAGTCTTTAAACTCACCTTCGGTTTGCAGTGCGAGTTTGGCAATGATCGCGTGTTCAACTCTCCTTTAGCGGAAGCCGCCATCGTAGGCCGAGCCACCGGTATGGCCACGCGCGGTCTCAAGCCCGTAGTGGAAATTCAATTTTTCGATTACATCTGGCCGGCAATGATGCAGATCCGCGACGAGCTTTCCGTCATCCGCTGGCGCTCGAACAACGCCTTCTCTTGCCCCGTGGTGATTCGCGTGGCCATCGGCGGTTATCTCACCGGCGGCGCGATCTATCACTCGCAGTGCGGAGAGAGTGTGTTCACGCACATTCCCGGACTCAGAGTGGTTTTTCCTTCGAACGCGTTGGATGCGGCCGGATTGCTGCGCACTGCGATCCGCTGCGACGATCCGGTGCTGTTTCTCGAACACAAGCGTTTGTACCGCGAAACCTTTGGCCGTTCAGCTTATCCCGGTCCGGATTTCATGATTCCATTCGGTAAGGCGAAGATCGTGAATCCAGGTACCGACTTAACCGTGATTACTTATGGCGCCGTCGTGCCGCGCGCTCTTCAGGCGGCGCAGAAACTCGAGCGCGAGCATGGCGTAAAAGTGGAACTCATCGATCTGCGTTGCCTCAATCCGTTCGATTGGGAAACGATTGCCGGCTCGGTCGCAAAAACCAATCGAGTGCTGGTCGCATATGAAGACACGCTGAGCTGGGGCTATGGTGCGGAAATCTCAGCCCGCATCGCCGATCAGCTTTTCGATAAGCTCGATGCTCCGGTGCGCCGCGTCGCTGCAAAAGACACCTTCGTGGCGTATCAGCCAATTCTCGAAGACGCGATTCTGCCGCAAGCCAACGACCTATTTCTGGCGATGAAGGAGTTGGCGGAGTATTAAAAAAACACCGCGTAAACCGTCATCTTCTTTGGCATTTGCCGCAAAGTTTAAAAGGCGAAAAGAGTAATTCACAATCCTCATCCAATAACCAGAGTCCTCCATCTCTGAGAGTTCCTTCCACGATTGACCGCCTTTCCGCGCTGCCCGTACAATCAGTCGCTACTTGTTGGGGGATCAATGACGCCGCTCCGTCTTAAAGCTCACATCCGTGGGCTGGTGGGAATTGCCAGCCTTATTTCTATCCTGTTATTTTCTTTTGCCTCTGCCGCAGCGCAGACCGCCATCACCACTTATCACTACGACAATTACCGCACCGGCTGGAATTCCACCGAAACCGCTCTTACGCCGACTACCGTGGCAAGCTCTTCCTTCGGCGTCTTAGCCAAAGTTGCTCTCGACGATCAGGTGGATGGTCAGCCACTGGTAGTTCCGGGTGTAACCATCACCGCCGGAAACAATCAGGGAGTTCACGATGTCGTCTATGTTGTGACGGGCAATGATACGGTCTATGCCATCGATGCCAGCGCAGGTACGGTGCTGTTGAGCCAAAGCCTGGGAAAGCCAGTGAGTTGGCCGCTGGGCTGCAATAACAATGGTCCGAATGTTGGCATCGACTCCACGCCGGTGATCGACGCCAGCGTAAACACGCTCTATGTGATGGCCTACACGCAGGACAGCACTGGCCCCGCCTATCGCATTCACGCGCTCGATCTCGGCAGCCTGACGGACAAAATTACTCCCGCTGTTGTTAGCGCATCTCACACGCTCACCAACGGAACTACGTTCAACTTCAACGCCACCTACCAGCGGCAGCGTCCCGGATTACTGCTCGCGAATGGCAATATCTATGCCGGATTTGGCAGCTTCTGCGACTTCTCGCCTAACCTTTCGCGTGGCTGGCTTCTGGGTTGGAATGCCTCCACCCTGGCGCCCCTCTCCGCCAATCGCGTCAATGACGTCCAAGCCACTTCGCCGAACAGCTTCTTTCTTTCATCGATTTGGATGTCCGGCTACGGCCCCGCAGCCGATGATTCCGGCAATATCCTGTTCGTGACCGGAAACTCCGATTACTCGGGCACTACTTACGACGGCGTGAGCAACATTCAGGAAAGCGTGGTGAAAGTCTCGTCCGATCTCACCACTGCGCTGGATTTATTCACTCCCTCAAACCAGGCCAGCCTTGACGGAGGCGACCTGGATTTCGGCTCCGGCGGCGTGCTCGTGCTTCCCGACCAGGCAGGATCGATTCCTCACCTTGCGGTCGCCGCGGGCAAATTCGGCAGCATGTATTTGATGAATGAAGATCACCTCGGAGGATACTCGACCACGAAAAATAACGTTCTCGGCACGTATCAGGTTGGCGGCTGCTGGTGCGGCGAATCGTATTTCGTGGATCCCACCGATGGCGCGCCCCGCGTGGTCAGCAGTGGCGGTCAGCAAATTTACGTATGGAAGCTGCAAACCTCGCCGACTCCAAAACTGTCGGGTGTTACACGCTCTTCCGCCATCCGCAACGGCGCGCAGGATCCCGGATTTTTTACCACCGTGTCTTCAAACGGAAACGCCAACCCGATCATCTGGGCGCTTTCGCGGCCAGTTTCGCAACAGCAAAACCAGATCGTGCTTTATGCTTTCAATCCTGACGCGGGCGGCGCTTCCATGACGAGGCTTTTCATGGGCGTGGCGGGCGCGTGGCCCAATGTCGGTGGAAACGCGAATCTCGTGCCCGTGGTGGCGAACGGCAAAGTCTACGTCGCCAGTAACAAGCAACTGGTGATTTTTGGGTTGAAATCGCAGCCGCTGAAGAAATAAGTAAGAGACCAGCTAAGATCGATCTCAATCGTTGTACGGCTCCCCGCTCAAGCTTCGCTTGGGCGGGGGAGATTTATGTCATCATGCACGTACTGTTTCAGTTCGCAATTTTCGACTGAAGCAACGAAAACCAGCTGGTTACCCCCGCTTTCCCCGCAAGCCGCTTCCCATTGCCCGTTCTTTCCTCGAATGCTAGCCTGAAAATAAGTGGGATCGACCTATATCAATTCCGTAAATCCTCCCGTCCGCGCAAGAGCCTGGCTGCGTTCTGCCACCGCGGAGGTCTGGGCCAAATTCCTGCTGGCGCTGGTGGGACTGGGGCTGGCTTTCGGTACGGCGCTGTTTTCCACGGCAACAGGCGAAGCCGGGCATTTGTGGGCATCGGTGGTCCTGGCATCGGTAGCGCTGTTACTGGCGACGTTTGTGGGACTCGTCACCGTGCCATACCTGGCGCGTCGCGTGGCACTGGAACGGCTCCGGCAAACGTTTCACTATGAAGTCACGAGGGCCGGCGTGGTATATGTGCTGGTCACCTTGGTGATCGGAATCGCCGCGCTCAACACAGGTAATAATCTTCTCTACATTGTGGTGGCGGCAATGCTAGCCGCGATCCTCGTCTCCGGCGTAGTTTCAGCGCTGGTGTTGCGCGGCCTGGAATTGGAAGTCCGTTTGCCGGAGCATGTGTTCGCCGGGCGAGCCGTGATCGGCCGTATCATACTGCGCAATGCGCGGAGAATCCTTCCCTCATTTTCCATTCGTGTAGTGACCACGAAAAAAGAAAAGAAACACCGTAAAGAATGGCGCTGGGAGCCGACCACGTTCGTTTTTCCTGTAAATCGCCCTCCGGAGAATCAATGGGTGCGCCTGCGCGATTGGCGTGTGCGGCGTGTGGACGTGGCGCCGGCCTCGCCGGGAATCTTCGAGGGCATGATTTATTTCCCCTATTTGCCGGCAAAGGCCGAGCTGGCCGCGGATTTGGAGTTGCTCTTCGACCGCCGCGGCCGCTATTGCGAATCGAGTTTTGGCGTGGCCACGCGGTTTCCATTTGCCTTTCTGACCAAGACGCGTGACGTGCCGTTGCGGAGTGAAGTTCTTGTGTATCCGCCGGTAGCCCCTCCGGAAGAGCTGTTTGAGATTCTGCCGCGCGTGCGTGGAGAATGGGAAAGCTTCGTACGCGGGCGCGGCTCCGACCTCTATCGCATTCGCGAATATATGTCTGAGGATTCGGCGCGTCACGTAGATTGGAAGGCGACGGCGAAATCAGGTTCATTGAAAGTGCGTGAATTCACCCGCGAGGATGAGCGCAAACTGTGCATTCTTTTCGATAATCCCCCGGCGGGATTGATTTCCATTCAAGCGTACGAGCGCGCGGTAAATCTGGCGGCTTCGCTGGCATGGCATTTTTCCCTGCAGAATAGTGAAGTTTCGTTTTTCGTATCGGGCCGTGGACCGTTCTCGGATGTTCATGAGTTCCTCGCGCAATTGGCGGTGATTGAACCAGTTCCCACCAGGGAAGCCGATGGAAATGAAGTCGCGATGCGGGATGCCTTGCGCGAATCGAGCCTGCGAAACTCAGGCGAATTCAACGTTATAGTCACCGCGCGATCTCCCGAAGTTTTCCCGCCCTCGCTCTGGGATTCTTCTTATTTCGTTCCGATCGGGAATAACGCTGTCGGTAACACCCTACCGAAATCCTAGATTCTTTGCGACGCATTGGACGTGCTCGAAAATACACTACGGCCGATTGTCTCGGCTATGTAAACTAGCCTCGGACAGGTAATAAAACTGCCCGTAACCTCTATTCTTCTCGCTAAAACTCCGGGTCTGCTATGTTTACGGCTTCCGCTCTCTTGAATGGCTCGCTCGTAATGGCACGAAGGTAACGTTACTTTGGGTTACGCGAGTACATTGAACTGCCGCGCTAAAAGGTTTAACTTTTTCTTAACGATCAGTGTTCTTAGAACTGCCTTGACTCGCTGACTCGATCTTCTAACAGGTCTGGAGAATTGTTGCGATGAGCGACAAAATCACGTTTCTTTATTATTTTCTCTGGATCACCCAGCCTGTTCTTCAATCGGCTATTGCCATCTCCATGCTTCGCAGCGGAAGGCAACGGCAGTTCAAATATTTCTTTGCCTACATTGTCGCGGAGATAATTGCTTTCGCCGTGGTCTTTCCCACGTACCGTTACAATCCCGCGGCCTGCCTCTATTTGAGCTGGTGCAGTACTGCCGTCAGTGTCGCTCTCGGCTTTAAGGTCATTCACGAAGCGTTTCTGGACGCATTTCGTCCGTTTCATACGTTACGGGATCTGGGTACGGTGCTGTTCAAGTGGGCCGGTCTCGTCATGCTCCTCGTGGCCGGAGTGGTATCGATTTCCACAAATTCGTTGGACGTAGCGCCGTGGATGCAGGCCATCCTTACCGCCCAGCGCTGCGTGCGCATTATCCAGGTTGGTATGGTGCTGTTCCTGCTATTTTTTGCGCGTTATTTGGGTGTAAGCCGACGGCAATATAGCTTTGGTGTTGCTTTGGGCTTTGGTTGTTTCGCCATCGTCGAGCTTTCTCTCGTTGCATCCTGGGTCGGCGATCACCTGAACAATCTGTCCATGAATCTGGTTAATATGGTCGCCTATAATCTCACCCTGATCATCTGGTTGGGATACACGCTAGCGAAGAGCCCCGCGCGCGATGCTTCAACCAGCTTATTGCGGCCGCAGCGTTGGGAGCAAAGTCTTACCGATATTCATCATCCCGTGGCCGGCGACTCTCTCATTCCCATGTTTGAAGGGATGGTCGATCGAGCGTTGTCACGAACCCAAACCGCGCCTCCTGCCCCTCAACCTGACGGCTCTGCTGCAAAATCCGCTTCTGCGCACGCTGCGGGATCCGGTGGAAGTAGCCTTGGTTTTTCTGGGATCACTGGAAATCTAGGTTCCAGAAAGTAAGGTGTAGTTCATAGCGATCAGCGTTCATTTCGGATTTCGTAAAAATTTTCACTCAATCCAACCTTTGCGACGCCCTAACCGAAAACCTCCAGTTAATCCGTAACGTTAATCATCTATCGCAATGATTTTATGAGTGTTTGATTGTGTGGAAAAATGCGATTGGCTGGCGCCAATGAAGCCGCTATCCGGAACTCCGCAAGGAATTTGGTTATAAAACCTTGACTTGTGCCTTATAATTTCTCGCCGCGTTAGGGGGTTAGTTTCTTTACAGCTAAACGCGGAAGGAGAATACCATGAAGCAAGCAATCAGGATTTCCATCCTGATGTGTGGATTAGTGGGCACCTATGTCGCAGCCGCCGTTCCGCAGGTTCCCGCCCCGGACGGAGGGCCGATTCTAGTATGCCCACCACAACAACAACTGCAAGGCAAGTGCGTTCAACTGCCACCGATGATGAGGTAGTAGTTAATCGAAAAGCGCAGCTTGCTGCAAGGTCACCAAAGTAACCTAGAGTAACTTGGGCCGAACCTAGGGCTCGCCATTTTTGGGCTGACGGACTTCATACCATACACCGTCAGCCCCGTTTTTTTGGCTTAAAGCTTTCTTTCTAGGGATGGGCTACTGAGCGCGGAGTCGATGGCTCGCTGTAACTCAATTGGATCCTTAATCGGCGGCAGGCAGGAAAATCCGGAACACAAAACCGCAAATGGCTCGCCCGATTTCAACCCCGGCAAGTGAGGAATTGTGGCCGCCAGTGCAGGTGGAAGATTTTTTGCCACAGCCTGATTCGGTGTGAGCCGGATCGTAGTCTTATTGAAAGCAAAAGCCGCGATCGAAGCATTTTGCAAGGCCACGCCACCTTCGCTGTCACCCTCGGACACTACAACTACCTGCGCCGGATTCTCCAGAAAATGCATGACCGCAATCCCATAGGTTGCGGCAAAAATTCCAAACTGCCCCGCAACGCCGGCAAATACTTCCAGCGTTTGCTCCGCTTTATCGCGATAAGCCGCATCCCCCGAGTAATGATGCAACCGCAACAACGCAATCGCAGCCATCGGATTACCCGCCGGGGTGGGCGAATCCTGTATTGGCTTGCGCCGCGTCGCCAGCACACCCAGGCTCTTGCCGTCGCTGGCCGGCTCCGCATCAAAAAAACCGCCTGAAGTCGGATCGAAGAACCTGACAATCATCGCGTTGCCAATCGCCTGCGCGAATTTGAAATAGCTGAGATCAGCCGTGGCTTCATACGCGTCGAGGCAAGCCAAAACGGTTGCAGCATAATCATCCAAAAGACCTTGCACTTCGCGTTGTTGAGCCTGTGGATCGGAATAAGCGACCACATGCAATAAACGCGCAACCTCAGCCCGTGTGGCCGCGGGCGCCTCGCCCGCGCTAATCGATCCATGAACCTGTCCCTTCCAAGCCTCAGCCAGAACGCGATCCAGCGACCGCAGCGCGAAGCGCCGCGCCTCTTTCAAATCCAGCACCTTAGCTGCCTCCAGATAAGCGCTGACGCACATCGCGTTCCATCCCACGTAAACCGTCTTGTCCACATAAGGCGTAGGCCGCAGCAGCCGCGCCGCATACATTTTTTTCTTTGCCGAATCAAGCAGAGCTTGAACGCGCTCGACCGGGATGTTCATTCGCCGCGCAATCTCATCGGCCGGCACGCGTACATACAGCACGTTCTTCGCGGGATTGTGATGCATCTCGCCCGCTTCATAAATGTCATAATGCAGCGCCGCAATCTGCGCTTCTTCTTCAGTAAGAACTGTTTGCGTCTCCTCCAAAGTCCAGGTGAAGTAATCGCCGTCGTCATCCATGTTGATGTCGGCGTCCTGCGATGCATAAAACCCGCCACGTTCGCGGTCGCTCAACCATTCATCCATCCAGCGAATAATATCCCGCGCTACATTTGCAAAGAATTCCGATCCCGTAGCCTGATATGCGTGCACATAATTCTTCAATAGCTCCGAGTTGTCGTAGCACATCTTCTCGAAATGCGGCACCACCCAGTGCTCATCCACCGAGTAACGATGAAAGCCGCCGGCCAACTGGTCGTAAACGCCACCATTCGCCATGTGTTCAAGAGTGGTGGTAATGATACTGCGCAGTTGATCAACACCTGTGGGGGCAGCCGCCCTCGGCTGTCCGGCGGAGCGAAGCTCCGCAGTGGTCCGCGCGTATCTCTCAATTAATAAATCCAATACCGAAGGATGCGGGAACTTCGGTGCCTGACCAAAGCCCCCATTCCGCGCGTCGTACATTTTGAACGCCGCTTCTTCGATCGCCCTAACGATGCTGCCCGAAATTCGCCCATCCCGCCCCGCAAACGACTCCGCTTGTGCAATTGCGCTCTCCACCATCGCCGCCTGCTCGACCACGTCGCCATTCTTTTCTTTGTACGCATTCGCAATGCTCAACAGCACGCGCTTAAAACTCGGCCGCCCGTACCCATCATTGGGAGGAAAATAGGTTCCGCCATAAAACGGCTTCCCATCCGGAGTAAGAAACGCCGTGAGCGGCCATCCGCCCTGCCCACTGACCGCCTGCACCGCCACCTGATAGCGGCTGTCAATATCCGGGCGCTCATCCCGATCCACCTTCACCGCAACAAAATGTTCATTCACAATCGCCGCCACTTCCGGATCGTCGTAAGACTCGCGATCCATCACATGGCACCAGTGGCACCAAACCGCGCCAATATCGAGCAGCATCGGCTTGTTCTCCCGCCGAGCAGTCGCGAAGGCCTCCTCGCCCCACTCATGCCACTGGATGGGTTGATGCATGGCGGATCGCAGATAAGCGGATGAGGCGCGGGCGAGGGAGTTGAGGGTGGTAGTGGTCATGAAACAAGTGTACTGCGCCTCTATCACTCCATGTGCTTAGTCTTCGCTACGGAAGTGTTTCGCTTGTCATGCTTGAGCGTAGTGGGATTGACCGAAGGGCGATCCCACGCAGTCGAAGCATCCCTATCAGTCATCCCAAGCGCAGGAAGAAGTAGCTCTACCTTGCAGCAAGCTTGAAAATTGATCTCAAGCACAATACTGAAATTTGACGAAATCAGCTTATTCCTGTCCAGAACCCTGCTCCCGCCGCACCGTCTTCAAATCAATGCCCAGTTGCTCCGCTTTCTTATAAAGATGGCTGCGCTCTAAGCCGAGCGCCTTCGCCGCCAGGCTTACGTTGGAATGGCTGCGCTTCAACTCCGCGAGAATAACCTCCCGCTCGAAAGCATCCACGCGCCCGGCCAACGGTCCCGAAGAAAGTTGAAACCCTTGCGAGAGGCCGCCCGCCACTTTTGGCAAAGCCATCTCCACCGTTTCAAGATCAACGTGCCCATCGGTGGCAAGCAGAATCAACCGCTCTACCATGTTGCGCAACTCACGCACGTTTCCCGGCCAGTTATGCGATTGCAGCACCTCCATCGCTTCCGCGGAGAAGGGAACTGGCTTCCATCCATTCTGCGCGCTAACCTGCGCTGCAAAGTGCGTAACCAGTGCCGGAATATCTTCGCGCCGCTCGCGCAACGGAGGCAGGACCAGAGGAAAAACATAGACACGATGAAATAAATCCTGGCGAAATTTCTCCTCCCGCACCCGCGCCTCCAGATCGCGATGTGTCGCAACCACCACACGCACATCCACATTCACCGGCTTGTCTCCGCCAATACGCTCCACTTCTCCTTCTTCCAGCACGCGCAGCAACTTCGCCTGCATGGCCAGCGGCATGTCGCCGATCTCATCCAGAAAAATCGTGCCGTGATCCGCCTGCTCGAATTTTCCAATATGCCGCCCCGCAGCTCCGGTGAACGATCCTTTTTCATGGCCGAACAGCTCCGATTCAATCAACTCCGCCGGAACCGCCGCGCAATTCAACGTGACGAATGCTCCGCCGGCCCGGGCGCTGCGTTCATGAATCGTCCGCGCCACTAATTCTTTTCCCGTGCCCGTCTCGCCCAGGACGCAAACTCGCGTTTCGCTCGCCGCCACGCGCTCCACTTGTGCCATGACCTTTTTCATGGCTGCGCCCTGCCACACAATCTCATGCTTGCCCAACCGTTGCTTGAGCTGCCGGTTTTCGCTTTCCAGCCGTTGCAGCTTCAGCGCATTCTCCACAGTCAGCAAAAGTTTTTCTGTCGAGATCGGCTTCTCTAAAAAGTCCAATGCACCTAGCCGCGTAGCCTGCACTGCCATCCCGATGTCAGCCTGCCCCGACATCATCACGACTGGAATAGTCACGCCCTGCGTCTTCAACTCTTCCAGGAGTGCCAGCCCGCCTTTGGCCGGCATGACCACATCGGACAAGATCAAATCGAAGTGCTGTGCCTTAGCCAGCTCCAACGCCTTGGCCGCATTGTCGCAAACTGTGGCCTCATGCCCGGCCAGCCGGAACGCCCGCGCCAGCGACGCCAGCGTATTCGCTTCATCGTCGACAATCAGCAAATGTGCTTTGACCGGCAAATTTCCTCCCAACGTGTAAATCTTTTCAACTCACATTTCGGGGCAACTCAATTACAAACATCGTCCCTTGTTCTGGCTCGCTTTGCACCCGGATTCGCCCGCGATGATCGCTCACTACGGATTGCACAATCGCCAGCCCCAACCCCGTACCGTGCGTTTTGCTGGTGTAATAGGGTGTGAAGATTCGCTCACACTCTTCGCGCGTCAATCCAGAGCCTGTATCCCCAACCTCAATCAGCGCCTTGCCGTCTTCCGCGCGTGTACGCAACGTGAGCGTTCCCCCTTGGAGCATCGCGTCCATGGCGTTCAACACCAGATTTGAAATTGCCCGGTGCAACAGCTCCGCGTCGGCCATGATGGGATCGAGGGAAGAATCGAGTTGCAAATCACACTTGATCTCCACGTCCGTACTGAGTTGTGCCTGAAAAAGCTGCGCCACGCCGCGCACTACATCATTCACCTGCACCGGCTCGAGATGAGGCTGCGGCATCTTAGAAAATTCGCTGAACCTTCCGATGATGCCTTTCAGATTCGATATTTCCGCTAACAGCGTTCGCGAACTTTCGCGGAAGACTTCTTCAAACTGCTCCGGACTTTGTTGCCGCGCGCGAACCAGGTTTTCCACTGTCAATTGCAGCGGAAACAGTGGATTCTTCAACTCATGCGCCAGCCGGCGCGCCAGTTCGCGCCATGCCGCGACACGCTCGGCCTGCACCAGACGCTCTTTTTGTGCCAGCAATTCTGCTGTCATGCGATTAAAAGACTCGGCGAGCTGCGCCAGTTCATCTTTCCCAGAAACTTCTACCTGAGTATTCCAATTTCCCGCGGCCACATCCTGCGCCGCCTGCGCCAACTGCTCCACCGGACGCGTAACTCGCGCCGCCGCCCAACTGCTCAACACAATTGCAAGAAAAACTCCTCCGCCTCCAGCAAGCAACGCTGCCGAGCGGATGTGCCGCTTCAACTCAACATAAATTTGCCGCGAATTACCAATCAGTAAGATCGCCAGTTGTTGACGGTCTTTTCCCGTCCCCGCTCCCAGCAGAGGGATCGCATGGAAGACTTCATCATCCGCCTGATTCCCAGACCATGACACCACCGCCGTAATCTCTTGCCCATACTTTTGCACCGCATTGATAAGCGGTTCGAGCGGTTCGGGAGAACGCACCTTATCCGATAAGTTTGTTGAAGGATCGATCAGCAGGTCGGCGGAAAAATGTTCGCCACGATTTTGGTAAAGCAAAGCTCGCATACCGGCGGGCAAATCCAGTCCAGATAGAAAATTCTTATCTAAACGGCGCCCGCCGATCACGTACACCGGACGCTCTCCACTCGTCTTACGCACCGCGAAAAGTCCCAGAGCAGTTCCATCCGGCAATGTTTCCTGCTTTAGAAATGCCCCCTGCTCACAAGCCGCCGCAAAGCCAGTGAACGCTTCCTCGAGATATCCAAATTTGGCCGGCCACTGCGCCGAAGAGACGATGGTTCCGTCGCTTTGCACAAACTCGAGAAAATCGAGCCGGTCATTCTCCGCCGTCGTTTTTGCCAGCTCGAAATATGGGCCCGAATCTGAAGTCGAGCGATTCAATGCCAAAGCCATGCGGTTCGCGGTATCCGACACTGCTAGCGCCTCCACACGCCTCGCCACTTCATCGCCTTGCCGGTTGAACTCGCGATGAAATTGCGCGACCAATGCCGCCGTGCGTTCGTCATCGCTGCGCGCGAATGCTCGCCGGGTCACCTCCGAAACCAGCCATGCCACTGCCGCTACCGACAAAAACACCGTCAGCGCGAACACGGCCAGCAGCTTCCGGCGAAACATCATGGTTTTTCTTTTCCCATCCAAACCTCATCCAGACGCCAGCTTCCGTCCGCTCCGGATCGCCAGTCTTGTAAGCTTGGCGACAACGCCCATTCCGCCGGAAGATGAAAAAGCGGAATCACCTGCCCACCCTTTAACAAGGTTTGTTCGACAGAATACAAATCTTCCACCGAATCCCCATTCGCCTTCGGTAATATCGTTCCCAAAGCCGCTGCCACATTTTCCAGCGCAATCCACGGATCGGCCTTAGCTAGCGGAATTCTCACCAGCCGCGCGTCCGCAATCGACGTTGCCGTCGGCTGCAAAACGAGCCCAGCATCTTTGGCATTAAGCGCAATCCGCTCCACCAGCACCCGTCCCAGCGAATCGTTGGCATCATATCCCAGCGTCCAATTCGGTGCGCCGTGAACCTGCTGCAGCACCTGGCGAGCTTGTTTTAAATCAGCGTCGGTTGAAAAAGTGAATCCATACCCGCTGATCCAATTCGGCAGCAAGCACGCTGCCGGCTGGCCCGCGCCTTGCAATAAGGCGCTTCGCATGGAGCCCCGCTCGATGCTGCGAGCCAGCGCGAGGCGCCGCATCTTTTCATCTGGCGTTTGTGCTTCTTTCGCAAAAACCAGCGCAATCAGTTCCATCGGTTGCGAACTGCTTATGCGGATCCCTTCTATCGCCGCTCGATGACTCTGCTCAGGCGCAACCTCTACCAAATCTGTTTTTCCTGATTCCAGTCCGAGTATTTGCTCATGAAAATTTTTACCCATCTCTACGTCCACCGCATCAACGAATGCCCGCCCGCGCCAGTGATTTTCTTCCGCACCCAGCGTGAGATGTTTTCCTGCCTGCCAGTCTTCTACGTGAAATGGTCCCGTCCCGCTCAACTTGCCGCCGCCATTCTTCTTCACAACGCTATTGCGTGTGAGCGCAAGCTCTGCAGGAACGTCTGAATCGGCATGATCGCGCTCCACAATCACGAAATCTTCCTCCGAAAATACTTTCCAGGAGGGATTTGCCATGCGCAACACGGAGGCCGCAATCTCCGGCGTCAGCTCCGAGCCATCGTGAAACTTCACTCCGCGCCGAATCTTGAATTGCCAGCGCTGGTCGCCGGGCGCAGCCTGCCATTCGGTCGCCAACGCGGAATGAATCCTGCCTCGATCATCCACTGTGACCAAGGTTTCAAAAATCAAAGCCAGCAGATTCCGGCGCGCAAATGAATCCGGTTGTAGCTGGTCTCCCGGATCGAGCGAAGCAAGCGATTCCCGCACCGCAATGCGCAGCGTTCCGCCATATTGCGGACGTGTTTCCGCGCTTGCGGAAAACGTCGCAAGCAACAGGCTACTGGCCGCAAGCCACTGCCAGGCGAAATGCCTCATATTCTCCCGTCTCCCGGTTTCTCACGACCGCAATGGCGCTATCGCCTCTTGCTTCGGTCCAAAGTGCCGTAACCTCACCCGAAAAATCCAAGGGCGCACTCACCGGCATCGGCTCGCGATCAGCGATCTCATACGCCCGCACAGAATCTGGTTCTTTGTCCGCATCATCTGCCGTCGCAAGCACCTGCCAGCCCGATCCGCACGCCGTCTTCACGCTCACAAGATCGCTGCCCCAATTCAGCTTCACAGGCTGCTCGGTGATTCCATCCACAAGATGAACTTGCCCGTCGGTTCCGGCAAACAGCCACAGCGCGTAACTTCCTCGCGGCAGCGCAGCCGCCGCATAAAACTTGCCTACGTTTGTCAGCTTCCCAACTCCCGGTGTCAGGGCGCCGGTAAAGAAATTTCGCGAGGCCGCGTAGAATCCCCCTAATGTTTGGACACCGGACAAGGAAGTCAGCGGCCACGGATCGTCGCTCTCGCGGCAATTCAGCGCCAGCGGCGCGCCGGTTGTGGTTCTACAAAACGCACCCGGAAGATAAATATCAAATAAGTGATCCTTCGCTAGGATCAACCGCCCGCGCAAATCCCTCGGCCATGGGCGGGAGTGCGCAATCGCCAGACTCTGCTCCAATTGCCACTTGCCATTTTTCTGGCGATAGATCGCAACTTTCGTTGCATCGAGTACCGCAATATGTTTCGGTGCGCCATCTTCCTCGAGTACAGCCATGTCCAGTATGCGGTCTTCTTGCGCCCACAGAGGAATTTTACGCAGGCTCATCGGTAAAACTTCGTGCGCCAGGCCCGGTTCAGCATCGCGCGGTGTGGAGACCATCACGACGGCAGGTTCTGCAGTACCCTGATGAATCTCCGCGACCCACAAAGACAACCGGGGATTTTCCGAAAGTGATATCGCAACCGAAGCCGCTGCCTGCTCCGGAGCCATAGGACGTACCCCCAACAATGCAAGTTCGACGCGTAGTGCACCGCAAATTGCATCGAAATCTTTTTTCGACAAAGAAGACCGGTTTTCAAACGTAACCGCAACAGCACCGGGTCCAGTGACAGCGACAATCTTCCGTGCCAGTTGCTGCGCCGGCGTATGCCAATCGCTTGCAGTAACCGTGCCGGGCAGCGTACAGCAGAGGAGCAAAATGAGAAGGCCCGGCTTTAACCGCAGCAGCGAATTAAAGATCGCATAACGCATCAAGCACCGATAACAAGCTTCTATATCTTAGGAAATGAAAGGCACTAAGTCTGACCACTGAATTTCTCTACCTCGCCTCAGCCTGCCCACTTTGGTTCGCCACGTTCATGCCGCGCAACACGTCGTTGGTGAAGAAGAATTTCCCATCCGCCGGCACCATCATGATCTGCAACTTGTCGGACAGCCGTTCAGCCACTATTTTATTAATCAGCAAAGGATTCTCTTTCAGAATTGCCGCCTCACTCTTCATTCGCTCTGCATCGGCAACTGCCGTTACTCGAATGCGATCCGCTTCCGCGTCGGCCAGCACTTTGCGCCGTTCGCCTTCGGCTTTGCTGTCGATGACTTTGGCCTGCGCTTCCGCTTCCGCATTCTGGATTGTTGCTTCCTTGCGTGCCTGCGCTTCCAGTCGGCTCTGCTCAATCTGCTTCTGTTTCAGCGGCAACGTATATTGCATTGCATCCGCCTCACCCTTCGCCCGCAACACATGAACCTGTGCCTCGCCCTCCGCCTGCTTGATCTGCTGCACCTTCGTTGCTTCCGCCTCAAGCTCTGCGATCCTCACTTGCTTGCTTTTTAACTCCGTCTCTACGCCCATGCGATCGTTCTCCTGCTCTTTCAGAAGAAGCGTCTCCAGACCTTGCGCATACTCCGGAGGCAATTGAATATCCCGCAACATCACTGCTTTCACCACAATCCCATCTCCCGCCAGCTTCTGTGTGATCAGCCCTGCCGCGCGTTGCCGCACCTCTTCGCGCTTCGCCGAAAAAACATCGCGCACCGTATAGTTCGGCACAATCTCCCGCCAAACACTGGCTACCGTCGGCGGCACAATTTCTTTTTCCACCGGACGCGGCAAATTTCCCTGGATATAATCCAACCGCTTCGCATCCAGCCGGTATCGCACCGTGATCGCCAGCCCCAGGGTCAATCCTTCTTTCGCTTGCACATCCAGAAGCTGCGATTTCGCGGCCACATTTGCCGCTGCGCTCTTGCCGTCTTCTGCAACTCCGGTAGTAAAAATCTGATCTCGCGTATCAAACAGCGCCACATCTTCCACCAGCGGCACAACGAAATGCGCCCCCGGATACAACGTGCCCGGCACAGTTCCGCTGGTTTGGCTCACACGTACGCCCGCCATGCCGCTCGGAACCACGATTATGCTGAATGCCACCAGCAGCGGTCCCCATGCCAACATCGCCAGCGCCAGCGAAGTTCGCCACCTCACGGTGACTAGCCTGGCGCTCACCGCCCCGCCCGGCGTCTCCAGCGCTCGCCGGTACAACATCTCGCGATAAAGATCATAGGTGAGAATGCACACGGCCCCGAAAATCATTCCCAGGCCGCACATAATCAGCAAATACTTCAACGCCAGCATGGTCGTTCTCCTTTTGCGCCTTAGCGCTTTTGTCCTGTCTTCACTGCTACCGGCTGCCGGACAAAGAACAGCCGGAATACCTGCCCGAAGATCAACTCTTCCGCGAGCAATGCCACCGCTATCGAAAAAATCAGACCCGCCACAACTGCCATGAATGTGATTGCCATTTGCATGATGCCTCCTAAAACCACTCTCAGACTTGCAGTAACTACGCCAATCACTAATGCAATGAAAACAAAGTTCTTAGACGCGACAACACTGCGGGCAAATGACCCCTCACGTTCACACTGTGTCGGAATCAACACGGGCAAGATACCTTCTCAACTGATTGACTTCATCTTCCCCGCGCCTTATCGTTGGCCGAATGAACGTAGTCAACGCCACGCGCAATTTCGAATCATGGCTGGGGCAGCGTACCCGTCTCGATAAAAAAGATCTTCACCTCAAGCACGAAAGAATGAAGGCCGAACTATTCCCATTCTTTCGCGCCACCTATTACCGCTGGGCGCAACTCTGGCCAGAAATCTGCGCCGATCTGGCGAAGGCACCCCACGTGCTTGCCGTTGGCGACCTTCACGTAGAGAACTTCGGCACCTGGCGCGACATCGAAGGCCGTCTCATCTGGGGAGTGAACGATTTCGATGAGGCCTGGCCCATGTCCTACACCATCGATTTGGTCCGCCTGGCAGTTAGCGCCCATCTCGCAGTCGAGGTGGGAAATCTTCCGCTCAAGCGTGAAGATATATGCGAGACTTTGCTCGAAGGCTATCGCGAGAGCATGAAGGAAGATGGCAGCGCATATGTTCTAGGGGAAGAACACCAGTGGCTGCGCCGCATCGCTGAAGGCGAGCTTCGTGATCCTGTCCGATTCTGGAAGAGAATGGACGCACTGCCCACGCTCAAGACAGCGGCGCCCATCAGCGCCGTCGATGCTATCGAGCATCTCATGCCTGCGCCCGGTATCAAGTATCGTTTAGCGCATCGCGTCGCCGGACTCGGCAGTCTCGGCCACGCCCGTTACGTGGCACTCGCCGATTGGCATGGCGGACGCATCGCCCGCGAAGCCAAAGCGCTGGTGCCGTCTTCTACATGTTGGGCAGAGAGCCTCAACGCTCCCAAAGATCCCGGTCCGGCCGAAATTCTTTATCAAACTATTATCAATCGCGCCGTCCGCTGTCCCGATCCCTTCGTCCAACTTCGCGGACGCTGGATCGTCCGCCGCCTCGGCCCACATTGCTCCCGCATTGAACTGGCCTCCTTGCGCGGCCCCGATACCGAACTGCGGCTGCTCCACGCCATGGGCTGGGAAACCGCGAACATTCATCTCGGCACACCATCCGCGCGTAAGAATGTCCTGCGGCACATGGAGAAACAAAAAGGGAAGTGGCTGCACCGCGCCGCCGAAGCCATGCTGCAGGTTGTGCGGGAAGATTGGAATGTTTGGAAGAAGAAAGGTTATGCGTAAATATATATGAGCGAGTTTTGAAAAAGACAACTTCACAGGGTGCGGGAAAATTGCCTTTGCCTAGAATTTCTTTCTAAGAAACTCAAAAAGGCTGTAGCCGATAAGCGCCGCAATCATGGCAATTACGAAGTTGCTGCCCGTAAAAACATCTCGAAAGGCTGAAGCTATGCCCCGCGTGCTTCCCAGTCCCGAGCGTTCGAATTCTCCCATTAGCAGATTGGAATAAAAAAGAAAGACAATAAACGCGATTTCAATAAACGCCCTCCAGATGTCTTTTTTCACTGCTTTCGGCTCGCTTTCAATTCATTCCACTGCTTACTTTACGTACACCGAGCCCTTCTTCAAGTCCTCCGGAACATTGGGAAACGGCGGGAAATCCTGCGAATAGCCTTTCAGCAAACTTGCAGTGACTTCCGCCCGGAGTGTGCCATCGTGAATCGCGATCTTATGCAGCCGCGCCTTCGAGTATCCCTCCCACAGCGAAACCCCGGCATAAGCGCCATCATTACGAAGAACGTAATAGATCATGTCAAGGAAGCGAATTTTATTCATGTCGCCGTTGTAATTGCGGACGATGCGTTTCAACGCGTCCATGCCCGCTTCTTGCGGCGACATGCCGTGGCGCATGTTCTCCACAATCGTGTGCGCACCCGCGACTTTGATGTTTTCCTCGCCACTTCCGGTCGCACCCGCGGAGCCTACATCCTGATCGGTGTAACAACCCGCGCCGATGATGGGCGAATCGCCGAGGCGTCCCGGAAGTTTGAAAGCCAAGCCGCTGGTTGTAGTGCAGCCGGAGATTTCTCCTTTTTCGTTCAGCGCGGAACAATGAATAGTGCCAGTGGGAGGGAAGAGAACTCGACGCACGGCAGCCAACTGAAATTCCGCTTCGATGCCAAGATCGGCGGCTCGCGCATGTAGATTTTCGATGCGCTCCTGCCACAACTCCGACTGCGGTTTGTCGTTCGAAATCGGCGGCTGCCAGTGCGGATCGGCCAGCCCGGGACCCCACCAGTCATTGGGCGATTGGAATTCTTTCCAAAGCAACCATATCTTGCGCGAACGCTCCGTCAGCAAATTTTCGCGCGGAAATCCAAGCGCTACGGCAAAGCGTTCCGCCCCTTCACCCACCAGCATAACGTGGCCGGTGTGCTCCATCACGGCTTTCGATACCAGTGACACGTTCTTAATATTGCGCACCCCGCCCACCGACCCCGCACGCCGCGTAGGGCCGTGCATGCAACAGGCGTCAAGTTCGACTAAGCCGTCTTCGTTGGGCAACCCGCCGAGGCCAACCGAATCGTCATTAGGATCGTCTTCCGGGCCTTTCACCACGTGCAAAGCGGCATCGAGTGTGTCGCCGCCGCCTTTCAGGAAGGCATAGGCATCTTCGAGATAAGCATAGCCATTGTTCGCGCAAACGATGATCGGACGCTTGTGCCCACCAGTTTGTGCATCGCGTGGTTGTGCACTGGGAATTGGCTGTGAGCTTTCGGCGTGGCCTCGAGGTACTACTCCGGTAGCAACCGCCCCAAGAACGGAAGTTTTAACAAAATCACGGCGTGAAAAAGTCAATGAATTCCTCCAGCTTATCTTGACTCGAAACACGAAGCGGAAGGATATCATGCGGCTCGTGCAGATAATCAGTTAGACATCAAATCATTGTGCACGTAAAATAGTGCTGCACGTAATAATGTGCTTTATGAAGACCAATATCACCCTTAAACTCGATGCCGATTTGTTGAAACAGGCGCGAATATTAGCGGCTGAAGAAGATACATCGATCAGCGCTCTGTTGGCGGCTCGCCTGGAACAGATTGTGCGCGAACGCAACACTTATGATCGTGCCCGCAAGCGCGCTCAGGCCCGACTACGCCAAGGAATGGATTTGCGGTGGAAAGCTCCTCGCTCCCGTGATGAGCTTCATGAACGATAAGGGCTGGCAATGGCGGACAAATACTTTGTCGATACAAACATCCTAATCTACGCCCATGACCGTACGCTAGGCGTAAAGCACGAGCGTGCGCGGCGGATCGTTTACGATTTGTGGACGAGCGGCCAGGGTGTGTTGAGCACGCAAGTCTTGCAAGAGCTTTGCGTGAATCTGCGCCGCAAGCTTGCGCGTCCGCTTTCAGTGGACGAAATCCGGCATCTGATTCGTGATTACATGAGCTGGGAGATTACAGTCAATACACCCGAAGCGGTGATCCAAGCCCTTGACATCGAAGTGCGCTACAAAATTTCTTTTTGGGATGCTCTGATTCTGCAGGCCGCCGAACAGTCCGGCGCGACGATTCTCTACTCCGAAGATTTAGCCGCGAAACACAATTATGGGACTGTTCGCGTGCTGAATCCCTTGGTGGATGAATAAGGCGATTAAAGGGTGCGCGCCTGCGAGAAAAGGTTTTCGATTTTGATATCAGCCTAGCTCGCTGCCACGCCGCGGTAGCGGCCTACGAGCCTGGATCGATCACGCATTCCTGCAGAAGCTACCTCGGTGATCGGTCGAATTTTTCCGTGATCTGACCGGAAGCGCAACAGTGCGGCGATATTGCCAACCGCATCCAGTTCAGGATTATTCTTCACATAAAACAGTTCGATATCGTGGCGGATCACCCACGGCAAAATTGCCTCAACCGCATCGACTACCTTACGGGTTTGCCTTCCACAAACCGGGCAAAAGTTCACAAGATGAGCATCTAAATGGCCGCAGCCGATGCACTCTACGGCTTGCGCCACATAGTTATCGCTGATCAATAAACTCTGCACTTCGCCTAACTCCAGCGATCGCAAAACACGCCGCAACCCCGTAACTCCCCGGCCATGGCTTCGAGCCTGACTAATAGTTTCATGAACGGCTTCGCGGCAAGTCTTGTCCTGCCATTCTGTAAGAATGTGTTCGGCTCTGGATCGAATGAATTCATCACTGGCGTGGGCCACTTCGGCGGAAAAACGGCCCAGCAATTTATGCGAAACATCGGGATGCAACTGTGTTTCGACCTGTGGCCAGATCGCCTCGTGGCAGCCTAGAATCCATTTCTCGAACGCATGTTTTTCCAGAGCGCTTTTCAGGACCTCGGACACAAGTTTGAAATGCTGCCGCGCCTCATCGGCGACACGGCGCTCGGCGTGGCCTCCGTCATAGCCGGCGAAACCATCGCTACGGCCACGGCGCGGAAGCAAATGAAAAAATCCTTCACGCTCGTTCAACTCGCCCATTCGAAAATCAAACAGCCGCGCCCGCTGTCGATCGAGTAGAACAACTCCGAGACTGGGGAATGGTCCCAGCAAGCGTGCCAGAGGCTTGAGATGAAAATGCCGGTCGATTAAAAGCTGTGTCCCGCTCAGCCGCGCAGGTAAATCGAACTCGCACCAAAAACCTTGCGCAGAGCAGGCGAAGACGGCTTTAGTGCGCGCGCCATTTCCGCGGAAATCCTGCGAGAGATGCACAATGCGATCCAGATCGGCCCGTGCTGATTCGCATTTTTCTTTATTCTTGCCTTCCAACTGGCGCAAAACTTCCCGCGCCAAATCTTTGGTCAGAATCGCTTCTTCTTTGTGCGCTTTATTTTGAGGCGGGGCGGGCTGAAAGTAAAAGCTCAGAGCACAGCCTTCCCCGTCTTCAAATTGCGCCAGTTCTTGAATTTGTTCGCGAGTCATCATTCGGTTCCTGCTCCTTTCAGTTGCTATGGAATTACGCGGTGCCGGTTGCCGCAAATCGCTCCTTGAATTGGCCAACAAATTGGGGCGATTTGCGCAGGTGATCACGCGCGGCAGAAACGGAATGCAGCACCCGGTCGGGCGGAATGCCGGTGATAGCGGAGACTTCGTCGATCCCGAAGCCTTCAATCGCGTGCAGAATGAAGGCTTCGCGATGGTCGGGCACGACATCGCGCAAAGCGGAGGCAATGAGGCGCATCATCTCGTCCGAACCAACGATTTGTTCAGGCGTAGATACGCGATTATCGGCGATCACATTTTCTTCCGTGATTGCCTCGTCGGGCTGGTGGAATTGCAACCCAGGCTCGTCGCTGGCTTTCACGTTTTGCCTGCGGGCGGATTCCTCGAGATGCACGGCGGAGCCGTTGCTTCCGTCCGGACGAGATAGTTGATCGAGCGCATCGAGAGCCAGCCGATAAAGCCATGGTTCAAGCGCCAGTCGCTCCGGTTTCTCGCGCCCGTCGCCCAGCGCCGCTGCGATGGTTTCATCAATTACTTCTTCTTTGCAGATCGATTCGGGGGTGACCTGCTCGGCGGTTTCACGGAAATAAATTTCCCGCTCCACAAAGCGCTCCAGGCGGGGAAGATTGGCGTTGACGTAAGAGCGCACATCTTCCGCGGAAACCGTCGCGGGAAAGACGACGGCCAGAGTCTCCTCAAATGGCACGGAAATATTTGTTCGCTCTATCGCCTGACTTCGGCGCCGTCTCCACTTATGGCTCGCGCGCAATAGCTCCTTGTGTTTACTGAGCTGTTGCAGAAGATCTTCAAACGCGCTCTTCATCGCAGCCGAGGCGGTAGAAGCCCTCGTCTGTGCCGCCATCTGCCCGGAAGGCAACCGCAAGTTAAGAGATACGCTGACGCCTTCACGCGCGGAAACATCCTCCACCATGCCTTTCAAGTGGATCAGTTCCGGGCGAAACACCTGCAGGCGTTTTCGCAGTCTTTCGATTTGATGTTGAAGGTCTTTTTCTATGGCGGGAGTTTTGTGAAGCCGGTAACTGATGTGGACGTTCATTAGCACCTCGAGCTTGCAAACGAAGGAGCGCAAACCAGTGCTTTCTAGCGCAATTGTACACCTGCGCAAAAAGGACAAAACTCGAATGAATTTATTTTTGCAAAATATTTTTTCGGTTTTGAAACAACCCTTGGGAAGGATAAAACGGAACGATTATTTGCAGCCTCTTATCACAATCGCTATCATCCGTGAACCATGAAACTGTCCAATTTATTGCTTGCCTTTGTTTTAACCGCAGCGGCGGCCCAGGCACAGACCGCTGACTCTAAAGACGTGGGTGCCGTCTATCCCAATGCATATGCGCTCTATCTCGACCTGCACCAGAATCCGGAACTCTCCTCGCACGAAACGCAAACGGCGGCAAAGCTCGCGGGGCAATTACACAGCCTGGGATACGCAGTAACCGAACACGTCGGAGGCACGGGCATTGTCGCCATTCTGAAAAACGGCGCGGGTCCAACCGTAATGCTTCGCACCGAACTCGACGCATTGCCGGTGGAAGAAAAAACCGGACTTGCCTACGCCAGCCACATTCACGGCAAAGATGACGCCGGCCACGATGTTCCCGTCATGCACGCTTGTGGTCACGATCTTCACATGGCAGCAATTGTGGGCACCGCAACGATCATGGCTCACAGCAAAGAGAGCTGGCATGGCACGCTGATGTTAATTGGACAACCCGCCGAGGAAACGATCACTGGAGCCAAAGCCATGCTCGCCGATGGCTTTCTAAAAAGATTTCCCAAGCCGGACGTAGCCGTGGCACTACACGTCGGCAACAACTCGCCCGCGGGAACGGTTGGCATTACACCGGGAATCTACAACACCAACGCCGACTCGCTGCGCATTACGATTTACGGCAAAGGCGGCCACGGTTCTGCGCCCCAGACGGCGATCGATCCCATCGTGATTGCAGCGCGGACCATTCTGTCGTTGCAAACCATCGTCTCGCGTGAAGTCAAGCCAGGCGAAATGGCCGTAGTCACAGTCGGATACATCCACGCAGGAACGAAAAACAACATCATTCCAGATGAGGCTGAATTAGGCCTTACGGTACGCACGAATAAACCAGAAGTCCGCAAGCAAATTCTCACCGCCATTACGCGTATGACGAACGCTGAAGCTGAATCCGCCGGCGCGCCACGCCAGCCATTGATCGAACATTATGAGTCGACTGACTTGGTCTACAACGATCCAGCTTTGGCGGAGCGGATGCGCGGCGTGCTGGAAGCAGCGCTGGGCAAGAAAAATGTGTGGATCGAGGAGCCGATTACAGCGTCGGAAGATTTCGCCTTCTTCGTGGAGCAGGGAATTCCCGGCTTTTACTTCAGCCTCGGCGGAGCCGATCCAGAGAAATTTAAGCAAGCCAAAGCTTCGGGAACGCAACTACCGTCGAATCACTCTCCGCTGTTTGCGCCCGAGGTGGATCCGGCGCTGCGCACAGGCATCGCGGCGGAGGTAGCAGTGCTGCGGAATCTATTGAAATGATCTTGCCGATAGTTGGCCTAGTTATTGGCCAATTTGCTCCAGAATCGCTCTAGCTGCTGCAGCAGGATCAGCCGCCTCGGTGATCGGCCGCCCCACGACGATATGGCTGGCGCCAGCGGCAATCGCTTCCGCTGGTGTAACCACGCGCGCCTGATCTGCGTGATCTGTCCCGGCTGGCCGTACCCCCGGAGTGACGATTGCGAACTTGCTTCCGAGTTCGCGACGTAGAGCGGCAAGTTCACGCGCGGAAGCGACGATACCCTGGCATCCGCATGTCTGAGCCAGAGAAGCCAGGCGTAGCACTTCGTCCAGGACGGTCCCGCTTATGCCAATCTCATGCAAATCATTTTGGTCGAAGCTGGTAAGCACGGTCACCGCCAGCACGGTCAGATTCGAATTAACTGAGCCCGCAGCTTCCACCGCCCTGCGCAACATCTTGCTACCGCCCGAGGCATGAACCGTCAATATGCTCACGCCCAGCCGGGCTGCCTCGCGAACTGCTGAAGCAACTGTATTAGGAATGTCATGATACTTGAGGTCGAGAAACACCCGCCGGCCAGATTCCACCAAATCCCGCACCAAACGCGGACCTTCGGCGGTATAAAGCTGCATCCCGACTTTGTACGTAAAGGCCGAATCGCCCACCGCCGTGACAATTTTCTGCGCGGCCGCAGCCGTGGACAAGTCAAGCGCAACAATCAGTTTTTGCCGGGGATCACTATCGGAAAATGCTGCGCTGCCAGGGATGGGGTGGGGCAGAGTGGCCTGCATCCCCAGCAGTGTAGAACGTTTAGCGGAATTCCGCCATCGGCATGTTATAGGCGACGGTTTGGTAGACCGGTCGGTGATCGGTTCGCGGCTTCACCAGGTCCAAACGCACCTTCTGCAGCCCGCGGTGCTCGAACTGCAACGCTTGGGCAGCGCCGAAAGAAAGGTCAATGATACGTCCGGGAACAATCGGACCCCTGTCGTTGACTTTGACAACGACCGCACGACCGTTGTGCAGGTTCGTCACCCTGACATAGCTTCCCAAAGGAAGCGTCGGGTGGGCCGCCGTCATGTCGTACATATCGTAGTCTTCACCGCTGGCGGTCGGCTTGCCTTCAAAATCCTCGCCATACCACGAGGCTGTGCCGATCTGATACGGTTGATTCTTGCCAGGCTGTTTACGGATTTCGGGCTTGATCTGGGCCGTACTACTTGGGGCTGAACTGGCCTCCGAGTTGTTTGGACCCTGAGCCGCCCGCAGCCCGACGATCACCAAAGCGATCATCAGTCCTTGAGCTATACGTCTTCGCATTCAGTGCTCCTCGCATCTCAAAAAGTCGTCCTAGCTAGGTTTTCTCGTTAACGTTATGTAAATGGTAAGGAGCCCCGGAAGGCTTGTCAATCCGAAAGTTGCTGGCCTATAGTGACCTGCTAGTAATCGATATCTTACGTAACTTGTTGTTAATGATGATATGTTTGCATCATCTCTCTCATAATAATAGGTTTATGTGTTTATCATATAGTAAATAAACCATGGGCTGTATTACTGGAATTATTTTCATCCTCAATAGATTCAGCGACTTACAGCGATTGTCTTTCTAAATTGTTTATCACCAGCATTTTAGGTACAAGGTTGCTAGGCTTTGAAAATTTTCGCGCACGAATTATGGCTGAAAATCCTCAAATCGTCTTAACCATCGCTGGATTTGACCCATCCTCCGGAGCCGGCGTCACGGCCGATATTAAGACCATTGCCGCTCACGGTTGCTACGGCGTGGCCTGCATTACCGCCCTCACCGTTCAGTCGACCATGGGAGTTCGCCGCGTAGAGTCTGTATCGCCCGACCTCATAAGGGAGACTCTGGAAGAACTTGCTGCCGACGTTCCCATTGCCGCAGTCCATATTGGCATGATGGGCACGGCCAAAGTGGTCCGAGCCGTAGCCGAATTTTTCGAGGGGCGTACCGGGAAGGCAAAGCTGCCGAACGTAGTTCTGGATCCCATCCTTAGATCGTCCTCGGGAGCGGATTTGCTGGATGGTCCTGGTACGAAGCTGCTGATCGAGAAGCTTTTACCCCAAGTTACCGTGCTAACGCCCAACATAGACGAAGCCGCCTATCTCACTGGTTTGAAAGTGACCAGCGAAGATGAAATGCGAGTCGCCGCAGAAAAGTTGCACCAAATGGGGTGCAATGCCGTTGTGATCACCGGCGGTCACCTCGAAAAAGCCATTGATTTACTGAGCTTTACCACTAAAAAAGGTATTGAGCAGGAGGTCTTCAAAGCCGAGCGCGTGCGCTCGAACGCCACCCACGGCACGGGCTGCGCCTTCGCTACTTCAATGGCTTGTCATCTGGCACAGGATCGCGGTTTGGCCGAGGCAACTTTGCTGGCAAAGACTTATGTCACGGCAGCGATTGCGGCCGGTTATCCCTTGGGCAGGGGAACAGCCCCAGTTCACCACCTTTATCGAATGAACCAGCAGCGCCGAGCCGCAGGATCGGGAAACCAGTCTTAAAACAGCTAAAAGTGGGAAATTAATCTCGATTAGAAGAGTCTTTAAGCAGGATTCCGGCAACAAACGCGGCAGTTGCGCCCAAAAGCCATTCAATCCGCCATAGCTGAATCGCCTGGAACTCCGCCAGGTTCGATGCCCTATAAAAGATGCTGACCCCGACGACACCAGCCATGCAGCCCAAGCCAACAATAAAGGCGATCAGCGAAGCCGTTGGCAAGCCGACCCAACGCTTAATCTCATGGAAGTGAAGGTAGCGCATCCACTCAGGGAAGGAAATCTGCTCCCATAAGTCTGCCGCCCCCGCTTTCACCAGCTTTGCCATACCCCAAATTTGCGGCCACATACTATTCGCGTCTGAGGTATTCGTTATTGTGGGGGAGGGGGAAGGTAGAGTTCGAGCAGACCTCACCAAACCACAGCGATGGCAGAACTTGGCGCCGATCATGAATTCGCTGTTGCAGCCGGAGCAAACATCCGCCATCGGTTGTGCTGGCAAGGAAAGCGGGGCAGCTTCCACGGGTTCGAAAACAGCCGGTGGTCTCCAGAATTCCTGTGGTACCTTGTCTACGATTTCCGCCATACGAGAAAAGACTGCTAGCTAGAACGTTGCCTGTGCAATCGCAACCCAACGGCCAAAAGGTAGTGCGCAATAAGAGGTCGCCGAGTCAGCGACTTGCAAATTATCGTGTTCCCGAGTCTTGCAACCTTGCGAAATTATTACTCGCAGACTCAGGTAAAGATGCCCCGGTTACTTTATTTATGCTTCTCGTAACTTCGCAAATTATAGTGCTGCCACTTTAGAACTCATGCCCGAATTTTGTTTATTGGTTTACATCGCTGGTTCGTTGATGGCATCCGAATAGTAGTGACTTACGATTTATGAGCGGCCTCTAATTTCGTTTAAACTAGGAACTTCAACACTAAAAATTGTGGGGATGGCAGTTGAGCCGGATATTAGCGAGACAGTTGTTTTGTATTGGCATCCTGTTGTCCGCGAGCATTCGCCTGCCATTAGGCCACGCTCAAGCACGCGTCGCAACTTCTAACATCCCCGCCACAGCACCCAATGGCTCACCGGCGCGCGATCCCCAAGCTGACATCGCCTTCGACCACTTCTACAACATGGATTACGACCGCGCGATCCAGGAATTCCAGAAGATTCTGGACCGCCGTCCCGATGATCCTGCCGCAATCAATCATGTGCTTGCCACAACCTTGATGCGCGAACTCTATCGCATGGGCGCGATGAATACCGGCGAATATTCCAACGACAGCTTCATCGGCCAGGCCCATCGCCCTGCGGATCCCAAAGTAAAAGAACAGATCAAGGATTTAGTCAGTCGTGCCGAGGGCCTCGAAGAACGGCAGCTCAAAAGCAATCCCAACGATGTCAACGCACTCTATGCCCGCGGCGTAACGCGAGCGCAATTCGCGCTCTACACGGCCTTAGTGGAGCGCGCCTGGTTTTCAGCCTTGCGCAATGCGGTAGGAGCCCGCCGCGATCACGAACGCGTTCTCGAGTTGAACCCCAACTATCTCGACGCAAAGCTGGTGGTGGGAACTCATAATTACGTCGTCGGGAGCCTGCCATGGACAGTCAAAGCGGCGGTCGCATTAGCCGGACTGAGTGGAACGAAAGAAAAAGGCTTGCAGTATCTGCGGGAGGTAGCCAACGGCAACGGCGAAAACAGCGTCGATGCAAAAGTAGTGCTGGCGCTCTTTCTGCGCCGCGAGCATCGTTTTGACGAGGCACGATCGTTAATGCAGGATCTGACCGTTCGTTATCCGAAAAATTATTTATTCCCGGTGGAAGAGGCGAATCTGCTGCGCTCCGGCGGCCATGTGCAGGAGGCCGCAGCCGCCTACCGCAAGGTCTGGCAAAACGGCAGGGAAGGAAAGTACGACGGCCTGCACTACGAATCGGCAGCCTTGGGATTAGGCGATTTGCTGCGTAGCCAAAAAGATTATTCCGGAGCCGCAGCGGCCTTCGAACTGGTAAGCCAGGCTCCCAATCCCGACCCGGAAGCTCTTCAGAAAGCCAATTTAGCTGCCGGAGAAATGTACGACCTGCTGAAAAAACGCGATTTGGCCATGAAGAAGTATCAAATTGTCCTGGCAGAAAACGCGGGCACGCCATTAGCCGACGAGGCGCGAAAGCATATGAAAGAAGCCTATCGGGAGTAAAGGGTGAGTTCGCTTTTATATGACTCTGTCATCCTGAGCGTAGCCGTTCTTCAGGCGTAGCGAAGGATATCCACCTTAACCGGCCCTAATGCGTAAACCAAACCGCACCACGACCCGCCGATCGCCCACTGGGTTAAAGGAAACTTTTTCGCTTACAATTGCGTATTGTCTTGTAGGAGGCAGTTATGTACTGCAACTATTGCGGCAAGGTGATTCAGGATGATGCAGCGGTTTGCGCCTATTGCGGCATTCGTGTCGGCGTGTCGGTGGCTCGTAAGCGGCTGGTGCGGCCACGCCAGGGACGGAAAATTGCCGGCGTCTGCCTCGGCTTCGCCGAATACTTTGACATCGACGTAACCGCCGTGCGCCTGGTTTGGTTGATTGCCTCATTCATGACCGGCATCGGTCTGATCTCGTATCCCATTGCATGGATTGTCATGCCGGAAGAACCGCTGCTATTGGCCGCTGCGTATTCCGGCGATGTGAATGGTGGATTCCAGCGCGATGTGAATGGTCATTCCGGCCATGTGAATAAAGTCGGAGCGCAGCGACGCTGGGATTACAATCATGCCCGACATCTTCGAGATTAATC